>Ga0302325_10010060_pt1 | contig 20547 bp, 18 predicted proteins | sample Palsa_T0_2_FD_201948 | JGI IMG/M metagenome (GOLD analysis project Ga0302325, IMG submission 201948) | Peat permafrost microbial communities from Stordalen Mire near Abisko, Sweden - Palsa_T0_2 | ecosystem: Environmental > Terrestrial > Soil > Palsa > Peat permafrost | place: Sweden: Abisko...
GCAGCAGTCCGACGGTCGCGGCGGTATCGGGAGGCGGCTACGAGATAGCGTTCGCGGCGATAAGCACCGGCTACCTGTGCGTGCTGGGCAGCGCCCTCGACGACAACACCGGCCAAGGAATCGAGACAGGGACCAGGGCCGCGATCGCGGGGGCGTCGAGCGGCGGGTTCAAGGTTGCCTTCATGGCAGCAGGGACCGGCGGCAAAATGTACACCTGGACGTCAACCGGTGAGGCCACGACCAACACCGGCCAGGGCATGCAAGGCGGCACCAGCCCAGCAATCACCACCTAAAACGGTCAGACACACGACCCTATAGACGCACTCAACGAGGGCCGCTTGGAGCGCCACCTGACGAAGAATGTCGGAATGTGAGGACATAAGGTAGCTCGTCCAGAATGAGTGGGATTCGTTATGAACACCGCATGCACCGCAAAAAGGTTCACCCGAACCAGCCGAGTTGTCATCCTGTGCGCGGTGGCAACTCTCCTGTTCGCGGGTTGCAACTCGTCAAAGCCCTCGGTCGCGAAGCTGCCGACAACGAGTGCGACTTCTGTAGGGACGTCGTCGCCGACCAAGAGTTCGACGATCGCCTCCACCTCCACCTCCATCGCTGCGTCGACGACATCTCTTGCAACGACGGTTGTCTCCCCGGCGACTCCTGCATCGTCCCAGTTAGGACGTACCGGTTACGATCGAGCTGTGGTTGAGTGGAAGGATGGAGCAACCGCGAGTTCAGCGGCTGACGCTCAGTATTGGCTTGCAGCCGAAGCGAACCTGCAACTGGGAGTTAGGATCGACAGCGATACGCAGGGCTATCAAAGGGCCATCAGCGAACTAGCACAACTCGCCTTATTGCCCGCCGCGGACTTAACCTCCGTCCAGGACACAGAATTCCGTACGGACGTGTCCGGTCTAGATGCGTTCTTCAACACGCCAGCGCTCTATCAGTAACCCGAGCACAGATGTGTAACACTCGGAATTCTAGTACTGCCCTTGCCAGACGCGGCCGTACTTGATCTCGGTCGTTGCCAGTAGTGGCGTCGTCGCCGGGTTGCACGTGTTGGGAGCGAGGCCCAACGCCTGGGTCAAGTTGATGAAGAACGGCTGATTGAACGGCTTGTGGATGCTCGGGAGCTGGGGGATCGTGACCCACACCAAGGCCAACGTTCTACAGGTGGTAGCACTGCTGTCGTTCGTGGGTTTGTGTGGTGGGCGTCGTGGTCATCGTCCCATGCAGCAAACGGTTCAACTGGCCGCATTGGGCCATAGCCCCGCGCCTGCGCACGCGAGGCCAGCCGGCCCGCCGAGCCAGGTGAAGCTACGTCCTGTAAGACAGGGCTACCGTGTGTCGCGTGGACGATCGCGATCGCGAGTGGGGTTTCCGGACCAGAGCCGTTCACGCCGGCAACCGGCCCGATCCGTCCACCGGGGCCCGGGCCGTGCCGATCTACCAGACCACCAGTTTCGTCTTCGAGGACGCGGCCGACGCGGCCGATCTCTTCGCCCTCCAGAAGTACGGCAACATCTACACCCGCATCGGCAACCCCACCGTGGCCGCCTTCGAAGAGCGGGTGGCGAACCTCGAAGGCGGTATCGGCGCGGTTGCCACCTCGAGCGGTCAGGCCGCTGAATTGTTGCTCTTCACCGCGTTGGCTGGCGCGGGGGACCACATCGTGGCCAGCAACGCCCTGTACGGCGGGACCCTCACGCTGCTCGATGTGTCGCTCCGCCGGCTCGGCATCGACACTTCCTTCGTCCCTCCCGATGATCCGGCCGGTTTCGCGGCGGCAGCCCGTCCGAATACGAAGGCCTTCTACACGGAGATAGTGGCGAACCCGTCAGGGGTCGTGGCCGATTTGGGAGCCCTGGCCGAAGTGGCGCACTCCGCCGGCGTGCCGCTCGCGGTGGACTCGACGCTGGCGACCCCGTATCTCTGCCGCCCCTTCGAACACGGCGCCGACGTGGTGGTGCACTCCGCGACCAAGTTCATGGGAGGCCACGGCACCTCGATGGGTGGAGTGGTGGTGGAAAGCGGCCGGTTCGACTGGGCGAACGGCCGGTTCCCCCGCATGACCGAACCGGTGCCCAGCTACGGGGGATTGCGGTACTGGGACAACTTCGGCGAGTACGGCTTCTGCACCCAGATGCGGGTCGAGCAGTTGCGCGACTTCGGCACCTGCCTGGCCCCGCTCAATGCCTTCCTCCTCCTGCAGGGTCTCGAAACGCTCAGCCTGCGCATGGAAGCGCACATAGCCAACGCCCTGGGGCTGGCCGAACACTTGGCCGCCCATCCCGCCGTGGCTTGGGTGTCGTACGCCGGATTGAACAGTTCCCCATACCACTCCCTGGCCCGGCGCTACCTGCCCCGCGGCCCGGGCGCGGTGTTCGCGTTCGGGATCGAGGGCGGGCGGGCAGCCGGGGAGACTTTTGTCGAATCTGTGGAGCTGGCGAGCCACTTGGCCAACATCGGCGACACCCGCACGCTCGTGATCCATCCCGCGTCGACGACCCACCGGCAGCTCTCGGACGAGGCGCTGGCCGCGGCCGGCGTACGGCCCGACCTGGTTCGGGTGTCGGTGGGCATCGAGGACCTGGATGACATCATCTGGGACTTCGAGCGGGCTCTCGACACAGCGGTAAAAGGGTGACCGTCGAGGCGCCAGCCCCCCTTGCCGCCGAACCCGGGCCGTGGCGACCCCCGAGCGCCCGGGAACGGCTGCGGATCCTCAACCAGACCCGGACCATCGCCGTCGTCGGCGCCTCCTCCAATCCGGCCCGCGCCAGCCACTTCGTGGCCACCTACCTCCTCAGCTCCAGCACCGACTACACCGTGTGGTTCGTCAATCCCCGCGAGGTGTCGATACTGGGTCACCGGGTCTATCCCAGCCTGATCGATCTTCCGGAGTCTCCTGACCTGGTCGATGTCTTCCGGCGGAGCGACGACCTCCCCGGAGTAGCAGCCGATGCCATCGCCGTCGGGGCCCAGACGTTTTGGGCGCAGCTCGGGCTCTATAACCAGGAAGCGGCCGACCTGGCCCACCAGGCCGGGCTGGCCGTCGTGATGAATAGATGCGTCAAGATCGAGCATGCCCGCTTCGCCGGCGGCCTCCATCTGGCGGGCTTCGATACCGGGGTTATCAGCTCCAGACGGCCGTCCCGTCCGGGCCCCTCCCGCTAAGACGCCAAAACCGGCGAAACCGGCGAAACCTCACCGGACGTTCGCTTTTTCACCGAGGAAGTCAACCAGATGGGCGCTCAGTTCGCGGGCGTCGTCGCCCGCGCCGTCGATGAAGGTGGACCGCCTTCGGCGCAGGAACGTGGCGCTCATCAGGTACAGGCCGGGAACCGGGGTGATTCCGCCGTCGTGGCGCACCCGCCCTTTGCCGTCCAGGACCGGCACCTCCAACCACGGATATTCCGGACGATACCCCGTCGCCCAGATGACGGTCTTGATCTCACCCGAACCGAGCGGCAGCAGGAGGGGCGGCAACGGCGGCACCCGGGTGGCCACCGGCCTCATGGCGGCCTCGATCTCGCGGTCGAGGCCGCGGCTGGTCGCCCATTCGTCGAGGGTGTCGAGCAACCGGCCGAGCTTGAGATCGGCAAGCGCACACGGATTCGGGAGGGACCCGGAGAACTGCGCAGTCCCGTCGTCGGTGATCCCTCCGAGGCGGCCGACAATCCGTACGCCGATGTCCTGTAGATAGTTGAGGTCGACGGTGAGGCCGTTCGGTGAGCCGACGAGCTGGAACGACGCTAGGTGGCGTGCTCTGACGACATCGTCGACCTCGTCGTAACGCTCGTCGAGGATGCCCGCCGCGTCGAGCCACCACATGATGTCCATGCCCCGATACACCCGGGGGACCCGGACGTGGCCGCCCACCGCCAGGGTGACGGGACGACCCGAGCGCTGGATCTCGTCCGCCAGCTGGACACCCGTCGCCGCCGCTCCGACCACGAGCACCCCGCCCTCGTCAAGCTGGTCAGGGTTGCGATAGTCGGCCGGGGTGACCGCGGTGACGCCCGGCGGGAGCGAGGCGGCGAAACTTGGGACCTCGGCCGCGTGGTAGGGCCCGCTGGCCACGACGACCGTGCGAGCCCGCCACTCGCCGGCGCTGGTTGTCACGACGAAGTCGTCCGCCAATTGGCGCACCGAAGAGACCTCGGTGTGCTCCTCCACGGGAGCATCGATCGTCGCCGCGTAATGGGACAGGTAGTCGATGACCTCGGGCATGGTCATGAACCCGCCCGGCTCATCACCTTGATAGCTGTAACCGGGCAGACGGCTCTGCCAGTTGGGTGTCAGGAGGCGGAGCGAGTCCCAGCGCCCCGTCCGCCAGGAGTTGGCGATCTCACCGCGCTCCAGCACCACATGATCTACCGAGCGCTCGGTCAGGCACCGGCTCATGGCCAAGCCCGTCTGCCCCGCGCCGACGATGACGGTGGTGACTTGTCGCAACGTGAACGCGGCGTCGCCTCAAGGGCGCCGCGTCAGATGACGTCGACGATGACGCGGGTGGGGTTGGTGATGGCGTCGTACACGGCGGAACGCTTCTGCGACTGGGCGACCAGCGCCTTCTTCTCGTCCGGGGTGGCGTCGGCGTCGATGTTGTAGGTGACCTTGATCTGGCTGAAGCCATTGCGGACGTCCGGGTCGACACCGAGGATGCCGCGAATGTCCATGTCGCCCTCGAGGGTGGCCTCCACCGAGCGCAGCTGGATACCCCGGTTCTGAGCGACGGCGGCCACACCGGCGGTGAGGCAGCCGGCCAGGCTGGCCAAGAGGCTCTCCACCGGAGTGGCGCCTTCGTCCTCGGCCGAGAAGACCTGGGGGTGGTCGCCCTCGAAGTGGAACTCGCTCTTGTGCGTCTGCTCCGCACCCAGGCCGAAGAAGTCCTTGACGGTGCTCCGGCTATGGGTTCCTTTGACCCAGGTGTTTGACACCCGCCACTTGAAGTCGGCCGCTTCCGGCTGTTCGGTCAGGATGCCCCTGGCCTTCTGCAGGAAGTCGACATCTACTCCATTGTCGACGGGGGTGGCCGTGTCGGTCATTCGTGTTACCTCCTAGCCGAAAATCGGAACTCCAGCGGCGCGAACGGTACCATAGGAAGCCGATCAGCCGAGTCAGAAATTGACCGATCGTACGACTACTGTCGTCGGGGTGACAGCCACCGCGGCCCATGGTCGACGGGGTCGGCGGGGCTCCCGGGGGGGTGCGTGGCGACCGGGAGACCACCCGGGCAGACGGCTTTTCACGAGCCTGTTCGTCGAGGCCCCGCTAGCCATGGAACTCAACGGGTCGTTGGGTCCAGTGACGGTCGCCTATGAGACCTGGGGCAGCCGCTCACCGGACCGCGACAACGCGGTGCTGATCGAGCACGCCCTGACCCTCGACAGTCACGCCGCCGGCCAGACCGGTCCGGGCCACCTCAGTCCGGGATGGTGGGACCCGCTCATCGGAGCTGGCGCCGCCATCGACACCGAGCGTTGGTGGGTGGTCTGCCCCAATGTGCTGGGCGGCTGCCAGGGGACGACGGGGCCGTCTACCGACGACGCGACGGGAGTGCCCTGGGGTTCCCGCTTTCCTCAGATCACCATCCGGGATCAGGTTGCGGTCGAAGCCGCGCTGGCCGAGGCGCTTGGCATCGACAGGTGGGCGGCGGTCATCGGCGGGTCCATGGGCGGCATGCGGGCCCTCGAATGGGGCGTGACCCATCCCGATCGCGTGGAGCGTCTGGTCGTCGTGGCCTGCGGGGCGGCAGCCACCGCTGAGCAGATCGCCCTTTGTGCAGTCCAGGCTCAGGCCATCCGCCAGGACCCGGATTTCCGCGACGGCGATTACTACCACGCCGAGGCCGGGAAAGGCCCGGAGCGGGGCCTCGGACTGGCCCGTCGCATCGGCCACCTGTCGTACCGGTCCGAGCTGGAGCTCGACATCCGGTTCGGGCATTCGCCCCAAGCCGGCGAGGACCCGTACACCGCGGGCCGGTACGCGGTGGAAAGCTATCTGGATCATCAAGCCGACAAGCTGGTGCGGCGCTTCGATGCCAACAGCTACCTCGTGCTGAGCCGGGCCATGGACCACCACGACGTCGGTCGGGATAGGGGCGGTGCCGCCGCCGCTCTGGCTTCGGTGAAGGCGACGGCGACTGTCGTCGCGGTCGACAGCGATCGGTTGTATCCGCCCCGGCTGCAGTACGAGCTCGCCTCGCGCCTACCGGATCACCCCGAGGTCCAGTTGGTCCGATCGCCTTACGGCCACGACGCCTTTCTGATCGAGGTGGAGCAGCTAGGCCGATTCGTCAAAGACGCTCTAGCCAAAGCCTGAGCCATCTGTCAGTCTCCCTGTCAATCTCCGGCAGGCTACGGTTCAGATGGCGACAAGTTGGGGGAGGGAACGCACATGCGATTCCGCAGGCGGGTGTGGGCCGTGGTGGGGCGGCGTGGCTGGTCGTAGTCGGGACAACGGCCGGCGTGCCGGCGGGTGGCGTGGCGGCGGGGGCGGCCGCGGCGGCGGCCGCGACGCCAGGTTGGCGGATCACTCCCAGCGCCAATGCGACCAGCCCCTCCGGTGCGCTGGCGGCTCTGGCCTGCACCTCGCCGTCATCGTGTGTGGCCGTGGGGTTTGGCGGCGCCCTCCCGCCCAAGTCAGGTCGGCCCCTGGCCGAGTACTGGAACGGCACGGCTTGGACCGCCAGCCCGGCGCCGGTCGCCACCGGAAACAAGAGCTTGCTGTCGAGCGTGGCCTGCCCCGCCGCGGAGGCGTGCCAGGCGGTGGGCGGGTCGGTCTCAGCTGCCGGCACCCTAGCCCCTCTGGCGGAGTCGTGGAACGGGACGCGCTGGGCGGTAGAGGCGACCCCCGCCCCGCAGACAGGAGGGGCTTTGTCGGGGGTGGCCTGCTGGTCGACCAAGGCGTGCGTGGCCGTGGGTCAATCGGGTTCGGGCCTCGAGGGCTCGCCGACGAAGCCGCTGGTGGAAAGCTGGAACGGCTCGGCGTGGGTTCAAGCCAAGCTGCCCGGCACCGCATCGGGTGGGCTAAATGGGGTGTCGTGCGCGGGCACGTCGGCAGGGGCCACGTGCGTGGCGGTGGGCGCGGCCGGCGGCGGACCGCTGGTTCTGGTTTCCAACGGTGCCGGCTGGACCAAGGAGCCGACCCCGAAGCTCACGACCCCTGCCGTCCTGCTGGCGGTGGACTGCACGTCCAGCTCGTCGTGCGAAGCGGTGGGCTCTCACGGTTCCCGGAGCCTGGCGGAAATCTGGAATGGCTCCGCCTGGTCGGTGCAACCCACCGCCAACCGCCAAAGCTCTGATGTCCGGTACGGGGTGAGCTGCAGCGCGGCGGCCAACTGCGCGGCGGTCGGCTACTGGAACGGGCCCGAATACGGGACCCAGCCGCTGGCCGAAGCCTGGAACGGTTCGGCCTGGAGCCGGCAGAAGACCCCCTACCAGCCGGGTACGACGAACGTGTCAATGGCCGGTGTCGTCTGCCCCAGCCCGGGCGCCTGTGTGGCGGTCGGCAGCAACAACGCGGTGGCGGCGGTAGAGGTCGAGAAAGGGGGCTCCTGGGTCGCCCAGCCGGCGGTGCCGGGCTATCTCGAGCAGGCCCAATCCACCCTGGGCGGTGTCGTGCGGGTCGGATACATCCTGCGTGGCCGTTGGGAGCACGTACGCGTCCATCCGAGACACCTTTGTCGGGATGATCGAAACCTGGAACGGTTCTCATTGGCGGGTGCTGGGGTTCCAGCAGCCGGCGTCCAGCGACCTGGTGTCGGTGGCCTGCCCGTCCCCAACTGCCTGCCTGGCCGTCGGCTCCGCGCAAGGAGGCTTGGCGCCACTGGCCGAGTGGTGGGACGGCACCGCCTGGAGCGTCGTGTCACCGCCGCCTCCGGGCCAAAACCAGTACGCCAGCTTCTCGGGCGTCTCCTGCGTGTCGCCAATCCTGTGCACCGTCGCCGGCTCCTTTATCGGCGAGAACGGCGACCAGCCGCTCATTGAGGTTTGGAACGGCTCCAGCTGGGCCCAACAGACGGTCCCGGCGCCGGCAGACGCCATCGAACCGATCCTCTCGGCCATCTCGTGCTTCTCCACTGACATCTGCGAAGCGACCGGCCTGTCCAACTCCTATGAGGATCCGGAGCCCTTCGCGGTCCAGTGGAATGGCACGGCGTGGAGCGACGTCACGGTTCCCCAGCCCGCCGGTGCCAGCTTGGCCAGCCTGCCGGGCCTGTCCTGCGCCGGGGCGACCACCTGCGTGGCGGTCGGTTACTACTTCGATGCCACTAGCAACAGCTACCGGCCGTTGGCGGAGACGTGGAACGGCTCGTCCTGGTCGATCGGGTCGGTGCCGCTGCCCGCCTCGGCGGACGGGAGATTGGCCGCGGTGTCGTGCCCTTCGATTGGCGAGTGCACTGCGACCGGCGAGGACACCATGTCGACCGGTCAGGACCTGATCCTCGCTGACGTCTGGGACGGGACGGCGTGGTCGAAGCAGTCGATTCCGGCGACGGGGGTCGAGCCCTACCTCGCCGGCGTGTTCTGCTGGTCCTCGGCCAGCTGCGTTGCGGTGGGCGCGCGGGACGAAGGTGAGGGGCCGACGCTGGTGGAGACGTACTCGTAGCCGATCCGACCCAGACGGTGGCAACGACGCTGCTCAACCGATGAGCTCGCGCACCACGTCGACCCACATGTCGGTGGTCAGGCGCAGGGACTCGACGTCCACCCGTTCGTCGTTGCCGTGAAAACGTCCGGCGAAGTCCTCGAAGGTGACGCCTTCACTGAAGAGCCCGAAGCCGTAGGAGACCGCTCCTTTGTCCCGAAAAAAGCGCAGGTCGGTGCCACCGGTCGTCAAACGGGGCACCAGGGAAGCGTTCGGATAGGTCCGCCGAACGACAATCTCGAGCACCTCCCGCAGCCGGCTGTCAAACGGCGACGCAGTCGGGAGAGCGGCTTGCAAGGTGGTCACCTCCACCGCGCTCGCGAGGTCCCCGATGGCGGCCGCCAGGTTGGCGGTCACGTCGTCAGGGGTCTCCCCGGGCAGGAGCCGGATGTCGACGTCGATGTCCACCACGTCGGGTATCACGTTGGTCTTGACGCCGCCGTGCACGACGTTCGGTGAGAACGTCATGTGCGTGCACGCATGCGCCAGCTTGGCGGTGCGCTGATCCGGGAGAGCGACGCAGGCGTCGTACACCCGATCGGGATCGAGGAGGGCGGCGCGCTCCTCGTCGCTGACATCCAAGGCGGCGGCAAAGGACCGCCAGGCGTCCGTGATGCGGGCCTGGGGCCGATAGGCGGCGATGCGCCCGACCACCTGGGCCGCCTTCACAAGAGCGTTGTCGGTGCCGAAAGGCGTCGAGCCGTGGCCTGGGGTGCCCCGCACTCTCAGGCGCGTCCAGGCGATCCCCTTCTCCCCCGTCGTCAGCGTGACGAGGCGGCCGGACCGCGACGGTCGGACCAGGCCGCCTGACTCGGACAGCACGAAATCGGCGCGGACCGCGTCGTAGTGGTGGGCGGTGACCCATTCGGCGCCATGGACCCCGCCCGCCTCCTCGTCGGCGACGGCAAAGTAGACCACGGTGCCCCGGGGTCGGAAGCCGCTGCGGGCCAGGTGGTGCACGGCCACGGCCATCGAAGACGTGAGGTTGAGCATGTCGATGGCGCCGCGGCCCCAGACTTCGCCGTCGACGAGCTCCCCGCCGAACGGGTCCCTCGTCCATCCGTCCGGAGTTACCGGCACCACGTCGGTGTGGCCCATCAGGCACAGGGTCGGCGCGGCCGGGTCGCTGCCCTCGATCCTTGCCACCAGAGAAGCCCGACCTGGAGTCGGCTCGTACTGTTCCACCTCCAGGCCGGCGCCCTCGAGGTAGGTGTGCAGGAGGTCTGCGTTGCGGAGCTCCTCGCCGGATTCCGGCGTGCCGTCGTTGACGCAGGCGTTCCGGATCATGTGCTGGAGGAGTTCGGTCACCTCCCCTGTCAGGTCGGGGGTCACTCCCGCCATCCTCTCACTGTGGGGAAACCGAGGCGTGGGTCCGGCATCCTCACACTTTGCTCATGGCCGGATGTCACACTTGGCAATCGTGGCTAGCGAGCCGGGCACCATCATCGTCGTCGAGGATGACCCGCACATCGCGGACCTCATCGAGCTGTACCTCCGACGCGACGGGCACCGGGTCGTCCAAGCTCCGACCGGGGAGGCGGGCCTGGAGGCCGCGGCACGTGAACGGCCCCGTCTGGTGATCCTGGACATCGGCCTGCCAGGTCAGCTCGACGGCCTCGAGGTCTGCCGGCGACTCCGGTCGACGAGCAACGTGCCCATCTTGATGCTTACGGCCCGGGATGACGAGATCGACCGGGTCCTGGGGCTCGAGCTCGGTGCCGACGACTACGTCACCAAACCCTTCTCCCCGAGAGAACTAGCCGCCCGGGTCAAGGCGATCCTACGGCGAGCCGACGGGCCGCCCCCCGCCCGGCCCGCGGTGCTCACCGCCGGCAAGGTCGAGGTGGACACCGGGAGGCGAGAGGCGCGGATCGGGAGCCGTCCGGTTTCGCTGGCGACTCGAGAGTTCGACCTGCTGCAATTTCTGGCCGAGAACGCCGGCCTGGTGCTCTCTCGCCAGCAGCTCCTCGACGGCGTGTGGGGCCAGGGCTGGTACGGCGACGAGCGAACGGTGGACGTGCATGTCCGCCAGCTCCGCAAGAAGCTGGGCGAGGCGCTATCGCTGACGACCGTGTGGGGCGTCGGCTACCGGCTCGAGTAGACGTGCGCCGCCGTCTCACCGTTGCCATGGTCCTCATGGTCTTCGGCGCGCTGGTCCTCGCCGGGCTGGCCAGCCTGGCGTTGGTGGCCCACAACACGACCACGCAGACCAGGCATGAGCTGATCCACGAAGCTGATGAGCTGGCGTCCACGGTCCAAAGTGAGGCCGTCAGCGACACCTCCAAGGAATCCGACCCGGCGAAGACCCTGACTGCTCTGCTCCGCGCCCTCAGGGCACCGCTTCGCCTCGAAGGATCGACCGTCGTGGCCATAACGCCCGGCGGCGTCTTCTTCAACCCCGCGCCTCCCGTCCGGGCAGATGGCCGAGCTGCCAGCCTGGCCCCGATCTTTCCGAGCGGGCTCAACAAATCGGATCTCCAGCCGACTGCCCTCCTGGCCGGGTCGACAGTCTCGGGCAGCCGAGACGGGCTGGTCTACGCGGCCGTCCCCTATACGGCCGAGGTGCAGGTCCGCGGCGTGCCACGCGACGTCGTGCAGGTGGTGATCCTGACCCGGCGACCCCCGAGTGCGTTGGCGGGTGCCGGGCTGTGGTTCGGGCTGGTATCGATCCTGATCCTCTCCATCGCCGTGCTCGTCGCCCGCCTGCTCGGACGGAGTTTCGTGCGACCGCTGGAAGCGGCCCAGGCGGTGACCAGCCAGATCGCCGGCGGCGACCTCGACGCGCGCGTCCCCGACCCGCCCGGCACCGATCCCGAGCTGGCCGCGCTCGCCCACTCGATCAACTCGATGGCCGCCAGCCTCGACCGGGCTCAGGGGGCGGAGCGCCAGTTCTTGCTGTCGGTGTCCCACGATCTGCGCACGCCGCTCACCTCCATCCGTGGTTTCGCGGAAGCCATCGAGGACGGTGTGACCGCGGACGTCCTGGCCGCCGCCGGGGTGATCGCCTCCGAGGCCCGGCGTCTCGAACGGCTGGTGGCGGACTTGCTGGCCCTGGCGATGCTCGAGGCCCGCCGCTTTACACTGCAGCTCCAGCCACTGGATCTGGCTGGGGCGGTAACGGCGACCGCGGCTGGGTTCGAACCAGCTGCCGCGGAGTTGGGGCTGGACCTGGTCGCCCCCTACAACGGGGCCGTCGAGGCCACCGGCGACCCGGACCGGGTGGCCCAGGTGACGGCCAACCTGGTCGAGAACGCCCTGCGCTACGCCTCCCACGAGGTCCGGGTGACAGCCACGAATGGCGCCGGCCGCCCTGAGATGTCGGTGCAGGACGATGGTCCGGGCATCGCCGCTGAAGATCTGCCCCGAGTGTTCGATCGGCTATTCGTGTCCCGGCCCAACGGCGATCGCCCTGCGGGTTCCGGGCTCGGGCTGGCCATCGTGGCCGAGCTGGTGTCCGCTATGGGCGGATCGGTACGAGCGGAGTCCCCGTTGGGCCCGCAGGGTGGGACCCGGATGGTCGTGACCCTCCCGCCGGCGCTGCCCGCCGACCCGCTCGCCGGATCGCAGGCCTAGACGAAGCCGAGAGTGGGGTACTTGCCCCCAAGGATCGACACCGGATCCACGCCGATCACCCGTTCCAGCACGGTCGCGTACACGGAGCGGAAGTCCGTGTTGTAACGCAGGTTGCCGTTGGCGTCGAGCGCCGTCAGCGACGGCTCCTCCCCGTAGAACTTCCCTCCGTGGACGGTCCGCCCCACCACGAACAGGGGAGCCGCGGCGCCGTGATCCGTACCACCGCTGGCGTTCTCGAGCGGGCGACGCCCGAACTCGGAGTAGGTCATGACCACGGCATTTCGGGCGTGGGACCCGGTTCCCAGTGCAGCCAGGAAGGCCGTCACCGACTGGTCGAGCTCGGCCAGCAGACGCTCCTGGTTGGTCTTCTCGTCGGCGTGGGTGTCGAAGCTCGCCAGGCTGACCTGGTACAGCTTGGTGGGGGCGCCGGCGTTGATGAGCGCCGCCACGGTCTGGAGCTGGCCCGACAAGGCCCCGGCCGCCGTCTCACTGGTGGCCGCCGGCGTCGCCATTCCGCCGGTGACCGAGGCGGGCGAAGGCAAGGCGTCCAGCTGCTTTTGGACTTCGAGCAGCTCGCTCCCGCACGCCGCCACCAGCGCCGACAGCTCAACCCGGTCGGACCCTGGGTCCTGGAGAGCGGCGAACGCCTGTTGGAACGCCGGGTCGCCTGGCAAGGTGATCCGCGGCCCGGTGATGGCCGTGGCGGACTGCGTGTCGCCGCGGAGCAATAGCGGCAGGGTGGCGCCGATGCTGATGGCCCGCATCGGATCGTCGCCGGTTGCGTCCAGCCAGCGCCCGACCCACCCCGCTCCGCTGCCGTCGACCGGGTTGGCCGTCTGCCAAATGTCCATCGCTTCGAAGTGGCTGAGACTGGGATTCGGGTAGCCGACACCACGGACGATCGCCAGCTGTCCGGCGTTCCACAATGACTGGAATCCCTTGAGCTGAGGGTTGAGGGCCAGGCCATCCCCTATGTCGAGGACCTGGCTCGGTGAGTAACCAAGCGTCGGTCGGGCCGCGTGGTAGGCGCTGTCGCCGTACGGCACCACCGTGTTGAGCCCGTCGTTGCCTCCGTAGAGAGTGATCAGGACGAGGGGTCCTGCCGCGGATGCAGCCGCATCGCTGTGTGACGGGGAGGCCGGTCCCGCCAGCGCGTCCCACGGTCGGGCCAGGAAGGCTGCACCGGCCAGTCCGGCCACCCCGGTAGCCCCGGCGCCGAGTAGGAACCTTCGACGCGAGATCCGGCGAGCCGGTGTCCGGGGAAGTTCCGCCGTGACGGTCGGGTTGGCGTCGTCCATGTCGAGCTCCGGTCTCATGCGAGGACGTATTCGGGGGCGGTTAGGGCCAGCGCGACCAGTTTCACCGGATGCCCCAACTCGGGAGAAAGGGCGGCCGTAGTGGTCGGACCCCAGCCGTCGATCCCCAGCAGTTGGGCGACTGCGGCCAGCCGATCGCTGGCCGGGGCGACCTCAACCTGCGTCAAGTCTGCTCGTCGCGCCAGCGCGGCAGCCGCCTCGAGACGCAACTGGGCGGTGGCGGTGTCGAGCCAGTAGGCGTTCTGCCCCCACCCGCCGACGTTCGGCGGATTGAACGGGGCCTGCCCCAGGACCGTGGCCAGGACGGGAAGGGTCACCCCGTCCGGACCGGCGGTGGTGGCCGACGCCGCGGCCGCAGCCGGCCCGGCCGGGCCCGCGGCCCCCGCGGCCCCATCCTGCGGCTCGAGGCGAGCGTCAAGACCGAGAGCCCTGGCGGCCCCAGCGAGGTATTCGATCGGCTGCTTGATCAGTCCGCCCCGCCTGGTAGGCGAGCGAAAGGCGGGGTGCAGGAAGATGGCCCGCAACGTGGCTGCAACGCTGAGCGAAGGGCCATAGGCGCCCACCAGGTCGTCCACGATGGGGTCGGCGGGACTGACCGGGTAGGCGAAGTGGCTCCACAACTTGGCCACCACGAAGTGCGCAGACACGCTTTCGTTGACAGCGATCGACAAGATGTCCTCGCCGTTGAACGTGCCGGTGTGATCCAAGTAGGTCTTCACCCCGTAGTCGTGCTGCGCCGGCCGGAAGACGTAGCGGTACTCCGCCCGGTTGTACGTCCAACCGGTAAAGGCCTGGGCCGCGGCGACGACATCCGCCTGCGTGTAGTTGCCAACCCCGAGGGTAAACAGCTCCATCATCTCCCGAGCGAAGTTCTCGTTCGGATCCGCCTTCTTGTCGGTGGCGGTGTCGAGCCACAGCATCATGGCGCCGTCCTTGGCGACTGCCTGGGTGAGAGCCTCGAAGCCGCCCGCCCCCGCGGTCCGGAACAGCTGGTTCTGGAGATACATGAGCTTGGCGTCGCGAACCTTGGCCGCTCCCGTCGCGAAGTGGCCGTGCCAGAAGAGGGTCAGCTTCTCCCGCAGCGGGGTGGATGTGACGATCATCCGATCGAGCCACCACAGCTGCAGCGCGACCAGCTCCTCGTCAACGGTGCGATCTGCTGCTTTCCTGGTCGCCAGTGCTTCTGGAGACCCCTTGGCTGCGGTTGGCTGCTCGTAGGGCGCGAAGACCGGCACCTCGACCGCGTCGCCGGCGGGATCGGGGGCATTCCCCAGACCAGCCAGCACCTCCTCGACCGCGGCTTCATAGCCTGCCCCGGTCCGCTGATCGAGCTCGTCGGCATGGAGGCCAAACCCGGCCCGACGGTAGAGCAGCGCAATGTCGCTGCGGATCTGATCCGGCATCTGCGCTCCATTCCGGGGCTTCCGGCTGTACTCTGCCCACCAGTCTGGGTGCGTCATGTAAAGGATGTGTGATCCCACCGGGAAGGCTCGGTTAGGTCTGGTTGTCAGCCAGGACGCCGGCGTCATGATCTTCGAACAGGCGCCTCACACATTGCTCGCATCCGAACCTCACACTTCGCCTATGACCAGATTCCGGAGATACTTCTCGGCCCACCGCTGGCGGACGCTGGCGGTGGCTGGCGTCGCGGTGATCGCCCTCGGCGGCGGGGTCGCCTACGCCGCGCTCGACGGCTCGTCGACCAGCATCGCCGCGACCAGCCCGACCACCGCGACCTCGACCACGCTTCCGGCGAGCGGATCGACCACGGGCTCGACGAGCAAGCGGGGTCGCCACCTGCGGGTGCTGCGGGGACAGATAACGGCCATCTCGGGTAGCACCTGGACCGTCGAGTCCCGGGACGGCATCGCTATCACCGTCGTCATCACACCGACCACCCAGTTCGGCACCCGGGCCGCTCCGAGCAGCCAGTCGAGCTTCAACGTTGGCAACCAGGTGGGCGTAGCCGGAACCCGCACCGGCCCAACCACCGTGACCGCGACACGCATCGTCGTTCCCCGTACAACCGCGGAGTCGTCCACGGCCAGCTGAGACGGAGCGGACGAAGCGGCGGGGCAAGCGTGACGGGTTGGCAGCGGACGAAGCGTCGGGGTTGGCTGAGGCAAGTGTGACGGGTTGGCAGCGGACGAAGCGTCGGGTCCGAAATGAACGGACCCGCCCCTTCGTCCCTACCACCCCCTCCTACCTCCCAGGCCTGATGGGCGGGAGCGGATGTAGTTAGTCCCGCCGCTCGCGGCCGCCACCGCTCGTGCGATAAAGGGGAGGCCAGCCCGCCTAGGTGGTGATCCGTTCCCCCGGATCACCACCTAGGTGCGGCTGGGCTCCCTAAAGGTGACGACACACGTACTTGTGAATGTCCGACAACTTAGACAAAATACGAAATATGTCGCAAGATACTGTTCGGTTCGTTCCATGCAGCGGTGAAACATGGCGGGATCCGTTCGCCATGTACGCCGCCCTGCGCACCCACGACCCCGTCCACCACGTCGTTGCGGGGGACTACTGGGTGCTGTCGCGCTTTGACGACGTCTTCGCGGCCTCGCGCGATCACACCACCTTCTCCTCCGCCCAGGGTCTGACCTTCAACTACGGCGACATGGCCCAGGCCGGCCTGGACCAGGTGCGCCCCATGGTGATGCTCGACCCGCCTGAGCACACTGGCTTCCGGCGATTGGTGGGAGCGGGCTTCACCCCTCGCCAGGTGGACGACATCGAACCAGAGGTCCGAGCCTTCGTCGTGGAGCGCATTGAGCGCCTGCGGGAGCGCGGCTCGGGGGACGTGGTGGCGGAGGTCTTCAAGCCCCTGCCGAGCATGGTGGTCGCCCACTACCTCGGCGTCCCAAAGGCGGACCGGGTCCGCTTCGACGCTTGGACGGAGGCCATCGTGGCCGCCACCGCCGAAGGTAACCCCCTCGGAGCTCCCCACGCGGTCGGCGAGCTGTTCGAGTACTTCTCGGGGCTCATCGAGCAACGGCGCTCGCATCCGGAAAAAGACACGATCTCTTTGCTGGTCGGGACCGGCGCAGACGACGTGTCGGTGCTGCAAACCCTGGGGTTTGCCTTCACGATGGTCACCGGCGGCAACGACACCACCACCGGTCTGCTCGGCGGTGCCGCCGAGCTGCTCACGTCGTCGCCCGATCAGCGGAAGCTGCTCATCGACGATCCCGGCCGGATCCGCACCGCGGTGGAGGAACTGCTGCGCCTGACGACGCCGGTCCAGGGGCTGGCTCGCATGACCACGACTGATGTCGAGATCGCGGGCCGGACGATCCCGGCCGACCGCAAGGTGATGCTGTTGTACGCCGCGGCCAACCGAGACACCGACCGTTTCGGCGACGATGCCGAGCGGCTCGACGTCGCCAGGGACCCGCATCCGATCTTGTCCTTTGGCTATGGCGCCCACCACTGCCTCGGCGCGGCCGCGGCCCGGCTGCAGGCCCGGGTGACCCTGGAGGAGCTCCTGGCCCGTTGCCCCCGGTTCCGCGTCGATGCTGAGCACGGCCGGTTCGCTCCCGGCCACTTCGTGCGGCGCTACCAGACCCTCCCGTTCGAGTCCGAAGGTCTCGGGTGAGCTCCCGATCCTGGCTTCAGGACCAGCGCGCCGAGCTGGCCTCCGAGCGGATCCTCGACGCCGCGGCGGAGCTATTTTTCCGTCAGGGCATCGCCGAGACCAGCATGGACGATGTCGCCCGGGCCGCGGGTTGCTCCCGCGCCACCGTCTACCGGTATTTCGACGACCGCGAAGCCCTTCGGATCGCTTTCGTGCATCGTGAGACTAGGCGAATCGGCACCGCGGTCGGCGCGGCCGTCGCCGGCATCGCCGACCCCACCGAGCGGGTCATCGAGAGCGTGATGCTCGCGGTGGCGGCGGTGCGCTCGCAACCGACCTTGCATGCCTGGTTCGCGTCGGCCAACACCGAGATTACCCGCGAGATCGTCAGCACGTCGTCGGTGATCCACCACCTGGCTGCCGGCGTGGTTGCACAGCACGATGACCCCGACCGCTGCGACCGGGCCCGCTGGCTGGTCCGGACCGTGGTGTCGCTGCTCCTCATTCCCGGCGGGTCCGCCGCCGAGGAGCGCAGGCTCGTCGAGCGCTTCGTGGCTCCTGTGGTCATCGACTCCACGCAATCCCCGCCCGGACGGCCCCAGCGCCGCCCGAACGCTCCCTTGCATTCGTGACGGCTCGGTCGTTCTCCTGCTCGGAGGGCGCTACGGTGCGCGCCGTGGAAGACCACGAAGCCATGGGACTGGCGCTGGCCGAGGCCAGACGAGCCGGAACGGCAGGTGACGTGCCCGTCGGCGCCGTCGTCGTGGCCGGCGACCGGGTGGTGGGCGCGGCAGGAAATCAACGAGAAGCCGCCGCCGATCCGACCGCCCACGCCGAGATCGTCGCCCTGCGCGGCGCGGCCGCCGAACTCGGGACGTGGCGGCTCTCCGAGACGACCCTCTACGTGACCCTGGAGCCCTGCCCCATGTGCGCGGGGGCACTGGTGGCCGCCCGGGTGGGCCGCCTGGTCTTCGGGGCCGCTGATCCGAAGGCGGGCGCGTGCGGATCGCTGTACAACCTGTGCGCAGATCCGCGCCTCAATCACGAGCTCCCGGTCGTCCCGGGGGTGCGGGCGGCCGAATGCGCCGAGCTGTTGCAAGATTGGTTCGCCGCCAAACGCCGCCCCGATTCATAGAGAGAGCCCAGGTTGCTCTCGGTTTCGTCACAGTTTCGGCGGAAGACTTACTCCTGACGCGGCCGCTGTCGGGCCGCGGAGGAACCTGGATCGGAGGTAAACCTGGGGTAAAGAGAAGCGTCGGTTTACGACGAATCATCACTAATTTGGCTTTCTCGGTTTAAATTGTGAAGGCGCGGGGGTAAAGCAGTCGGGTCGGGCGGGACTCCCGCGACGCACAACCGAGAGGATTGCGATTGGCTGCGGAGCGAGACCGTCAGCTTCGCCGGCTCCAGGATCGATTCGGGGGCAGAGTGGTGGGGCAGGGTGTCATTCTCGTGGGGTTTGTGGCTCTGGCGATGTCCATATCGTCCGGGCCCATCGGTCGCGCCGTGGCGGCCAGGCAGGTCGGTCGCGCCGTAGAAACGAGACAGACGAGGCAGACGAGGCCGGGGACGGCGGCGGTCCGGGCCGCTACGAGTGGTGCTATCGGCGAGGCGCCTCAGCCCGACGGGCGAGGCTTCTGGTCGGTCACCCCCGAGGGGGCGGTGACCGCCTACGGAACGGCGCCGTACGAAGGAGGCACGGCCGGGATTGCGCTCAACGCGCCGATCCTGGCCATCGCGTCGACCCCTGACGGCCAGGGCTACTGGTTGGTGGCCGCCGACGGCGGCATCTTCAGCTTCGGCGACGCCCGCTTCTACGGCTCCACCGGGGACATCCACCTCAACCGACCCGTCGTCGGCATGGCCCCGACCCCCGACGGACACGGCTACTGGATCGTGGCCGCCGACGGCGGCATCTTCAGCTTCGGCGACGCCCGCTTCTACGGCTCCACCGGCCACACCCACCTCAACCAACCCGTCGTCGGCATAGCCCCCGCGGCTGAGGGGCACGGTTACTGGATGGTGGCCGCCGACGGCGGCATCTTCAGCTTCGGCGACGCCCGCTTCTACGGGTCCACCGGGAGCATCCACCTCGACCGACCGGTGGTCGGCATGGCCCCTACCTCCAATGACAACGGCTACTGGCTGGTGGCGGCCGATGGCGGCATCTTCACCTTCGGCAACGCCCCCTTCTACGGTTCCGCGACCGGAGACGTCGGCGGAGGTGGGGCCATCGGCATGGTCGCCACCGCCGGCGGCTACTGGGTGGCCACCACGAGCGGGGTGGTGTGGTCCTTTGGTGACGCCCCGACCATGCCCAGGCCTCCCAGCCCGGTTCCGGCCGAAGGCGCAGCGGGGGTGGCAGGTGCGCCCCCCGCCAACATCTCACCCTCACCGGCTTTTGACGAGGCGTGTTATGCCGTGAGCTCCGCCACCTGCAATTCGGTGGCCCTCCAAGCCATCGACGGCGCCCACGTCGCGGAAGGACTTCCTCCCCTCCATCTGCCCTCCGACTACACGGGTCTCAACCAAACCCAACAGTTGGTGGCGGTCACCAACGCCGAGCGACAAGAGCGGGGCCTGCCGGCCTTCGCCGGGCCGCTCGGGTCCCTCGACAGCCTGGCGCTGGAGGCGGCTCTGACGGACAGCGATCCCTCCGGGCCAGCGGGTACCTCTTGGGGCGCCAACTGGGGGGAGGGGTTCGCCACCCCGTTGGCCGCCGACTTCATCTGGATGTACGACGACGGGATCGGATCCAGCAACCTCGACTGCTCCGCAAGTGATCAGAGCGCCTGTTGGGGACACCGCGACAACATCCTGACCCCCAGCAGTGGATCGATGGGCGCGGCCTTCGTCACCCTCGGGGGAAGCAACTCCCTGACCGAGCTGTTCGTCGACGTCTGAGACAAGGGTCGAGGGTGCTGGTCACACCGACCTCGGTCTGGGCTGTCCGTACCTTGGTAACCTCGCCCCTCGGAGGAGTTCGGAAGTCGACTAGGCATCGCTAGTCCCGACGGAATCCCAGAGCAGCAATAGGTGCTCTGAGCAGCACTGGAGGGATGCGAGAGCGGCCGAATCGGACGGTCTCGAAAAGGGTGAACACCTGTTTGGCGGGTCGGTTGGCCTAGGTTCGTGTGGGTCTCCACCTGCGGTTTCGCGATTGGACGTCGGCCCGGGTCGGCTCGTGTAGGTCGCTGTCGGCTGCAAATTGTGGGATGGATTATGGGATGGCGGATCGGACGGTCTCGCGTGTCGAGGTTCCGGTTGGCTGCCGATAAGGCGGTACTAGGACCCCCCGTCATTTGCTGCGTTTGTACTTGCTGGCTCGGTACTCCTCGATCCACGCCTTGCTGCTTCGCCATTGACCATCTGGACCTCGCTGGGCCCGGAGTCGCCCGCGCTCCGCCGCTGCTCTCAACGTCGAGA
>Ga0302325_10010061_pt1 | contig 20546 bp, 16 predicted proteins | sample Palsa_T0_2_FD_201948 | JGI IMG/M metagenome (GOLD analysis project Ga0302325, IMG submission 201948) | Peat permafrost microbial communities from Stordalen Mire near Abisko, Sweden - Palsa_T0_2 | ecosystem: Environmental > Terrestrial > Soil > Palsa > Peat permafrost | place: Sweden: Abisko...
GCGCTGCTCACGGGCGCAGCGATGGCGATCGCAGCGACGTATCTGGTCGGGCTCGACAGTCCGCTGCGGATGACTACCGACTCGCTCGTCTACCTGGCCAAGGCCGTCGGGATTCCTCCACCGCCGCATTCACACCACTACCCGCCCGGATATTCGGTGCTGTTGCGCGCAGCCATGCATCTGGGCCTCGGTAGTGCATCGGGGTTCGTCGCCGTGAACCTGCTGGCGCTGATCGTCGCCGTGCTGGCCGTGTACCGCTTGTGCCGGCGGCCCCTGGGCCTGACACCAACCGGAGCGGCGGTGGTCTGCCTGCTGCTGCTGCTGAGCCACTCGGTGTCGCAGTTCACACCGTTCGTGATGAGCGACATTCCCGATCTGGCTGTAACACTGCTCTGCCTGCTCGCGCTCACCACGGCCGAGCAGCGGGCGGGCTGGCCTCGCCTGGCCTGGTTGCTGTTCGCGGCCGCGCTGGCCGCGGCCGCGATCTCGATCAGGCTCGAGGCGATTGCCCTCGTTCCACCGCTGGCCCTGGTGGCGGTGGGAGCGCCGAGGGTGAGCAGGCTGTGGCGCTGGGGCCGCCGGCGCCCCGCACTGGTGATCCCGATCGGAGCCGGCTCGCTGCTGGCGCTGGTGGCGGTGGCGGTGCTGGTGGCGGGCGCAACGCGGTACGGCCATGAAATCGCGGATTCATGGGGGGCCGAGGGGGGCCTCTTGCCGTTTCTCGGGCGCACCGGGTTCAAGGTCGTGCTTCGGCTCAGAACCGTCGGCGAGCTTGCCAGCCAGACGAACTGCTGCGTACGACTTTCGAGCGCTCTCGGGCGGGCAGTTACGCCGGGGTTCAAAGGGGCGCTTCTGATTGCCGGCCTGGCCGTATTCGCCTTGGTGGTGATCGGTTTGCGAGCGCGGCGGCGGTTCGGGGCAATCGAGCTCTTTCTGGTCTCGACCGCGGTCGTCGTGATGGTGTACGGCGCGCTGACCCGTTACTGGATCGCCGCGTTGCCCTTCATGATCGTGTACGGGTACTTCGCCGTCAGGCGACTGGCGCGCTTCAAACCGGTCAGGGTCGCGGCGGTCCTGTACGTAGTCGCATTCACCTTCGCCGGGAGCGCTTGGCTCGGCGAAGAGGTCACGATCTCGACCTCGGGCCGCCATTTCCCAAGCTGGGAGGCAGCGGCGATCGAGCCCACGTTGGCCCCCGCCTACCGGATCGCGTTCGGCGAGGCCCGTCCCGGGGACGATTCGCAGCTGAACCCGACGGCGCTCGCGCTACTCAGACGTTTCGAGCCGCTGGCTCGAGACGCGCCGAGGTGATCATGGGCGCAGCGGCGTGATCGCGCTGAACGTCCACGGGCTGCGCGTGCGCGTGACTGGCGACTGGCCGGAGGTGATCGAGGATGTGCGGCGCGACTTCGTCTGGTTCGAGCGATCAGACGATGGCGGCACGGCGCGAGCGGACGTGACCGTCGTGATCGAGCGTCGGCCGCCCGACTTCGACCGTTTCGGCGAGCTGCCCGCGACCTTCATCACGCCGCGCAACGTTGTCTACCAGCAGGATGGCATCACCGTGGTCGATTACCTCGGCAAGGCCGTGTCGGTACTGGCTCGCGAGCCCACCCGCCTCACCGTGCAGGGCGAGGACGAGCACCTCGTGCACGAGGCCGCCTACCACTACCTGCTCTCGCGATTCGGGGAGCACCTCGAGTCACGGGGGCTCACCCGTCTGCACGCGCTGGGGCTGGCCGGCGGTCAGGGGGCCGTGGCGCTGACGCTGCCCTCGGGTGGCGGCAAGAGCACGATGGCCTTACGCGCGCTGCGGGATGACGGCATCCGGCTGCTCTCCGAGGACAGTCCGCTGCTCGACCGCCGCGGTCGCCTGCATCCGTTCCCGCTGCGAATCGGGATCAACGCCACCGACGCCGATCGGCTTCCCGCCGGCAGCGTGCGTCGGCTGGAGCGGATGGAGTTCCACCCCAAGCTCGCGCTCGACCTGGAGGCGTTCGGCGACCGCATCGAGCCCGCGGCCCAGCCGTTACGCCACCTCGTGATCGGCCGTCGCACGCTCGGTCGCGAGGCGCGGCTCGAGCGGGTGCGGCGGCCGGCCGCCGTTGGCACCCTGGTGCGCGAGGGGGTCGTGGGCGTCGGCATCTACCAGGGCATGGAGTTCATCCTGCAACGGGGGATGCGCGACGTCATCGGCAAGCTCGGCGTCGCTTCGACGCGCACCGCCTGCTGCGCCGCCGGCCTTGCGCGGGCCCGGGTCTGGCGCGCGACGCTGGGGCGCGATCACGAGCGCAACTGGGCCGTGCTCGCGCCCCTACTGGATTAGGGCGCTCAGTGGCCCCACGTAGGCTCGAGGCGCGTCGACTGCGTACCAGAAATCCTCAGGAGCGTCGAGCCGATGCTGCCCTGGAACCGCCTCGCACACGCAGCGCTCTATGCCGGAACGCTCCGCGGCCTCGCGCTCGCGTTCAACGCGGCGCTGCTGACGGGCCTGCCCGCGCACTTGCGGGCGCCGCCGCTTTCTATGGTTTTCTATCGTCCGAAGTTCCTCCCATAGAAAACGCTAGAAAGCGCGATGAACAAAAGTGAGAACCCCTACACCCCGGGCGCACGCTCGCCGCCGGTGCACGGGAGGGTCATGTTGTGACGATCCCGAAAGCAGGAGTGCGTAGCGACTTCCCGCTGGTACGATTCTGCGCCTGCTAACGGCTCGTTTGAATCAGGGGGGGCGAGGCCGACGTTCATAGTTCGAATAGGGGCGATAGGAAGCGCTCCGGTCATTCGGAGGAGCTAGTTGCGGTACCTCATAACGGGCGGTGCTGGTTTCATCGGTTCGCATCTTGCGGACGAGCTGCTAGCCCGCGGCCATCACGTCCACGCGTTGGACGACCTGTCGACCGGCTCGATGGCGAACATCCGCCATCTGCGCCAGGATCCGCAGTTCGGCTACACGATCGACTCGGCGGCGAGCAGCCGCGTCGTCGCCGAGCTGGTGGACGAATCGGACGTGGTCTTTCATCTCGCGGCCGCCGTCGGAGTACAGCTGATCGTCGAGAGCCCGGTGCGGACGATCGAGACGAACGTGCACTGCACCGAGGTCGTGCTCGCGCAGGCGAGCAAGAAGCGCCGGCCCGTGTTCATCGCGTCGACGAGCGAGGTGTACGGCAAGTCGAACGCGCTGCCGTTCAAGGAGACGGGCGACCTCGTACTCGGCTCGACCGACAAGGGCCGCTGGTCGTATGCGTGCTCGAAGGCGATCGACGAGTTCCTCGCGCTCGCACACTACCGGGAGCGCAAGCTCCCGATCGTGGTAGCGCGTCTGTTCAACACCGTGGGCCCGCGGCAGACCGGCCAGTACGGGATGGTCGTCCCGACGTTCGTACGCCAGGCCCTCGCCGAGAGCCCGATCACCGTGTTCGGCGACGGCACGCAGCAGCGCTGCTTCTGCCACGTCCACGACGTCGTCACCGCGCTCGCCGACCTGATGGAGAGCGGCCAGCACTACGGAGAGGTGTTCAACATCGGCTCACGCGAGGAGATCGCGATCGGCACGCTGGGTGAGCGCGTGAAGGAGGCGTGCGGCTCGAGCTCCGAGATCGTGAACATCCCGTACGACGAGGCGTACGAGAACGGCTTCGAGGACATGGCGCGCCGGATCCCGGACACGTCGAAGATCGAGCGGGCGATCGGCTGGGAGCGCCGCCGCACGCTGGACGACGTCCTCGCCGACGTGATCGCGCACCACCAGGGTCTGGCGCTGAACGCGGGGGTGGGCTGATGCGCGCGCTGGTCACCAGCGGGGGGCCTTCATCGGCTGCGACGTCGTATTCGACCAGGCCGCGCTGCCGTCGGTTCCCCGCTCGGTGCAGGACGCGCTGACGAGCAACGCCACGAACGTGATCGGCACGTTGAACGTGCTGCTCGCCGCGCGCGACCACGGCGTCCGTCGCGTCGTGTGTGCGTCGTCCTCTTCGGTCTACGGGTCGGCCGTCGGCACCGACGCGAAGAGCGAGGACCAACCTGCCGTCCCGATCTCCCCATACGCGACCACGAAACTCGCCGGCGAGGGCTATGCGCGCTCCTTCCACGAGGTCTACGGGCTCGAGACCGTGACCCTGCGATACTTCAACGTGTTCGGCCCTCGCCAGGACCCGATCTCGCAGTACGCAGCTGTGATCCCGAACTTCATCACCGCCTTGCTCGCCGGCCAGCCGCCCGTGATCTTCGGAGACGGTGAGCAGTCGCCCGACTTCACCTACGCCGCGCCACGCGCCGGCGACATCAAGCACTCGCTCGCCGATCTCAACCGAGCGCGTGCAGAGCTCGGCTACGAGCCCGCCGTCGAGCTCCGCGATGGTCTCGAGCGCACAATCGAGCACCTCCGCGATGAGGAACGTCGCGCCCGGGCCGTCGAAGCGGGGGGTGCGCGATGACCTCAGCGGTCTCAGCGATCGTCGGATTCACAGCGGCCGGCGGTGTTGCGCTCGCAGCGACGCCCGTCGCGATCTCGATCGCCCGGAAGACGAACTTCCTCGATCACCCACGCGAGTACCGAAAGCACAAGGCCGCGACGCCGTTGCTCGGCGGCACGGCGCTGATCCTCGGGTTCCTGATCGCGGCGATCGCGGTCGGCGGCCTCGCCGGCAAGCACGTGCTGATCGGCTGTGCAGTCGGGATGTGGCTGCTCGGGACGCTCGATGACCGCTTCGCGGTCCCGCCGAGATACCGCCTGCTCGCCGAGGCAGTCGCGGCCGCCACGCTCTTCGCCGTCGGCTTGGGCTGGCACACGTCGGCGGGAGCGGTGTTCAACTTCGTGCTGTCCGTCGTTTGGATCGCCGGAGTCGTCAACGCTTTCAACCTGATGGACAACCTGGACGGCGCCTGCAGCACCGTTGGCGCGGTGTGCGCGGCCGGGATCGGGACGCTCGCGGTGCTGCACAGCCAGCCCGCACTCGCCGGCCTCAGCTACGCGCTCGCGGGTGCCTGCTGTGGCTTCCTTCCTTGGAACCTGACCGGACCCGCGAAGATCTTCCTCGGCGACGGCGGCAGCATGCCGGTCGGGTTTCTGGTCGCCGCGCTGTCGATGGCGCTCGGCCGCAAGCTCGGACACGGCGACGCGAGCCTCCTGGTGGTGGCGATGCTCGCGGGCATACCGATCCTCGACACGGCGCTGGTCAGCGTTTCGCGCCTGCGCCGACGGGTCACGCTGACAACCGGCGGGCGCGACCACCTCACCCACCGACTGCTGCTGGCGCTCCGCACGCCGGCCGCGGTCGCGGCGGCTCTTGCGCTGTCACAGGCGGCGCTGTGCACATTCGCGGTCCTCGGCGACCAGCTCGGGACGGCGGCACTGGTGGCGTTCGCGCTGGCGGCCGTCGGCGTCGGGGCCACGCTGATCGCGGTCTTCGACACCACCGGCTGGCGGCCGGCGGGGATCGCCGTTGGGGACAGGGCCGAGCGCGCACCGACACCGACAGTCAGCAGCACTCCGTGACCGCCGACTCAGGGTGAGCGGCGAGGCGGCCACGGCCGCCCGCGAGCCGTTGCACGTGGTACGCATCATCGCGCGGCTCAACATCGGCGGGCCGGCGATCCAGGCGATCACGCTGACCGCGCGGATGGTCGAGCGCGGCTATACAACCACGCTCGTGCGCGGGCTCGAGGAGCCAGACGAGGGCAACATGGATCCGCTCGCCGAGCGGCTCGGCGTCACCCCGATGCTTGTCGCCTCGATGCGCCGCAACCCCGGCCGGCACGACTTCGCCGCGCTCGTCGCGCAAACCAGGCTCCTGCGCCGCGAGCGACCGGCGATCGTGCACACTCACGCGGCCAAGGGCGGCACGCTCGGCCGGATCGCGGCGCTACTCGCGTTCCCGCGCCGCTCGACGCGACCAGTGGTGATCCACACCTACCACGGCCACTCGCTCAGCGGCTACTTCTCCCCGCGGACCGAGGCGGTCTACCGGGCCATCGAGTGCGTGCTCGCCCGCTTCACGGACCGGCTGATCGCCATCAGCGACGAGGTCCGCGACGAGCTCGTCGAGATGCGGGTCGCGCCGGCGTCGAAGTTCGAGGTCGTCCCGCTCGGGTTCGACCTGTCGCTGTTCACGGTCGACGGCGACGAACGGCGCGCGCTCCGCGAGTCGCTCCGCGCCGAGCTATCGATCCCGCCGGACGCCCGGGTCCTGACGCTGATCGCGCGGCTCGTGCCGATCAAGCGCGTCGACCGGTTTCTCCGCGTCGCAGCCGCGCTCCGCGACGTCCCGGACGTGCGGTTCCTGATCGTCGGCGACGGCGAGCTGCGCGAATCGCTCGAGTCCTCCGAGGAGGCCACGCGCCTCGGTGACCAGCTCGTGTGGGCCGGCTTCCGGCGCGACATGCCGGCCGTCTGCTTCGCCAGCGACGTCGTCGTCCAGACGTCCGACAACGAGGGCACGCCGGTGGCGCTGATCGAGGCCCAGGCCGCGGGTGTCCCCGCCGTCAGCACCCGGGTCGGCGGCTCGGCGAGCGTCGTCCCGTCGGAGTTGCTGGCGGCGGCCGACGACATCGACGGCCTCGCCACCCGCGCGCGCTCGCTGCTGTCCGATCCGGAGACCGCGCACGCGATTGGTGCCGAGGCCGCCGCGCGGGTCGTCGCCCGCTTCGACCTCGAGCGCCTGATCGACGACGTCGACCGGCTCTACCGCCGCGAGCTGGGCCGCCTCACCAGCCCTCGCGGCGCAGGAACACCTCGAGCGTGAGCAGCAGCCACAGCGCCTGGCCGTGATCGCAGACCCCGCTGTGATGCTCGGCGAGCAGCCGATCGACGACCGCCGGAACGAGATGCATGCGGACCCGAGCCTGCGGCGAGCCGAGCGTCCCCTCGACATAGCTCGCCAGGTCCTGGCGGAACCAGCGGTCGAGCGGCACACCGAAGCCAAGCTTGCGGCGGTTGATGATCTGCGACGGGAGCAGATCCTCGGCCGCGGCCTTCAGCACGCGCTTGCGCGAGAACCCGTGGCGCTGCAGGCCCGGCGGGAGCGTCAGTGCATAGCTGACGAGGTCCGTGTCAAGGAACGGCGAGCGGACCTCGAGCCCGTGGGCCATGCTCATGCGATCGGCCTTCACGAGCAGGTCGTCGACCAGGTAGGTCGCGAGGTTGAGAGCGAGCAGGCGGTCCAGCGGCGGCTGGCCGGCGGTCGCCTCCCAGCGCCGGTTGAAGTCGGCGATCGCCCAGTCCGAGCCATCCGGGATCGCCTCTTTGCGGCTCGTCTCGGTGAAGTAGCTCAGCCACGTCAGATACGCGCCCGGAAGGCCGAGGTCCGCGGCGCGGGCGAACCGCTGCGCGCTCCCGACCCGTCGCCGAAGCGCGCCGCGCGGCAGCGGCTCCAGCGCGCGCTGGACACCGACTCGGAGCGCCCTCGGCAACTGCCGGTAGCGGTGGGCGGCCACCCCCGCGGCGAACCGCTCGTAGCCCGCGAACGCCTCGTCGCCACCGTCTCCGGAGAGGGCGACCGTCACGTGCTGGCGCGTGAGCTTGTTGAGCAGGAAGGTCGGGATCGCGCTCGAGTCGCCGAACGGCTGGTCGTGGTACCAGACGAGCTGCTCGAGCAGGTCGACGGCCTGCGGCGCGACCACGAACTCGTGGTGGTCGGTGCCGTACCGCTCGGCGATGATCCGAGCGTGGTGGCGCTCGTCGTAGCCATCGCGGTCCTCGAACCCGATTGTGAAAGTCTGCACGGGCCGGTCTGTCATGCCGGCCATCAGCGCCACGATCATGCTCGAGTCGATCCCCCCGCTGAGGAAGGCTCCGATGGGAACGTCGGAGATCAGGCGCTTGCGGACTGCCGACTCGAGGCGCGTCCGCACCTCATCCGCAGCTGCTCGCAGCGTGGTCGCCTGGGCCGCCTCGCGATCCTCGCGCGGCAGCGACCAGTATCGCTCGAGCTCCGGCTCGCGCCCGGGCTTGATCGTCAGCACGTGGCCCGGCGGCAGGCTCAGGACGCCGCGAAAGAACGTGCGCGGGGTCGGCACGTAGCCGAACGAGAGGTACGCCGGGAGTGCGTCCTCATCAAAATCACGCGGGACGGCTGGGTGCGCCAGCACGGCCTTGATCTCGCTCCCGAAGACAAACGTCGACGGCGAGTACCAGTAGTAGAGCGGCTTCTTGCCGAACCGGTCCCTGCCGAGCAGCAGCGTCTCGCGGCCCGAATCCCAGATCGCGAACGCGAACATCCCATCGAGCGCCGCCGCGATCCCCGCGGCGCTGTGCTCCTCGGCGAGATGCACCAGCACCTCCGTGTCGCCGCTCGTCCGCAGCCTGTGACCCCGTGCCGCGAGGTCGGCCCTGAGCCGGGCGAAGTTGTAGATCTCGCCGTTGAGAGCAGCTCCAATCGTTCCGTCCTCGTTGGTGATCGGCGGATCGCCCGTCTTGAGGTCGATCACGGCGAGTCGGCTCTGCGCCACCACCCCGATGCCGTTGCCGTAACTCCCGCTCGCGTCCGGCCCACGATGCCGCAGCAGCTCGAGCTGCTGAGCCACGACCCGGTCGGACGCCCCACCCCCTCTGACTGACCCCGAGATGCCACACACGCTGGCCAGTGTAAGAGGCGCCACCGGCACGCCTGTCGCGTCTTGGCAGAATGGCTCCCCTGCGCGCTGCCGACAAGGGGACCCTCTCGCCGTGCTCCGAATAGCTCATGTAATCAGTACGCCCACCGGGTTCGGCGGCGCCGAACAAACTCTGGCCCAGCTAGTTGCATTCGGCGGTGGCGAGGGCTGGGCGCAGACGGTGCTGAACCCCTTTGCGCTCGACCCGTCCGATCCCCGCACGCGCGAACAATACGAGCCGGCCGCCTACGAGGGCCGGCGATGCACGAGCTTGCGTGACTTTCCGGCCCTGAGGCGCTGGCTCGGGCGAAGGCTGAATTCGCTGAGCCCAGACGTCGTTCATGCCCATCTCTTCCACGCGAGCGTGCTCGTGGCGAGCATCCGTCAGCCTACCGGAGCGCGGCTCGTGCTCTCCCACCAGCACGGCGACCACTTTCGCGCGATCGGCGCGCCTGGCCTGGAGCTGCTCGATCGTATCGCCGGCCGCCGGTTCGACCGCGTGGTCGGCTGCTCCGCGTACGTCGAGCGACACCTGATCGAGCACTACCGGTACCCGCCTCGCCGCGTCTCTGTGGTCCGCAACGGCTGGGGCGGAGCCCCGATGCCCCACGTCGACGCCGCCGAGCCGCCGACGGTCCTCTGCGTCGCCCACCTGCGTACGCAGAAGAACCATCGCATGCTGATCGACGCGATCGCCCGGGTCCGCGAGCACGTCCCGGACGTTCGCCTCCAGCTCGTCGGCGACGGCCCCGAGCGCGGCGCGCTAGAGGCCCGTGCACGCGGCCTCGCGCTCAACGGAACGGTGGAGTTCTGCGGGGACATCGCCGACGTCTGGCCCGTGCTCGCGCGGGCGCGAGTGTTCGCGCTGGCCTCCGACTACGAGCCATTGGGGATCGCAGCACTCGAGGCGATGGCCGCTGGCGTCCCCGTGGTCGCGACCGATGTCGGCGGCCTGCCGGAGATCGTGCAGGACGGCCTGACCGGATTCCTCGTTCCTGCGCACGACACGGCGGCGCTCGCTGAGCGCATCGAGCGGCTGATCAGTGACTCCACGCTCGCCTCGTCGTTTGGCGAGCACGGCAGACGGCTCGCCGAGGATCACCGGGCGCAGCGAACCGTGGAGGGCTACGCGCAGGTGTACTCGGATTTGCTCCGGGGCGCCGGTGGCTGACGAACAACGCGGCACGATCGTGTTCCTCGCGCCGGGCTTCTCGGAGCCAGGCGGTTGCGCCAACCATGCCCGGAAGATCGCGCACGGTCTTGTGCGGCGGGGGTGGGAGGTGCGCGTGATCGCCCGGCTCGGTTCCGGCCGGCGGATACGCCACACCCGTTCGTGCGGCTTGACGGTGACCGAGCTTCCCGGGTTCGGCAGCCGCCCGCTCGGCGGCGCGCTGTTCCTGCTGCTCGCGCTGCCCCTGGCGCTCCTCCAACGGCGGCCGTTCGCGTTCATCGCGATGCAGCTCTCCTCCACGACCACCGTCGCTAGCGTGGCCGCCACGATCAAGCGTCGCCGGCTGCTCGTGCTCTCCACGATGAGCGGCGACCAGGGCGAGGTCGCATTCGTCCGCTCGTCGCGCGTCCGCGCTCTCCGCCGTGTGCTGCTGAAGCGCGCATCCTCGTTGGTCGCGCAGACCGACGAGGGCGCGATAGAGCTGCGCTCGCTCGAGACCGGACGTCCGGTGACCGTGATCCCGACCCCGGTCGAGCTGTCAACGGCTGCTCCTCCTCCGCTCAACGGCGTGCCGGCGGCGGCGTTCTGCGGACGGCTCGTTCTCCAGAAGAACGTCACAACGCTGGTCGGTGCGTGGCTCGGCGTGATCGCAGAGCAACCGGACGCCCGGCTGACGCTCGTCGGCGCTGGGATGCCCGGAGACCCGACCGAGGCGGAGCTGCGAGCCTCGATCGCCAGCAGCCCGGGGTTGAAGCGGAGCGTCTCGATCACCGGGTGGCGCGCGGATGTGCGGCCAGAGCTCGAGAAGGCCGACGTGTACGTGTTTCCGAGCTGGTTCGAAGGGATGTCGAACGCGCTGCTCGAGGCGTGCGCACTCGGCCGCGTGGTCGTGGCGTCGGACATCGAGGCCAACCGCGCCGTCCTAGGCGACGACTACCCGCTGCTGTTCGACCCGGCCAGTGTCGCCGAGTGCGAGTGGATGCTGCGGCGGGCTCTCGACGATGCGTCGGTACGCGAGGACGCAAGGGGGCGCGTGCTCGGGCGCGTCGAGCTGTTCGATGCGGAGCTGGTTTTGACGCAGCTCGAGGGGCTGTTGCGGCAGACGGGCACGGACCGACCGCCAGCCGAACGCCGGCCGCGGGTCGTGTTCCTCGCGCCCGGGTTCTCTGAACCCGGCGGCTGCGCCAGCCACGCTCGGAAGATCGCCGAAGGACTCGCCGACCTCGGCTGGGAGGTCCGCGTCATCGCGCGGCTCGGGTCGGGTCGCCGGCTGCTCCGCGCGAGACGGCCGGGTCTGGAGGTTGTCGAGATTCCGGGCTTCGATCGCCCGCGCCTCGGCGGCCTGCTGTTCCTGCTGATCGCAGTACCGATGGTCCTGTTCGGCCGGCCACCCGACACGTTCATGGCGATGCAGCTGTCCTCCCCGGCGACGGTCGCGAGCATCGGCGCGACGTTCTGGCGCCGGCGGTTGCTCGTGTTCTCGACCTCGACCGGCGACCAGGGCGAGGTGGCGTTCGTCCGAGCATCGAGGCTCGCGCGCCTCCGGCTCGCCTTGCTCGGACGGGCAACCGCGTTGATCGCGCAGAGCGAGCAGGGGGCCGGCGAGATGCGTGAGGTCCTGCCCAACAGCTCCGTCGTCGTGGTGCCGACTCCGGTGGCGCTCGGCCGCTCGCTGCCGCCGCTGAACGGCAACATGGTGGTCGCTTACACTGGCCGGCTCGTCCGGGGCAAGAATCTCGAGCCGCTGCTCGAGGCATGGCGCCCGATCGCCGCCCGGATCCCGGAGGCGCGCCTCCTGCTCGTGGGCGCCGGCGTGCCGCGGGACGACACGGAGGCGACGCTCAGGGCGATGATCGCCAAGGACCCGGCCCTGACCCGGAGCGTCACCGTGACCGGGTGGGTCGACGACGTCCGGCCGTACCTGGAATCCGCCGACACGTACGTGTTCCCGAGCGCGGCGGAGGGCATGTCGAACGCGCTGCTCGAGGCCTGCGCGCTCGGGCGGGTCGTGGTCGCCTCGGACATCGCCGCCAACCGCGCGGTGCTCGGCGGTGAATACGAGCTGTTCGTGGATCCGAACGACCGGACGGCGTTCGAGCACAAGCTGCTCTCGGCGCTGTCGGACAACGCTGAGCGCGACCGTGCCCGTGCGATTATCCTCGGGCGCCTCGGGCAGTTCGACACGCCGGTCGTACTGCGCGAGATCGAAGCTCTCCTCAGGGACCACATGGCCCCGACGAACGGAGTGCCGTGAGCCGTGTCTCCGTGATCGTCCCGACGTTCAATAGCCCGACGACGCTCCCGCGTGCGATCTCATCGATCCTCGCGCAGAGTGGCGTCGAGACCGAGATCATCGTCGTCGACGACTGCTCAGTGCCGCCGGTCGAGCCGGCCGATCTCCCCGGTGGATCGGTCCAGGTCATGAGGACGCCCGCCAACGCCGGAGCGGGCCCCGCGCGCAACCTCGGCGTCGAAGCCGCGACAGGCGATGTCGTTGCGTTCCTCGACGCCGACGACGAGTGGCTACCCGAATCGTTGCTCAAGCGCGTCGAACTGTGCGCGCCGGGTCGGTGCGCGTTCGGGCCATATCTCGAGCGCAATGACGTGTCTGGGTCCGTTCGCCAAGTCGGCCCGGGTCCGGGCGACTCCCTTCGTCTCTATGTCGAGAACCTCGTAGCACCGTCGACGCTTGTGATTTGGGCTGATGATTTCCGCCGGCTTGGCGGCTTTCCCGCCGATCGGCGCTGTGCCGAGGACTGGGTGCTCTCCGTTCGAGCCTTCCACGCCGGGGTCGAGTTCGCCGCCGTATCCGCGCCCGTGTGCATAAAGCACGTCAACACCAACAACACGACGCGCGACCCACGCACGACGATCGACCACGCACTGGGCGCCGTGCAGATCATGCACGACGAGCGCCTCGGAACGCCGGAGGAGCTGTCACTAGCGCGCCGCGCCGTTCGTGCGCGCGCGGCCTTGTGGTCTGCCAACGTCGGTGATTTGCATGCAACAGTGCACCACGCACGAGCAGCAGCGCAAGACGGGATCGATCGCGACGGATATGGAACGCTCGCGCGGGTACCGCTCCAATGGGCGCGCGGCGTAGCACGAAGGACCTTGGCGAAGCGGCGCGAGCCGAGACGATGACCTCGGAGCGCGTCCTAGTGTTGCTGCCCGGGCAGGAATGGGTCGAGTCATGGGTTGTCGCCGTGGTGACGGAGTTGCGCGAGCACGGTTCCGACGTAATCGCAGCCCGCCTGCCTTTCCTAGGTTCGTCGGCGTTCGCGAGCGGGTTGATTCGCCCGTTTCGCTTCAGCGGCTCCGTCCGCGCGGGCGAACAGGACGGGACGCGGCGAGAGCCGTTGGCGGTGCTCGACATCGCCGCCATGCGCTGGGATGGCACCGCTCCACCCGCCAACACCACGCTCGTCGTCGATCTGTCAGGGACGGTCGGCTATCGCCCAGCACATGCGTCGGAGCCTGCGGTGATCCGACCGGCATTCGGCCCGCACCGCGCGACCTCCGCCCCAGCAGGCGTCGCGGATTCGATGCTCGACGGCACCTGCGTGCATCAGATCGAAGTTCTGCGCGACGACGGCGTGTCGATGTTCGTGGTCGGACGGGCAACGGTGGCATTGGACGCCGCTTCCTGGACGCGCGGGCTGAACATGACGCTATGGAAGGCAAGCGAGCTCATCGCACGGTCGGTACGGCGCCCAGACCCCGAGCAGCACGCGGCCGGTGTCGTCGACGCTGCTTCGACCTCGACCGCCCGTGTCGCGCGGGCACGCGTTCGAGCCGCAGCCCGACTCGCGTGGGAATCCGCCACGCGGCTCGTCTCCTATCCAGCCTGGGGAGTCGCGCTACAGCGACTTGCTGCAGACGACGCGGACGCGATACCCAACACTGCGAACGTCAGCCAGCTGGAGACGACCTGGCTTTACGGCAGCCATGGGCTCGCAGACCCATTCCTATTTCCGGTCGACGGCTCGACGTATCTGTTCGTCGAGCAGTTCAACGGCGCCGGCAAGCCCGCGTCGATTGCCGTCAGCCGGATTCGCGCAGACGGAACCGCGGAGGCGCCGCGCGAGGTGCTCCGGCGCCCCTACCACCTTTCCTACCCGTTCGTCTTCGAGGACGGCGGAGACATCTGGCTCGTCCCCGAGAGCTGCGCCAATCGCTGCATCACGCTGTTCGCGGCGAAGGACTTCCCGACCTCTTGGGAAGAGCACACGGTCCTGGTCGATCGCATCGACGCCGTGGACGCGACGATCCACCGTGACGACACAGGCACGTACTGGCTGTGGACCGCAGTCGCACGGCGAGGCCGCCAGCACCATCATGACCTGTGGCTGTTCCACAGCAAGGCGCTGACCGGGCCCTGGCAGCCGCACCCGGATAACCCTGTCGTCGACGATCCACGCTACGCGAGACCAGCCGGCCCCCTTCTCGAAGCCGAGGGGTGTCTTCTCCGACCAGCACAAACCGGACTCGGGCGCTACGGGGCGCGGATGGTCCTCAACGAGATCCTCGAGCTGAGCCCGGAGCACTACCGCGAGAGACCAGCCGCGACAATCGAGCCGTCATGGTCGGAGGGCCTGATCCTCACGCATACGATCGGGCGCGCCGGCGGGTGGCAGACGCTCGACGGAGCTCGACGGGCGCACAAGCCCTTTCCCCTCGGACGGGCGGGACGCTGATGCGGCACGGCGAGAGGAAGCGCGATCGCCTGAACCCGCGGCCCTGGCATGCCGACTACTTCCAGCTGCGCGCGCTCAGGGTGCAGATCGCGGGCGAGATCGGCCGCCACTTCGCGGGCGGACCGCCGATAGCTGTGCTGGACGTCGGCTGCTCGGATCGCCCCTACGAGCCGCTGTTCGAAGACGTTGCCGAGCACTATGTCGGCGTCGATATCGGGCCAGGGCCGGCCGCGGACGTCGTGGCATCGGCCGATGCCTTGCCGTTCGACGATCAATCGTTCAACTGCGTGCTCTGCACCCAGGCCCTTCAGTACATGCCGGACCCGGGAGCCGCGGTAGCCGAGATGTGGCGCGTCTTGCGACCCGGAGGGCTGTTGCTGCTGTCGACGCACGGGGTGTCGTTCGTCGATCGGGCACTGCCGGACCTGTGGCGGTGGACGCAGCATGGGCTACGGCTGCTGCTGGCGGAGTTCGGAGCATGGACTCGGGTGACCGTGGCGCCGGCGGGAGGCGTCTTCTGCGCAGCTGCGTATCTCGTTGGAGGCCAGGTCGAGGCGGCGAGCCATAGGGCAGGGGTGACATGGATGTCAGAGGCGATTTGCCTGCTGCTTAACGCCTGCGCCTGGAACGGCGACCGGCTGACAGCCCGGCTGTTCCCCGAGATCCCGCCCGACGCGTCGGTGAACTATCTCGCGATGGCGACACGCGGCGCCGGAAGCACCGGACGCACGCAACCGAGCCTCGCATCTCAGCCGTGTTCTCTCGGACCACAGCTCGGGACCCGCTAAACCCACATGCAGCCGCCACTTCTGAGCTCCCCAACCCTCAAGCGCCTCTTGGGTGACGGCGGCTTGGTGATTGTCGACGGAGGAGCGCGCGGCGACTTACCGCCTCCACTTGCCCAAATCCCGGCGGATCAACGCCTGATCGTGCGCTTCGAACCAGACGCCGACGTAGGGGTCGTGCAAGGCCCTGGCGAGCTGGTGCTACGCCAAGCACTCTGGTCAGAGCCGGAGACCATCGTCCTTCATGTCACTGCCCAGCCGTCGTGCTCATCGATCTACCCGCCGGATCTTGCCTTGCTCGCCAACTATGTCGACATCCTCGGCGTCGGCGGCCGCCGTGTAGAGCGGCAGATTCCAGTGCCAGCAACAAGCATCGATTACGCGCTCGCTGGTTCAGAGCTCGGGTTACCGGACTTCATCAAGCTCGATATTCATGGGGCCGAATACGAAGCGCTGCTCGGCGCATCCCAAGCCTTGGCCGATGCCACCGTCGGTGTACTGGTCGAGTGCTGGCCAGTCCCAATTCATCGCGGTCAGCATTCGTTCGCGGAACTTGACACGCTCCTTCAAGCAGCAGGATTTCAACCATTTGACACGGCGGTTGGGGCCTGGCCGCACAAGCCCGTGAGCTCGCGTAGGTACCGCTCTAGGCCACAGTCAGTCCAGTTCGAGCTCCTATACCTCCTTGCTCCCGCCGATGATGCGATCAGTACGTACTCAACACGACGAGCGGCAGCGCTCATCGCTGTCGCCGAGCTCTTTGGCCATGTCACATATGCGGCCGCGATCGCCAAGGCGGCCGCTCTACACGATGTGATCAGCCGGACGGATGCCGACGTACTCACATCAACCGCGCTCGCGCGGAACAGAATTTCTGCGCCGCGCTTCTTGATGTCGGCGTGCGCGCGGCGCCTGAGCGCGGCGCTCGAGCCGTTCATTGTGTCTGTCGCCGGACGCTAATCACAGCCATCTCCTTGCTTCAAGCGACGGTCACCAAACGTCACGCAGTCCGAAATCCACCCGCGTTGGAGGGCCTCACTCACGCGCAGCGCCTGGAGCATGCGCCTCCTCCTCGGGCACGAGGTTCAGCCGTTCCTCAGAGCCCCGATCCCGCGCCAACGCTTCATGCTCGACATTTGCCGCCATCAGGTTGTCGTCGCGCCCACGAGGTGGGGCGAGATCACCTACCGTCACGGCGAAGCGCTCGCGTCCGACCCGCGGTGATCTCCCAGGACCTCAGCCACGTGCAGACAATGTTCCCGCTCAAGCCCGGCGACAACATCGCCTACTGCAAGCCTGATCTCTCCGACTTCAGGGACACCGTGGACGCTCTTCTCGCTGACGAAGCCGGCCGGCAGCGTATGGGCGCAGCTGCGCGCGCCGATTTCGCGAACTGGGCACGATCTTGGCGTGAGCATCTCACGGCCGGAATCGAGGACCCGATTCGCGGTGTTCTGAGCACCGACCGAACGAGGCGGTCATGACTACCGAGCGACGTCCTCCGCCGGCGCACGCGGTACGAGCCCTTCTGGGTCGAGGTTCGATCTACACGATTGCCCTGGCGATCCAGCTCGGGGCATCGATCATCACCGTGCCGATTGCAACCCGCCTCCTGCCGGCCTCTCAGTACGGCGTGATCGCGCTGGCATCCACGATCGCCGGCGTGGTGACCGCGATCTCGGCGTGTGGCCTTCCAAACGTGCTCGGCAGGGTGTTCTTCGACGGTGAAGCAGGTCCGCCCGCAAGCCAACGCCTGATCCTGCCGTCGGGCTTGCTTGCACTCGCTGGAGCCGCGATCGCCGGCGCCACGAGCCCGATCTGGTCAGCCGCGCTCGACAGCGGCCACCACCTGCTCGCCCTCAACATCGCGGTCGCGTCAACGGTGCCCGCGGTGATCACCGCGCTGTGCGAGAGCTATCTACGAGCTGCGGAGCGCGCGAAGACGTTCGTTGCCGTGACAATGCTCGCCGGCGTGGTTGGCCAGTTCACCGGCGTTGCCCTCGTGGCAGTCGCCCGACACGGCGACGCGACCGACTATCTCATCGGAATGGGCGGGGGCTACGTTCTCTCGGCCGCGGTGGCCCTCGCCGTGATCCGCCCATGGCGCCAGGGGTTTGCGGACACAGCTCTGATGCGGGCGAGCCTGAAGATCGGGTTGCCACTCATCCCGTGGGGCGTCGCATGGCTGCTCCTCGCGCTCGGTGATCGCATCGTGATCCAGAGCGTGTCCGGCTCGGCGTCGGTCGGGCGCTATCAGGTGGCGTACACCGTCGGCGCGCTGAGCCTCACGCTAGTCAGCACGGTCGCCAGCGCGTGGACGCCGATCGTCTTCGGCGCGGCCGAGGAGCGGCGCTGGGCTGTGCACAGGGACACGCTCGCTGCGATCCTGCGGCTAACGGCTCTCGTATCCGCTGGGCTCGCAATCGCCGGCCCTGAGGTCCTGCGGGTCGCAACGCCGAGTTCGTATCGCGAGGCGAACCTGGCCCCGCTCGTGGCCCTCATCGCGGTGTCGGCACTGCCGTGGGCGCTGTACAGCTCGTGCAACCAGATCATGCTCTGGCACAAGGACACGAAGGCGTTGGCTTGGATCACGCCGGTGGCAGCGGTCGTGAACTTGGCACTCGTGGCCGCGCTCGTCCCACCGCTGGGCCTGACCGGAGCCGGAATCGCGACGCTGGTTGCATACGGGCTCCTCGCCGTTCTCGCGAATCGCCAGGCGAGCGCCCACGTTGCGGTCGCCTGGCTCACCCGCCCGGTCGTGATCGCGTGGACGGTGTGCCTGCCTCTTGCCGTGTTCGGCGCCGCGGTGCCCACAGGGGGTGTGTGGTTGTTTTCGCGGATCGCGCTCTCGGTCGCGGTGCTTGTTGGTTTCGGGTTCAGCGTTCGCGGACTCGTTCGCGCTCCCGCCGATCTCGCCGTGCCGCCGGCGCCGACCGCAGTGCTGACGCGCCTATGACGAGCACGGAACGAGCCAGAGTTCTCGTCACGGGAACTATCTCGCGCGCGGACATCGCGGAGATGTTCCGGCCCCTGGCCGCCGGATGCGATCTCACGTTCGTCGAGTACGAGCGCGAGTGGGGCGAAGGGGTCGACGCTGCCGTCTATCGCGGCCTTGGCGAGCTGACGACCTGGGAGGCTCATCGGTCAGCCAACGAACTGCTCGACAGTGTCCGGCCGAGCCGCATCGTGCTGCTGTTCACGTCCTCTCTCAATCAGGTGGCGCTCCGCGCGGCTGCTCGGGCGCGTGGGATCGAGACCGTCCATGTCGAACACGGCTACCGGCTCCCGGCGTCCGACGTTCCGAGCGTGCGACCCACGCCCACCGCCGCCGGCGAACCACGTTTGTCCGGATGGCGAACCCATTCATTCTTCCTCCGTTCTTCGTTCGAGCGTTCGCCTACGGTTGTGCAACAGCTGCTCGCCTATGCGGCCGCGGTCGCCCGCTCTGGCGTAACACCGACGGTTCTCAGGCGGTTCGCTGACCTTCGCCGCCCCGATCGCTACGTCTCCTACTCGCAGGAATGCTTCGATTACCACCGCGATATCGACGTCATACCGCCGGCGGTCGACGCCATGACGGTATTCACCGGCGTGCCGCAGTTCGACGACTTCGAGGTCTGGGCGAGCGTCAAGCCGGCCAGAGAGGCTGTGCTCATCGACCACCAGTTCCACAACGTCGGCTGGTTTGGATGGAACCTCGACTTTCGCCGCGAGTGGGTGCAGCAGTTGGGGCGAGCGGTCGCTGACGCTGGCATCGAACAGCTTTACGTCAAGCTCCACCCGGGCGACAGAAGCAATGCCTGGGATTCGATTATCGGCGAGCGGATCAGGGTCGTCGACCGCGACGAGCTCCCGGAGCTGGCACGACGCGTGTCGTTTGTTCTGGGGAGCTTCTCGACGATGCAGATGCCGTTCGTGGCGCAACCCCATATCGCGACGATCTCGCTCGAGATCCATCCGGAGTCTGGAAGGTTTCCGTCTCGGCGTTTTGTTGAAGCAGGGGTATCGGAGCCGGTTCGAAGCTTCGACGGCCTGCGGGGCCTGCTCGTCAGGACCGATGCTCTAAGGGCTCAACAAGACCCCGCGAAGTCCGCCTTCACCGAACGTTTTCTCGAACGTCTCGATGGGCGAGCCGGATCAAGAATCACGGAAGCGATCCTCTCCCCCGCCCGCGGGCCATATCTGCACCGGTAGCCGGGGCTAACATGCCCCGCTCCGTCTCGGAGGAAGCTCAGCCCTCGTCAAATGCCCCTCGTCCTACCCGACTTCGACGCCGCGTTCGAATATGAGAACGCGTTCTATCTTGCCTCGGATGTGAGCCGCATGGGCAAATTGCTCGCCCACTACGAGCTGTTCCGGCGCACGCTGGAAGTGCCTGGTGCGATCGTTGAGTGCGGGATCTTCAAGGGCGCCTCGCTCGTCAGGTGGGCCACGTTCCGGCAGCTCTTCGGCGGTCCCGAATCGAAGTCGATCGTCGCCTTCGACGTTTTCGGCGAGTTCCCGGAGACCGGTTGGGAGCCGGACAAGGCGGTTCGAGATCGGTTCATCGACGCGGCGGGTTCCCAGAGCATCGGCGTCGATCAACTCCGCTCCGTCCTGAAGCACAAGGGCATCGGCGCAAACGTGGATCTCGTTCAAGGTGACATCACCGAAACACTGCCGGCCTACGTCGAGGCTCACCCGCAGCTGACGATCTCGCTTCTTAACCTCGACACCGACGTCCACGAGCCCGCAGTGACGATTCTCGAGTGCTTGTGGCCGCGGATCGTGCCGGGCGGAGTGCTTCTGATCGATGACTACGGCGTATTTCCAGGCGAGACAAGCGCAGTTGATGCGTATTTCGAAGACAAGCCGGTGACGCTCCAGAAGCTCCCGTTCAATAACACTCCGACGTACGTCGTCAAGTGAGCGACCCGGGCGTCGACCGCCGCCTCAGCAACGAGCTGTTGGCAGTGATACCGGCGCGGAGCGGGAGCAAGGGCGTACCCGGGAAGACCCTTCGGTTGCTGGCCGGACGACCAATGATCGCCTACACCGTCGCAGCGATTCGCGCTGCCGGTATCACGCAACGGCTGGTCGTCTCCAGCGACAGCCCGGAAGTTCTGGCGTGGGCCGAACGCGAGTCGATCGAAGCACTCGATCGCCCGGCCGAGCTGGCGCTGGATGACGTGCCGGTCGCGGCCGTCGCGCATCACGCCGCGCAGGCGCTCGACTGGAACAGCGACGTCGGCTTGTTTCAGCCCACGTCGCCGTTCTGCAGCGGAGCGTCTATCGCGGCCGCGTACGCAGCCTTCAAGGAGGCTG
>Ga0302325_10010063_pt1 | contig 20543 bp, 23 predicted proteins | sample Palsa_T0_2_FD_201948 | JGI IMG/M metagenome (GOLD analysis project Ga0302325, IMG submission 201948) | Peat permafrost microbial communities from Stordalen Mire near Abisko, Sweden - Palsa_T0_2 | ecosystem: Environmental > Terrestrial > Soil > Palsa > Peat permafrost | place: Sweden: Abisko...
CAGCCACCAGATAACCATCGCCGCCACCAACGCCAACCCGGCGGCCATGGTCACGCGTTTGTCCAATCCGCTCATGCCGCTTTTTGACTGCGCGCCTGCTTGACGATCTGCAGGAAACGGCCCGCCAGCTCGGCGATCCGATCCAGTTCGCGCCGCCGGACAGCCTCCGGATTGATCAAATCCCGGCCAATTCCCACTCCAACCGCTCCCGCCAGGATGAACTCGTCGGCATTCCCCTGAGTCACGCCTCCGGAGGCGATCAACGGTATGTGCGGGAATGGCGACTTGAGGGCGTGGATGTAACTGGCGCCGCCCAGCCGTGAGCAGGGAAAGACCTTGACGAAGTCCGATCCCTCCTTCCACGCGGCCATGATTTCGCTGGGCGTCAGCGCGCCCGGAAATACCACCACATTATGATTCAGCGCAAAGTTCACGATTTGAAAATCCAGCCCCGGGCTGGTCAGAAACATCGCACCGGCGCCCAGGCAGCGCCGCGCAGTTTCCGTGTCGGTGATGGTGCCCGCGCCCACGATCACGTCGGGTCTGTCGCGCGCGAGTTCCGCAATCACATCGATCGCTCCCGGCACCGTCATGGTCACTTCCGCGATGGGAATGCCGCTGTCCGCTACCGCCTTCACGGCAAACAATGCATCCTCGGCCGAGGAATGGCGAATCGCGGGGATGATCCCGATCTCCTCAATGCGCGCCCGGACTGTCGCCTTGTTCATAAGCCACCCGCCTTCGGAACCGCAATCAGCGCCCCTGGCGGCGTTGGCACGCGCGCCTTGAGGATCACGATATCCCCAACTCCGACCCTAAGATTCACCTTGTGCGCCGCCTGTGAATCCTGGTTTACGCTGCGATGGCCGAGCAGCCACCATCTGCGCTTCTCGCATCCGGGGAAGTCGGAGCTTACGTTGCCAAAATCGCTCCTGGCATTGATGTCATATCGGCCATCCTGGGGGAGATGCAGCAGGATCTCACCCTGCAGCAGTGTCACTTGGATGTCCCCCGCCAAGCCGTCGATGTTCACATCCCCAAGGTCATGATCGGCGATCAGTTTGGCATTGGCCGGCGCCTTGATTCGGCATTCCAGATCGAAGCTGGAAAAAGCCCGATGCCGGGGAAAGTCCGTCGTGACGACTAACTCATCGCCATCGCGCGCGGCGGAGATACGCGCCCTTTCCGAGTACTTGATGGTAGTGATCTCGATGTCGGGACGGTCCCATGCCTCCACGGTCAGCAGGCCCGTCGATTTTCTTAGCCTGAGTGTGCCGCCGGGTGGAAAGTCCATGCGCTGCGTGTTGCTCACTTGCACCTTCTCCTTGGGTTCGTCCGCGGCCAGCAACAAACAGCCGGTACCGAATCCAAGTACCGCTAATATTCGCATCGTCATGCGGAACCTATTCATGGGTGCCATCACCCGATTCGTATACGCTACGCCCCTCTTCTACGGACGGCAGATGATCCGTCGGGCGCGCCCACCACACATAGAACGTGGGCAGCAGGAAAATGCTCATGGCCAGGTCGGCGATCAGTCCGCCCACCACCACGATGGCAAAGGGGCGCTGGGAATCCGAGCCGATCGCGTGGGATAGGGCGGCAGGCAGCAGACCAAGCGTGGCTACCAGCATGGTCATCGTAATCGGCCGGAGCCGGCGCGTTGCGCCTTCAATCGCGGCTTCCACGATGGGCATCCCCCTGGAGCGCAACTGATTGATGTATTCGACCATGATGACGCCGGTCTGGATCGAAGCGCCGAACAAGGCCATAAAGCCGACGCCGGAAGAAACGCCGAAGTGCGTCCCAGTCACGTAAAGCGCCATCAGTCCTCCTACACGCGCCACCCCTACATTGACTAAGTGCAGGCAGGCCCACTTGGCGGAACCGAACGCGCCGTAGATAATCAGCCAAATCAGGAAGATGGTCAAGGGGACGATAATCAACAGCCGCGCGTCGGCGCGCTTCTCGCTCTCGTATTCACCCTCCCAGTTAATGTGATAGCCGCGAGGAAGCTGCACCTGCTTGTTTACTTTTGCGATGGCCTCTTCCACGGCGCTGCCGAGGGCACGGTCGCGGACACTGTACTTGATCGGGACGTACCGCTCGTTCGATTCGCGATAGATTTCAGAACCTTCGTCCCGCTCTTCGATCTTGCAGAGTTGCGCAAGCGAAACCCGCTCGCCCGTGGGCGCCAGCAGCCGGATATTTTCGATGGCTTCTTTGGTGCTGCGGAACTGCGGGAGATAGCGCATCACCAGGTCGTAACGCGCCTCGCCTTGCAATACCTGGGTGAGAGCGTTCCCTCCCGCGGCAGTATTAATGGCATCCTGAACGTCCGCGACGTTGATTTGGTAGCGCGCGGCCTGCTGACGGTCTACCACGAAGTTGTCGTTGGGCTGGCCGGTAACCCGAAAAACTCCCAGGTCGGTGATTCCCCTGACGGTACGCATGACGTTGAGGATCTGTTCGGCTTTGTCCTCGAGAACGCGCAAATCGTCGCCGTAGATCTTGGTGGCAAGCTGTCCCTTGACGCCGCTGACGGCTTCCTCCATGTTGTCGGCGATCGGCTCGGAGAAGCCCCAGACCACGCCCGGCAGCTTCGACAATTCGCGGTTCATTGCTGCGATCACCGCATCTTTGTCCTGGTGAAATGCAGGCCGCCACAGCTTCTTGGGCTTCAGATCGGCGAAATATTCCGTATTGAAAAAACTGGTCGTGTCGGATCCGTCGTCCGGACGCCCTGTCTGACTGGAGCATTGAGTCACTTCGGGAAAGGAACAGAGGATGAGCCGCGCCTGGTTCGACAGCCGGATGCCTTCGGTGGGTCCGGTGCTGGGAGCCAGCGTGCCGCGCACCCACAACGCGCCTTCATCCAGGTGCGGCAGAAACTCCGACCCAATCCTTTCACCTTGCAAGAGCCAGAGGCTGCAGCACACGGCGGCCACCGACACCGCCACCATCACCCAGCGGTGATGGACCGTCCAGGTGACGGCGTGCCGGTATCCCTTCGTGACCCAGACAAGCACCGGATTCTCCCATTCGCGGGTCTCTTTGCGGAAGGCAAAACTTGCCAGGACCGGAGCGATGGTCATCGAGAATATGACCGCTCCCAGAAGCGCGAATGCTACGGTCCAGGCCATCGGCCGGAACAGGCGGCCCTCCACCCGCTGCAAAGTAAAAATGGGCAAATAGGCTGTAATGATGATGGTGATGGCGTAGAATACAGGCCGCTGTACCTCATGCGCGGCGTCGCGAATTCTGTCGCGGACCGACTTAGTCACCCGCTCATCGTGATCTAAGTGGCGGACGATGTTTTCCACCATTACAATCGCTCCATCCACGACCATCCCGAAATCCAAGGCTCCCAGCGATAAAAGGTTTGCCGGAACTTCCTTGAGTTGCAGGCAAATGGAAGCGAACAACAGCGAAAACGGGATGGTGATGGCCACGATCAGGGCGGCGCGCACATTCCCCAGAAACAGCATCAGAATGATCGTTACCAGGATGAAGCCTTCCGTCAGATTGTGCAGCACCGTTTCCGTGGTGAACTTTACCAGGTCGCTGCGATCGATGAGAGGCCAGATCGTCACGCCGGGAGGCAGGATGTGATCGTTCAGTTCCGCGATTTTTTTGTGGATACCCTTCAATGCCGCATCCGCCTCGGCGTCTTTGCGCAGGAGCACGATGCCGGAAACCACATCGTCGTTGTCGACCACTCGGCCGTCCTCATGCCGGATGGCCCGGGCGAACTGTCCCAGGCGTATTTTCGGACCTTGTGCAACCTCGGCGATATCGCTAATACGGAGGGGCGTGCCGTTCTTGGTCAGAATCACGGTGTTTTCGATGTCTTTGACATCCCGCACCAGACCCACTTCCCGAATGTTGATCTGTTGCAGGCCGGCTTCGATGAAGCTGCCACCCCCGTTGGCGTTGTTGTTGGTAAGCTGTTGCTCCACTTGGCCGATGCTGAGTCCGTAGGAGATTAGCTTGTCGGGGTCGATACGAACCTGGTATTCGCGCGTGGGTCCGCCGAAGCTAGCGACATCCACGATGTTGGGAACGGCCTTAAAATTCTTCTCCACCACCCAGTCTTCAATGGACTTGAGTTCCATTACATCGAACGCCGGGTTAGTGGTGTGCAAGGTGAAAAAAAAGATCTGGCCGGCAGGGCTCCAGTCGGTCTGCAGTTGCGCCGACACGCCGGCGGCCACCGCGGCAGGCGGAAGGTCGACTTGCGAAAGCCGCTCGAGCGCCCGTTCGCGGTCCCACGCATTGAGTTCCTCGTCGTCGAAAGCGAGCTTGATGTCGGAGAGGCCGAATAACGAGAACGACCGCAAATGAGTTACGTGCGGCATGCCGTTCATCACGATTTCAATCGGGATCGTGATTTGCTGCTCCATTTGCTCGGCGGCAATTCCCGGCCACTGCGTGACGATCTCCACGTAGTTGTCCGCGACATCGGGATAAGCCTCAATGGGCAGAGCGTGGAACGCGGCGATCCCTCCGACGATCAGCAGGAAGGCAAAGGCCAAAACGAAAAGGCGTTTGTCCAGGGCAAAGTCGACGACTCGGCGAATCATTGGTTTATTGCTCCACCGTATTCTGGAAGACCAGTGCGCGCGCCACCACCTGGTCGCCCGCCTTCAGGCCGGAAACCACTTCCTGCATATTGTTCGGGAGCATACTTCCGGCGACCACTTCCTGGCGCCGGAAGCGGCCGTTTCCGAGCGGCGCATAGACCCATTCGCGGTCGTGCAGGTGCAGAATGGCGGTGGCTGGCACCGTCGCGTGCCGCTGCGTCGTCGCGCCGTGGAAGTTCGCGGTGACGAACATCCCCACCCGCATGAGGTTTGGATTTTCCACTTCCAGGCGAACCTTGGCAGTGCGAATGTTGGGGTCGACGATCGGCAGGATGTTGCTGATCCGCGCTTTCAGGACCCGGTCAGGATACGCGACCAGATGGATGTCCGCGAATTCACCGATGTGAACTTGCGACATGTTGTTTTCCCACACATCGCAGATGATCCAGACGCGCGACATGTCGGAAATCGTGAACGGGTTCGGCGGAGTGAGCGCCTGTACGCCCGACTGGTTCGTGATCTCCTGGTCCGTGATGGTGCCCGATACGGGAGCGAAAACATCCACGATGCCCGTGGGATGGTTGGGATCGACCCCCAGCAATCCGAGTTGCTCCTTGGCCGTCTCCAGCACCACCAGGTTGTCGTCTTCGGCGTTCTGAGCAATTTCCTGACCGCTTTTGGGAATCGCCCCATGGCCGAACAGGATATTGGCGCGGTCGAGTTGGATCTTGGTCAATTCCTCGTTCTTCACGGCCTGGCGGTAATTGGAAAACGCGGTCGCGATGTCGTTGCTGCGCACTTTGAACAGAAGCTGGCCCTTCTTTACTTTGTCGCCGAGGCGCGCGTCGATTTCCACGATGCGGCCGGTGGCCAGCGACGGTACCGGCACCTGGCGGGAGACATCGGGATTCACCACTCCGGTGACATTCAGCTCCGGGGTGGCAACGTGCTCACCCGCCGCCGCCAGGAGAAATTGTTCCGGGTGATCCACCTTAAAGTTGTTTGAATCCAGATAGGATTGCACGGTTGTCGGGGCTGGACCAGTGGCGGTCTCCGGGCCTTGCTGCGCGGTTACCTTTTTTCCGCATCCGGTGACCACGAGGCCCAGACTTAAACACACAGTTGCTTCGAAAACAAGTAGGCGATTCATTGCACAACCTCCCGGCCCGCGGCCATATTCATTTGCGCCGCGGCGGTCAAGTAGGAGCCAATCAGATTCACATAGGCCAATCGAGTGTCCCGATATGCTTTCTCCGCATCCAAATAATCAAGCAGCGAAGCGCCTCCGTTCTTGTAGGAAAACGCCGTTGTGTCGCGCACATCGGTCGCCAGCGGCAGGTACTTGGTCTTATACGGCTTCAGGAGATTCACGTTTTGGACCAGCGCCCAGTAGGCGGAATCGACGTCGTTAAAAACCTGAGCCATGCTGGCGTCTCGCAATCGCTCGTTGCGGCCGATGTCGAGCTGAGTGCGCGCTTTCTCGCCTTGATTCCGGTCGAAAATGCGCAAGGGAATCGAGACGCTCACACCCATATAAACCGGGATGGGGGGATTACGGGCAAAGTCGACACTGAACGTCGGATCGGTCGAGCCGTTGGAAACGGTGAGCTTGTAGGTGATCTTTGCCAATTCCACGTTCTGCACGGCGGTCTTCAGGTCCGGCCGCGCTTCAATGGCGATGTTCCGGAACTCCTCAAGGGGCAGTAATGCATCGGTAAAATCATACGGTCCGGAAACGTCGAACTGATCGATAGGCGTCCGGTCGTTCAGGAGCATTAGAAGCTGGATCTTGGCCGTACGCAGATTCACCCAGGCGGTTTCGAAGTCGGATTCAAACTGAACGCGCTGTAGCACCAGGCGATTCAGATCCACTTGCGCAAGGTCGCCGGCCTTAAAGCGTAAGCAGTTCAGATCCAGTTCCTTATCCCAGTACTCCAGGTTTTCCTTCGCGTTCTGCAGAAACTTTTTGGCTTGCAATGTTTGCACGAACGCGCTGCGCAGGTTAAACACCAGACCGCGCTCCTGGTCCAGATAAGTCGATTCCGCGATGGTAGTGGATTCCCTAGCCTGGTCACGCCGCAACTCCCGCTTGTGCTGCCGCTCGTGCAGATAGCTGATCGACCCGTACGGCTGCGCGTATGCGAAAGGACTGTAGATGTTTGGGCCGCCGCTGGCCGGGGGCTGCTTCGAGAACGGGTTGATCTGATCGATAGTTCCGCTGATGTCTGGGTTCGGCCGGAGATTAGCCGTGATCTCGGCCGCCCGGAATTCGTCGATATTGAGTTGCGCAGCCTTCAACGTTGGATTGCCCTCCTCGAATTTATCCTTGATCTGCTGCCACGTGAGAGCGGTCTGGGCAAAGTCCGTGGCGGGCAGAAGTGCCGCAATGAGAATCCCGTGCCACATCGTATTAGACGTCACGATCCTCATAGAGCGAAGAAAACCTGCAATAGAACTAATAAGGCAGAGTTTTTGCTGTAACGCTAGCGGTCTTTCGGTCAATCGCCGATTAGTCGCGCGATCCGCCGGTCACTCTTTACGACAAAGGCGCTATCTTTCAGGCGAAGCGCTTGGCGCGAGTGAGCATCCGCTATTAAGATGACCTGAGACCCCGTATGCAGGAACAAACAGCGGCAAACCAAATTCGGCTGGTCATTGTCGAGGAACAAGTTCTGTTTAGGGCGAGCCTAGCCCGGTTTCTGTCCACTCAACCAGGTCTTGAACTGGCGGGTGAGTGCGGCACTGCCGCCGAAGCGCTGGAAATCCTGAATGGGGCGGCGGTCGATATAATCCTTTCCGATTTGGATGTACGCACTGAAAGCGGAGACGACCTTATATCCGCCGCCCGGACTGCCGGTTATCAGGGCCCCTTCTTGATCGTTGCGGGATCTCTGGACGCGCGGGAGCTATCTGCCGTAATCAAGCTGGGAGCGTCCGGTATTTTTCTGAAATCCGAGTCTCTCGACCGTCTTGTGCAGGCCATCATGCTGGTGGCCAGCGGGGCGGTATGGGTCGATCAAAAGGTAATGCAACTCTTAGCCGATCGGCTGGTCGACCGCCCCCAACCGGATCGTCGATCGCCACGGCGGGTGCTGACCGATAGGGAGGAAAAGGTGCTCGCCGGGATACTTAAAGGTCTTACCAATCGGAAGATTGGCCATAACATCGGCCTCTCGGAGGGCACCGTTAAGGGAATCGTCCAGCAGTTATTCCGCAAGGCTCGCGTACGGAAGCGGAGCCAACTGGTGCGCGTGGCAATAGAAGGGTCGTTGCCGTCCGCAACCGTGTCGAGATGAGTCTCGACACGGCACGCACGAGTGCGTGCGCCTCGTCGTTACAGAGAACTGCGGTACTGTTCAAGGGCGACCCGCACGAGTTGGCTGCGCGTACGCACGCCGGTCTTGCCGAACAACTGCTGAATCGCGTTCTTGACCGCGCTTTCCGAGATCTCCATCCGCGCGGCTATCTCTTTGTTAGCCAATCCCTGTACCAGCAATCGCAGAACATCTGTTTCGCGCGTACTCAACACCGGCAGGTCCCGTTGCTCGGGGGTAGATGAATTCGGGCTAGCCTCCTCCGACTCCTCGGTAACATCCGCAATGATTGCAGCCACCTTGGGCGTGGCCCCCTCCTTGTAGGTGGAGAACCAAACGTCGGCGGTGAATGTGTCGCCATTGCCACGGTGACCGCGGCATTGCATGGATGCCCGAAACTGGGGAGCCTCTTCCCACCGGAGGGCGTGGTGTAACTCAGGAAGAAACGCGGCAATCGGGTTGCCAATCAAATGTCCGTCGCGCGGCGCCATCAGATCGACAGCGGCGCGGTTTGTGAGCTCGATGAAACCGCGTCCATCCACGGTCACGATGGCTGCCGGGCTCGTCTCCACTAGCGCCTTCAGCCGCGCCTCCCCTTCTGTGCTGAGGCGCCGGTTACGAATCAACTCGCCAACGAACAATCCACACCCGGCCAGCGCCAGCGTTTCAAAGCCCAAACGAACAAATGACTGGTCCAGTGAACTGAATACTTCCGCCAGGACGGCGCAGATAAATCCCAGCAGCGCCACCAGCCACCGAGGCAAAAACGCCGCCGCCAGCATGATCGGAAACAAGTAAAGAAAACCCAGTGAAACGTACGGCTTCGTCCACCAGTCCACCGTGGCGACTATTAAGATGATAGCGCCGCTAATCGCTAAGATAGGAGTTCGGTTCCGCTCTTCCCACAACTGTTCTAAGGGCGGCATGTTCTTGAGCAGTGTTCATTATCCCGCGTTTCTTGTCAGTTAAGCACCAATCAAAAGATTGGCCACGGGATAGCCCACAGGATGGCGATGGATGCCACCTTCCAGTCAACTATGGATACGAGCCGCCTACCCGAACGGTTGCTCCAATGATGGACTCTGCGCCGTCAGCAGCTCCGCGCCGGATTCCGTGATGTGCATATCGTCTTCGAGGCGCACGCCAAACTCGCCCCGGATATAAATGCCCGGCTCATCGCTGAAGGTCATGTTGGCCTCGAGCGGCAGCGCGTCGCCCCGCACCAGGTACGGCCACTCATGGCCGTCCATCCCCAATCCGTGGCCCACGCGATGCGTGAAGTATTTATAGCCGGGGCCGTAGCCCGCGTCTACGACGACCTTGCGCGCGGCGGCGTCCACGGCCTCGCACGGAACGCCCGGACGAGCCGCCGCCAGCGCCGCGCTTTGCGCACGATGCACGATGTCGAAGACCTGCTTCATCTTGTCCCCGGCCTTCCCCAGCACAAACGTGCGGCTGATATCGGACTGGTATCCCTCCACCGTGCAACCATCGTCGATTAGCACGATGGAACCCTCGCGGATGATCTGCGGCTGGCGCGAGCCATGCGGCAGCGCCGAGTATTCTCCCACCTGCACGCTGGCAAAACCGGGAAATCCGAGCGCCTGGTAGGCGGACCCGATCAGCGCGCCGAACTCGCTTGCGGTCAAGGCGTCGCGCATGGATTTCCAAGCGGCCTCATAAGCTTGTATGGTCACGCTCGAAGCCAGGCGAAGCAGCGCCATCTCGGCCGGACTCTTGATCATGCGGCATCCGGATGCGACCGGCGTGGCGCTGGTCACGGTCGCGGACGGAGCGGCCTTCGCGATGCTATCGGCGAAGACAAACGGCGTGGTCTCCTCAATGCCGATCCTGCCTGTAATGAAGCCGCGCTCTTTCAGGCCGAAGGCCGCCAGGGAATACGGGCTTTCGTCTTCCTGCCAGGTGTAGACGTGCGCGTCCGTTACCGGTCCGGCGGCGATCTGCTCCCGCGCACGATCCTCTTCGAAGCCCGGGCAAACAAAGAAGGCATCGCCGCGCGCCGGAATGATCATCATGAACAGGCGCTCGCTATTGCCCCAGCGCGCGCCGCTGAAATAGTTAAGCGACGTGCCGCCAGCCAGACAAATGGCGCCAATCTTGTTCTCGACCATCAATTGTTGCGCGCGCTCGATCCGGGCGCGGCGCTCAGCGGTGGATATGGGCCGCGCTTCGGCCCGCCGGTTCTTCAGTTGGGCGATCGGCGAGTCGGCCGGCGCGGCGGACATTGCGGCGGGCGCGAGTCCCGCTGAGAGCAGGAAAGATCGGCGTGTAGCCATCTCTGTAGTTTAGCCGACGTGGCGCACTCTCTCCGCGTGCCGTGTTCGCACTCGTGCGAACACCTGCGTCTACGCTAAATTGGTTGTATTGCGCCTCCTCGCTACATTCTTCGCCATAGCGCTCGCGGCGGCGCGTGGGCAGGGCAACTACGAGATTCAAGTCTATGGGTCGGACCTGGTCCCGCCCCACAACACCATGGTGGAGTTGCATTCCAATTTCACGGTCGAGGGAAGCAAGACCATCATCGACGGCATGCTGCCCACCGAGCATCAGGAGCACGAAACCCTGGAGATCACGCACGGTTGGAGCGAGTGGTTCGAAACCGGCCTGTATCAATTCACCGATCACCAGCCCGGAGGCGGCTGGCTGTGGGTGGGCACGCATATCCGCCCGCGCGTGGCCGTGCCTGAACGCTATCGCCTGCCTGTGGGAATCAGCCTGTCGACGGAGATCGGCTACCAGCGCCCTATTTTCTCTGCGGACACCTGGACGTGGGAGATCCGCCCCATCGTCGATAAGAAACTGGGCCGCTGGTACAGCGCCTTCAATCCCTCGCTGGATCGCGCCTTCCACGGTCCCGACACGCGCCGCGGGCTGGAATTTTCGCCGAACTTCAAGGTCAGTTACGATGTCACCCCGAAAATCGCGGGTGGCCTCGAGTATTACGGCGCGCTGGGTCCCGTCACCGGCTTCGATCCGCTACGCGACCAGCAGCAGCAGATCGTGCCCGCCATCGACCTGAATCTGAGCCCGAAATGGGAGTTCAATTTCGGCGTGGGGGTAGGCGTCACACACGGCACCGATCACCTGCTGGTAAAGATGATCCTGGGTTACCGCATCGGCCGGTAAACCTCCGCACTTAACCACAGATGGACACAGATAAACACAGATGAAAGCAAGAAGGCGGCCCCTGGGCCAGCCAGGTCTTGTTTTCATCTGTGTGCATCCGTGTCCATCTGTGGTTGCTTTCCCGCTTTTAGCAGTCTGCCGCAAGGCTGGGAGTTATAATCGGAGGAGACATGCCTGCGGGGAATTCCCAGATCGATCGATTGCGCAAGCGTTTCGACCCTTTACGCGCGCGCATCGAGATTCTCATCTCCGGCCAGGCGCCCTCCGACCCGCTCTACCTGACCAACCGCACCTGGGGGCAGAAGCTGAAGGTCGCGACACTGGTCGCCGCGCCGGTCCTGCTGCTGATTGCCCTGGTGACCGTCGGCGCCACCAATCGGCTACGGTTCGACAAGGTGGATCCCTACGAACATCCCCCTATGGAAGCTTCGCCACAGGCTGAGGCTCCGCCGCCGGCCGCCCCACAGAGAACTTTGCCCGATGCCATATCGGCTTCCACGGACCTGGACGTCGTCAATCTCCGGATCGCCAGGGACGCCCATCCGCCGGTGGTGACCGGCACTGTCCGTAACAAGACCGGTCGGAAGATCAATTCCGCGGAGGTCAGCTACTATTTCGCCGATACCGCGGGCAGCTTGGTGGGCACTGATACAACCCAAGTTGCAAACGTGGAACCGCATGGCAGCGTCGGCTTTCGCATGCCGCTGAAGATAGCCAAAGCGGAGTACGTATTCGTCCGCGACGTGCACCCCAACTGAAGCCGCTCCCGGCCGCCGCCATGGAGCGCATCCCTTTTCAAGCCACCCAGTCCGCCGCCGCTTACGAAGATATTCGGACCCTGCCCGTCTCGGTCCTGCTGGACAATGTGCGCAGTATGTACAACGTGGGCGCGTTCTTCCGCACCGCCGATGCAGCCGGCATCGAGAAGCTTTTTCTCTGCGGCATCACCAGCCATCCGCCGAAGAAGGCCATCGCCAAGACGGCCCTGGGCGCCGAAGAGCGCGTGCCATGGGAACACGCCTGGGACCCGCTACCGTTGGTCGCCGCCCTGCGCGCGCGCAACTATGAGATTGCGGCCGTCGAAACCAGCGTGCATGCCGTGGACCTCTTCGATTGGAAGCCGCGCTTTCCCGTTTGCCTCATCTTCGGGCATGAGGTGGAGGGCATCCGGCCGCAGATCGCGGAGCGCTGCGACACACACGTGCGCATCCCCATGCTGGGCATCAAGCATTCGCTGAACGTGGCCACCGCGGGCGGCGTGGCAATCTATGAGTTGCTGCGCAAATACCGCGAGATGCAAAGCCCCGCGTTGAGTTAAGTTCTTGTGCTACGGTGCGGCTAACTTCCGGGTCTGTCAGGATGGGCCTGCGGCCCACGAATAGTGACGAAATCCGGTTGGAGGGCGGCCAATCTTGGCCGCAGCCGCCTTTTTAGGCGGCCAGGGCTGGCTGAAAGCCGGCTGCGGGCAGGATTGTTTTACAGGGCGGTTTTCGACCATGCGCAGGACCTCCAGGAACCCGCTGCTTGCGGCTTGCGGTGTTCAGCCGGAGCCTGTTTGCGGCTTGCCCGCGCGGCAAATTCTTCCTCGGTTATTCGCCGCGTAGGAGTGACAGGAAATAATTCTTGCGGTAATAATCGTATCGCTTATGTTCTTTCGCCCGTCTGGCTGAGATGATCCGGTTGCTTTCGCCGCGCTCGCCGATGCGCCTACGCAACGCTGGCAAGTCCATTCTTGTCGACCTTGAGCAAGGCCCCGGAAGGCCGCTTTTCGCCGCGCTCCCACTTGCTGACCAGACCCCTCGTCGCGTTCAGGTAGTTGGCGAAAACGGTTTGGCTGACGTGCGCTCTCTCCCGAATCGCCTTGATCTGTGCAGGCCACAATGGCCGAATCGGCGTAAGGCAGGCGTCGTCGAACGCCGCATGGCCTGTTTACCGACGGCCCCAACATCGTGCAACGCCTCCATGGTTTCGTGGATGGCCGCCATCGCATCACTGCGATACTTCTTGCTCATTCGCTTTTCACCTCCATAAAATCGCCCCTCGTCAGGCGGGCTCGCCGGGCGGCGGCGACGGTGGCGTTAATCTCGCGCATGGACAGCTTGTCAAGGCCTTTAGCTTTGGCTTCCTGGCGAAGCTCGGCCACGGCGGCCGCCAACTCCCGCAGCACTTGTTTGCGGGTCTTGCGAGGAATGGTGACGGTGGCTTGATCGATGGAAATCTGCGGGGTAACCAAAAACTGGCTGCCGTTGACCACCACGATCTTCAGCAGGGCGCCCAAGATCTGGCAGGCCGGCCAAGGTTCCGGCGCCAGGCCGGAGGAGTCTCTATGACGGCGCCCACGCCGCCGCGAAGGTGGCGCGAAGTCCAAAGGCGCCCCGTACAGGGAAACTCTCCAGCCGGCCGGATTCTACATGGGCCGGATTGCGATCGTCCCAAGAGAGTTTACGCCGAAACCATCTCCGCCACTCCACTACCGCGGCCTGCGAGGAGCCAGGGAATTCCCAGCATGCGTTTTTCAGGCATGACGGAATCTATCGGTCCGATGTGGTCTCAAAACCAAAACCATGCAAACCTGAGGGCGGGGTACCGCCTCCCGTTGGTCGGCCCCCGAGCCTCAGTACAAGGCCGCGACGGAAGGATCGCGCCCGACCCATCGTCCACGATGAGTTCCGGCCGGCTATTCCTCGATCAGGTTGCTCGCCAGCGTTGCCCGTCTCCGCTTCACCGGCATGGCCAGAATAACACGTACCCTTACCCAGCACCGGGAAAACCGGACATTTCTACTTTGCAGAGAATAGGACATTTCTACTTTGCCTTGACAGGCCTGGGTTTCAGCCTGTAGCGAGGGTCGTCAAACCGTCACGGAACGGGCCGGCTAACCCAGCAAAATCCTTGCCGATGGAGCGCGCCGTGGCGCGGAGGCGGTACGCTCCACTCCGGGGGCTGGGGTGGGCTGTTGTACTCCTGGGCAGTTCCAGCTACAGTGCCAGAGTCGTACGCAACGCCGCATCCAGTTTACTGGCTTCACGGAAGATCCCAATGACCCGGTCGATTTCCGCGTGGTGCACGGTAGCGAGATTGTCGGTCATGACCACCGAATCCATCAACAGCCCCGACTCATTCGCGCGCTCACCGCCGACACGCACCACGACTCGGCTCGGGTGTCCCGTACGAGCCATATTACTCGTGATCATCGCAACAAATAGCCTGGGGCAACCCTGAGTCGAGTTGATCTGCTTGGACAACCAGCGCCGGTCGCAGCTTCGACGTTCGCAGGTTGGAGTCCGGGAATAGCACCGACACGATGTCACCGCGGCGGAAGTTCATCGTACCTAGCCATCTCCCGGCGATCCCAATCCTCTGTAAAGGGGGCCAACCGGCGGCGCAAATCTGCCGCCGGGACTCGTCGATTCCTCTTTGACGAAGATCCACCGCGCCCGTAGGTTGAACCCACGTCACGATCACGCGCGAGCCTTCGGCCTCAGCCAGCGGCTCCAGTAGCTCCACCACCCGTTGCGGTAGACGCCTACGATCGACTTTACCATGCACCCATTATGCCGCAAATACGGGAGACCTTGGAGACCGTGTGGGTGGTCCGCGATGGCTTCGGGTGCGTTGCGCCCGCACGTTCCGAAGAACTTGATTTGTCGAAAGCGAATACCCATACGCCCTGTTCCTTTCGTAACGACACAGAGCGCACCAGGCGAAGCGTCACGCGATCGCCTTGTGACGCCAACGAAAGCGCGTCACCCGTCTCCGGATGCAGCTCATCGCGCACGGCCTCGGGGATGACGATGCGGCCAGCCCTATCGAGCTTCACGGTGGTGTTCATGGTTGAATCCTATGATGGCACACCTACCGTTGTGATACCATGCTCTGCCAGTGCCCTCCAAGAGCATGCCGCGCTCGCTGGCCGTCCTGTTCGCCGTGAACATCCTCAACTTCTACGACCGCCAGGTGCTGGGCGCGCTGCTGGAGCCGATTCGCAAGGAGTTCCACCTTTCCGACAAACAACTCGGCGCACTGGGCACGCTGCCCATCGTGCTATACGCGCTGGGCGGGCTGCCGCTGGGACGGCTGGCCGATTCCGGCAGCCGGAAGCGGTTGCTGGCGGCGGGCGTAGCCGTTTGGGCGGCGCTCACCGGCTTGGGCGGACTGGCGCGAAGCTATCTGATGCTGCTGGTTTCGCGGCTGGGCGTGTACGTGGGCGAAGCCGCCTGCGCACCGGCGGCCACCAGTTGGATCGGCGACCTGTTTCCGGCCGAAAGACGCTCGCGGGCGCTCGCCATCTTCATGCTCGGCGTACCTATCGGCGGCGGGCTGAGCTACGCCATCAGCGGACCCGCGGCGCAGGCCTGGGGCTGGCGGGCGGCAATGGTAGTGGCGGCGCTGCCCGCGGTGCTGCTCATCCCGGCCCTGTTGACCCTCGACGAACCGGCGCGCGGAGCCAGCGAGGCGCGGCTTCCGGCGGCGGATGCAGCCCCGCCCGTCTGGTCCATTTTGCGCATCCCCACCATGTGGTGGATCATCGCATCGGGCGCGTTGGTGAACTTCAATCTCTACGCGTTGGCCACTTTCTTTCCCGCGTTCCTGACGCGCTATCACGGGCTCTCGGTGAGCCAAGCAGGCTTGTGGGCGGGCGTTGGATACGGTACGGCGGGCATCGCCGGAGGGCTGATTGCGGGCGCCTGGGGCGACCGTGTGATCCACAAACGCAAGGACGGGCGCATGCTTTCGGCTGCCGCCGCGGCACTGGTAGCCGCGCCCCTGGCGCTGCTTGGCATCCGGCAGCCGGCCGGCGCCGCGGCAGCCTCCATCGCCCTCATCATGATCGCGTACGGCTTTCTGAATATGTACTACGGCTTGGTCTACTCGGCGATTCACGACGTCGTGGCGCCGGCGGTGCGCGCCACGGCTATGGCCGTTTACTTCATGGCGATGTATCTGTGCGGCGCATCGTTCGGACCATTCATTACCGGATGGCTCAGCGATTACCTGGCGCACAACGCCGCTCAGGCGGCCAGCTCGGCGGTGGTGGGCGAGGCATACCGCGCGATTGGGCTGCACCAGGCGATGTACGTGATCCCGGTGATGTCGGCGGCCCTGGCGCTGGTGTTGTACGCCGGATCGCGCACCGTCGCGGCCGACATGATCCGGCGCGCCCGGCGGGATGAAGCCGGCCCGCGCAACGGGGTACAATCCGCCCAATGAAGCTACTGATCTTTTCCGATATTCACGGCGACCTTGGCGCGCTGGCGCGGCTGATGGACACGGAAGCGGATTACTACGTGGCTGCGGGCGACCTGGCGAACTTCGGGCTGGGCCTGGATCGCTGCGGCGAGATCCTGGCCCGGCGCGCGGACCGCGTCTACGTGCTGCCGGGCAACCACGAGACTGCCGCGCAGATCGCCGCCCTGTGCCGCGCCTTCGGCCTGCACGATTTCCACGAGCAACATGCACAGTGGGGCCGCTATCAAATTGCCGGGCTAGGCTATTCCAATCCCACGCCCTTCCACACGCCCGGCGAATACACCGAGGCGCAACTGGCGCGCAAGCTGGAAGCCTTCGCCGGATTCGCGCCGCTGGTGCTCATCTGCCATTGCCCGCCGCATGGCACGGCGCTCGACGAAGTCCGCCCCGGCTTGCATGCCGGGTCCACGGCGGTGCGCGATTTTCTGCTGCGGGAGCAGCCGGAGCATTTCTTTTGCGGGCATATCCACGAGGCCGCGGCCGCGCGCGCCACGATCGGCAAAACGCAGGCCATGAACGTGGGCAAGCCGGGCTGCCTGTTAGATCTGGAGTGAGTTCAGTGCCATCGGCCAGGGTCACTGCGAGAGTTTCAGGGCGTCAACGTCAGGACCGCCGGCCGCGCGCCGTAGAAATGGCTCTGCACGAATTTGCCATCGCGGTAGCTGCCGGTGAGCGCTCCGGTATCGCCGTCCACGCGCAGGATGGCCACAGACGTGTCCGCGCCGGATTGGCGTAAGATCATGCGCCTGGCGGATTCGTTTTTGGGACTCTTGACCGCGATCTCCCAAAGACCGGCGATCGACGGCACGGCGGTTTTGAATGGGTAGGTCCTGCGCGCGGATCCGTACTCGCCCTGCAGCAAGCCGTCTTTGAGGGTGGCGCGTAACTCGGTCGCGTAGTGGGCGAAGTTCAGAACCAGCGTTCCGTTTTCGAAGTGGCCGCTGGTGGAAGGGACTTGGTCATCGCCATTGAAGAAGCAGCCCTGGATGCTGGAGCCAACGCCCGAGAACTCCATGCGAAATGGGATCTCGAGGTCGTTGACGGTGACGGTTGCGCTCCACAAGCCGGATAGCGACTGCGCCATGGCGGCCTGCGCGAACAGGAAAACGGCGAGGATGGGCAATCTTTCAGAGCGGGTTCAGGGGGACCCGCGCAGACCAGGGGGTCTGCGCCACGTTGAGCGCGTCATGCCAGTAAATTTTGGATTTCTAGTTTTAGCGACTGTCTTTCCAGTTCCACCACTTCAGCAGCTCGGGGTCATGCTTCGCTTCCGAAGCGAAGTAGACGGCGCAACGGAATACGTAGAGAACGCACCGGTCCACGTGGTGGCCCACCTGCCGGCAGAGTTCGGCATAGAGGGATTCCGGATTGCGGCCTCTTAGTTCCGCCACTTCCCGGATTCCCAGGCGGTGGAGATCCGCGGCGATGGACGGCCCGACTCCGGGGATGCGCAAGAGATCGACAGGCCGGGCGGCCTGTCCTACTTGTCGGACCATACGGATAACTCATTGCCGGCCGGATCGGTGAAATGGAACCGCCGTCCGCCGGGAAACGAAAAGATCTCCTTGACAATTGCGCCGCCGGTCGCCGCCACCTTTGTTTGCATGCCGGCGAGATCGGCTGCATAGATCACGACCAGCGGCCCTCCGACGGTGACAGTATCCTTCTTGTAGAACCCGCCCGTGAGCCGACCATCTTCAAAGCTGGTATAGTCCGGGCCGTAGTCGGTAAATTTCCAGCCGAAGACGCCGGCATAGAAAGCCTTCGTTGTGGCGATATCCAGGGCGGGAAACTCGAGGTAGTCGACCCGGCCTTCCTTCGATTGTGTTTCCATGAGTCGAGTATGCGGCAGGCCTCCTGACAGCGTTGTGTCAGGATAGTTTAAGATGCGGCGCGCCGACCGTCTATTCCAGATCGTCCAACACTTGCGGGGGCGTCGCCTGACTACCGCGGCGCAGCTTGCCGGCTGGCTGGAAGTCTCCGAACGGACGGTGTACCGGGACATACGCGATCTTGGCATTTCCGGCGTCCCGGTAGAGGGAGAGGCCGGTGTGGGATACCGGCTGCGGCCGGGATTCGATCTGCCGGCGATCATGTTCACCATGGATGAAGTCGAGGCGCTGGTGGCGGGCGCGCGCGTGATGGAGACGTGGGGAGGGCCGGCTCTGGGACGCCATGCGCGGTCGGCGATCGCCAAGATTGCACTGGCGCTGCCGGCGGCCCGGCGGGAAGAGATCGAGCGCACCAAGCTGTTTGCTCCCGGATTTCTGGCGCCGAAGGATGCGGCGGCCGGTCTGGAAACGGTGCGCCAGGCGATCTTGCAGCGCCGCAAGCTGCACATCGAATACGTGGATGGGGCGAACCGCGCGTCGGCCCGGACGTTGGTTCCGCTGGCGCTCAATTTTTGGGGCACGACGTGGTCGGTGGCGGCGTGGTGCGAGTCGCGGGAGGATTTCCGGGTTTTTCGGCTGGACCGGATTTGGAGCCTGCAGATGGGTGCGGAGAAATTCGAGGAAGTGGCTGGGCGGACGCTTGCGGACTTCTTGGAGAGCGTCAGCCGGCCGCGAAAGGCCGATGGGGGCGTCGGCCGCGGCCCAGGGGGGCCGCCCCGCTATTAATGCAGGGGCAGAGTTGTGGCCAGTGCGCACACCAGTCCATTTTGGGCGGGGGCCACGCCGACGGCGCGCAGGGTTTCGTCGCGCGTGGAATCGGCGGCCACGGCCAGCATGCCAGCCTGCTGCGGCTCCGCGGCCCACGCGTCCAAAGCCGGACGATCGTCTTGTGTCGTCTGCCTTATGCGCGCCAGAGCGGCAGACCACAAAAGGCGATGGTCTGCCATACAAAGTGACCAGTGTTATGGGTGGTCACATGGCGTTCTTCCGGAAGATCAGGATATGTTGGCGCGGCAGGTTCTCCAAGGTCTTCTCCAGCCGGAAGCCTTCCGGCTCGATCTCGGCTTTCACTTCCGCTACGGTCATCTTGTGCGCGGGCAGGATGGGCACTTGCGGATCTTCCTTGCGATATTCGAGCAGCACCATGCGGCCTTCGGGAGTGAGCGACGCGCGGATTTTACGCAGCATCTTTTGCGGCTGGGAGAATTCGTGGTAGACGTCCACCAGCAGCGCCAGATCGATGCGCCCGGCGGGCAGTCGCGGATCGTCTTCGGCGCCCAGCACGGCTTCGTAGTTCGCCAGCTTGCGCTCGGCCATGTTCTGGCGCAACCGGTCAAGCATGCCTTGTTGAATATCGACCGCGTAGACTTTGCCCTGGGGTCCGATGCGGGCGGCCAAGCGCCAAGTGAAGTAGCCAACGCCCGCGCCGATGTCGGCAACCGTAGCGCCTTTGGCAATGCCGATGGCGGCGTTGATCGCATCCAGGGCTGCGTCGGGGGCCTCCTCGGCCTCGCGCTCGGGGCGCACCAGCCAGGGCGCGCCACCCATGCCCATGACGGGAGCGGTCTGGCGGCCGGTGACGGGATGCCCGTCCTGACAGCAGGCCAGCGTTTGGAGGGCTAGGAGGCAGGCTAACAGCGTGCGGGACATTGTTTACAGGATAGCGCCAGCTTGCAAGCAGCGCGACCAGGGGGTCGCGCGCGGACGAGGGCGTCCGCCCCACTATTTCTTGAGCGTGCGAATGTAGGCCACCAAATCGGCCGACTGCGCGTCGGTAACCGCTACCGGTTTCATCTTGCCGTTGCCCGCAGTGATGTCTTTCTTCAGGTCCGCATCCGCCTTGGCCTGCACATCGGCGGACCCCAGCGGGCGCATCTTCATGGCCGGCATGCCGGAACCGTCGGCTTTATGGCATCCTTTGCACTTGGCGTCGTAGAGCGCCTTGCCTTCGGCTGCTGCTGCAAAGGCTTGGACCGCGCCTAATGCCAGAAAAACAACACAAACGGGTAAGAATCTCATTTACTGCCTCCTAGGGGTATTTTAGCGTAGATCCACGGCGGGGCCGGACCAGAAACGCACCGGGCGAACCGGCGCAGTGTGAGGAACGCCACACGAAGTCGCCTATTGGGGCGTAGAATCACGAAATGGGCTTTCTCCATCAATATTCGATTCACCTGGTTTCTAGCGCGATTGCGTTGAGTTTGGGTGCGGCATGGGCGGCGAAGCCCGCTTGGCCGATGTTTCGGGGGCCGGACGCGAATCCGATAGCACAGAAGGGAAGGCTGCCGGAAGAGTGGTCGAAGACTCAGAACGTGGAATGGGCGGCGGAGATCCCAGGGCGAGGGTGGTCATCGCCG
>Ga0302325_10010064_pt1 | contig 20542 bp, 17 predicted proteins | sample Palsa_T0_2_FD_201948 | JGI IMG/M metagenome (GOLD analysis project Ga0302325, IMG submission 201948) | Peat permafrost microbial communities from Stordalen Mire near Abisko, Sweden - Palsa_T0_2 | ecosystem: Environmental > Terrestrial > Soil > Palsa > Peat permafrost | place: Sweden: Abisko...
CGCGAAACTTGGATCGTGCAGGAGCTCGCGGGCCTTGGTCCAGGCGCGCTGCGCCGCAGCGACATCGCGGGCGCGGTCCTGAGTTTCCCAGGTAAAACCTTCGCCCATTGTGTGCCAGGCGACTTGCGCTTCGAACTTCGCGAGCGCGTCACGCTCGGCGGTGTGCCAGGCGCCCTTGATGAATTGCACCACGCCTACGCGCCCGCCGCGGCCGAGCACGCGCAGCGCCAAGCCGAATGCTGCGGTCGATTTGCCTTTGCCGGTGCCGGTATGGACGATCAGTAGACCCTTTTCGGCAGTCTTGCTCGCGATCTCCGCATCCTGCACGGCCTTGCGTTTTGCCATCTTGTTGCGATGGCGCTCCGCCTCGAAGTTGCCGGTCGGCCGTGTCATTGTCGCGCCTCCGAACCACCTTTGATGACGAGCGGCAAGCCGGCAACCATGAGAATGACGCGATCGGATTGCGCCGCCATGCGTTGGTTGAGGACGCCTTGCCAATCGCGGAACTGCCGCCCGAGCGGGTGCTCAGGGACGATGCCGAGGCCCACTTCGTTGGCCACCAGAACGACTTGCACTTTCATCGCCAGCAACGCTTTTTCCAAGCGGCCGATCTCACGATCGATATCAGCATGCGCCAGCATAAGATTTGAAAGCCACAATGTGAGGCAATCGACCAACACTGACGTTGTCGCACATTCCGCCAGCGCCAGCGCAATTTCCCGCGGTGCCTCGATGGTGCGCCAACAGGAACCACGGCGCTCGCGATGCATGTTGATCCGCGTCGCCATTTCTTCGTCGCCCGCTTCAGCGGTCGCGATGTAGGTCCAAGGCGGCTTAGCGGCTGCAATCAAGCTCTCGGCATAGCGACTTTTGCCGGAGCGCGCGCCGCCGAGGACGAGGGTCAGCGGACTATGCAAGGAACGATCACCTTACTCATCTTGTTGCAAAATTAGCGCTTCGCTTTTCGAGAATGCCGAAATTTGCCGCCATTGACAAAACGAGGCCGGCGACCGTTAAGTACCCCTATCGACGGTCTTTCGTAAGAGAGCGAACAGGGAATGCGGTGCGGCGCTCAAAGCTCCTAATCCGCAGCTGCCCCCGCAACTGTAAGCGGGAAGTCTCGTCCGCATAAGCCACTGGCGGCGGTTGCCGCCGGGAAGGTTGGGCGAGGCGCCGATCCGCGAGCCAGGAGACCTGCCGTCGGCCGTGTCGACGCGACAAACACCGGTCGGGGTGCATCGGTGGATGATCCGAAAGACGTCAAGTCTTTTGGTCCTCGCTCGCGCCGGCGGTTGGTCACGCGAGGACTGTCTATTGTGCTCACATTCTTGAAAGCGGCGGTCGATGATGGATCGGCCGATCGGCGCGGCAGGATTGGCGCGATCTACGCACTATTGTTGACCGCAAACGCATTGGTGTGGGCTTGGACGGTGTTTGCCTTAACTGGCCGACCGACGCTTCTGGGCACGGCGGTTTTGGCCTACGTGCTGGGCGTCCGCCACGCCGTCGACGCCGACCACATCGCCGCCATCGACAACGTCGTGCGCAAATTGATGCAGGAGGGCAAGCGGCCGCTTGCCGCCGGCCTGTTTTTCTCGCTCGGCCATTCGCTCGTCGTCGTCCTTGCCGTTGCCGCTATCGCCGCGACCGCGTTCGCGTTGCAGGATCGGTTTCTCGCGTTTAAGTCTGTCGGCAGCGTGATCGGCACCGGGGCCTCCGCGGTGTTTCTACTGGCGATAGCGATCATCAATCTTGTCGTCCTGCGCGGGGTCTGGGCAAGCTTCCGCCGTGTCCGCCGCGGCGAGCCGGTGGCCGAACATGAACTGAACCTGCTCCTTTCCGGGCGCGGCTTGCTTGCCCGTATTTTCCGGCCGCTGTTCCGCATGATTACGCGGAGCTGGCAGATGTTTCCCGTTGGTTTTTTGTTCGGGCTCGGCTTCGACACCGCGACCGAGATCAGCCTGTTCGCGGTCGCCGCCAGTCAAGCGTCGGGCGGCGCCAGCTTCGGCACGGTCATGATTTTCCCGGCGCTATTTACCGCCGGCATGACGCTCGTCGATACGACTGACAGCGTGTTCATGGTCGGCGCCTACGGCTGGGCTTTTCTCAATCCGGTGCGCAAGATTTGGTACAATCTCACCATTACGGCGATGTCCGTGGTTGTGGCGCTTGTGATCGGCGGCATCGAGGCACTTGGACTGGTCGGCGACAAGCTCGGCCTTGAAGGCACGTTCTGGAACGCCATCGGCGATCTCAACGAAGGCCTCGGCAATTTCGGCTACCTGATCCTCGGCGTTTTCCTTCTCTGTTGGGCGCTGTCCTATTTGATCTACCGCTGGCGCGGCCTCGACCGGCCGCTGCCGGTTCGAGCGTGGGCCGAACCATGATGGCCTCGCGCGAGCAGGCTCCGACGAATGGCACGGCATCGTCCGCGAAGCCGATTATTTATGTCTGCGTCACTTGCCGTCCGCCCGGCGATACCGACAGTGTGTTACGGCCGGGTGCTGTTCTCGCCGCCGCCACCGCGGACGCCGCCGCCGGCACCGAGGTCGAAGTCCGCGCGATGCGGTGCCTGGGCAATTGTTCGCGAGGCCCGACTGCAGCGCTGCGTTGCGACCATGCCTGGACTTACGTTTTCGGCGGCCTCGACGTGAGTTCTGCCGCGGCTTTGGTCGAAGGCGCACGGCTTCTCGCCGGCGCCGCCGACGGCATTCTGCCCTGGCGCGAACGGCCGGCGGTGCTCAAGTGCGGCCTCATCGCGCGCGTCCCGCCGCTTGGATTTCAGGAGACCGATTTATGAACACGCCCCTCGCGCGCATTCCCTGCACCATCGTCACTGGCTTTCTCGGCGCCGGCAAGACGACGCTCATTCGCCATATCATCGCCAACGCGGCCGGCCGACGGCTCGCCGTCATTGTCAACGAGTTCGGCGATGTCGGCATTGATGGCGAGATCCTGAAAGGCTGCGGCAATACCGCTTGTCCCGAGGAAAACATCGTCGAACTGGCCAACGGCTGTTTGTGCTGCACCGTCGCCGATGAATTCGTGCCCGCGCTCGATGCCATTCTTGCCCGCGATGGTATCGAGCACATTGTCATCGAAACGTCGGGGCTCGCGTTGCCAAAGCCGCTGGTACAAGCGTTCCACTGGCCGGCGATCAAGAGCCGCGTCACCGTCGATGGCGTCGTTGTCGTCGTCGACGGGGCGGCGCTGGCCGAAGGCCGGGTGGCGAACGACCTCGAGGCTCTCGCGCGGCAGCGCACGGCCGATGTTTCGCTGACGCACGACGACCCGATTGAGGAAGTCTTCGACGATCAAATCGCTTGCGCCGATCTCGTCGTCGTCAACAAACGCGACCTGATCGACGAGGCCGGGCTTGCGAAGGCGCGGGCCGCGGTCGCCAAAGTGTTGCCGCGCAGCGTCAAAGTGCTCGCTGTCGCCGATGGCAAAGTGGATGAATCGCTACTGCTTGGGCTTGGCGTCGGCACTGAGGCCGACATTGCCAATCGGCGCACCCGGCACGACGCGGAAGAGGAGCACGACCATGACGACTTCGATTCGTTCGTCGTCGCGCTGGACGAGATTGCCGATCCATCGGCGCTGAGCGCGCGGATCTCTGCTGTGGCGGAGGATTTCGACGTGCTGCGGGTCAAGGGTTTTGCTGCCGTCGCCGATAAGCCGTTGCGGCTTCTGGTGCAGGCGGTCGGCGCCCGCGTGACGCACCAATTCGATCGGCCGTGGAAGGCTACGGAAGCGCGCGACGGCCGTCTCGTGGTGATTGGTCTGAAAGGACTCGACCGCGCGGCGGTGACGCGCGCGATTTTGGGCTAGCAGCCAGGCAGGCGATGCATCTGCTTACGACCAGTTCCACCAGTCTCGACGAGATTGTCGAGGCCGTCGACCTTCGGCAAAGCCCGGGCGACATTGTTGTCCTGTCCTTCGCCGACAGCGATCTCGCCGCACTCGCCGCCGCCTGGGAGATGGACCACACGGAATTGCCGTCTATCCGCCTGGCCCACCTGCGCGATTTGCGGCACCCGATGTCGGTCGATCTCTGGATTGATCGCGTCGCCACTCATGCGAAGGTAATCGTCGTTCGCCTGCTCGGCGGACTCGAGTGGTGGAAATACGGCATTGAACGCCTCTCGGTGTTGGCGCGCGCCCGCGGCATTGTACTAGCGGTGTTGCCGGGCGAAGACCGCGACGATAGCCGGATGAGCGCGGCGTCGACCTTGCCGCAGCACGACCTCGACGCATTGTTGAGGTTTCTCCGCCAAGGCGGCCGCGACAACCTGCGCGGTTTACTGCGCCAGCTCGCGCGCCACGCCGGCTACCAATTCGAAGCCGCCGAGCCAAAACCGGTGCCGCGTTTCGCCGGCTATCTTCCAGGAACCGGCGCGATCGATCTCGATCGGCTTGCTAGCTCGATTCCGCCCGGAAAATCCGTCATCCCGATTCTGTTTTACCGTGCGCTGTTGCTTGCTGACGATACCGCCGCTGTCGATGCGCTATGCGATGCGCTGTCTTCGCGCGGGCTCGCCCCCGCGCCGCTGATGGTCACGAGTCTGAAGGACAATGAGGCTGCTTCATTCCTCGCCGCGGCGTTCGCGCGGCTTGAACCGGCCGTCATCGTCACCATGACCGCATTCGCCGCTCGCGGCGAAATCGGCGAGGCGTCGCCGTTGGACGCGGCCGGCGTTCCGGTGTTGCAAGTTGTCGCCGCCACGACCCGCCGCGCCGCGTGGCGCGAAAGTGCGCGCGGCCTCGGCGCCGCTGACCTCGCGATGCACATCGTTTTACCCGAGCTTGACGGCCGCGTGCTCGCCGGCGTCGTCGCCTTTAAAGACCCGCTGCCGGTGCAGAACGAACTTTGCTTCACCGCGCTGGCAAGCCGGCCTGAAAGCGATCGGGTCGCGGTGGTTGCCGAGCGCATCGCCGCGCTGGTGCGCTTGCGCGCAAAGCCGCGCGGCGAGCGGCAAGTCGCCGTGCTCATGCCCGACTATCCCGGCGCGCCGGGGCGTAGCGGCTATGCGGTCGGCCTCGACGTACCCGCGAGCGTGGTCGCCCTGCTCGATGATCTTGCGGCCGCCGGATACGCCGTGCGCGACGCGCCGGCAACGCCGCGCGAGTTGCTCGCTTTGCTCGCGCCGGGAGCCACTGATGCCGCACTCACGCTGGCGCAGTACCAGACATTGCTGACGGCCCTGCCTGCCGCGGCAGTCGCGCGGCTGCATGACGCCTGGGACAGTCTGGAGACCGATCCGGATGTTCGCGACGGCGCATTTTTCTTCCGGGCAAGAAAATTCGGCAACGTTTGGGTTGCGCTGTCGCCCGATCGCGGCCGCTCCGACCAGCGGCGCGCCGACTACCACGATCCGGATTTGCCGCCGCGCCACGCTTTGGTCGCTTTCGGGTTATGGCTCCAGCACGTGGCGCGCGCCGATGCGCTTGTCCACATGGGCGCGCACGGAACATTGGAATGGCTGCCGGGAAAAGCGGTCGCGCTCACCGCCGAGTGTTTTCCGGAAATCGTCGCCGGCACGCTGCCGGTGATTTATCCATTCATTGTCAGCAATCCCGGCGAGGCGGCGCAGGCCAAGCGCCGCATTGCCGGCGTCACCATCGGCCATCTGCCGCCGCCGCTGGTGACGACGGGACTTTCCGGCGATGCGCGCGAGCTTGAACGCCTGGTCGACGAATACGCCCAAGCCGACGGTCTCGACCGGCGGCGGCGCGAGCGTCTCGCGAAACTGATTATCGAGGAAGCGCAACGAACCGGCTTGGCGCGCGAAGCCGGCGCCGATCCTGCGGCAGCACCCAACGACGCGTTGCGCCGCATCGATGCCTGGCTGTGCGACCTGAAAGACCTCTCCATCAAAGACGGCCTGCATATTTACGGCCGCGCTCCGGCCGGGACCGACGATGTGCAATGGCATGCCAGCGCCGAGGCCGAGCGCGCCGCTTTGCTCACAGCGCTCGACGGACGCCCCGTCGCGCCAGGACCCGCGGGCTCTCCCGAGCGCGGACGGCGCGACGTGCTGCCGACCGGCCGCAATCTTTTCACCGCCGACCCGCGCACCCTGCCGACTCCAACCGCCATGGATTTCGGCCGGCTTGCCTGCGAGGAAATCATCCGCGCGCATTTGCAGGCTCACGGCGAGTCGTTGCGCAGCGCAGTGATCGATCTTTGGGGAAGCGCGACCTTGCGCACCGGCGGCGAGGAAATCGCCCAAGGCTTTGCGCTGATGGGTTGCCGACCGATTTGGGACACTGCGAGCGCGCGCGTCACCGGCATTGAGGTGCTGCCACCCGCGGCCATCGGCCGGCCGCGGGTCGACGTGACATGGCGCATCTCCGGGCTGTTTCGCGATCTGTTTCCCGCGCAAATCGCGCTCATCGATGCAGCGACACAGGCGGTGGCCGCGCGCGACGAAGGCGACGACGAGAATCCGCTGGCGGCAGCGCGCCGCGCGGAGCCCATGGCGCGGCTTGATCGCATTTTTGGCAACGCGCCGGGCGCCTACGGATCGGGCGTCGAGGATTTGCTCGGCCGCGACGCATCCACTAACGACGGCATCGCGGCCGCGTATCTCGCTGCCGCTTCGCACAGCTACGGCGGCGCTGAGGGCGGCGGCGCCGTGGCGCCCGGCGTTTTTGCACGACGGATCGCAGCGGCCGACATTCTCATCCACCCGAGCGACGATCCGTCCCGCGATTTGCTCGAGGGCGCCGAAGATGTCGCGTTCGTCGCTGGCTTTGCAGCGGCGGCAAAAATGCTCGGGCGCGCCGCCGACCTGGTCATGCTCGATCTGACCGATCCGCAGCGGCCCCGGGCGCGAACGCTATCCGCCGCGCTCACGCGCATCGTGCGGGCACGCGCCATCAATCCGCGTTTCATCGCCGGGCAGATGCGTCATGGCCCGCGCGGCGCCGCCGAATTGGCGGAAACCGTCGACCGGCTGGCTGATTTTGCCGACACCACGGATGCGGTCGCCAGCAACTTGTTCGACTTGTTGTTCGACGCTTACGTGGCCGATGCAAACGTCCGCGCGTTTTTGTTGCGCGAGAATCCGCTAACCGCCGCTTCTATCGTCGCGCGGCTGGAACGCGCCCGGCGGCGCGGCCATTGGCATCCGCGGCGCAACGACGTCGATACCGGCCTTGCTGCGCTGAGCCTGGAGCCCGCGGCATGACCAGCGCAGCCGCATATCTTCCCCGGCGCCGCGGCGCCTGCCCCGGGTTGTCGGTCCCGATGCCATCCGGCGACGGATTGCTCGCGCGGCTCCATCCTACCGGTGCGATTTCGCTATCGGCATTCGCCGCGCTTTGCGCGGCGGCGCAAGAATTCGGCAACGGCGTTATCGAGATCACCGGCCGCGGCAGCATCCAGATTCGCGGCCTGACCGCGGCGTCCGCGCCGCTTTTTGCCGACGCGGTAAACGCGCTTGCTATCGCCGCCGAGGATGGAGTCCCAGTCCACACCAACGCACTCGCCGGACTCGACGTCGAGGAAATTCTCGACGCCGGCGCCGTCGCCGCCGATTTGCGCCGGACGCTGGCGCACACATCGCTACCGGCGCGGCTCGCTCCCAAAGTTTCAGTCGCCATCGATGGCGGCGGCGCACTCGGCCTCGACAACCTTGCCGCCGACGTGCGCCTTTGCGCCGATCTGGCTGATGGCGCTGCCGTGCTTCACGTTGGCGTCGCCGGTAATGCGGCGACTGCGACCAAACTCGGCATCGTCGCGTGTGCTGAGGGGGTAGAAGCTGCTCGGCGCCTTCTCGAAATCATTGCACGACACGGACCCACGGCGCGGGCGCGCGATGTAATCGCGACGTATGGCACAGCAGTGTTTACTGCCGCCCTCGCCGATCTTGTTGTCGCGCCCCATCATTCAGGTTCGCGCAAACTTGCGCGGATGACCGACCCAATTGGCCGGCATCTTCTGCGCGACGGGTCGTTTGCGTTTGGCGTCGGATTAGCCTTCGGCCATGCCGAAGCCGCAACGCTCGAACGCTTGGCGCAGGCGGCAAACAATTCCGGTGCGGCCGGTATTCGCGCCGCCGCGGACCGGGTGCTGTTGGTCGTCGGCCTGACGGCGCAAACGGCACCGACGGTCGCGGCCGAAGCGGAAAGGTTGGGATTCGTCGTTAGCGCTAACGATCCGCGGCGCTACGTTGTCGCTTGCGCCGGAGCGCCGATCTGTGCGGCCGCGCACATTGCCGCACGCACCCTCGCCCCGGCCGTCGCTGACGCAGCCCGGACGCATCTGGATAACGATTTCCGCATTCACATTTCCGGCTGCGCCAAGGGCTGTGCTCACGCCGGCGCGGCGAGCTTGACCATTGTGGGCCGGTACGATGGCTGCGCCGTCATCGCCAATGGTCCGGTGCGTGACACTCCCGTTGCGCTCGCAGCAGCAAATGAATTGCCGTTAGTGATCGCCAAGATGATGCAAGATGCAAAACGCGAGGCCGCTCATGTCTGAGCACGCGGCCTATTTGCGCGACGGCGCCGCGATCTACCGGCGCTCGTTTGGCATTATCCGCGCCGAGGCCGACCTAGCGCGCTTTTCCGCCGACGAGGCGGACGTCGCGGTGCGCATGATCCATGCCTGCGGCGTCGTTGAACTGGCGCCGCACATTGTCATGGCGCATGATCTTGTCGATGCCGCACGCCACGCGCTGGCCGCGGGCGCGGCGATCCTCTGCGATTCCGAGATGGTGGCGCGCGGCATCACGCGCGCGCGCCTACCGGCGCGCAACGACGTCATCTGCGCGCTGAACGACCCGCGCGTGCCGGAGCTCGCTACAGAACTCGCAACCACGCGCTCGGCGGCAGCGCTCGATTTGTGGATCGAGCGGCTCTCAGGCGCCGTGGTCGCCGTCGGCAATGCGCCGACCGCGCTGTTTCGCTTGCTCGACCTGCTCGATGCCGGCGCGCCCAAGCCTGCGGCCATTGTCGGCATTCCTGTCGGATTTGTCGGTGCTGCTGAGTCGAAGGCGGCGCTCGCGGATAATTCGCGAGGCGTTCCTTTCTTGACCGTGCGCGGCCGGATGGGCGGCAGCGCCATGACCGCGGCGGCGATCAACGCTTTGGCGAGGCGGGGATTATGAGCGGCGCAAAGCTCATTGGCGTCGGCGTCGGCCCGGGCGATCCGGAGCTGATGACGCTAAAGGCCATGCGCGCACTCGAAGAGGCGGACGTCGTCGCGCATTTCGCCAAAGCCGGATGCGCGAGCCGGGCGCGCGCCATCGCATCGGCGCACCTGAACAACGGGACGACGGAACTCCCGCTGTTTTATCCGATGACGACCGAACTTCCCCGATCCAGCGATGGTTATCGCAACGCGCTGCGCGCTTTTTACGATGACGCCGCGGCGCGGATTGCCGCGCATCTTGAAGATGGGCGGCGCGTCGCCGTGATTTGCGAAGGCGATCCGCTGTTCTACGGCTCGTACATGCATCTGCATGCGCGGCTTTCGCCGCGGTTTCCGGCCGAGATCGTGCCCGGCGTGACCGGCATTTCCGGCTGCTGGTCGGCGGCGGCAACCCCGATCGCGCAAGGCGACGACGTCTTCACCGTGCTTCCGGCGACGCTGCCGGAAGACGAGATCGCGCGACGGCTTGCGGATGCGGACGCCGCCGTGGTGATGAAGGTCGGACGCCATTTGCCGAAGCTGCGGCGCGCGCTGGCCAAGAGCGGACGGATGGCGCGCGCCATTTACGTCGAGCGCGGCACCATGAGCGACGCGAAATTGATGCCGCTATCCGCCAAGGGTGACGACGACGCGCCCTATTTTGCCGTGGTGCTGGTGCCGGGATGGGAGCAGCAACCGTGAGCGGGCATCTTGCGGTCATTGGCTTGGGACCGGGCGACGTGCGTCACCTCACGCCCGAAGCGGATGAAGCGCTGAAGGACGCCGACGTGCTCTACGGCTATGCGCGTTATCTCGAGCGGATTCCGGCGCGCGAGGGCCAGGCGCGCCACGCTTCCGATAATCGCGAAGAGCGGGCGCGCGCCGCCGCCGCGCTGCACGACGCCGTGCAAGGTACCCGCGTCGCCATCGTCTCCGGCGGCGATCCGGGCGTGTTCGCCATGGCCGCGGCGGTCTGCGAAGAAATCGAGCACGGTCCGGAAATTTTTCGCGCGCTCGACGTCACTATCGTGCCCGGCGTTACCGCGATGCTCGCCGTCGCCGCGCGGATCGGCGCGCCGCTTGGTCACGATTTCTGCGCGCTGTCGCTGTCCGATAACCTGAAGCCTTGGCCTCTGATCGAGCGCCGCCTTGACGCCGCCGCCGGCGCGGGATTTGTCATCGCGCTCTACAACCCGGTGTCGCAATCGCGGCCGTGGCAGTTTGCTCGCGCCATGGAGCGCTTGGCGGGCGTTTTGCCTCCGGCGACGCCCGTGGTCGTCGGCCGCGCCGTCGGCCGAGCGGACGAGCAAGTGACGGTGACGACGCTCGATCGCGCCAGCTCCGCGGCAGCCGACATGGCGACGCTGGTGATCGTCGGCTCGCGCGAGACCCGCCTCGTGCCGCGTGCCGGCCGGACGCCACTGGTTTACACGCCGCGATCCGCGGCGGTGGTGAGCGCATGATCAAGCCATTCCATCACGGCGTCGATCGTTTCCACCGCAGGCGCGGCGGGTGCGATAGGCTGGCGCACCAGGATCACCTCGATGCCGAGACTGCGCGCGGCGGCGATCTTGCCGTAGGCGGCCTCGCCCCCGCTGTTTTTGGCGATGACGCATTCGATGCCGTGCGCCTGCATCAGCGCGCGGTCGTCAGCCTCGCTGAACGGTCCGCGCGCGGTGATGTAGCTCGCTCGCGGCAGCGGCAGCGGCGGATCGATCGGATCGACGCTGCGGAACAGATAAACGTGCTGCGGCGCGGCGGCGAAGGGTGCAATGTCGTTGCGGCCGAGCGCGACGAACACCGTGCGCGACTTCGCGCCGAGGGCGTCGGCCGCGGCGGCCGTGTCGTTAACTTCGGTCCAGCGGTCGCCGGCAACCTTGATCCATGGCGGGCGCCGAAGCGCGATGAAGGCCACGCCGGTTTGGCGCACGGCTTCGTCAGCATTCGCCGAGATGATACTTGCATAGGGATGCGTGGCGTCGATCAACGCGTCGATCCTGTTCGCCGTCAGATAATCGGCAAGCCCGGCGGCGCCGCCAAAGCCGCCCGTGCGCACCGGCACGGCGTGCGGGACAGGCAGCGCGGTGCGACCGGCAAGCGAAAGCGTGACGGCAATATCGGCGCGCGGCGCGAGCCGCTCGGCCAATTTCCGCGCTTCGGTCGTGCCGCCGAGAATAAGGAGGCGTTTGGTGCCGCTTCCTGAAGCCATCGCAGATGAGACTGCCGCAACGCCGCGCTGGCTGTCCATCGTCGGCATCGGCGAGGACGGCATTGACGGCCTGAGCGCAACCGCGCGCGGGCTGATCGAAGCGGCCGAAATCGTGTTCGGCGGCCGCCGCCATCTGACGCTGGCGGCGCCGCTCATTCGCGGCGCGGCTCGGCCATGGCCGAGCCCATTCGATGGCGCGGCCGAAGAAGTGTCGCTTCATCGCGGACGGCAAGTCTGCGTGCTGGCTTCCGGCGATCCGTTCCACTACGGCGTCGGCGCGGTGCTGGCGCGGCAGATCGATCCGCGCGAGATGATGGTGCTGCCGGCGCCGTCCGCCTTCAGCCTCGCCGCGGCGCGGCTCGGCTGGTCGCTGCCGGCGACCGTGCTGTTGTCGTTGCACGGCCGCACGCTCGATTTAATCCGTCCGCATTTGCAACCCGCCGCGCGGATTCTGGCCCTGACGTCCGACGGCGACGCGCCGGCGGCTTTGGCGAACCTTCTGGCCACAAGTGGTTTCGGCGCGTCGCGTTTGACTGTTCTCGAACACCTCGGCGGACCGCAAGAATCGATCCGCAGTGCGACCGCCGCCGCTTTCGACCTCGGCACGATCGGGTCGCTCAATACACTGGCGATCGAGGTCGCCGCCGCGCCGGACGCGCGCGTCATCGCACGCAGTGCGGGCCTGCCGGACCATCTGTTCGAACACGACGGCCAGATCACCAAGCGCGAAATTCGCGCCATGACCTTGTCGTCGCTAGCACCGCGCCGCGGCGAACTCCTGTGGGACATCGGCGCCGGATCGGGTTCAGTCGCGATCGAATGGCTGCTGGCCGATTCGGCGATGCGCGCTTTTGCCATCGAGCAGCGCACCGACCGCGCCGCGCGCATCCGCCGCAACGCCGCAGAGTTTGGCGTGCCGGGGCTCGAAATCGTCGAAGGCCCGGCGCCCAGCTCGCTCGCCGGCTTGCCGTTGCCCGACGCGGTGTTTGTCGGCGGCGGCGCCAGCGATTCCGGAACGCTTGACGCGGCGGCGCGCGCGCTCCGCTCCGGCGGCCGGCTAGTAGTCAATGGGGTAACGCTCGAAACCGAAGCACTGCTGATTGCCCGCCATGCCGCACTGGGCGGCGAATTGATCCGCATCGCAATCTCGCGCGCCGCGCCGGTCGGCGAGAAGATCGGCTGGCGCCCGGCGATGCCGGTGACACAGTGGGTATGGACCAAACCATGACCGTGCATTTCATTGGCGCGGGACCGGGTGCGGCCGATCTCATCACCGTGCGGGGCCGCGATCTCATCGGCCGCTGTCCGGTCTGCCTCTATGCCGGTTCCATCGTGCCGCGCGAACTGATCGATTTTTGCCCGCCGGACGCCCGCATCGTCGATACGGCGCCGCTGTCGCTCGACGACATCGAAGCGGAGTTCGTAGCCGCCCACGCTGCCGGCCGCGACGTGGCGCGGCTTCATTCCGGCGACCTCTCGATCTATTCCGCCGTAGCCGAACAAATGCGCCGGCTCGACCGGCGCGGCATTCCCTACACGCTCACGCCCGGCGTCCCGGCCTTCGCCGCGGCGGCGGCGGCTTTGCAGTGCGAACTGACGGTGCCGGAAGTTGCGCAAAGCGTGGTGCTCACCCGCGTGCCCGGACGTGCCTCGCGTATGCCGGAGAAGGAAAAGCTCGCGGCCTTCGCCGCAACCGGCGCGACGCTGGTTATCCACCTCGCGATTCACGCGATCGAAAGTGTAGTCAACGACCTCATGCAGATCTGCGGCACCGATTGTCCGGTAGCCGTCGTCGTTCAGGCGAGCTCGCCTGCGGAGCGCATTCTGCGCGGCACGCTGGCCGACATTGCCGCCAAGGTGGAAGCACAGAGTATCGAGCGCACCGCGGTCATTCTCGTCGGCCGCGCGCTTGCGACCGAGGATTTTCGCGACAGTGCGCTCTATGACGCCGATTATCGCCGCCGTTTTCGCGGAAGCGCCGGCGGATCGCGATGAGCGCGCGAGGCCTCATTATCGCGGCGCCGCATTCCGGCGCCGGCAAGACCACCATCACGCTCGCCATCTTGGCGGCGCTTAAGCGCCGCGGCCTCGAGGTGCGGGCGGCCAAGGCCGGCCCCGATTACATCGATCCGGCTTTTCACTTCGCGGTCACCGGGCGAGCGAGCGTCAACCTCGATTCCTGGGCGATGTCGAAGGAATTGCTCGACGGGCTCGCGGCGCAGGCAGCGTCCGATGCCGACCTCTTCGTCATCGAAGGGGTCATGGGACTATTCGACGGCGCCGATGCAGCCACCGCACCGCCCGGGAGACGCGGGACGACCGCCGATCTCGCCGCGCATTTTAATCTGCCGGTGCTGCTCGTGCTCGATGTCGCGCGCCAAGCGCAATCGGCGGCGGCGCTGGTGCGCGGATTTGCGACGCACGATCCCGCCGTCAAAGTGACCGGCGTGGTGCTCAACCGGGTCGCCAGCGCGCGCCATAGCGCCATGGCGGCTCACGCGATCAACGCTGTCGGCATTCCGGTATTCGGTGCGCTGCCGCGCGACGCTACGCTCGATCTGCCGGAGCGTCACTTGGGTCTCGTTCCGGCCGGCGAACATCCTGATATGACGCAGCGCATCGACCGGCTGGCCGCCGCCGCCGAAACTCATTTCGATCTCGACGCCATCCTCGCCGGTGCAGCGCCGCTTCACTTGGCCGACCACTCGCGGCGAGCCGTGGCTTTGCCGCCGCCGGGACAGCGCATTGCCCTCGCCAACGATCGCGCCTTCAGCTTCGTCTATCCGCATCTCGTCGAGGCCTGGCGCGCTGGCGGCGCGGAGATTCTTTCGTTCTCGCCGCTGGCCGATGAGCCGCCGCCGGACAACGCCGATTGCTGCTGGCTGCCCGGGGGCTATCCCGAGCTGCATGCCGACGTGCTCGCCGCGGCGCGAAATTTTTCGTCAGGCTTGCGGCGCTTTGCGCAGACGCGCCCGGTGCACGGCGAGTGCGGCGGCTATATGGTTTTGGGCGAAAGCCTGGAAGATGCGGCCGGCCAGCGCCACGCCATGACCGGTCTCCTTGGCCATTCGACGAGCTTCGCCAAACGCAAGCTTCATCTCGGTTACCGCACCGTGCGGCTTCGCGGCGACTCCAGTCTCGGCCCCGCCGGCGCGCTCGTTCGTGGCCACGAATTCCATTACGCCACGCTTGTTTCGCCCGGCGGCGATGCGCCGTTCGCGGAAATTGTCGGCAGCGAAAGCGCCGCCGCACCAACTGGCGGCCGTCGCGGGCACGTCACCGGCAGCTTCTTCCACGCCATCGCCGCCGACGCCTGATCTATCTGCCGCGCAGGATTTCCTCTTCCACGTCGCGCAGCCGATCCTTGCCGAAGAAGATTTCATTGCCGACGAAGAACGTCGGACTGCCAAAGGTGCCGCGATCGACCGCCTCTTGGGTGTTCTTCAGGAGCTTGTCCTTGACGTCCTGCTCTTGCGTGCGCACAAGCAGCCGTTCGGCATCGAAGCCTGATTCTTTGAGCGCGGCCGCCACGACGGCGGGATCGTCTATGTCCTTCGGCTCCGCCCACATATGCTTGAACATTTCGTCGACGTAGCGTGCCAGGACGCCGTCGAGGTCGGCGGCGATCGCGCCGCGCATGATCAGCAGCGTGTTGACCGGGAAAAACGGATTCCATTTGAACGCGCTGATGCTGTGACGTCGGATGAAACGTTGCAATTCCAGATTCTCGTATTGCAATCGGTTCTTGATGCCGGCCAGCTTTTGCGCCGGGGAGCTGTTGTTGGTGAGCTTGAAGACGCCGCCGAGGAGGATCGGCACATATTCAAATTTAACGCCGGTGCGCTTCTCGACCTCAGGTATGACCAGATGCGCGAGATAGGCGTTGGGGCTGCCGAAGTCGAACAGAAATTCCACCTTGGCCATTTCACCAGACCTCCCGATATGGACGCACGTCGAGCTCGAAAGTCCACGCGTCGCGCGATTGCCGATAGAGTTGCCAATAGGCCTCGGCGACGGAGGCCGGATTCATCAATTGATCCGGCTCGAGGTTCTCCAGCGCTTGCGCCCCGGCCTGCTGCTTGATGCGCTCGCGCACAAACGCCGTATCAACGCCGGCGTCGATGATCAGATGCGCGACGTGGATGTTCTTCGGTCCAAGCTCCCGCGCCATGCTTTGCGCCACCGCGCGCAGCCCGGATTTGGCGCTGGCAAATGCGGCGTAGCCGATACCGCCGCGTACGCTCGCGGTCGCGCCGGTGAAGAAAATGCATCCTTGCCCGCGCGGCAGCATCAGGCGCGCCGCCTCACGGCCGGTGAGAAACCCGGCATAGCAGGCCAATTCCCACACTTTGCGGAACACCCGTTCGGTGGTGTCGAGCAGCGGGAAATTGACGTTGCCGCCGACGTTGAAAATGCAGACCTCGAGCGGCGCCTGGGCGTCCGCTTCGCGCAAGAAGGCGGTAATATCGTCCTCCTTGCGGGCATCGAGACCGCGCGCCACGATCGACCCGCCTGCGGCTTCGATATCGGCGACGAGCGGCGCAAGCTTGTCGGCATTACGCCGGCCGGCGAAAATGACGAAACCCTCGGCGGCAAATCTTTTGGCAATCGCTGCGCCGATGAAATCCCCGGCGCCGATGACGGCCGCGGTGGCGTTGCGCTTTGCCATTCTGTGCCCCTCCTCCCGCGCGACCATCACCGGACAGGCCGTCGCCGTGTCTTACATTATGCGCGACCTGCGCCGATACGGAAGCCGCCTGTTCCGCGTTCGCGACGCGGCCAGCTTGCCAATTGTTCGGCTTGCCGCCACCATGTCCGCGTATGTTACTCACCTGTCGTGTGCGCGAACATCGAGGCTAGATCGTGCCGGGCGAAGCTAGCCACCTCGTAGCCGAAACCGCCGCACGGATTTTTGCGGATTTCGCCGACCCTCAAACCGTCAACCGGGACGCCGACGGCTCCTGGAAAACGCGGCTATGGGATGCGCTCGATGCCGCTGGATTGCCTCTGGCCTGGGTGCCCGAGACGCTGGGCGGTTCGGGCGCAAGCATCGCCGAGGGCTTTGCCGTTCTCAGCGCCGCCGGGCGCTGCGCCTTGGCGGCGCCGCTTGCCGAAACATTGGCGGCCGGCTGGCTTCTAGCGCGAGGCGGTATCGAGGCGCCTGCGACACCGATGACCGTCGCCCCTTGCCGGCCGCGCGAGCGCATCGCTATCGACCAAGGCAGGCTCAATGGGCGCGCCGGTAGCGTTCCCTTCGCGCGGGAAGTCGAGCATATCGCCGCGTTGGTACAGGACGGCGCGTCAGCGCAAATCGCACTGGTGCAAAGCGAGCGGTGCCGCGTCAGCGAGAGCCGCAATCTCGCCGGCGATCCGCTCGACACGGTTTTGTTTGAACGGGTCAAGCCTTTGCAGATTGCCCCGGCGCCGCGGGGCTTTACAAAAGATTCCTTGATGCTGATGGGATCGGCGATCCGCGGCGTCGAGATCGCCGGAGCGCTGGAGACGATTTTGGCGCTGAGCGTCGCCTATGCCAACGAGCGCGTCGCCTTCGAGCGCCCGATCGGCAAGTTTCAGGCCGTGCAGCAAAATCTCGCGCGGCTTGCGGGCGAGACCGCAGCCGCAATCGCCGTGGCCGGTTCGGCCGCCGACGCCCTCGCCGGTGCCGATCAATTCGATGACGATGTATTTTTGGAAGTTGTTTCGGCGAAAATCCGCACCGCCGAAGCCGCCGCCGAAGGCGCCGCCATTGCGCACCAGGTCTTCGGCGCGATCGGCTTTACACAGGAGCACGTGTTGCATCGCTTTACGCTGCGCGTGCTGGCCTGGCGCGACGATTTCGGCAACGAAAGCTACTGGGCAAATGAGCTCGGCAAGCGCGCCGCTCAGCGCGGCGCCGACGAATTCTGGCCATGGGTGGCGTCGCGATGAGTACGGCATTGCGCTTTGATCCGATTCGCCTGCCGCCGGAATGCGCCGCACTTCGCGAACAAGTGCGCGCGTTTCTGACCGAACACATCGCGGCGGGCACTTTCGATCCGCACCTTGGCGGTCACGGCGACTCATACAACCGCGCCTTCAGCAAAAGCGTCGGCGCCAAGGGCTGGATCGGCATGACCTGGCCGAAGAAATACGGCGGCCATGAGCGCAGCCAGCTCGAACGCTATGTGGTAACCGAAGAATTTCGCGTCGCTAACGCGCCGAGCCATCTGCATTTCGTCGCCGACCGGCAAAGCGGACCTATTTTGCTCAAATATGCGCCCGAGCACGTCAAGCAGGACATTCTGCCGCGCATCTGCCGCGGCGAATTGTGCTTCGCCATCGGCATGAGCGAGCCGGGCTCGGGCTCCGATTTGTTCGCCGCGAAAGCGAAGGCGGCCAAAGTCGACGGCGGCTGGCGCGTCAACGGCAGTAAAATTTGGACGACCAGCGCGCACGTGGCCGATTATATGCTGGCGCTGTTCCGCACTTCGCCGCCGACCAAAGAAAATCGCCGGCACGGACTGACGCAATTTCTTGTCGACATGAAAACACCCGACATAACCGTGCATCCGATCAATCAAATGACCGGACTGCCCGGTTTCAACGAAGTGGTTTTCGCGGATGCTTTCATCCCCGACGATCATCTCCTCGGAGAGATCGATGGCGCCTGGAAGCAAGCAACCAGCGAGCTCGCCTACGAGCGGAGCGGGCCTGAGCGGTTTCTCGACACATTTTACATCATGCTTGAACTGATCCGCGCCGTAGGACCCGAGCCGGATCTGCGCAGCGCCGAGGGGCTCGGCCGGCTGGTAGCGCAACTCCACACCTTGCGCCGCATGTCGGTTTCGGTCGCCGGCATGCTGCAAGCGGGCAAGGAGCCGGTGGTCGAAGGCTCCATTGTCAAAGACCTCGGCACCCTTTGGGAGCAAAAACTGCCGGCGCGGGTGCGCGAGCTTGCGGCCTTTCTCGATCCGGAAATAACCAATCGCGCAGCGCTCGATGAGCAGCTCGCGATTGCCACCACGATCGCGCCGAAGCTGACCATTCAAGGCGGCACGACGGAAATCTTGCGCGGCATTATCGCCCGCGGCCTCGGCTTGCGCTGAAGGGGTAAGGCCCGTGCCCGACATCGGATGCTTGCTTTGGCCGCGCTCGGTCGCTGTTGTCGGGGCTTCCTCCGATACCCACGCCCTGCGCGGGCGGATTTTCGAAACCATTCGCGGCCAGCCATTTGCCGGGCCGGTTTATCCGGTGAGCCGGAGCGCAACCGTCGTGCAGGGCGAGACGGCCTATCCGTCGGTCGATGCCATTCCCGAACGCCCGGACTTGGCGATCCTGATTGTGCCGGCCGCCTACGTGGTGGACGAGCTCGAACGTTGCGGCCGCGCCGGAGTCAAAGCGGCGGCAATTCTCTCTTCCGGTTTCGCCGAAGCGGGCGAGAACGGCGCGCAGATGCAGCGTGAAATCGCGGCGATTGCGCAGCGCTACGACATTGCTGTGAGCGGCCCCAATTCCGAAGGCTTCACCAATATCGCAGCTGCGCTTTGCGCGAACTTCAGTCCCGCTTCGGACAAGAGCGCCGGCCCGTTGACGCCAACCCGGCCGTTGGGCGGCGGCCAAGTCTCGGTGATTTCGCAAAGCGGCGGGCTTGGCTTTGCGTGCTTTGATCGCGCCCGGCCGCGACATTTTTTGTTCCGCCATATCGTCACCACCGGCAACGAAGCGACGCTCGAAGTGGCGGACTTCGTCGATTACATGCTCGACGAAGGCAAGACCGACGTTTTTCTGCTGCTGATCGAGGCGGTCAAGACGCCTGAAAAATTCAAGCGCGTTGCCGAGAAGGCATCGCAAGCAGGCAAACCGCTGATCGTCGGCAAAATCGGCCAGAGCGAGCCCGGCCGCCGCGCGGTCATGTCTCACACCGCAGCGTTGGCCGGCACCGCGGCGGCTTACAGCGCGGTGTTCGAACGCTACGGCGTGATCGAAGCCCGCGATTTTGACGAGATGCTCGATTTGGCGGCCGGCTTCCTCGCCTGCAGTGACCGATTGCCCACCGGAAATCGCGTCGGCATCTGCACCGCGTCCGGAGGCGCCGGCATCTGGATGGCGGACGCCTGCGCCGCAGCGGGCCTAGATGTCCCGATGCTCGATGACGCGACCCGCACGGAGCTTAGTGTTCACGTGCCGCCCTACGGCACGTCGCAAAACCCGGTCGATTTCACGGCTCAGGGTGTGCAGAAGCTTGGCTACGCGGAATTCGCGCGCATCGTTGCCCGCTCGCCCGCGATCGATAGCGTCATCGTCGTCATTACCGCGCGCCGCGCCGCTTTTTTAGAAGTCGATTTGCCGAAATTCAAAGGGCTGGCGCGGACGACGAAAAAGCCGGTGCTGATGTGGAGCTACACGCTGCCGTCGGAGCGCACCACCGAAATTCTCAACGACATCGGCTTTCCGCTGTTCATGAGCGCGCCGGGTTGCGCGCGCACGCTCCGCAAACTGGCGGATTACCGCGCATGGCGTGAGCGGCCCGAGATGACAATCGACCCACCGGCACCAACGGCGACGCGCGAGGAAGTCGCTGTCACGCTCGCGAAGTCGCCCGCGATCATCTGCGAATACCGGGCGCGGACAATATTGGCGGCTTACGGCGTCGGTGCGAAAAACGCCGGGCAGCTCGTGCAATCCGGCGATCAAGCCGTGGCGGCCGCGCGAGCGATTGGCGGCCCAGTTGCTCTGAAACTGCAGTCCGCGGACATTCCGCACAAAACCGAGGCCGGCGCGGTGATTTTGAATCTCGAAAGGCCCGACCATGTGCGCAAGGCCTATGACAGCGCGCTCGCGGCCGCCAAAAGCTTCGCCCCCGCCGCGCATATTGACGGCGTCCTGGTCCAGCCCATGGCGGCTGCGGGACGTGAAGTCATTCTCGGTATCAATTACGACTCAACCTGGGGACCGCTGCTGCTGGCCGGGCTCGGCGGCGTGCAGGCGGAGGCGCTCGGCGATGTGGTGCTCGCGCCAGTGCCGCTCGATCAAGCGCAAGCGCGCGCTCTGATCGGCCGCCTTAAGGGCGCCGGTATATTCGGCCGCTATCGCGGACAACCAGCCGCCGATATTGAGGCGCTCTCCTTGCTGATGGTGCGGCTGTCGCAGTTCGCCTATGACCATGCTGGGGAGATTTCGGCGATTGATCTCAACCCGGTGATCGTGCACGACGC
>Ga0302325_10010065_pt1 | contig 20540 bp, 19 predicted proteins | sample Palsa_T0_2_FD_201948 | JGI IMG/M metagenome (GOLD analysis project Ga0302325, IMG submission 201948) | Peat permafrost microbial communities from Stordalen Mire near Abisko, Sweden - Palsa_T0_2 | ecosystem: Environmental > Terrestrial > Soil > Palsa > Peat permafrost | place: Sweden: Abisko...
TGGAGATCGAAGTGAAGCCCGAAGACGGCAATTTCTACGTGACGCTGAGCGGCGACCACGTCTCCGACACCCTTCGAATCCTGGACCGGGCGAAGGCGTACGCCGCAGCGCACGCCCCCGCTTCCCGCTAGTGCTAGCCGGGCGGGACGTCTCAGTTCTCGATGCAGTAGAGGGACGGAGCGGGATTGGCCGTGTTGCACGCCAAGGGGGTCGGGTCCTCGAAGGTGTCGAACGAGTCGTAGTCCGGAAAAGAAACGCCCCGGTGGCTGAGCCAGCAGCGCTCGACCAGTCGTCGCAGCTCTCGTTGGCGCTTCCCGAAGGCTGGGTCGCGCCGGCCACCGAGCCGATCCACGCTTCGGCGACGTTCGAGGCGTCGTACGGGGCGCCGGTCTCGTTGACCGAGATGGGCGCGATCAGGGTGCCCGCACCGAAGCTCGCTGTAGCCTCCGACCCCCGTGCCGGAAGCCGTCGTCCAGTCGTCGCACGTGAGCGTCGGGTCCCCGCTGGACGTCAACAGGTTCCCGACCTGGCCCGTGAAGAAGTCGCTGTTATCGAGCACCCCGCTCTCGTTCAGATTGGGTGGATACCACATCACGCCGCTCTCCAAGCCGGCGACCGTATCGGTGAAGGGTAAGCCGTCCGGCCGGATCCAGCCACGCGCCGAACCCAGAGGGGAAAACTCCGACGCGGTCGTCGTGCCGAGGAAGGCGGCGAAATGTCCAGGCACCCCGGCGGCGGCGGCCAGAGAGTCGCAGAACACCGCCGCGCCCGCGAGACCCCCGAAGGCACCGCTGTGCGTCTGACTGGAGATGAAGACGATGTGGCAGCGCAGTTTCCGTCGATCGTGCAGCCTGTACGGGCATCGACGGCCGCGTCGCTCCCACTGCCATCCTCGGCTGGACCCCCTTCGGGAGCCGCCGTCGTCTCGCCTGCTTCCGTCGAGCCCTTCACGGCGGCATCGAGCGGCGTCTTGGTTCCGCTCTCCTGGCCCGTCGAGCCGCCATCGGGAGCGCCGGACGTCGTGGGGCCGCTGTCCTCGGCGGGGCCGCCGTCGTCGTTCGAGGTGTCCGATGGGAAGCCGGGGAGGCAGATCCCCGATCGGAGGCGCGCGCTCGGCGTATTGACGGCCCGGCCTAGTCCGCGCTCCGCACCAGCGCCGGCAGCTCGACGAGGGATCCCAGGAGCGCATCCGGGCGCCCTTCGAGCAGGCGCGCCTCGGTCGTGAACCCGCCCAGCACCGCCACCGCCACCGCGCCGGCGGCGTGCGCCGAGTCCAGGTCCTGCCAGCCGTCGCCCACCACCCACAAAGCCTCGGGCGCAACGGAGAGGCCGCGCGCGACGGCGAGGACCGCCTCGGGGTGAGGCTTGAGCGGCCCGTCCCCACCGGCGTAGACGAAGGCGAAGTGCGCGCTGACGCCGAGGGCGTCGAGGACGGCCAGGGTGACCCGACGCGCCTTGTTGGTCAGGATGGCCAGCGGTAGCCCCCGGAGGGCCTGGAGCGCCTCGAGCGCCCCGGGCATCCAGGTGGTGCGCTCGACCGGGTGGGCGGCGTAGCGGGTCACGAAGGCCGTCTCCAGGTCGTCGAGCTCCGGAGCGTCCAGCGGCAGCGCGAACGCCTTGGACACCAGCGCGCGCACCCCGTCGCCGATGAGGGTGGCGATGACCTCCGGCGCGAGCGGCGACCGCCCGGCGGCGGCGAGGACGTGATTGCACGCCGCAGCGATGTCCAGGCGCGAGTCGATGAGCGTTCCGTCGAGGTCGAACGCGACTCCCTGGGCTGGTCTCGGCGTGGGCATGTCCGGCGGCGGTTCACGGTTAGCACAGCGCGTCGGGAGAAAGGCATCCGACGCGGCGCGTGGCCTCCGGGTCGAGTAGGCTCAGGCAAAGCGATGAGCGACGACAGCGCACGGCGAGAGCCCGGACTACCCACCATCGACGTTCACGAGTACGGCGGCAAGCGGGACGGCGCTCGCCAGGTGATGAACCGGCGCCTCTTCATGCAGCTTCTCGCGTTCGAGGTCGGCCCGCAACCGGACCACGAGGCCCGGGAGCTGGCCGATCGCCTCCGCGCGGCCGGCGTCGCCTCGGTGGTCTACGCCGACACCATGGACCCGCGCAGCATCGCCGTTCTCACCTGGAGCGAGGACCCGGCGCACTTCGTCCGGCGCGTCCGGCCTCAGGTGCAGAGCCTCTCGCTCCAGCCCCGGCAGGACTACGCCATGATCGGGCGCACCTACGCCACCGGCCACGAGCCGGACCTCGAGCACGCCCTCCTCCGCCGCGCGATCGAGAACGTGAGCCACGAAGGGTATCCCTGGCACGTCTGGTATCCCCTCCGCCGCAGCGGCGAGTTCGCCCGGCTGGAGGCCCACGACCAGGGCCAGATCCTGCGCGAGCACGCCACCATCGGCATGGCCTACGGAGCGCAGGAACTCGCCCACGACATCCGCCTCGCGTGCCATGGCCTCGACGCCCACGACAACGAGTTCGTCATCGGCCTGGTCGGGCGCGACCTCCACCCGCTGTCGCATCTCGTTCAGGCCATGCGCAAGACCCGGCAGACCAGCGAGTTCATCGCCAAGATGGGCCCCTTCTTCGTAGGCTACGCCCTCCATCGCACCTGAGCGCGGGCGGGGCGAGCAGGCCGGCGCGAACGAACCAGCCGAGCCGGGCTGGGACGCCTCACGCCGCCGCGATGTCGCGGCTGAATCCGTCGAGACCCGCCGTGCCCAGGATGGCGCGCAGCCGGGAGCGCGCCCGATGCAGACGCGAGCGCACCGCGCTCTCCGTCGTCGACAGCCGGAGCGCGATCTCCTGGAGGCCGAGATCCTGGTGGTAGTGCAGCGACACCACGTCGCGGTAGTCGGCCGGCAGCTCCTCGAGCGCGGCGCGGACGATGGCGTCCCGCTCGTTCTGCGCCACGTTGGTGTCCGCGCGGTCGCTCGGACCCCCGTTCGCCCCGGCGTCGTTCGCCGCCGGCAGGCTCCCCAGGTCTTCCAGATCGAGGCCCTCGACCAGGCGCGCGCGGTGGCGGCGCTGCGAGCGCATCATCATCAGCGCCTCGTTGGCCGTGACGCGGAAGAGCCAGGTCGAGAAGCTGGAGTCGCCGCGGAAGGAGCCCACCCGCCGGATGATCTGCATCAGAGTCGACTGCACCAGATCTTGCCGGTCGTCGTCCGACAGAGGGTAACGAAGAAGCTGCTTCTCGATGTGCGGACGCAAGCCGTGGACCAGCCTCTCGAGCGAGGCCGAGTCGCCGCGAGAAGCCTTTTCGAGAGTCGACTTGTCGATGGAGAAGGCCATGGTGGGTTCCGGGGGGGTGCTGGCTGCGAGGGAGCGACGGTCAGTGAGCGGCGTCCGGGATTGCGACGGACGTGCCGCCCTTCTTGTGCGCGAAATCGCTTTGCTTTCGCCCACGGCTGGGTGTTGGATCGCCGACAGGTGGCGCCGAGGAGGCAGGCGACGTGATAGTCGATGGCTCCCATGCCGCCGGAGCCGCCGCCGCGTTCGCTCGAGCACCCCTTGCCCGCGGGCATGCGCGACCTCCTGCCGGAGGAGGCGGCGGCGCGGCGTTCGCTTGCGCGGCAGGTGCTCGATCGCTTCGCGCTTCACGGCTACGCGCTGGTGACGCTCCCCGTCTTCGAATTCGCCGAGGTCCTCGAGCGGGGTCTGGGGATGCTCGATCCCGGCGACGTGCTTCGCTTCGTGGAGCCGGAGTCGGGCGAGGTCGCGGCCTTGCGACCGGACATGACGCCGCAGATCGCGCGCATGATCGCCACGCGGCTGCGCGAGCGACCGCAGCCGCTGCGCATCGCCTACGAGGGCACGGTGGTTCGACGCCGCAGCGGTCGCGCGCGCAAGCACCGGCAGATCCCGCAGGTCGGCGTCGAGCTCGCCGGGATCACCGGACCGGCCGGGGACATCGAGCTGCTCGCGCTCGCCGTGGAGGCCATGCACGCGGCGGGCATCCAGCGCTTCACCCTCGACCTGGGCGATGCCGGCGTCGTGCGCGCGCTGCTGGCGTCGCGTCCGCCCGCCGAACAGGCTCGGCTCTCCGAGGCCATGGGGCGGAAGGACGAGGGATCGCTGGACGATCCCACGCTGCGGGCGGTCGCGTCGATGCAAGGAGGGCGCGAGGTGCTGGTCGAGGGGACTCGTCTTCTCGCCTCGACGCCCGCCGCGGAGCCGGCGCGGCGCCTGCTGGCGCTCTTCGACGCCGCGGTGGAGCGCGGCCTCGGCCCGCACCTGGTGGCCGATCTCGGCGAGGTGCGCGGATTCGCCTATTACACGGCGACCATCTTCCACGCGTACGCGGTGGGCACGGGGGACGCCATCGTCTCGGGGGGGCGCTACGACGAGCTCCTCGGGCGCTTCGGCTGCCCGATGCCGGCGGCAGGCTTCGCGCTGGATCTCGATCGGGCGGCGGAGGCCTTGCGCGCGGTCGGCGTGCACGAGGCGGTCCGCACGCGCGTCGTGGCCTTCGGTCCGGGCGCCGAGGCGCAGGCGGCGGGACTTCGCGCGCGCGGGACGGTCGCGGTCACGGCGCCCTCACGCGCCGAGGCGCTGGCGTGGGCGCGGGCCTGGGGATTCAGCCACGTGCTCGATGCGTCGACTGGCGCTAGCATCGCAGCGGCTCAGCGGGGAGACGAAGGTCACGTGCAAGAACGAGTGCAAGAACGAGAAGGCGAATCATGACCGCGGTCGTGGTGGTCGGCGCGCAGTGGGGCGACGAGGGGAAGGGGAAGATCGTCGATATCTTCACCGAGCACGCCGACATGGTCGTCCGCTACGGGGGCGGCCCCAACGCGGGGCACACCCTGGTGGTGGGCAACGACAAGCTCGTCGTGCGCCTCATTCCCAGCGGCATCCTGCGAGCGAACACCACCTGCGTCCTGGCGCAGGGGATGGCCATCGACCCCGGCAGCCTGGTGAGCGAGCTCGACGAGCTGGCCCGGCGGGGCCTGGTGCGGGGGAAAGACTCGCTGGTGGTGAGCGATCGCGCGCACGCCATCCTTCCGTACCACGTGCTGGTGGACGGCCTGCGCGAGAAGACGGTCGACGCCCTGGGGACGACCAAGCGCGGCGTGGGGCCTTGCTACGAGGACAAGGTGGGGCGTCGAGGTCTCCCGCTCGGAGCCCTGCGCGATCTGAAGCGCGCCGAGGAGATGGTGACGCGCGCGCTGGCGCACTGGGCTCCCCTGGTGCTGGCGCTGGGGGGAAAGCCGCCCACCGTGCACGAGGTGATGCAGACCCTGCGCCCGCTGGCCGATCGCATCGTTCCCATGCTGGCGGAGACGTCGAAGCTGGTCGAGCGGGCGGTTCGCGACGGCAAGCGGGTGCTGTTCGAGGGGGCGCAGGGGACGCTGCTCGACATCGACCACGGGACGTACCCCTTCGTGACCTCGTCGCACGCCACCGCCGGCGGCGCCTGCACTGGCGTCGGCGTAGGACCCTCGCGCATCGACACGGTCATCGGCCTGGTGAAGGCCTACTGCACGCGCGTCGGCGGCGGCCCGTTCCCCACCGAGCTCGACGACGCGGTGGGCGAGCGACTCCGCAAGCGCGGCGACGAGTTCGGCTCGGTGACCGGTCGACCCCGTCGCACCGGCTGGCTCGATCTGCCCGCGCTTCGCTACGCCGTGCGCGTCAACGGTCTCGACGGCCTGGCGCTGACCAAGATCGACGTCTTGACCGGGATCGAGACGCTGCAGGTGTGCGTCGGCTACGAAAGCAACGACGCCGGCGGCAAGACGTCGGGCGAGTTTCCCATCGACGACGCCGTGCGCGCGAAGCCGGTCTACGAGCCCATGCGCGGCTGGACCGAAGACCTCGGCGGCGCGCGCACGCTCGAGGACCTCCCCGCGGCGGCGCGCGCCTACGTGCAGCGCATCGAGCGCGAAGCGGGGTGCCCGGTCATCCTCGTCAGCGTCGGCTCGCGGCGCGACGAGACCATCGTCCTCGAGGACCCCTTCGAGGCGTAGAGCGGAGGCGCGGCCCGCCCTGCCCGCGTCGACTACTTCCCCTTCATCGACTCGACGAGGATGGCGGCCACCTCCGGACGCGAGAACTCCGGGGGAGGGAGCTCGCCGCGCAGCAGCATCTCGCGAACCTGGGTGCCCGAGAGGTTCACCTGGGTCGACTCGTCGCCGGGGGCCGTCTTGTCGGTCCCCATCGAGCTCACCGTCCTGGAGTAGAAGGCGTTCTGGAAGCAGAGCGGCTGGATGCCGAGCTCTCCCGGCGCGAACTCCTCGAAGAGGTGCTGCGCGTCGTAGGTCCCGTAGTAGCCGCCCACGCCGGCGTGATCGCGGCCGACGATGAAGTGCGAGCAGCCGTAGTTCTTGCGCGCGATGGCGTGAAAGATGGCCTCGCGCGGCCCCGCGTAGCGCATGGCGGCCGGGTAAATGGAGAGGAGCACGCGCTCCTTCACGTAGTAGCGCTCGATGAGCGTCTCGTAGCAACGCATCCGCACGTCCGCGGGAATATCGTCGTCCTTGGTGGCGCCGACCAGCGGGTGGATCATCAGACCGTCGCAGATCTCGAGGGCGCACTTGCTGATGAACTCGTGCGCGCGGTGGATGGGGTTTCGGGTCTGGAAGCCCACGACGCGCGACCACTTGCGCTCGGCGAAGACCGCGCGCGTCTGCGCCGGATCGCGGTGGTGGGCGGGGAACGCCGTCGTCCCCGGGCGCTCGAGGACGTGGATGTCGCCCCCCAGGTAGACCGGTCCGGCGCTCATCAGGTGCGCGACCCCGGGGTGCTTGGTCTCGGTCGTCTTGTAGACTCTGCGCGCTTCGAGCTCCTTGTCGGGGGTGAACTTGTCGTGGAGGTCGAGCACCGCGACGATGCGCCGGTCCGGCGTACGGAGCGCCAGCTGCGAGCCGATGGGGAGCGTCCTGGCGTGCTCCTCGGTCGTCGCCAGGGTCACCGGGATGGACCACGGAAGGCCGCGCTCGAGGCGCATGTCGCGGACCACCTTCAGGTAGTCCTTCTGGTTCATGAACCCCTTCAGCGGGGAGAAGGCGCCGACCGCGATCATCTCCACGTCGCTGGCGGCGCGCTGGTCGAGATCCACGACCGGCATGTCCTTCACCCGCTCCTCGAGCTCCGCCTTCGCGCCGGCGCTGGCAAACCGGTTCACCAGCTCACCCCCGTGCGGCGCGATGAGCTTGGCCTCCGCCGAAGGGGCCGCCGCGCCGGTCGTCGCGTGGTGGTGGTGGTGACGCGTCGGGATGAGGCCGAGCTCCTCCAGCTTGGCCACGATCCGCTGGAGGCTATCCTCCTTCGATTCCTTCGCCGTATCGACCACCACCTCGGCATGCTCCGGCGCCTCGTAGGGATCGTCGATTCCGGTGAAGCCCTTGATCTCGCCGGCCAGCGCCTTCTTGTAGAGGCCCTTGGCGTCCCGCCGGGTGAGCGTCGGGATGTCGCACCGGCAGTACACCTCGACGAAGCGGCCGATCTGCGCGCGCTGCTCGTCGCGGATGGCGCGATACGGGCTGATGGCCGCGGTCATCGCGCAGGCGCCGGTGCGCGCGAGAAGCTTGGCGACGTAGCCGATGCGACGCACGTTGGTGTCCCGGTCCTCCTTGGAGAAGCCGAGCCCCTTGGAGAGATGGGTGCGCACCTCGTCGCCGTCGAGCACCTCCACGGGGACGCCGCGGCCCCGGATCTCCGCCTCGAGCATGGCGGCGAGCGTGCTCTTGCCCGAGCCACTGAGACCGGTGAACCAGACCACGAAGCCGTTCGACATGGGGGGTCACCTTTCACTCCAGGCGTCGCAAGTCAATCGCCAGTTCCCCGGGCGCCGGCATTCGCCGCTCCCCGGCACGGGGTGCGCTACGCTTCCCGCGTTCGCCACGCTTCCCCGCACGCGCATGCTCTGGCCCATCGCCTCCGCCCTGGTCTTCACCGCCGGTTTACCGCACGGTTTCGGCCAGACCGGCGCCTGGACCACCGGCCGCCCCCCCGAGTGCGGCGACCCTGGCGGTCGCGGCGCCAACGTGTGGGAACGCGCCAAGTCCCCCGAGCTTCGTCGCTACTGCGACCTCATCGCCAGCGCGTCGTCGAAGCTGGCGGGGGCGACGTCCATGCCCGAGGGAGCCCTGGCGTCCGCCCGCGAGGCCGACCAGGTGCTGCCCGATCACGCGGCCCCCCGCGTCCTGGAGGGGCGCGCACTTGCCGCTCTTGGCAAGCTCGACGAGGCCCTGAAGGCTCTCGGCGAGGCCAAGGCGCTCGACCCCACGGCCCTCGACGATCCGCCGGCGCTGCTCTGCTGGGCTCGTGTCCTGGCGCGGACGGCGCATGCCGACGGGGCGGCCGAGGCGTACCGGGCGCTCCTTCCGCGGGCCTCGGCCATGCCGACGGCCGAGCGTGCCTCGGCGTCGGTCGAGGCGGGACTGGTGGCCATGGCGCACGGCGCGCCCGGTCTCGACGAGGCGGTGGCGGCGCTGCGCGAGGGCTTGCGCGAGGCGGAGGACGAGGTCCAATCGGTGGCGGTGCTGGCGCTGGCGCTGGCGCTGGACCGCGGCGGCGACACCGACGAGTCGCGGGCCTTGCTGGCGGAGAGGGCGCACGGCGACCCGCGCATGGCCCTGGCCACGGCGCGGGCCCAGGAGCTCCTCGCCGTCGCCCCCGCCGAGACCCACGCGCTGGCGGCGCTGGCCCTCGAATCGAACGAGGCGAGGGACGCCGCCGGCGCGCGCGAGGCGTGGGAGAAGTACCTGGCCGCGGCGGCGAGCGGCCCGTGGGCAGCGCAAGCACGCGCGCATCTGGTGGCGCTGGGCGGCGCTCGCGTGGCGGGGAAGCGCACGCGATGAGCGGCGCGCGCACCACCGCAGGCAAGCGCGGGCGAAGGCGCTTCCCCTTCTGCCACGGCGTCCTGGCCATCCTTCTCTCATCGCAGGCCGCCGGCGCCGACACGCCGCCGAGCCGGTGGGACGTCGCCCGCGATCCCGGCGCCCGGGAGCGCTGGTCGCTGCACGTTCGCGTCGAACGCATGCTGTCGCCGGTGCGACGCGAGGACGACGGCGTCGGCCTCGATGTCGAGCTTCGGCTGGAGGCGGCGCGCGCCATGCTGGAGCAAGCCGACGCGGCCCACAGTCCCGACGTGCGCCTGCGCTTCGACCTCGGCAGCGTCTACTACGAGCTCGCGGAGCGGCAGGGCGGTCGCCTCGACCTTTACCGGCAGGCGGTCGACGTCCTCGCCCCGGCCGTCGATCGGGCGCCCGAGGAGCCGGCCACCACCGAGGCGCTCCAGACGCTGGTGTACTGCTACGCCAAGATGAATCGTCCGCACGAGGAGCTGGCTACCTGGCACCGGGCCATTCCGCGGCTCCTCGACGCCGGCTCGCGCGTCGTCGCCATGATGAACATGGGCGAAGCCGAGATGCGCCTCGGTCACGTCGACGACGCGCTCGGGACCTTCCGCGAAGTGCTGCGCCTCTGCGGCGAGCTCCCCAACTCCGGCAGCGCGGGGTCGACCTACGTGCTGACCCTGTGGGACCTGGCGGTGGCCCTCGATCGAAGCGGCGACCCGGGCGGGGCCCTCGACGCGGCGGGGAAGGCCTCGGCCATGACGGTCATCGATTCCCGCGGCATGCCCTCGACCGGCGGCGCCCTCATCGCGCGCGACCCGGACGTCTTCTTCGTGCCCGACTGGGAGCGGCAATGGTACCTGGCGCTGGCCTCGGCGGTCGACGCGCGCGACGCGAAGGACCCGCGCGACGTCGCCGCGTCCTGGGCGAAGGCAGAGGAGCACTGGGACGCCTACGTCGAGCGCTCCTCGGCCGACGGAGGCGGGGACCTCTTTCTCGGCATCGCGCGCGTCCGCAAAGGTCAGGTGCACGCCCTCCGGCTCGCCGCCGACAAGGCTGCGGCCAAGCTCCCGAAGCGCCCGCCCACCCCCGTGGAGTGGGAGCCGTGAGCGCGGCAGCCCGGGACGACATCAAGGCCGCGCTCGATGCGGTGCGTGCGCGCTGCGACGTGACCCTGCGGCGCGAGGCCGATCCGGTGGGCTTCGCGCATCGCTACGCCGCGACGGAGGACCGGGAGCTCGTGGCGCTGGTCGCGGCCTGCGTCGCCTTCGGCAACGTGAAGGCCATTCGCGCCAAGCTCGACGACCTGCTGCTGCGGCTCGGCCCTCGTCCGGCGCGCGCGGCGGAGGACGCGGCGGCCTTGCACCTACGCCTCCGCGGCTGGAAGCACCGCGTCTTTCGCGGCGACGACATCGCCAAGCTCCTCGCCGGCGGCCGGGCGGTGCAGCGCGCGCACGGCTCGCTCGGTGCCCTCTTCCAGTCCGAGCTCGTCGCCCGGGGCTCTCTCCGCGACGCGCTGGCGGCCTGGTGCGACGCCATCCGCGAGGCCGGCGGCCTCTCCCGGGCGGGCGATCGTCGCGGCCCGGCGCACCTCCTGCCCGATCCGCGCGGCCCCAGCGGGAGCAAGCGCCTCCTCCTCTTTCTGCGCTGGATGGTGCGACCGGCCGACGGCGTCGATCTCGGCTTGTGGGACGTCGACACCGCCCGCTTGCTCATCCCGGTCGACGTGCACATCCACCGGCTCGCGCGAAACCTGGGCTTCACCCGTCGTCGCGGCCTCTCCTGGCGCACCACCGAGGAGATCACGGCCGCGCTCGCCCGCCTCGACCCGCGCGATCCCGTCGCCTACGACTTCTCCCTCTGCCACATGGGCATGCTGCAGCGCTGTCCTTCGCGCCGCGACGTTGCTCGCTGCGAGGGGTGCGGCGTCCAGCCGGTGTGCATCCACTGGGCACGAAAGAGGAGCCCGAGGGCCAGCTCTGCTAAGGTTGACCGAACGCCGGGATGAGCGAAGTCAAGCAGCGGGCCTTCGACCTCGACGCCGTCCGCACCGACGGCTGGTTCGAACGCATCGGGGAGGGGATCGGGTCGTTCCAGGCGCTCTGCGAGATCATCGGGGAGCGCTTCTTCGCCTTTTCCATCATCGTGGGCGCGCGCATCACCGCCCTCACCGTCGATCGCCGCAACCCCGATCTGTCGCTGGTCGACTTCGTGGTGGGCCTGGGTGACGCCGAGGAGGGCCTCGAGCCGCAGCGCCTCACGCTGGCCGACTTTCGACGACGCCTGGTGGGCGCGCTCCTGGTCGAGGACGACAAGCCCGCGACCGTCCCCTCGCGCGAGACCGAGATCGAGGTCATCCAGCTCTACATCGGCGTTCGTTACCTGCTCCTCGCGCCGCTCTACGGATACTCGCTGCGCAACCTCCAGCTCGATCAGGAGAGCGCGCATCTCGTCCTTCTTCACGACGGCGTCGAGGAGACGCACGACCTCGACGCGTTCCGCTTCCGCGTCCGCGCGCTGGTCCGCGAGGAGCTCGAGCGCGTCGCCACCGGCTCTCGCAGCGCCATCGACCTCTCCAAGGTCACCGAGGCCGAGGGCGCCGCCCTCCGCAAGGAATGGACCAAGGTGGTGCAGCTCCTCGGGAGCTGGCCGGCCCCGCTCGCCATCTTCCTGCGCACCCCCGAGGGGCAGCTGCTCACCACCGATGCGCGGGCGCTCATCGCCAAGGGGCTCGGCCTCCTCGGCAGCGCCTGCGTGCACCTCGGGGAAATCGAGCAGGCCGAGGAGGTGTTCCGCATCGGCATCCAGTACGCCCAGGAGGGGGTGGCGGCGGCGGACCTCTTCCGGCGCCTGGGCGAGGCGCTGCTGCAGAACGATCGCCCGGGCGAGGCCATCGGCCCCTTGCGTCGCGCGCTGGCCTTCGGCGGCGGACCGGCCGACGTCATGCCGCCGCTGGCGCGGGCCTTCCTCCGGCGGCGCAAGTGGGTGTCGGCCTACGCCTGCCTTCGCGACGCGCTCGACGCCGGCGTCAGCGAGCGCGAGCTGGCCGACGAGCTTCGCCAGGTCGAAGGCGCCCTCGGCGTGGCGCTCACTGGCTGGAAGGCCAAGCTGGTCGAGAGCCAGAGCGGCGGGGCCTGACGCGCCGGTGCGCGGGAGGAGAGGCCGATGCGCGCCGAAGCGGGTGCCAGGGCGTTGACACGATCGCATGCAGGCACTAGAAAACGCCTGGGTTTTCCCTCCCCCCGCCAGCAGAAAATGATCGCCCTCTACGCGCCGATGTTCCTGCTCCTCGCCGTCGCTGGCGCCCTCGCGGTGACGTTCTGGAGCGTGGCGACCTACCTTGGACGCCACAAAAAGCCCAACGACGAGAAGAACGCCCCCTTCGAGTGCGGGAGCGAGAGCTCCGGCGGCCGTCATCTCAAGCTCTCGGTGAAGTTCTACCTGACGGCGATCTTCTTCGTCGTCTTCGACATCGAGTCGGTCTTCGTCTACCCGTGGGCCATTCACTTCCGCGACCTCGGCTGGGCCGGCCTCGGCGAAATGCTCAGCTTTCTCGCGGTCATCGTCGTTGCGCTGGTCTACGTCTGGAAGAAGGGGGCCCTCGAATGGGAGACATGAGCACCGGCGCCACGTCTCGAATGCGAGGCCGTCCATGAGCTCGGACGACACGTTCTCTCCCACCACGTCTCTCACGCTCGACGGAAACGAGCAGGGGTTCGCGACCACCAAGGTCGACGCGCTCCTCGGCTGGGCGCGCAAGTATTCGCTCTTTGCCTACCCGTTCGTCACGGCCTGCTGCGGCATGGAGTACATGGCCATCACCAGCCCGCGCTTCGACCTGGCGCGCTTCGGCGCCGAGGCGCCGCGCTTCTCGCCCCGGCAAAGCGACCTGCTCTGGGTGGTGGGCACCATCAGCCAGCGCCAGGGACCGGTCCTCAAGCGCATTTACGAGCAGATGATGGAGCCCAAGTGGGTCTTCGCCTTCGGCACCTGCGCGTCGTCGGGCGGCTTTTACGACAACTACACGACGGTGCCGGGAATCGACAAGATCATCCCCGTCGACGTGTACATCCCGGGCTGCCCCCCGAGACCGGAGGCGGTGCTCGACGGTCTCATGCTTCTCCAGGACAAGATCGCGCGAAACGAACGGCGTCCGGGCGTGGTCAAGCCGCGCATCGATCCGCCCGAGCAGGTGAGGGAGCTCGTGCGCCTGCGTCGCTCGGCCAACGATCCCGCGGAGCTCGCGTCGCGTCTTCAGGGGCCGGCCCCGACCGAGCCGGAGCCCAAGTGAGCCAGCTCGTCCTCGACAAGCTGAAAGAGACATTCGGCGCCGCCATCCTGGAGACGCACTCGGAGTTCGGCGACGACACCGCGGTGGTCGACCCCGCCAAGTGGAAGGCCATCGCTCAGTTTCTGCGCGACGATCCGGCGCTCGACTTCGATATGCCCATCGACATGTGCGGCGTGGACTACCCCAACCGCCTGCCGCGCATGGAGGTGGTCATGCACCTTTACTCGCTGAAGAAGCGCCACCGGGTGCGGCTCAAGGCGCGCGTCGGCGACGAGGACATGGACGGGGCCGAGCTCGACAGCGTCGTCTCCATCTGGGCGGGCTTCAACTGGCTGGAACGGGAGGTGTTCGACATGAGCGGCGTCCGCTTCCGCGGGCACCCCGATCTGCGACGCATCCTCATGTATCCGGAGTTCGAAGGGCACCCGCTGCAAAGAACCTATCCGGCGGATCGCACGCAACCGCTGGTCTCCTACCGCACCGAGGACGAGGCCGGGATGCCGCTCAACAAGCTCGAGCCGTTCGGTCACGACGAGGGGATGCCCTTCGGACGCCTGGGGCCGCACCCCCGCGCAGAGGATAGCTAAGACATGGAGCCGCTCGACATCGAGCTGGAAGAGGGCGAGCTCGAGCTGCCGGCCGAGCCGATGCACCTCAACATGGGCCCCTCGCACCCGGCGATGCACGGCACCGTGCGCATGGTGCTCGAGCTCTCGGGCGAGACCATCGCCCGCGCCGACGTGCAGGTGGGCTATCTGCACCGCGGCTTCGAGAAGATGTGCGAGCGCGGAACCTGGGCGCAGGTCTTCCCTTACGTCGACCGGCTCAACTACGTGTCGCCCATGCTCAACAACGTGGGCTACGCGCTGGCGGTGGAGAAGCTCTGCGGCATCGCCGTGCCCGATCGCTGCCAGTGGTACCGGATGGCGCTCGGCGAGCTGGCGCGCATCAGCGATCACCTGACCTGCGACGGCGCGATGGCCATGGAGCTCGGCGCGTTCACGCCGTTTCTCTGGTTCATCAAGGCGCGGGAGATGGTGTGGGACATCCTCGAGGAGGAGACGGGGGCGCGTCTCACGCATTCGTTCGGACGCATCGGGGGGATGGCCGAACCGCCCACGCCCGACTTCAAGAAGCTCTGCGCCGCGGCGCTCCCGGAGATCCTCCACGTGGTCGAGGAGGGCGAGCGGCTGCTGCTCAACAACCGCATTTTCCTGGATCGCCTGGAGAACGTGGGGGCCATCAGCGGGCCCGACGCCATCGCCCTCGGCTGGACGGGACCGTGCTTGCGCGCCACCGGCGTCTCCTACGACATCCGCAAGGTCCACCCGTATCTCAAGTACGACGAGGTCGACTTCGACGTGCCGGTCGGGACCAAGGGCGATACGCTGGACCGCTTTCTCGTCCGGCTGGGGGAGATCCGCCAGAGCAAGCGCATCATCGAGCAGGCCATCGCGCGCATGGCCGATCACGGACCGGTCAACTGCGACGACCCGCGCGTCGTCCTCCCGGCCAAGTCCGAGGTGTACACCACCATCGAAGCCACGATTCAGCACTTCAAGCTGATCATGGAGGGCGCGAAGGTCCCCGCCGGCGAGGTCTATTCGTACACCGAGGCCGGCAACGGGGAGCTTGGCTTCTACCTCGTCTCCGACGGATCGGGCACGCCTTACCGGGTGCGCATCCGGCCGCCCTGCTTTCAGATCGTCGGCGGCGTGGCGAAGCTCATCGAAGGCCGCATGCTGGCCGACATCGTGCCGACCTTCGGCTCGCTCAACATGATCGGGGGCGAGTGTGACCACTGAGTACCGCGCCTCCATCACGACCCTTCCCATTCCTGCCCACACCCCAGCCCTCCCCCGCAGGAGCCGGGGAGGGAGCGTCTGAGGAGCTTCATGGCTACCTTCAAGCTCGACGGCAAGTCGGTCCCCTTCGAACCCGGCGACACCATCATCCGCGCGGCCGATCGGCAGGGGCTCACCATCCCGCATTACTGCTGGCACCCGGGCCTCAGCGCGCCGGCCAACTGCCGCATGTGCCTGGTGGAGATCCTGCCCAAGCCGGGGCAGCGCCCGCTCTCGCTCGACATCCTCGAGCTCGACACGAAGAGCGGCGAGTACAAGCCGGTGCAGAAGCCCAAGCTCCAGCCGGCCTGCTACATGACGCCCGCAGAGGGGATGGAGGTGCTGGGCGACAGCAGCCCCCACGTCGTCCGGGCGCGGCACGACGTGCAGGAGTACCTGCTCCTCAATCACCCGGTCGATTGCCCCATCTGCGATCAATCGGGCGAGTGCACCCTGCAGGACTACTGGCTCGCCTACCAGAAGACGCCGAAGCGCATGCACGACGAGCCGGTGCACAAGCCCAAGGGCGTCGAGTTCGGGCCGACCATCGTCTACGACGGCGAGCGCTGCGTCATGTGCACGCGCTGCGTGCGCTTCATGGCCGAGGTGGCCAAGGACCCGGTCCTCGACATGCGCGAGCGCGGCAACCTGAACGAGATCGTGGTCTCGCCGGGGCGCCAGCTCGAGGGGCACTACACCTTCATGACCGAGCACGTCTGCCCGGTCGGCGCGCTGACCACCAAGGACTTTCGCTTCAAGGCGCGGGTGTGGTTTCTGCGCACGGTGGCGAGCGTCTGCCAGGGCTGCGCCACAGGGTGCAACGCGCACCTCGACTACGACCCTCGCTACAACAAGGCCTACCGCTACCGGCCGCGCGACAACGAGAAGGTCAACAAGTACTGGATGTGCGACGAGGGGATGCTGACCTACAAGGAGGCGCACGACGGGCGCGTCCTCGAGGCGTCGGTCGGCGCCGTTGCGAGGACGACGACGCAGGCGCTCGAGGAGGTGACCTCGCTCTTTGCCGGGGTGCCGGCCGAGGCGGTGGGCATCGTCCTCAGCGCGCGCTACTCGCTGGAGGACAACTGGGCGCTTCTCGAGCTCGGACGGGTGCTCATAGGGACGCCCAACGTCTACTGGTCGGGCCGCCCCGACGGCTACGAGGACGACATCCTCATTCATCACGACAAGAACTCGAACACGCGCGGGGTGAAGGAGCTCGCGCCGGCGGCCAGGCCCTTTCAGGCTCTGGTCGACGCCGTGAAGGCGCGGAGCATCACCCACGTTCTCGCCCTCGGCGGCGCGGCGCCCGGGGACGCGTCGGCCCTGGGGGCCGCCAAGGTGGTGACCATCGCCGCGCACCGCGGTCCTTTCACCGAGCTGGCGGCGGTGGTCCTTCCGGCCACGTCGTGGGCGGAGCACTCGGGGACCTACGTGAACGCCAAGGGCATGCGCCAGATCGCCGAAAAGGCGCTGGAGCCGCTGGGGTCCAGCAAGCCGGCCTGGAAGCAGGTGGCCGAGGTGGCGACGGCGCTGGGGTACGAGCCCTCGTGGATCAAGCTGAAGCACATTCGCGGGCAGCTCATCGGAAGCGCGGCCATCGACGGCCATGCGCTCGCCGTGGCCGCCGGCAGCGCGAGCGCGGAGTAGCTCCATGACAGCCATGCAGATCGTCTGGGCGTTCCTCAAGATCCTGCTGATGGTCATGTTCGTTTTGAACCTGGCCGCCATGCTCACCTGGGCCGATCGCCGTCAGAGCTCGATGATCCAGGATCGCATCGGTCCGAATCGCGCGGTCATCAAGATCTTCGGGAAAGAGATCCGCGTCGCCGGCCTCCTCCACACCGCCGCCGACGGGCTGAAGTTCTTCACCAAGGAGGACTTCACCCCCCCCAAGGCCGACAAGCTCCTCTTCATGCTGGCGCCCATCATGGCGCTGGGCATGGTCTTCACGCTGGTGGCCACCATCCCCTTCGGCGACACCATCTGCCCCAAGGCCTTTCACCTGTTCCCGGACTTCTGGAACCAGCACAAGAACAGCGCCGGCGACTACGTCGACTGGGTGCCGCGCTACGGCACCTGCTCGGCGGACGTGAAGACCGGCAGCTACCCCATCGACCTGGTGATCGCGCCGCTCGGCGTGGGCATCCTCTTCGTCTTCGCCATGTCGGGGCAGGGAATCATCGGCGCGGCCATCGCCGGGTGGTCGAGCGACAACAAGTTCAGCCTGATGGGCGGCCTCCGGGCGGCCAGCCAGATGGTGTCCTACGAGGTGACGCTGGGCATGTCGCTCATCGGGGCGATGATGGTCTACGGCACGGTGCGCCTCGACGACATGGTCCGCTGGCAAGAGAACCATGCCTGGGGCATCTTCGTGCAGCCGCTGGCCTTCTTCCTCTTTTTCACCGCCGCCGTGGCCGAGAACAAGCGCATCCCCTTCGACCTGCCGGAGGCCGAGAGCGAGCTCGTGTCCGGGTACTTCACGGAGTACGCCGGGATGAAGTTCGGGATGTTCTACTTCGCCGAGTACGCGGAGGTCGTCACCGGCTCCATGCTGCTGGTGACCATCTTCCTCGGCGGCTGGGCTCTTCCCTTCTTTCACCGCGATGGGCTCACCGTCGCCATCGGAAGCTCCACGCTCCTCAGCGTGCCGATCGGTCACGTGTGGATGACCCTCATCGACGTGGTGGCCTTCTTCGGCAAGGTGCTGGTGGTCTGCTGGGTGCAGGTGGTGGTGCGCTGGTCGCTCCCGCGCTTTCGTTACGACCAGCTGATGAAGCTCGGGTGGAAGGTCCTCTTGCCGGCCTCCCTGGCCAACATCCTGGTGACCGGCGTGGTGTGGCTCGCGCTCGACAAGGCGCAGCCGGTGGCGGGCGAAGCCCTCAAGGTGGCGGCCGACCTGACGCAGGCCTTGGTGGCGGTGGTGGCGACGTACATCGTGGTGCGCGGCGCCATCGGGTTCTTCGCCACCATCAAGCACCGGCGCGACCTCGTCGGCTCGTCGGCCGGCTTCTCCACGCGAAGCGGGGGCACCAAGACCTCGCCGATGCAAGCCTGATTCGCGCTAGGAGGATCTCATGGCGACTGCTGCGTTCCCCAAGAAGCCCCCGGCGGCCCTCAACGCCAAGCCCGTCGACTACGCGGCGCGCAACGCCGAGGTGCGGAGCTACCTCCCGGAGATCTTCCGCGGCGTCGGCGTCTCGATGCGCCACTTCTTCGAGAACACGCGGGAGATGGTGCGCGGCAAGCGCCCGGATCCGGTGCTCGACCGCTACGACGACGGGATCACCACCATCTCCTATCCCGAGCAGAAGCGCCCCTATCCCGAGCGGTTCCGCGGCGTCCACCGCCTGACCACGCGCGAAGACGCGAGCATGCGCTGCGTGGCCTGCCTGTGTTGCTCCACGGCGTGCCCCGCGCAGTGCATCTTCATCCAGGCCGGCGAGTACCCGGAGGGCGACAAGCGGCGCGGCTACGAGCGCTACCCGGTGAAGTTCGTCATCGATGAGCTGCGCTGCATCTTCTGTGGCTACTGCGTGGAGGCCTGCCCCTGCGACGCCATCCGCATGGACACCGGAATGCATGCCGCGCCGTACGACTCGCGCGACCAGTTCATCTACGACCGTGACCTCCTCTTGTCCTTCGGGGGGCGCGACGGATCGCATCACACCCAGAACCCGCGCCACGAAAAGGGGGAGCCCAGCTACCCCGGCGTCACCCGGGAGCACGGAGAGCACTGAGAAAGGGGGGAGACTCGGCCTCGGGGAGGGCGCGAGAGGGGTGCTCTTTCGAATAGTCGCCTTCGGGTACGACGTCGCGAAACGAGTTCGCCATCTCCGCAGGGCTGGCCGTTCCAAGGCAAAGCATTGGCCCGACAGACTCAACCGCGGTACACAAATGAACCAGCACCACCGCGCGCGAGGTTCCAGCAAGCATGCGACGAGTTCGATGGTGGGTCCTGGTGGGAGCGCTGGCTGCGACCGCCCCCGCGCGGGCGGACGACACCGCGCAGCGCGACGCCCAGGTGCGATTCGAGGAGGGAGTCGCCCGGCTAAGGGCCAACAATCTGCCTGGGGCGCTGCTGTCCTTCCAGCAGGCGTATGCGGTGGCGCATAACCCGGTGGTGGTGTGGAACCTGGCGTTGACCGAGGAGAAGACGAGCCATGCGCTGGATGCGCTGGGGCATTTCAAGGAGTACCTGCGTCTGACGCCGGCCTCGGACCCGGATCGGGCGAAAGCGCAGAATCACCTCGACCGGTTGAACGCGGCGATGGGGCACCTCGACGTCGCGGCGCCGGCGGGGGCGGTGATCACACTGGATGGCACGCTGGCGCTGGGGGCCGCACCGCTGGCCGACCGCGTCGACGTGCTGCCGGGTCATCACGACCTGGAAGCGCGTTTCGGGAGCGTGGTGAAGACGTCGGGCGTGGACGCGCTGGCGGGGCGAATCACCCGCGCCGACTTCTCCGCCCTGGAGGGGACCGTGGCGAACGCGGGCACCCTCTCGACGCAGTCCGGCGCCCCGCCGCCCGAGGCCCCCGTCGAGCCGCCGCCCGTGCCGGAGCAGGCGTCGCCGGCTTCGTCGTCGTCGACGGCGCGCTGGGTGACCGTCGCGGTGGTCGGGAGCGCCGCGGTGATCGCGAGCGGCATCGCGCTCGGATACGGCGTCGCGTCGAGCCACGACGCCAGCATGGCCGCGACCCTGAGGCAGCAGGTGCCGAGCTGTGCGGGGGTGAGCTCGCCGGACTGCCAGAGTCTCGCGTCGGACGTGTCGGACCAGCAGAACGACCACGTCATCAGCACGGCCATGTGGATCGTCGGGGGAACGCTGGCGGTGGGGGCCGTCGCTGCGTTCTTGCTTTGGCCGAGACACCGGGCGGGCGGTGCGGCCTCGAGCCTGGTGCCCGTGCTGGGCCTGGGCACGCGAAGCGCCGGGCTGGGGACGGCGTGGGATTTCTAGAGTCGAATCGCAGACAACAAGGGAGAAGCTTATGCGCAGACGCCACGCGGTGACTTTGGGGATGGGCGTCGCAGGTGCCACGACCCTGGCGGTCTTGTCCGGCTGCGGCGAGTCGACGTTCGGCACATGCCAGGACACCAACTCGTGCCTCGACGGCTCGGTGGACGGCACCGGCGCGGCGGACCAGTTCGCGGGAGACTCGACGGGGGGCGACACCGGGTCGCGCGAGGGCGGAAGCGGGGACGGGGCAGGGGAGGGCGGGGTTGTGGGCGAGGCGGGTTGCAGCGCGCCGACGACGCTGGAGTGCAGCGGGACGTGCGTGGACCCGACGCTGCCGGCGAACTGCGGGAGCTGCGGGAACTCGTGTGTCGGGCCGGAGGCGGGGGCGGGGACGGGGACGTGCACGAATGGCGGGTGCACGGTGGGCTGCGAAGCGGATGGCTCGACGCCCCTGAACTGCGCCGGCGCATGCGTGGATCCGACGCAGCCGGCGAACTGCGGCGCGTGCGGCACCCGCTGCGCGGGCCCGCCGTCGACGCAGGGTCAGGCGGTGTGCAGCCTCGATGGCGGCGGTCTGCCCGTGGACGCGGGGGGCGACGGAGGCCCCTGCGGGATCACGTGCAATCCGACGT
>Ga0302325_10010066_pt1 | contig 20540 bp, 17 predicted proteins | sample Palsa_T0_2_FD_201948 | JGI IMG/M metagenome (GOLD analysis project Ga0302325, IMG submission 201948) | Peat permafrost microbial communities from Stordalen Mire near Abisko, Sweden - Palsa_T0_2 | ecosystem: Environmental > Terrestrial > Soil > Palsa > Peat permafrost | place: Sweden: Abisko...
CGCATCTGCCCGAGCGGTCCGGTCGCTGCCCGAATGACCAGGAACGACGCGATCAGGATCGTCACGATCGCGACCAAGTACAACTGTGGGATCGAGCGCGTGTGCAGGTACAGGAAGGGGTGATCGTCGTTGACCGGTGCGGGCACCGCGCGCCCGGCAGCGCTCCAGGTCGTCGCGCAGGTGGCATCCGCTGCGTCGAGGCCCACGACGAGAAGTGAAAACGCGCCGTTGTTGCCGCTGGTGGAATCGACGCACGGCGGGTGACCGTAGGTGACTTCGAGAGTTCGGGCGAGCCGGTCGAGCAGCCAGCTCTCGCGGTAGTAGTTGTACATCGCGAACGCACCGCCCGGACTCAGGTGCGCGCGCGCCGCGTGCATCGCCTCGAGCGTGAACAGGTAGCTCTCCAGCCGCAGCGAGGATTGCCCCGAGACCAGCGCCAGCGAGTCCGGCAGCGCGAACAGGATCAGGTCGTAGCGGTTGCGAGTGCGCTCGAGGAAGGCCCGCCCGTCATCGATGTGAGCGGTCACGCGCGGGTCTTGGTAGGGATGATCCGGGTTCAGCTGGCGCCCGATTTGGTAGATGCGTGGGTCGATCTCGACGGCATCGACGTGTTTCGCCCCGGCTGCGAGCGCGATCGCTACGTCGCTGCCGTTGCCGGCGCCCACGATCAGCACGTTGCGCAGCGGGTTGGCGTGAGCGCGCAGGTAGGGCACGAAGTACAACGGCTCGGTCTTCCGGCGTAGGGTCATCGTCTCGATCAGCTGATGCGGGATGCCGTTGACGTCCAAGTCGTACACGCCGGGGCGCACGCTGAACACGGACACCTTATAGTAAGGAGACCAGCTGTCGCCGGGGGCGATGGACTCCCGGCCGAGCACGAGGACCGTGCCGGCCAGAGCCACGATCACCAGCGGCCGAAACGGCGGGCGCAACAACGTTAGGAACGCGGCCGCCACGACGGTGCCCCATACGACGGGCGGTGCCTCGAGAAACGACAACAGCGTGAACCCGGCGATTCCGGCCAAACTGCCGAGGATGTCCAGGCGATAGGCTTCCAGTGGTTCGAACTCGGCGAACGTGCGCGCGACCGCTTGTGCGATCGACGCCATGACGACGGCCACCGCGAGGAAAATAAACGGCAGCATCACCCAAATGGGCAGACCGCTGGGCGTGCACCCGAAGTAGATGATCTGGCTTCCGCCGCAGGCGACGGTCACCGGAGCGATGCGGATGAACACGACCAGAAACGCCAAGATGACGGGTGCCCACGCGAACAGATCGAGCCGGGATTTCGCACGCAGAAAGCCGACCCCGATGCCGAGGAAGCTCCCCAGCAGCACGAAGTTCGTGAAGTACGAAAGGTAGACGACGTTCGAGCCGATCCAGCGGATCAGGGCCAGCTCCACGAACAGCATCAGGAAGCTCAACAGGAACAGCCGGGCCCGGGGGTTCGCGCTCGCCAGCATATTGTGCCTTATCGGCCGCCCCCGGCACGGGCTGAATGGATCCGTCGCACCGCGAGCTTAGGCGAGCCGGCCTCCGCGACGATACACCCTACGTGGAAGCCGATGCGCAGCGACTGCGCTATCTCGACGGTTTGCGGGCGCTGGCCGTGCTCGCGGTCGTCGTGTTCCATGCCGTCGATCATGCGCTCTGGGCGGCGCCGTCGTTCATCCTGCCGATGCGCGCGGATCCGACCTGGTGGTTTGCAAATCTCGTCGCAAAGGGCGGCCACGGGGTCGACCTGTTCTTCGTGCTGTCCGGCTTCTGTCTATCGTACCCGGTGCTGGCCCGGCTGCGCCGCAACGGCGAAACCAGCTTCGACCTCGGCGGCTTCTTCGCCAAGCGGGTCGTTCGGATCGTCCCGCCGTTCTATTTGGCGCTGGTTCTGATGGTCGTCGCCATCGCGGTCTTCCACCGGCTCGGCGTCGCCTTGCCCAGTTCGCTCGAGACGCAGGGCGGCCCGCTCGATTTCATCAAGGCGCTGCTGTTCCTCGATCACGGCACCTACCTGACGAACGTGTCGTTTTGGTCGCTGTTCGTCGAGTTTCGCTGGTATTTGTTCTTCCCGCTCGTGCTCGCGCTCTACGTGCGGTCGCCGCGGGCCTTCGTAACGCTTGGGATCGCCTGCGTCGTAGCCTATAACTTTACGACCTTGCGCGCGATCGACATCGCGGTGCTGCCCGCCTTCATGCTGGGCATCGTTGCCGCTGATTGGCACCTCGTCGATCACCCGTTGGCGAAGTATGCACTGATCCTGTGCGCCATCTCGTTCGATCTCGCGCTGATGCTCGAACCGTATGCCGCGATACCGTCGCGCTACGGCGGTGCCGACGAAATCGGGTTCTGGCGGCAGACGAACGTGGGCTGGCAGCTCGCGTCCTTCTTCCTGGTCGTTTCCGTCGGCAGATTCTCGGGCTTGCGGCGCATCTTCGAGTTCGCGCCGCTGCGAGCGACCGGGGTCGCAGCGTACGGCATCTATCTCGTTCATCAGCCGATCGTCAATCTCTGGACCGACGTGATCGCGCCGAAAGCCGGCGCGGTGGAGAGCTTCTGCGGTTCGGTTGCCCTCGGTCTCGCGGGCGGCTTCATCTTTTGGTTCTTTGCCGAGCGCCCGTTCGTCACCGACCCGTTACGGCGGGCCCTGGTCGAGGCTCTGCGGCGACCGGTCGGCCGGGTTCTGGGCTACTGCGGGGTCGAGCCGCGTCTGGGGCTCGCGGCCTGGCCGGCGCAGCACGTTTCGGCTCCCTCGATCTCTAGCGAACTCGCGCCGCCGATCCCGGTCACGACGAGCAGCTGACGCTGATCTCGCGCGCCCAATCCGGCGGCGGGGCAGCGTAGGTCTCGCGTTCGGGCTGCTCGTCGAAGGGCCGCCGCAGCACGCCGGCCAGGCGCTCGAGTTCGGAGTAGTCGCGTTGCTCCGCAGCCGCGATCGCCTGCTGCGCGAGATAGTTGCGCAGCACGTATTTTGGGTTGGCCGCGCGCATCGCGGCATGGCGCGTGGCGTCGTCGCGCGGTTCGCTTTCTAGGCGGGTGCGGTAGGCGCGTTGCCAGTCGTACCATTCGGAGCGGTTTTCGAACAGTTCCGCGACCCGATCGTCGTACGGGCTGCTCGTGCGCCCGAGCGACGATAGCGCGCGGAAGAAGATCGTATGATCGACGCGGCCCGCGGTCAACGCGTCGAAGCACGAGCTGTAGAGGTTGACGTCCTCATCGCGTGCGCCGGACAAGCCGAACTTCGCGCGCAACAGCTCGAGGTACTCGGTTCGGAAGGCGGGCTGATATGCCGCGAGTGCCGAGTTGGCATCGTCGGACGAAATGAGCGAGGAGAGGGCCTCGGCCAGCGCCTTGCAATTCCAGAGCCCGATCGTGGGCTGGCGCGCGAACGCATAGCGGCCGCCGGCATCGGTATGGTTGCAGATGAACGCCGGATCGAAGACGTCCAGAAAGCCGAAGGGTCCGTAGTCGAGCGTCAAGCCCAGAATCGACATGTTGTCGGTGTTCATCACGCCGTGCGCGAAGCCGACGGCCTGCCAGTGCGCCATCAAGCGGGCGGTGCGTTCGACGATCGTTCGAAAGAACGATGCGTAGCGGTCGCCGGCGTGGGCGATCGCGAGCAGCTCGGGATAGAAGGCTTCGATCGCGTAGTCGGCGAGGATCTTCACGGCGTCGAACTCGCCGCGGTAATGGAACAGCTCGAAGGTACCGAAACGCAGGTGCGAGGGCGCGATGCGGGTCAGCACGGCCGAGGTCTCGGGTACCTCGCGAAAGACGGGCGCGTCGCTGCCCGCGATCGCGAGCGCGCGCGTGGTCGGGATGCCGAGCGCGGCCATCGCTTCGCTGCACAGGTATTCGCGGATCGTCGAACGCAGGACCGCGCGGCCGTCGCCGAAGCGTGAAAAAGCGGTCGGGCCGCCGCCTTTGATTTGCCATTCGAAGCGTTGGCCGCCGGGCGTGCGCACCTCGCCGAGCGTAATTGCGCGGCCGTCACCGAGTTGTGGGACGAACGTGCCGAATTGGTGGCCGGCGTAGATCGCGGCGAACGATTGCACCGCGCCGAAGCGGGCGTTGCCGGCGGCCAAGCGCAGGAACTCCGGGCGGCTGCCCTGCTCGGGGTCGAGACCGATCAGGGCCGCGACGTCGGGGTTGAAAGCGACCGGATAGGGCGCGGGCAACGGCGTCGGGTCTCGCAGCTCGACGAACCGCTCGCCGAGCGACGCGTAGCCGGGCGACAGGTCGAGCGTCTGGAGCGACGCGGCGCGGCTGGCGTAAGCGGCTTCCATCTCTCCGATCTTAGACGCGCTCCGGCCGCGCTTCGTTGCACGGTCTGTTCAGGCTCTGCGCTCGTGTGTTAGGCTGCCGGTATGCCGCTGGTCAGTGGAAAGGGCCCGGACTGGAGCCGGCCGCTCGTCCTCGGGGCCGAGCAGCGACTGAGCGGTCTCAACCTCGTGCGTGGTTTCTTTGCGTCCCTCTTCCGGCCGCGCCGGCGTGCCGCGCCCGCAGCGGTCCCGCCGCGCGGACCCGAGGCCGAGGGCTCGGCCGGCGCGGGCGCGGAATAGAGCGGGCGCTTAGGCCGACCGGGCGCGCTTGGAACGAATGTTGCGCGGGACCAGCGCCTCGCCGCTAGCCGCCTCGTCGCCGAGCCCTAGGCTCGAGCGAACGATGTACGACGGACGGTGGCGCGTCTCGGTGTAGATCATGCCGATGTATTCGCTGACGACGCCTAAGAACAAGAACAGTAGCCCAAAGAGCATCAGGACCAGCGACGTAATCGTGCCGAAACCGTCGAACGGAACGCCCCAGAACAAGGCGCGGATCACGAAACCGAGCAGCATCAGGAACGAGAGCCCGGCCGAGGCGAGCCCGATGAACGGGATCACTTTGAGCGGCATGAACGAGTACGAGAGAATTGCGCGCAGGGCGAAATCGAAGATCGGCCAGACGCGATACTTGGAACTGCCCGCGTGGCGCGGCGCGCGCTCGAATTCGACACCGCACGAGCGGAAACCGATGAAGCCCCACATCGCGCGCATCATGCGGTTGCGCTCGCCGAGCGCGTTGAACGCTTCGTAAGCCTTGCGATCGACGAGCCGGAAATCGCTCGCGTTTCGAGGTACCGGCGTTTCGCTCAAGTAGTTGATGATCCGGTAGAACGCATTGGCCGCCGTGCGCCGGAACAAGCTTTCGTCGGGACGGCGCGTGACGACGCCGTAGACGTTCTCGAAACCGTCCTCCCATTTGGCGACGAAGTGCGGGATCAGTTCGGGCGGATCTTGGAGATCCGACGCCATGACGACCGCCGCGTCTCCCCGCGCGTAGGTGAGCCCAGCCGTCAGTGCTCCGTCCATGCCCCAGTTGCGGGACAGTTGCAAGACCTTCCAGCGCGGGTCGCGGCGCCGAATCGCTGCGAGCTTCTCCGGCGTGTCGTCGGCCGAGCCGTTCTCGACCGCGATCACCTCGAAATCGTAGCCCTCCGAAAGCTCGTCAAAGACGAGCCCCAGGCGCCGCTGCAGCTCGTCGACGTTCTCGCCCTCGTTGTAGCAGGGGGTCACGATGGAAATGAGCCGTTTCATGGCTGTCCCTAGTTATCGGTCCCCTGCGGCGGGGTCTTAGACGCGGCTGCTGCGGCCTCAACGGGTCGCGGCTGGGCCGGCAGCGGTGCTGAATTCGACCCCAAGCAGCCGATACTACCTTCCAGACACCTTTAGCGACGATTGGAGGCCAGATGCCGGGGCAGACCGCGGTCAGGATTGGCGATCGGAAAATTGGAGCGGGCGAGCCCTGCTACGTGATTGCCGAAATCGGCATCAATCACAACGGCGATCTGGAACTCGCGAAGCGTCTGATCAGCGTCGCGGTCGCGGCCGGTTGCGATGCCGTAAAATTTCAAAAGCGCACCGTCGACGTCGTCTACAGTGCCGAAGAGCTGGCTCGTCCCCGCGAAAGCCCGTTCGGGACGACGAACGGAGAGCTGAAACGAGCCCTCGAGTTTCGCTTTGCGGAGTATCTCGAGATCGACCGCTACTGCCGCACGGTGGGCATCGCCTGGTTCGCGTCGTGCTGGGACGAGGCGTCGGTCGATTTCATCGACCAGTTCACGGTACCGTGTTATAAAATCGCCTCGGCCTCGCTCACGGACGACGATCTTCTGCGCTACACGCGAGCCAAGGGCAAGCCGGTCATCCTTTCGACCGGGATGAGCACGATCGAAGAGGTCGATCATGCCGTCGAGGTCTTAGGCAGCCAGGACCTCATCATCATGCACTCGTGCAGCACGTATCCGGCGTCGTACGAGGAACTCAACTTGCGGGCGGTCCCGACGATGCACGCGCGCTACGGCGTTCCCATCGGGTACTCCGGCCACGAGACGGGGATCCCCTCGAGCGTCGCCGCGGTCGTGCTCGGGGCGACCTGCGTGGAGCGGCACATTTCACTGGACCGCGCGATGTGGGGCACCGATCAAGCCGCGTCGCTGGAACCGAACGGCATCTCGCGTCTGGTGCGCGACATTCGCTTGGTGGAGCGTTCGATGGGCGACGGCCACAAACGCGTGTACCCGAGCGAAGTACCGATCATGAAGAAACTGCGTCGCGTCGGAGCCGCCGTCTGAGCGATGATCGCAATTCGGGCCGTCGCCCTCGACGTGGACGGCGTGCTCACGGACGGCGGGTTCTGGTGGGGCCCAAACGGCGAAGAGTTCAAGCGCTTCTCGTTCGCCGACGTCATGGGTGTATCTCTCGCGCGCAAAGCCGGCTTGATCGTCGCGCTCATCTCCGGCGAAGATAGTCCGCTCGTCGACCGCTACGCGGCCAAGCTCGGAATCGAAGACGTAACGAAAAATTGTAAGGACAAAGCCGGCGCGCTGCGGCGCGTGGCACAACGCCACGGCCTCTCGAACGACGAGATCGCCTTTATGGGGGACGACGTGAACGACCTTGACGCGATGGAGGTCGCGGGTCTGGCTGCGGCTCCCGCCAACGCTCGGCCGGCCGTACTCAGTCGAGCGGCTTTCGTCGCGACGAACAGCGGCGGGAACGGAGCCGTGCGCGAGCTCATCGACGCCATTCTGGCCGCGAAATCCGCGGCCAAAGCGTAGCGGAAGCAGATGCAGAAACTCTCCGACTACGTCATCGACTTCCTGGCGCGGCACGGTATCGAGCACGTGTTTCTCGTGCCCGGCGGCGGGGCGATGCACCTCAACGATTCGCTCGCGAATTGCCCGACGATCGAATTTGTCTGCAACCTTCACGAGCAGGCGAGTTCGATCGCAGCCGAAGCCTACGCCAAAGGCCGCAACGGTTTGGGAGCGGCGCTGGTCACGACCGGTCCCGGCAGCACGAACGCGGTCACCGGTCTGGCAGGCGCCTGGCTCGACTCGACGCCGTGCATCTTCATTTCAGGCCAAGTGAAGCGCACCGATCGCATGTTCGCGTCCGACGGTACGCCGCTCGGGGTCCGGCAAGTCGGCGTGCAGGAGGTCGACATCGTTTCGATCGTCGCCTCGCTCACGAAGTACGCGGTGACCGTCGTCGACCCGCTGGCCATCCGCTACCACCTCGAGAAGGCGTTGCACCTGGCCACATCCGGCCGTCCGGGCCCCGTCTGGATCGACATTCCGCTGGACGTGCAAGCGTTTCCGATCGATCCGGAGAGCTTGACCGGCTTCGTCCCGCCGCCGCCCGACGGCGCGAACCGAGACGATCTGCGGGCCGTCGTCCGCGACGTGATAACAGCCTTGAACCGCGCCGAACGGCCGCTGCTCCTGGCCGGCAACGGTCTTCGTCTCGCGCACGCCGAGCCTGAATTCCGCGAATTACTCGAACTGCTCGACGTGCCGGTCGAGACGACATGGCTCGCCATCGATCTCGTCGAGGCCGACCATCCGCTGTTCGTGGGACGGCCGGGCGCGGTCGCGCCGCGCGGCGCCAATTTTGCGATCGCGAACTGCGATTTTCTACTCTCGCTCGGAGCCCGGCTGGACCGCGTCGTGACCGGTTTCGCCCCCGAGCGCTTTGCCGAGCACGCACACAAGGTCATGGTCGATATCGACCCGGCGGAACTGCGCAAGATGGGCGATTCGGTCCAGCAGCTCGTTTGCAGTGACGCTGGGGCATTCGTGCGCGAACTGTTGGCCCAACGTGGCAGCCTCGTTCGCCGGCCGCGCGACCGTTGGAAGCAGCGCTGCGCGGACTGGAAGCGGCGCTATCCGGTCGTGCTGCCCGCACACTGTGTGCCGGCCGGTCCGGTCAGCACCTACAACCTCGCCAAGGTGTTGAGCGAGGAGCTGTCGCCCGGCGACTTCATCGTTTCGGGCAGCTCCGGCAGCGGTATCGAACTGTTCTTGCTGGCCTTCGACGTCAAGGCGAAGCAGCGCATCTTTCATACCACGGCGCTCGGTGCGATGGGCTTCGGCATCGCCGCGTCGATCGGCGCTTCACTTGCGGGCGGACGCAAACGCACGGTCTGCGTCGACGGCGACGGCGGCTTTCTGTTCAACGTCCAAGAGCTGGAAACCGTCGCGCGGCTCGGGCTGCCGATCACGTTCTTCGTGTTGAACAACGACGGGTACGCCTCGATCCGCGCCTCGCAGACGAACTATTTCGGCGCACCGAAAATCGGTTGCGACGCGGGGACGGGTCAGACGCTGCCCGACATCTGTCGCGTGGCCGCTGCGTTCGGCGTGGCGACGGACCGGATCGCGGATCAGTCGGACCTGCGTTCGGAGCTGCGTCGCGTGCTGGCCCGGCCGGGCCCGCTCGTCTGCGACGTCATGATGGTTCGCGATGAAGTCCGGGCGCCACGCCTGTCGTCGGTGCAACTGCCCGACGGCTCCTTCGTCTCGGCGCCGTTGGAAGATCTCTGGCCGTTCCTCGACCGCGAGGAGTTTGCCGCGAACATGTCCGAGGCGACCGCCGATGTCTGAGCGGGACGAATTCACGTCGCGAGTGGGCATCATGCAGGGCCGTCTGGTGCCGCCGGAGCCGGGCCGCTTCCAGTCGTTTCCGCGCACCAGGTGGCGCGACGAATTCCCGCTGGCCGCGGCCGCGAACCTCGAGGCGATCGAGTGGATCTACGACGAGTTCGGCGCCGGACAGAATCCGATCGCGAGCGACGCAGGCATCGCCGAGCTGGGCACGCTCTCCGGCCGCTATGGCGTCGCGGTCGTTTCGCTGTGCGCCGACTATTTCATGGATCGGCCGATCGTCCGCGTTACGGAAGAGGTCCTCGCCGATCTCGTCGCCCGGCTGTACTGGCTGATCGAGCGCTGCCACCGCGCCGGCATCGGGCGGATCGTGATTCCGTTCGTCGACGCAGCGAAAATCGAGACGGCCGAGCACGAGGAGCGGGTGCTCGCGCTGCTGCAGGACGTCCTGCCGTTCGCGCAGCTCGCCGGCGTCGAAATCCATCTGGAGACCGCTTTGGGTCCGGCCGAGTTCGCACGGTTCCTCGCTCGGCTTCCGCACCCCATGTTGAAGGTCAACTACGATGCGGGCAACAGCGCCTCGCTCGGCTATCGGCCGCAGGACGAGCTGGCGGCGTACGGCAAGCGAATCGGCAGCGTGCACGTCAAAGACCGGCTCCTCGGCGCGGGGACCGTGCCGCTCGGAACTGGGAACGCGGACTTGCCGGCACTGTTCGCGGGATTGCGACGGCTGGGGTACCGCGGCGACTACGTGCTGCAAGCCGCGCGCGGTGATGCGGGCGATGAGATGTCGCTCGGGAAGTGCAACGCCGCGTTCGTGCGGGAGTCGATCGAGCGCGCCGCAGCTACCTCGGAGGCGGCACACTAGTGCACGTTCTCATCGCCGGCTTAGGAGCGATCGGTCAGCGGCACGCGCGCAATTTGCGTTCGCTGCTCGGGACGGGCATGCGACTGTCCGCCTACCGCGTGCGCCGGCTGTCGGGGGTCGTCACGCCGCAGCTCCAGCTGGATCGGTCGCAAGACGTCGAAGCGTCCCTGGGCATCGAATCCTTCGACGACCTCAGCGCCGCGCTGCGGGAGAAGCCGGACATCGCCGTCGTCGCGAATCCCAGCAACGCGCACGTGGCTACGGCTCTCGCCTGTGCGCGCGCGGGCTGCCACCTCTTCATCGAGAAGCCGCTGTCGAATTCGCTCGACGGCGTCGACGAACTGAGCGCGGAGGTCGATCGGCGCGGGCTGGTCGCGATGGTCGGGTATCAGCTTCGGTTTCACCCGAGTTTCGAGCGCTTCGCGCAGATCGTGGCCGGCGGTGCGCTCGGGAATTTGCTTTCCGTTCGGGCGACGGTCGGTGAGTATCTGCCGGACTGGCATCGGTACGAGGATTATCGCCGGATGTACGCGGCCCGCGCGGATCTCGGCGGCGGCGTGGTGTTGACGCAAATCCACGAATACGACTATCTCTGCGCACTCTTCGGGGTTCCGGAGAAGCTGTTCGCGCTCGGCGGCCAGTGGAGCGATCTCGAACTCGACGTCGAGGACGCCGCGAGCGTGCTGATGCAATGCAGCGTGTCGGGGCGCCCGCTCCCGGTTGCGCTCGCTCAGGATTATCTGCAGCGGCCGGCCAACAGAACGTGCGAGGCGGTCGGCGACCGCGGCAAGGCCGTGCTCGATTTCAGTGCCCGGACCGTCGAGCTGCGGCAAGATGGCGGCGAACCCGCGATCGATCGGCTGGAGACCTTCGATCGAAACGACTTGTACCTGCGCGAGATGCGGTACTTTCTGGGCTGCGTCGCGGAAGGCCGGCGGCCCTCGATCGACCTTCGCGAGGGCCGCAAGAGCTTGGAGATCGCGCTAGCCGTCAAACGTTCCATCGCGACCGGGACCCTCGTCGACCTCGCCCCAGCCGGCCGCGCCCATGTCGCGTAGCCCGCTCGATCTCTTCAAGCTCGACGGACGCGTCGCCGTCATCACGGGCGCGGCCGGACTGCTGGGCGTTCGGCACGCGACCGCGATCGCGTCGGCCGGCGGTATCCCGGTGCTCGTCGACATCGCGGAAGATCGCGCCCGGGACGCAGCGCGCTCGCTCGCCGAGGCGCACGGCGTAGCGGCGCTCGGAATCGGTTGCGATATCACCTCACCGCCGGCCGTCGCGGCGATGTGCGAGCACGTTCTCGAGCGTTTCGGGCGTGTCGACATCCTGATCAACAACGCGGCCAACAACCCGAAGATGGAGAGCCAAGCGGGCGCCCAGTTTTCGCGTATCGAGCAGTTTTCGATGGCTCAGTGGAACGAGGACATCGCGGTCGGCTTGACCGGCGCCTTCCTGTGCAGCCGCACGATCGGCGCGGAGATGGCACGCCGCAAGAGCGGCGTCATCGTCAACGTCGCATCGGATCTGGCGCTCATCGGCCCCGACCAGCGGCTCTATCGCGAGCCCGGCGTCGCCGAGGAACTGCAGGCGGTGAAACCGGTGACGTATTCGGTCGTCAAGGCGGCCCTGCTCGGCCTCACGCGCTACCTCGCGACCTACTGGGCGGGGCAGAACGTGCGCGTCAATGCGATCTGTCCGGGCGGCGTCTTCGTGGACCAAAGCGCCGATTTCGTGAACCGCTTGTCGGAACTGATCCCGCTCGGACGCATGGCCGACGTCGACGAGTATCGCGGCGCGATCCTGTTTCTGTGCTCTGACGCCTCGTCGTACATGACGGGCGCCACCCTCGTCGTCGACGGCGGACGCACGGCATGGTGAGCGAGCCGTTCCGCGACAAGGTCGCGATCGTCACCGGCGGTGCCTCGGGAATCGGCGCGGCGCTGTGCGAGGAGCTGGCCGCGCGCGGAGCCGTCGTCGTGGTGGCCGATTTCGACGAGGGCGCGGCAGAAGCCGAGGCGGCAAGACTGCGCGCACGTTCCCTGCGAGCGCGCGGCGCTCGCATGGACGTCCGGAACGCGCGGGAGCTGGCAGACCTTGCGGCCGGCGTTCGAAGCGAGTTCGGTTCGCTCGACTTCATGTTCAACAACGCCGGCATCCTGAGCGTCGGCGAAATCCGAGATCTCGAACCGGACCGCTGGCGCAACGTGGTCGAAACGAACCTGTTCGGGGCCATCAACGGCGCTCACGCCGCCTATCCGATCATGCTGCAGCAGCGCTCGGGACACATCGTGAACGTGGCGTCGCTCGCGGGACTGATCAGCAGCCCGCTCTACGCGCCGTATGCGGCGAGCAAAGCCGCGGTCGTGGCGATGTCGTCGGCCCTGCGGCGCGAGGCCGCCGAGTTCGGCGTTCGGGTCAGCGTCGTCTGCCCGGGAACCGTCCACACGCCGATCTTCGATCGAAGCGATATCGCGAACGTTCCGCGCCGCGCCGTCTTCAAGGATTCGCCGCTGGGCCGGGTGTCGCCGCAGGAGGCGGCGCGGGCCATCCTCGGCGGCGTGCGGCGCAACAAGGAGTTCATCGTGTTCCCGTCTTCGGCTCGCCTCATGTGGCTCTTGTACCGCATCGCCCCGAGTTCGCTCGACGCCTTACACCGGCAGGTCTTGCTGCGTTTTCGAAGGGAGCGCCTGACGTGATCGACGGCCGAAGGACGGCGCGCGAAGAACTCGATGCGCTGCTGGCGGAAGGGATCGACGGCGCAGTGCAGCGCGAGTGCGACACGTTCGAGCGGCTCGCGCCGTTCGGTACGCGCGTCGTGCTCTTCGGAGCGGGCGGACTGGGCCGGCGGGTGCTGGCCGGCCTGCGCAGCTACGGCATCGAGCCCCTGGCGTTCTGCGACAACAACCCCAAACTTTGGGGAACGCAGGTCGACGGGTTGGCGGTGCTCACGCCGCCGGCCGCGGCGAGCATGTTCGGCGCCGAGGCGTCGTTCGTGGTGACCGTCTGGGGAGCGCTCGGCAACGATCGGATGCGCGATCGGATCGCGCAACTGCGCGCCCTCGGCTGCGACGCGGTACTACCCTTCCTGCCGCTGGCGTGGAAGTTTCCGGCCGGGATACTGCCGCACTACGGTGCCGATCTGCCGCGGGGGGTGCACGAGGCGGCCCAAGACGTGTACGCAGCGTTCGAGCTGTTGTCCGACGACGCGTCGCGGGCCGAATACGTCGCCCAGGTGCGCTGGCGGCTGCGCGCTGATTTCGACGCGCTGACGCCTCCCGCGCCTCATCCGATCTACTTTCCGCGCGATCTGTGCCCACTGCGTGCCGACGAAGTGTTCGTCGATTGCGGCGCGTTCGACGGCGATACCGTGCGGCTGTTCGCGCGCGAGGCGCAGGCGCAGTTCGACAAGATCTTCGCCTTCGAACCCGACCCGCACAGCTTCGAGAAACTGCTCGCGACGCTGCGCGACCTGCCCGGCGCGCGGGCCGGCAACGTCACCGCGTTTCGCTGCGCGACCGGGGCGCGAAGCGAGCGCCTGCGTTTCATCGCGTCGGGTACCGCCATGTCGGCGGTGGGCGACGGCGACCTCGAAGTCGAGGCCCGGACGCTCGACGAGACGGTGGCGGCCGCCAAGCCGACCTACGTCAAGATGGATATCGAAGGCAGCGAACCGGACGCGTTGGAGGGCGCACGCACGATCGTCATAGAGCACTCACCCGTGTTCGCGATCTCTTGCTATCACCGTCAAGATCATCTGTGGCGCATCCCGCTGCAGATCGCGAGCCTGAACCCGAACTATCGCTTCTACCTGCGGCCGCACGACATCGAGATGTGGGATCTCATTTGTTATGCCATTCCGTTCGGACGCGAGGCCCTTGCGGACGATGCGGCTTAACGGGAGTTCGCGCAACCCTCCGAGGCCTTGCGAGGCATGCGGCGCGGCGCGTCCGCGGCCGATCCATCGGCAGCGCTTCGCGCGCTTCGACGACGACTCGAGCATGGCGGGCTACCTGGTCGTCGCCTGCGCGGACTGCGGGTTCGTCTATGCGGATGATCTGCCGGGACAGGAGACGTTCGACCGCTACTACCGCGAACTCTCGAAATACGAATCGCACGATACGGGCGGTGACGTCGCGCCCTGGGCGGCGGCGATTCATCGCTCGATCGTAGCCGAAGTGTCGGCCAGATTGCCCGATCGGCAGGCGCGGATCCTCGACGTCGGCGCCGCGAGCGGACATCTGCTGGCGGCCTTTCGCGAGGCGGGCTTCGAGAACGTCGTTGGCTTCGACCCCTCGCCGCTTTGCAGCCGGCTGGCTCTCGAACGCTACGGTATCCGCATCATCACCGAGCCGATTTCGAAGATGGCGCTCGGCGGCGAGCGCTTCGATCTCGTGCTGCTGGCGAGCGTCCTCGAACATCTGCGCGACGTCGGTGGGGCGATTAGGGGCTTGCGAGAGCTGCTCGCACCGGGCGGAGCGATCTGGTTCGAGGTACCGGACGCGGCTCGCTTCGCGCAGCACGTCCACTCACCGTTTCACCAATTCAGCTTGGAACACATCAATTTCTTCACGCCGGCGTCGCTGCGGCGCCTGATGCGGCGCCACGGGTTCGAGGCGATCGATTCCTGGCCTACGACGCGCCACATCAACGCCATGGCCGATCCCGGCATCGACGGCCTGTTCGTCTGGCGCGATGTCCCACCGTCGCAAGAACGCGACGATCCCGGAGCAATCGCAGTGCGCCGTTACGTGGACGCATCGACCTCGCTCGAGGCGGAGCTGTGCGCCCGGGTCGCCGCCTTGGCTCGAGAATCTGCCGACGTCATCGTCTGGGGCACGGGGAGCCTGACGATGCACCTACTGACGCTCGATGCCTTCCGGGCCTTGCGCGTCCGGCGTTTCGTCGATGCCAACCGCAATTACCAGGGCAAGACGATCGGCGGGATTCCCGTCATCGCGCCCGAGGAGGTGGCATCGCAGCCGGGGACGATATTGGTCGCCTCACACGCGAGCGAAGCGGAGATCGTCGCGAGCATACGCAGCAGATTCCGCCTTGAAAACGAGGTCTTCGGTCTGGTCAGCGGCGTGAGAACTGCCGCGCTCACCGGCTGAATGATTTCGGCACGGCAGAACGGTTCCGTGGCGCAGGAGACCTCGCAGTGGGGGGTCCTCAACGGGCTGCGCTTCTTTCTGGCCTTCGTCGTCTTGACCGGACATATTTCGTCGTTCGTCAACGGCCGTGACGACTGGACCCACGCCGGCCTGTCGATCAACCAAGGCAGTGCCGTCTTCGGCTTCTTCGTGATCGACGGCTTCGCTTGCGCCGATCGCCTGTCGCGCGAGCCGAGTACGTATTTCAACTGGCGGTTCTATCGAATCTACCCGGTGTTTCTCGCCAATCTGCTGCTCGTGCTGGCCGCGTATTATGCGATCGGGACGGACTTTCGATATCCGCAGGGCCAGTTGATCCAGATGCCGACCGTCGCGGAGGTGCTCGGCACGCTGGTCATGGCGCAACAATTCTTGACCCTCATCGTTCCGTTGAACGGTCAAACTTGGAGCGTGGCCTGTTTTTGGTGGTTGGGAATTCTCGCTCCGCAGCTGAGGCGCGTTCGAACCGGCCCGCTGCTCTGCCTGATGGCCGCGTCGTACGTGACCTTCCTGATTTTTCAGCACTGGATGCCGGTCGGAATGCACGTCTGGACGTACGGAAGAGCGTTCCTCGGAGTGAGCTGGATCTGGCTATCCGGGTTCATGTGGCAGCGCCTGCGCAATACGGCTCTCGGCGTTTGCCTGCTGATCGTTCCGGCGACCGTCGCAGCAGCCGCCGGGTATTTTATCGGCTTGCCCTTGCTGCTGACGCTGGTGATCCTGATGCTCAGCGATCGCGTCAAGCTGGGGATCGCCGCTACCGCGGTGCTGGTTTGGTCCGGCGATCTTGCGTTTCCGCTGTACCTGAGCCATACCCCGGTCGTGGCGTTTCTGTGCAACCTGCGGATTACGAATTCGCTTGCTTTGACCGCCGCGTGCCTTGCCGTGTCGGCGATCGTGGTCCATTGCGTCGACTACCCGGCCAGGCGCTGGCTCTCGAGACGAGAGGCCGTCGCGGCGTTCGAATCAAGCTTCGTCCCGGCCGCGCTCGCGACCGGAAGAATATTGGAGCGTTCGCACGATCGCGGAGTTCAGGTCGACCGTCTGTCGTAACCCGAGCTGCGAGCGCGCGCGTGCGGTGTCCGGAACATAGCGCTCCCGCGGTCCGTCGGGCGTGGAGGCCACGCGAACCTGGACGCTCTCGGCCGGTAGTCCCGCCGCCGCGGCGACGGCACGAGCCGTCTCGACGATCGACACGGGTTGCTCCGAGCCGACGTTGTAAGCGCGTTCGGGCTGCCCCGCCGCAAGGATGCGCCACAGCCAGGCGGTCATGTCGGACGCGTACAGATACGAGCGGACCGGCGTGCCGTCGCCGTCGACGGCGATCGGTCCGCCGTGGTGCGCATCGCGGATGAAGTTCCCGATCGCGAAGTGCGCGTCGAGCGGCAGATAGGGCCCGACGAAGGCGAACAGCCGAGCGATCTTCACTTGGATACCCGAGCGGCGCCCCTCGGCTACGTGCAGCAACTCGGCGACTCTTTTCGCCTCATGGTAGGCGTAGCGCGGATCGAGTTGATCGGGAGCGCCGGCGTATTCTTCGGGGATTCGCTCGAGTTCCGGCGGCTGCGGGCCGTAGACGGCGCCCGAACTCGTGAACAGCACCGGAATGGCGCCCGAGCGCGCCGCGAAGCGGACGACGTTGCGTGCGCCGGCGACGTTCGTGTCGACAAGCTCGCCCGGGTCGTGTGCTCGTCCGGCTCTCGGCGTCGCCGCATTGACGACGGCGTCCACGCGTTCGTCGAGATCGAACGTCCGGACGTCGCCCTCGACCAGCGCCAGGCAGCCCGCTTGGGCGGCTTGCGCGAAACGTGTTGCGACGCCGGCCGGATCGCGGGTCAGCACCAGGAGCCGCACGCCGAGGGCCAGTCGCCGGTTCGCCCAGAGCAAGGATTCGATCAGCCACGAGCCGACGAAGCCCGTGCCGCCGGTTACGAAGACGCGCGCGCCGCGCAGCGCCGCAAACGAGTCCTCGCCGGCAACGAGGACCTCTTCGAGATCGCGTTCGGGCAGCGTGTACACGCTCGCCGCTCGCTATGCGCGGACGGCGGCGCGCTCCGGCGCCGCGGCAATCGCCGCCGCGACGTAACGGATCGCCGCCTCGTCGATGCCCGGCCAGGTTCCGACCCAGAAGACGTCGTTCATGATCGTGTCGGCGTTTGCGAGCGAACCCACGACGCGATAGGTAACGTCCTGGTAGGCGGGCTGTCGCACGAGGTTTCCGGCGAACAGCAGGCGCGTCCCGATGCGCCGTTCGCTCAGCTGGCGAACGAGCGCATTGCGGTCGATCGGAGCGTCGGGCGCAACGCGAATCGCAAACCCAAACCAGGAGGAACTCGCGGCCGGCAACTCTTGCGGCAGCACGAGCCAGCCGAGGCCGGACAGCAACTCTGCCAACATCGCCGCATGCGCACGGCGTGCCGCTACGAAGCTCTGGAGCTTTTCGAGTTGGGCGCAGCCGACCGCGGCTTGCATGTCGGTCAGCTTGAGATTGTAGCCGAGATGACTGTACGTGTACTTGTGGTCGTAGCCGTGGGGTAGATCGCCGAGTTGCCAGTCGAAGCGCTTACCGCACGTGTTGTCGGCTCCGGGAGCGCACCAGCAATCGCGTCCCCAATCGCGGAACGATTCCGTCAGCTTTCGCAGTGCCGGCGAGCGCATCAAAACGGCGCCGCCTTCGCCCATCGTGATGTGGTGCGCAGGATAGAAGCTGACCGTGGCGACGTCGCCGAAGGTGCCGACTTGCTGGCCGTTCCAGGTCGCGCCGAGCGCGTCGCAAGTGTCCTCGAGCATCCAGAGGCCGTGCTTGCGGCAGAAGCTGCGAACGCGCTCGGCGTCGTATGGGTTGCCGAGCGTGTGCGCCATGAAGACGGCGCGCGTGCGCGGCGAGAGCGCGGCTTCCAGCGCATCGAGGTCGGCGTTGAGCGTCGTCAGCTCGCTGTCGATGAAGACGGGGATGCAGCCGAGCTGCACGATGGGGTTGACGGTGGTGGGAAATCCGGCCGCCGCCGTGATGATCTCGTCGCCCGGACGGATGCGCCGGTCCCCGAGCGTGGGCGACGTCAGCGTGGCGAGCGCTACCAGATTGGCACTCGAACCGGAGTTGACCAGCACGCACTCGCGGATGCCGAACGCGCGCGCGAACTCGCGCTCGAACCGGGCCGCGTAGCGGCCGGTCGTCAGCCAAAAGTCGAGCGCCGAATCGACCAGCAATTCGAGTTCGCGTGCGTCGAAGACCCGTCCCGAAACGGGCACGGCATCCTGCTCGGCGTCGAATCCGCGCTGCTCGTAGGCGGCGCGATAGTACTCGCGCGTCTTCGCGAGGATCTCGCGGCGCAGTTCGAGCGCTTCGGGCGAGCTGCTCTTATCGAAACGCATCGGACAGCGCCGGAGCGGCCCCCAGGCCAAGGTGGCGGCGGTACCAGTCGAGCGTTTCCAAGAGGCCGGCGTCCAGCGTCCAGGCCGGAGCCCAGCCGAGCGTGTCCCGGGCTTTGGCGGCGCTCAGGGTCTGTTCGGCAATCTCGAAGCGCGCTTCGTCCAGGATCACGGGATCGCAGGGAAGCTTCATGAGGGCGGCGATCCGTTCGACGATCTCGAGCACCGTGACGCGCGACTCGGGGCTGAAGTTGAAGGCCTCGCCGGCCAGGTGCGGGTCGTCCAGTGCTTCGGCCAGCGCTACGTACGCGCCCACGACGTCTCGCACGTAGATGTAGTCGCGTACGAGCCGGCCGCTGCTGCGCAGTACCGGGCGCGTGCCGCGCAACAGGCTGCGGATCGTTCCGGGAACGATGCGGCTCCAATTGAGATCGCCGCCGCCATAGATGTTTCCGCAGCGTGCGATCGCGACGGGCAGGCCGTAGGTGCGCGCGTACGCCGTGGCCAGGAGGTCGGTGCAACTCTTGGAGACGTCGTAGGGATGGCGTCCCTGCAGCGGCATGTCTTCCCGGTACGGCAGGCCCTGGGCGTCGCCGTAGGCTTTGTCGCTCGAGGCGACGACCACGGCCGAAACGAGGCTCGCGAAACGGCGTGCCGCTTCGAGCACGTTGTACGTGCCGCGAATGTTGCTCTCGAAGGTTTCGAGCGGATCGCGCAGCGCCGCGCCGACCAGGGTCTGTGCGCCGAGGTGGAAGACGACGGCGCTTTCGCTTTGATTGATCGCGCGCGCGCAATCCTCGAAGCGAGCCAGGTCACCGCGTACGATGGAGCACTGGCCGGCGGTCTCGGAGCGGAAGAAGTCCGACTGCGGATCGTCGTCGCGCACGAGCGCGGTCACGTACGCTCCGCGTTCCAGTAGATCCTTACAGAGCCAGGAACCGACGATGCCCGTCGCCCCCGTCACCAGGACCCGCCGTTCGGGCCAAGGCGGCTTCATGCGACGACGGTCGCGGGTTCCCACGGCGCCGAACCTCGCCCCCACAAGTCGTCGAGATAACGCTTGTCGCGCAGCGTGTCCATCGGCTGCCAAAAGCCCTCGTGCCGAAAAACGGTCAACTCCCCATCGCGTGCGAGCCCGGTTAGCGGCTCGTGCTCGAGATAGGTGTGGTCGCCTTCGATGCGTTCGAAGACCGACGGTTCGAACACGAAGAAGCCGCCGTTGATCCAGCCCTCGGAAAGCTGCGGCTTCTCGACGAACGTCGCGACCCGGTCTCCCTCGAGTTCGAGGCCGCCGAAACGGGCCGGCGGCCGGACGGCGGTCAGCGTTGCTTGCCGGCCCCTGGCGCGGTGAAATTGCACCAGGCTGCGAACGTCGATCGAGGCAAGCCCGTCGCCGTACGTACACATGAAGGGCTCGTTGCCGATGATATCACGCAAGCGGCCGATGCGGCCGCCGGTTTGCGTTTCCAAGCCGGTATCGACCAAATGCAGGCGCCAGTCTTCGGTGAACGCTTCCGCGTCACGCCGGCGAACGGTCATTTCGCCCGTGCGCACGTCGATCGTCAGATCGTTGCGATCCGCGTACAGCGAGCGAAAATAGTTCTTGACGACTTCTTGTTTGTAGCCGAGCGCGATGATGAAATCGTTGAATCCGGCGGCGGCATAAATGCGCAGTAAGTGCCACAGGAGCGGCTTGCCGCCGACCTCGACCATGGGCTTCGGCTTGACATCGGTTTCCTCGGAGAGCCGCGTACCGAGGCCGCCCGCCAAAATGACGACCCGCATCACATCTAGTGGTCGGCTTCGAGCGGGCGAAACTTAGGCCGCCGGATCGTTCCCGAGCCCCTGCCGCCCGATACGATAAAGATGGAGTCCCGGACCGCTCACCTGAGGTACGTCGACGGGTTGCGTGCGATCGCCGTCCTGGGCGTGATCTTCTACCACGGCGTCTGCGAGGCGCTCTGGGCCACGCCGTGGTTCTCGGCGCCGATGCAGGCCAACCCGGCCTGGTGGTTCGTGACGCTCTCGTCGAAGGGCGCTCATGGTGTCGACCTTTTCTTCGTGATTTCGGGCTTCTGTCTCGCCTACCCGACGCTCGCGCGCCTGCGCCAAGGGCAACGGACCAGCTTCGACCTGCGCGGCTTTCTCGCCAAGCGCATCGCTCGGATCGTACCGCCCTACTATGCCGCGATCGCGCTCCTGCTCGGGATCGTGATGCTCGCGA
>Ga0302325_10010068_pt1 | contig 20539 bp, 17 predicted proteins | sample Palsa_T0_2_FD_201948 | JGI IMG/M metagenome (GOLD analysis project Ga0302325, IMG submission 201948) | Peat permafrost microbial communities from Stordalen Mire near Abisko, Sweden - Palsa_T0_2 | ecosystem: Environmental > Terrestrial > Soil > Palsa > Peat permafrost | place: Sweden: Abisko...
CTCGACGGAGCGCGCATCGGTCTTCAGATAGTAGTCGCGATCCGGGAGACCCAGTCCGCCCTGATCGACGCTGGCGATTTCCTGGTCCGATTGTTTATCGTCCTGGCTGACATAAAAACCAAAGAGTGCGCGCACCCCGGCGGATTGCAGGCGCACCATCTCGGACGCGAGGTCCTGCTTGGAGGTAAGAGCGTCGATTTGCTTCAACAGGGACTCGATGGGTTGAATCCCGCGGCGCTCGATGGCGGGTTCGTCCATGCAGGCAGCGTAGTAATCGCCGATCTGAGAATCGCCGGCCTTTTCCAGGATGCCGCGCTCGATGGCCAGATTGCGTTCGCTCAATTCATTAAAGCGGCCCCAACGCGACTGGTCGGACGGAATGGGATTGTTCTTGCGCCAGGCGCCGCAGGCATATTGATAGAAGTTCTGGCATGGACTGACGGAGGTGTCCATGGCCTTGAGATCGACGCCGGAGGCGGAGGGGGCGTCGGCGGCGAAGGCAACCGGGATCGCCAGGGCCGCGACTATGAGGAAACGAAGGGTGTGCATGATTCCGATTGTATCCGCATGGGATGGCGGCGGGGACGGGGGGTGAGCGGAGACGGGGCGCCGCGGAACGGCGACCGGCCGGGATGGGGGCTGTTTGTTCACGTTCAAAGCCAATTAAGTTGTTTATTTACAGTCGATTGTCTCAAAACGGCGAAACCAAGTGGGGGCACGCTTCGGCCTCAGCCCTGGCCCGTGGCGAGGACGGTGAGGGTCACGGCGATCGGGGTGTAATCGATGCGGAAGCGGCGGGTGGGGTCGATGTTCAGGCCGATGGCGGGGAGAAAGCCGGATAGTGGGTTAGTTTGGAATTGGAGGGCGGCCAATCTTGGCCGCAGCCGCCTTTTTAGGCGGCCAGAGCCGGCTAACAGCCGGCTGCGGGCAGAATTGCCCGCCCTCCAAAGCCAAACTGACCCATTACCCCCGTTTGTTTGGGTTTGTTCCGTATTTTCGTTGTTGGGAGGGTTGGGCTGGGCCGGCGGAACTTCTGCACGAGCTTTCTGAAGTTTTTGGAGTTGGCGGAGGCAGCGGTCGATGGAACGCTCCAGGCTGGCTTCATAGCGGGTGAGCTTGGAGAGGGCGTTAGGTCCCTGGCAATCGAGGAGGAAGGCGCGGCCCATGAGATCGGCTTCGGGCTGATCGGCGGCAAGCTCGTGGAAGCGTTCGCGGTAGATCTGGGCTTCCACGGGGAGGGCGCAATCGAGGCGCCACTGGGCGGCGGCGATGCGGACGACGAGTTTATTTTCGGTGTCGCCGACGGGGCGGAAGCGGGACTCGAGATCCTGGAGCAGGAAGAGGAAACCGCCGGGGTTTTGGCCGGGGAGGAAGAGCTTTTCGGCGCAGAGGCCGTGGGCCAGGCCGTTGCGGCTGGAGGCGGCTTTGCCTTCGGGGCTACGGGGTCCGGTACTCTTTTTTGCGTTTTCACGGTTGGCGTCCATTTGCGCTTCGGTTGCCATGGTTTTGCTCCTAATCTCAGTTAAGCGCGCGGGCGGCGACGGCGAGCCGGGTGGGGCGGAGAAGTGGCTGAAAGGGCGGGGGATGATTGTTCGGCAAGGGTGTGACCGAGAACGGAGCGGTTAGTGCCCAGGCAGTGACTGAGAGAATTGGCTTATATTGGCCGGATTTGCGGCAGGGAATCGCGGGCTGGTGCGGCTTTTTTGTTAAGCTGCTGTCGGGAGCGGCCCGCGTGTTAACGAATGACTAGGAGCACGAGCGGATCAAGCAGTTCGCGATGCGGTCCTGCGGCGGGCGGGAATCCGATGCCTACCTCCACGCGGTGCGCAATTGGCGGCTGACATGGCGACCGGACCGAGTCAGGTTTCTGTTGATTGGGGAAAGTCACGTGGCTGAGCGCGATGGCGACGATGCGGTCCGGGCCCGGGGCGACTCTCTGCCAGCTAACATGCCCGACCGATTCGTCCGCCTAGTCTACTGCCTCGGATACGGGGAGAATTGGATTTGCAATCCGAGGCCGAGCGGGAACGGCGGTACGTGGCAGTTTTGGGACCTGTTTGGCGCCCTCGCCGGCGGGCTCGACAACAGAATGCCACGGGTGCGGCGGCGAGCCGACCGATTAGAGCGCCTTGATTGGAAGATTAAGACCCTGAATGCGCTCAGGGCGTGCGGGGTCTGGTTGGTGGATGCCTCCGTCGTCGGACTTTACGCAACTGGCGGGCGTCGGCGGTTTACGGACCTGCCTATCGAGACATGGTCCGGGACAGTTTTCGCGGTTGTGTGTGGCCCGAAGTCATGGACGAGCCTTTGGCTCAAGTGTGGGGACCATCGGGAGGGGTGTTGGCGAGGCACTGAAGGGCCTCGAAGGAATCGACAGTTCAAAGATCGTCAGCCAGGCTCAGGATCGTGACCGGAATCGATATCTTGACGACCTTGAGCGAATAGTCACAAGTATGAGGGCTGCTTATGGGTAGTCTCGGCGCCCCGACGTTGGCGGATGATGCGGATTAAAGAGCGTTCCGAACGGTCCGTATTTCGGGGCGGCGAACGGTCGCGGCCCGTTTTTGGAAATGTTTGCTGCGGGTGACATGCGATGGTGCGTGCTGGGCCGGCGAACTGCCCCCGGCGAAGCCGCGAGCTTCGCTCGCGGGAAGAGCCGGCTGAAAGCCGGCTGCGGGCAGAATTGCCCGCCCCACGGTGAAGAAACTCCAGCCAGGCGAGCTTTGCTCGCCTGTGTCGACGAGAGCGTCGAAACGGCACGACAGGGGCGTGCGCCACGCCGGTGATTTTATGCGGCGACTGCTGCGTCCACAGGAAAGTGAGGCGGCCGGGCATACCCGCGCGGGGTTGATCCAACAGCGCGAACGGCGCCGGCTAAGATAGCGATAGCCGTCCGCCTGCCAGATCTTCCATAATGGAAACATAGTGCCATTGCTTTGTTATCTGGACGCCTTCTCAGGCATCAGCGGCGACATGCTGGTGGGCGCGCTGGCGGATGCCGGGGCGGATCGGACGGCCATCGTCGACGCGCTGGCCTCGCTCGAGACCGGCGCGGCGCTGTCGTTCGAGCGCGTGAAGCGCTGCGGCATTGCGGCCACCAAGTTCCATGTGGGCGTGGCGGATGCCCATGCCCACCGGCATTTGGCGCACATTCTGAAAACGATCGAGGGCGCCGCGCTCGCGGAGCGCGCCAAACAGAATGCCGCTGCCGTGTTTCAGCGGCTGGCCGAGGCGGAGGCCGCCGTTCACCAGGTGCCCGTGGAACACGTGCATTTCCACGAAGTGGGCGCGGCCGACTCCATCGCCGATATTGTGGGCGCTTGCGTGGCGTTCGAGCTGTTGGGTGTGACATCCATCGTCTCGGCGCCGCTCAACGTGGGCAGCGGCACGGCCAAGACCGCGCATGGATTGCTGCCGGTGCCCGCTCCGGCGACCGCCGCGTTGCTCCGTGGCAAGCCGATTTATTCCGATGGGCCGGCGGTGGAGCTAACCACACCCACCGGCGCGGCGCTGGCGGTGACGCTGGCGCGCGGATTCGGCGGGCTGCCGGCCATGAAGATCGCCGCCATCGGCTATGGCGCGGGCGGCTACGATTTTCCGGACCGCGCCAACGTGCTGCGCGTGATTTTAGGCGAAGAGACCGGCGCGGCGGAGGCCACCACAATCGTGGTGCTGGAGGCCAACATCGACGATCTGAGCCCGCAGATTCTGGCTTACGCGATGGATCGCCTGCTGGAGCTGGGCGCTCTGGATGTGACGCTGCAACCCATCGCCATGAAGAAGGGCCGGCCGGGCACCCTGTTGCGCGTGCTGGCGCGTCCCGAGGATCGCGAGGCGATGGCGGCGGCGGTCTTTGCGGAGACGTCCACCCTGGGGTTGCGAATGTATACCGCCGAACGGCGCGTGCAGGCGCGGCACTGGGTGGAGGTCGAAACGCCGCACGGCAAGGTGCGCATGAAGGTGTCGAGCGAGGGCGCCTACGCTCCGGAGTATGAAGACTGCCGGGGGATCGCGCTGGAAGCCGGCGTGCCGCTGAAGCAGGTGATCGCGGAAGCCAACTATGCTTACTTAGAGGCCGGCCGAGGGCCGGCCGCAGGCCGGGGGCCTGCCCCACAATAAAGAATTCGAGATGAACAAATACTACCTGACCACTCCGATCTACTACGTGAATGCCGCGCCGCACATCGGCCACGCTTATACGACTATCGTTGCCGATCTCATCAAACGCTTGAAGCGCATGCAGGGTTACCAGGCGGTGCTCACTACCGGCAGCGACGAGCACGGCGTCAACGTGGAGCGCGCCGCCCAACGCATGGGCAAGACGCCCATAGAATTCTGCGACGTCATTTCGGCGGAGTTTCGGCGGCAATGGAAAATGCTCGGGCTGGAGATCGACCACTTCCAGCGCACCACCGATCCCAAACACGCCCGCGTGGTGCAGGATCTCTTTAATCGCTGCCGCCAAAACGGTTATATTTACAAGGGTTCGTATACCGGCCAGTACTGCATCTTCGACAACCTGTATGTCAACGAAGCCAAGCCCGGCGACCCTTGCCCGGATTGCGGCCGGCCCACCGAAACCGTGACCGAGGAGAACTTCTTCTTCAAGCTGTCGGACTTTACCGAAAGACTGCTGGCGCTTTACGAATCGCAACCCGATTTTGTGCAGCCGGAAACGCGCCGCAACGAAGTGCTGGCCTTCGTGCGCCAAGGCCTTTCCGATCTGTCGATTACGCGCACAAATATCAAGTGGGGCATTCCGGTGGAAGGCGAAGCGCCGCACGTCTTCTACGTGTGGTTCGAGGCGCTGATTGCGTATAAAACCGCCGTCGAGGACCAAGGCTTATGGCCCGCCGACCTGCACCTGATCGGCAAGGAAATTCTGCGCTTCCACGCGGTGTTCTGGCCGGCGTTCCTGATGGCCGCCGACCTGCCGCTGCCCAAGAAGGTCTTCGCGCACGGCTGGCTGCTGTTTGAAGAGAGCAAGATGAGCAAGTCGCGCGGGAATATCGTGCGATCAGAGCCCATCCAGCGGGTGATGGGGGCGGATGCGCTGCGCTATTTCCTGTTGCGCGAGGTGGTGTTCGGGCAGGATGGCAGCTTCAGCTACGACGCGCTGATCGGGCGCTACAACTCGGAGTTGGCCAATGGCTTGGGCAACCTGGTGAGCCGCACGCTGACCATGATCGCGCAATATCGCGGCGGTGCGATTCCGGCCGGTACGGTGGACGCCATCGCCGACGCCGCGCGGAAGACCATTGCGGATGCCGGGGCGGCGTTCGATGCGTTGGAGTTCACGCGCGGTCTGGAAGCGATCTGGGGATTGCTGTCGAAACTGGACAAGTTTATCGTCGAGCGTGCGCCCTGGAAGATGGCGCGGCAGCCGGAAAACCAGACGGAACTGGACGCCACGCTGTACACCGCCGCGGAAGCGCTGCGCATCGCTACGGTGCTGCTCGCGCCGGTGTTGCCGGAATCCACGCCGAAGATCTGGGCGCAGCTTGGGATGCAGGGAACACTTGAATCCGTTCGGCTCAACACGTTGGAGTGGGGCCAGTTGCCGTCCGGCCAGAAGATTGGCGAAGTGTCGGGCGTGTTTCCGCGCATCGAGACCAAGGAGGCCATCGCCAAGATGCAGGAGCTGGAGCTTCAGGTCACCGCCGAACAGAATGTGCTGCTGGGGAGAACGGCGCAGCCTGCCGCGGTTGCCGCGCCGGTTGCGGAGCGCATCGCCATCGAGGACTTTGCCAAAGTGGACATGCGCGTCGGGCAAGTGCTTTCCGCCGAACCAGTTAAAGGCGCGGATAAATTGCTTCACTTGAAGGTGGATATCGGCGAGCCGCAGCCGCGCACCATCGTGGCCGGTATCGCCGAGGCCTATACGGCGCAAGAGCTGATCGGGCGCAAAGTCGTGATCGTGGCCAACCTGCAACCGCGCAAGCTGCGGGGCATCGAATCGAACGGGATGATCGTGGCCGGTTCCATCGAGGGCGGCAAGCCGGTGCTCGCCGGTTTTCTGGAGGACGTTCCCGTCGGGGCGCGCCTCAAGTGAAATTGACCGATTCGCACTGCCATCTGGACGACAAGCAGTTCGACTCCGACCGCGAGCAGACCATCGAGCGGGCGCGCGCCGCGGGCGTGGAGCGGATGATGGCCATCGGTACCGGGAGCGGCCCGCCGGACCTGGAGGCGGCCCTGCGGCTGGCGCGCCAGTATCCATTTATATACGCGACCGTGGGCGTGCATCCGCACGACGCCGCGAAGGCCACGCCGGAAACGTTCGCGGCTCTGGAAGCTCTGGCGGCCGAAGAGAAGGTGCTGGCGGTGGGGGAAATCGGCCTCGATTACCATTACGATTTCTCGCCGCGCGACGTGCAGGCCGCGGTGTTCATAGAACAGTTGAAGCTGGCGGGCAGGGCGGAGAAGCCCATCGTGATTCACACCCGCGAAGCGTGGGAGGATACCCTGCGGCTGTTGCGCGAACATTGGTCCGGAGGCGGGATCATGCACTGTTTCAGCGGCGGTCCGGCGGAAGCGCGGCAGGCGCTGGATCTCGGCTTCCACTTGAGCTTCGGCGGCGTGCTCACGTTTCCGAAGGCCGAGACGCTGCGCGAGGCGGCGCGCGCGACGCCCGAAGACCGCCTGCTGGTGGAGACCGATGCGCCGTATCTGGCGCCCGTTCCCAAGCGCGGCAAGCGCAACGAGCCGGCCTTCATGGTGGAGACCGTGCGGCGGCTGGCCGAGGTCCGCGGCGTGGCGCCGGAGCGCATCGCCGAGGCGACCACGCGGAACTTCGAACGGCTGATGGTACACTGATAACTTCCAATGAACCTGGGCAAGCTGGGGCAGGCCATCACCGCGAAGGAGATTTTCGGCCTGATCCACGACGATCTGGAGCGCGTGGAGAAGGAGATCACGCTTGAGACGGTGGCCTCCGTGGAAGTGGTCACCCAGATTGGCCAGTATCTGCAGGAGAGCGGCGGCAAGCGCTTGCGGCCGTCGCTGCTGCTGCTGGCCTCGCGGCTGATCGGCGGGCCCGGCGGCAATCCCGGCGAGAGCGCCATTCACTTGGGCGCGGTGGTGGAGATTATCCATGCCGCCACGCTGGTGCATGACGACGTGATCGACGACGCGCGCACGCGCCGCGGCCGGCCATCGGCCAACGTGCAGTGGGGCAACCATACTTCGGTACTCGCGGGCGACTGGCTGTATATGCAGGCGTTCCAGATGGCGCTGCGCGAACGCAATTTCCACCTGCTGGATCTGTTGATCGGGCTGACCCAGATGATGGTGGAAGGCGAGCTGCTGCAGCTCGAGCGCATCGGGCGCATCCAGGTGACCGAGGCCGATTGCATGGAGCTGGTGGACCGCAAGACCGCCTGCCTGTTTTCGGTTTGCGCCAAGTTGGGAGCGCTGGTGGCGGGCGCCGATTCTCAGACCGAAGAGCGGCTGGGCGAGTATGCCTGGAACCTGGGCATGGCCTTCCAGTTGGTGGACGATCTGCTCGACTTCACCTCGCGCGAGAAGGTGCTGGGCAAGCCCGTGGGCAACGATCTGCGGGAAGGCAAAGTGACGCTGCCGCTGGTGTACGCCCTGGAGCAGGCTACGGCCGAGGAGCGCCGCCGCGTGGAGACCATCCTGCGCGAGCGCAACTACGACCGCGTCCCGTTTTCGCAGATTCTGGCGATGGTGGAGCGTTACCAGGGCATCGCGCGGGTGAAGGAGCGGGCGCAGGCGTTCACCGAGAAGGCGCGCGGCATTATGAGCGAGTTTCCGGACTCACCGTATCAGCGCGCGTTGTACGGGATTACGGAACTGGTCACCGAGCGGGATCACTGAGGCGACGCGTTGTGGCGCACGCACTTTTGCGTGCCGCGATGGCACTCCTGCCATCGCAGGCGGCCAGCGGCCGCCTTAAGCCGGGCTAGCGCCAGCGCCGGTTACCACGCGGCCACCGCAAATCGAAGGGGTCTTACGCTGGTGACTTAGAGGGCATTTGCGATACCCAGGCCATCGGACGCCGCCGCCCGCAAACGATTCACCCGCAAAGCTCACGCCGGAGTTTGTTGACGTATTCGACGCCATCGCCGATGTCGGCACGGGTCCTTCCACATCCCGTAAAACGCAAACTCCCGAACAGGCCGGGACTTAGTCTTCAGGCGGTCGATGTACGAAGGGAGCCGTACGTCAACGATAGTTCCCTCGTCGATGGTCACTTCCTCAAGAGGCTTGAAGACGCCATCCTCGTACTTTGCAGCGATCGTCATGAACGCCCTGCCTTATCGCAGCACTATCGAACGGTATGGCCGAGGAGTGCTGCGATCCAAGATCAATTGCGGCGGGCGACCGATCCTACATGGAAGCGTTCTGGCAGCGCAGCGCGGGCGCAACCTCCATCTGCTGGACCTGCCGAATCGGGCTGACGCGCCGGGCGGGGTCCGAAGGCGGCTTGCCTGCGATAGGCAGACGTCTTCGAATGGGTGCCGGGGAACCGCGCCGGAAATCGAGTAATCGGCGAAATCTCCGACAGCAGTTAACAGTCTGTTGTCCACTTATTCTACAACTCTGAATAACAGGCATGATTATCCGTAAATAATTCGAATTGTAATGAAATAACTATTGACTGACTTACTGCGCCTCCCGCAGTATTCTAACCCCAACTGCGGCAATTTTGCCGAGTCGAACTTACAGGCCTTTCTTAGCGCCCTAGAAAGCCTCCGTAATTCCCAAACCAAAATCCAGAGTAAGTGGAGAATACCGGTATGCCCCGTTGGTGCCGTCTTGCAGCCGCCCTCCTGATCCTCGTAGCAGCAGCGCTCACCGCGCAGCGCCGCGTGGATCCCCGTTTGTCCTACCACCGCGTCATTGCCATCGTGCCCACCCAGGGCGCGGGCACAGCCGCGGACCCAATTCGCCCAAGGCACGCTCCCTCGCCGGAGCCCGGCGGACCATCCCGCGCCGGCATCATAGCGTTTACCTTCGAGCTGACCGACGACGGCAAGTACGCCGTCGCCGAATTCGTGGCCGTGGATCGCGCAGGGCTAGCCGAAGTTCTGGCCGACCACGGGCCGGGTGTCCTGGTGTTCGAGATGGGTGTGACCAAGGGCGCCGACATCGAGGGGGCCATACGCCCGTTCCGCAAAGACTTCTCCCTCCAAAGCTTCGGGGTGGTGGTCCAATGAGGAAAACGGGACTCTGTTTCCTGTACCTTGCCTTGGGGAGCGGGCTGCTGTTCGGCCAACTTCAAGGGAATTTCGACAGCGCCACCTGCGGCTTCGATCACCGGCTGGGCCTCAAACGGGGCCTCAACCATCAACGTGGATTTTTACGACGGCGCCGCATACCTTACGTCCACCGCTGCTAACGTGAACAGCGGCTCCGACTCCTATGTGGACGGCGCCTATCACGGGTTTTCCCTGCCGACGCCCGCCAGCCTGAAAGACAACCAGGTCCATAACATCTTCGTGCGCTACGGCGGCACCACCACCAACGTGGCCAGCCTGCCTGATACGGGCTCGCGCGCCATCCAGTGCGATTCGTCGTCGACGGCTTACCAATACTACTTTACGGACACACTGTTGAGCATCAACACCACCAATTGGACCCAGAATGGGACGCTGGCGGTGCTGCCCACATGGGGCCTAAGCGCCACCTCATCCGGCGGCGGAAGCCTGATCTCAAAAGTGGCTGTGCAAGGACCCTCCAGCACGAATTACGAGGTCAACATGACCGTGGCGCTGAAAACCGGCGGCGGCTACTACGTGGAATATCTGCGGGCATCGTCGAATGCGCTTACGGGGCAGGGAACATACTTCTCGGTGGAGTTGCAGAACCCCACGTTCAACTCCGCGGGCGCCTGCACGGCAACGGTGGTGGCATACCGGCGGTCAACAGCGTGGTAACCCAGCTCTATTCGGCGCCGGTGGCCTGCAATGATGGCATGCAGGTGCGCACCGTGGTGGTGGGCACGAACGCCGTGATAATGGTGAACGGGGCCAACCACACGATTTCTGGAATCACTCCCACGTCGGGCGCGCCGTGTGGGCGGCCGGAGCATGCCCTCTACGAACGCGATTACACTGGTGGAACTGGGCCCGCAAGACCAGATCGCGCCATCCCCGGTAAATGCCAACACCTTTACGACCACGGTATACGCCAACAGCGTGACCGCGGAATGGCAGGGCGCCGTGGACGATCCCAATGGAGTGGGCGTGGCCATCTACGTAATCTACCGCACCGACGGCTATTACATCTACAGCTACGACGCGTCCCTTTACGACGCGACCGCGCAGCCAAATACGACTTACACCTACCAAGTGAGCGCGCACGATTTCCACGGCAACGCCAGCCCGGTAAGTTCGTTCGCCGTGACCACGCCGCCGGCAGGCGCCATCGACCCGCGACGCGTAGGCGTGCGGCCCACCGGCAGCTACTGGGGCGGCGCCGGGGAGCAGATCGACCTGCTCAGCGGCAACTTGAGCTACTCGCTGCCGCTGGTTACGGCGGTGGGCCGCGGAGGCCTGACGGCCACTTTCGCGCTGGCTTACAACTCGCAGAATTGGCGGACCGTAATCGGAGGCCCGGCCTACGTCCTGGGTGCGGATGTGGGATACGGCTTCGGCTGGCAACTGATGCTGGGATCGCTGATGCCGGTCTATGGCCAGACTGTGACCGTGCAATACTACCTGTTCACGGATTCCACCGGCGCGCAGTACCAGCTCAACCAACAAAGTGGTGGGGTGTGGACTTCCAGCCAGAGCGTCTACGTCTGGTACGATTCCAACGCCAACCGCCTGTACTTCCGGAATGGAACGTTCTGGCTGATGGGTTGCGTCTCGGCGGGCGGAGAGCCCGACGCCGGCACGCTGTATCCGACCGTGGTGGAGGACAGCAACGGCAACCAGATTATCGTGCATTACATGGCCGGCGTGGCGGCCAACTGGATCGATTCGAGCGCGCGCGTCAGCACTATTGAGGACGCGCGGGCGGTCTCCTACTCCAATGGCGGAGATACGCTCTATGAGTCGTACGCGTTCACCTACACGACCGGGGGCTCGGGCATGTCGTACCTTACCGGCATCACCAGCTACGTGGGCACGCCGGAGAATTACACGGTTAGCATTAACCAGGGGGTAGGGATTTATTCGCCTGGCGGCACGTCATTTGGCATGGCCGGCAACCTGAGGCACGTGACGGCGGTGGGTCTGGGCTATGAGTGGACGTTCGTTTATAGCGGGGAATACGGCGGCACCGACGGCGACATGACCCAAGTGCAGCTCCCGCAGGGCGGACAACTGACGTGGAGCTACGATTCATTCACCTACAACGGCAATCGGTCGCTGGAGGAGGTGCAGTCTCGCTACCTGCTGGCCACCAGCGGCGGAACACAGTACACCTACACCTTTGCCCGCACCGATCCCAGCAACTCGGTGACCGTGCATTCGGCAGTGGCCCTGGACGACGCCAGCGGAGCCGAGAAGTACTGGTCGTTCAACACCAACACGTCGATTCCCTGGAGCCTGGGGCTGGTAGCGGAGTTGCAACATCGGTCCGCGCCGGGAGTGACGCCGCCGGTGCGCGACGAGCTGTACACGTGGGTGCAGGACTCACCCGGCGATGCGTATTTGGGAAACGTGAAGACCGTGCTCGACGAAGGACAGACTTACGCGCAGACCACCCAAACGGTGCAGACCCAGGATTCCTACGGCAATGTGCTGACCACCCAGCAGTACGATTACGGCAACCTCAGCACGCCGGCGCGGACCTACACGAATACTTAGGCAACAAATTACTTGACTCACCACTACTCCTGATGTATGCTCAAATTATGGAAAACGCCAACATCAGCGCTCACAGTGGTTTGATGGCAGCGATAAGGCACTACAGTAACCCGCTTACCTGCATCCTGGAGGTTGCGGCGGTAAAGTGGCCGAAGGGCGAACCGGTCTGCCCGCGATGCCAAGGGAAAGACCATTTTTTTCTGACTACCCGCTTGATGTGGAAATGCAAATCCTGCAAAAAGCAGTTCTCCGTCAAGATCGGGACGATTTTCGAGGACTCCCCTGTCGGCTTGGACAAGTGGCTCTGCGCCATGTGGATGATTGCCAATTGCAAGAACGGCGTATCGAGCTACGAGATTTCCCGCGCCCTTGAGGTAACTCAAAAGACTGCATGGTTCATGCTCCATCGTATCCGTTACGCCCAGCACTATGGCACCATCGACAAGATGACGGGGACGGTTGAGGCCGACGAAACTTTCATCGGCGGTAAGGCTCGCAACATGCACAAGTCGCGCCGTGAAGCTAAAATCCACGGGCGGGGGCCGGAAGGCAAAGCGATTGTGTTTGGTCTGCTGGACCGTGAGACTGGCAAGGCGCAGGCTACCGTAGTCGAGACACGGCGGAAGGGTGAACTTCAAAATCAAGTGCGCCAAACGGTAGAGCCGGGTTCCGAGTTGCACACCGATGCGCTGAAGTCCTACGAAGGTCTTGATGAGTATCAGCACAAGGTTATTGACCATGCCGAAGCCTATGTCGAAGGGAACGTACACACGAATGGATTGGAGAACTTTTGGAGCCTCCTGAAGCGCGCCATCAAAGGCACCTATGTTAGTGTCGAGCCGTTCCATTTGTTCCGATACCTGGACGAACAGACCTTTCGCTACAACGAGCGTAAGTTGACTGACCAAGAGCGTTTTCAGAAGGTATTGGGATCAGTCGCCGGAAAGCGACTGACTTGGAATACCCTAACCAGTCAGGAGGTGGGGTGATGGAGCACACAACGGAAGAAGAGAAGGGCGCGGACAGCATCGAAGATATGCCGGAGCATCGAAAGTTCAGAGCACTACTAAGAAAGGTCATCAAAGCGCCACCCCTTCCACGAAAGTGGCATAATGGCGTATCGCCACGGGCCGGTAATCCGAATGCGCCGGGGCGGAAACGGAAGGCTCTTGACACATAATATATAAACTGCGATGGATGACAATGACGGTGAGCCAAAGGAACACGATGCCACAAACGATGTACCCACAGAAGGCCCAACTGTTCTCGGATTGCGGGAGCAACAAGCAGACGCAGGCCATTCCAATGGTGGCAGTGACAATCCCACATACAAACAGCAGATAGCCAAATGGTTTCGGCAGCACTTTGGCGGCCATAGGATGCTTGAGTGGCTCACTTTTGCATTTGAGGTTCTGACGTTTATCGCGCTTTGCGTTTATAGCGGATTCTCCTACGGTCAGTGGCAAGCTATGCGTGACCAAAAAGCTGTTATGCAAGGGCAATTGGATCAAATGAAAAGCAGTTCCATTCAAACCGACAGACTGATCGCCGCAACTCAAGATCTCGCTACTGCCGCTAAGGCTCAGGCTACTCTGACTCACCGACAGATAATAGCGACGTATGGGGCTGGCATAAAGCCAAGCTTCGAGCTGCGGCCTGCCGGAATAAGACTTAGCTTCTTCCCAGCGTCCGATCATACCTTGACCCATCCACAATCGGTTCCCGCGAAGAACGTTCGCCTGTCGGCTACTATCATTCGCAAGCATCTCCCAGACATGAGACCGTACCCACCTACCGGCCACATAGAGTTCTACGCAGCCACTATACCGGCAGATGTGGATCGTCCAGGGATCACGCAGCAAGACTACCGTATTAGACTTGACGATAGTTCCTTTATCGCTATGCAGAACCTGCAACAGACCGTGACAATTAAAGGGCTGCTTACATTTGATAATGGGTTCGGTGATATTATCAACGAACCCATCTGCGTCTCTTGGCTGGAATATAGATTTTCCGGTGCCCCGCCTATGGTAGGATTCGTTCCCTGCGAAGACTTTCCAGCATTGCTGAGAAAAGCCGAAGGCCGCGCAGAACATCCGAGAAAGCAAAACAATAAAGTAAATACTAGCCTGTCACGCCACCAGCCAGCATACCGCCGCTTCCGTGAGTCAAGTAATTTGTTACCGACAGTAGCCCTAGTGACCCGCTAACCGGAAGCCACCGGCTGAGCGGCGCGATGTTCCCAGAACCGCGTTCACAACCCTTCTTGTCCAGTAAACAAGGCACTTAACCCAAATACGGCGCACCCTCGGCCTTACACTGTGATTAGGATGACAAGGTCGCCTCGTCTGCCAATTCGCTCCCACGCACTCACGAACTGCCGACTGGCCCTTCGGAGTCCCCCGAAACTGCGCCAGGCGGGTATACCAAACGAACCTAGTCCCATAATCGGACACCAGGGCGGGGCAGGCGGTTTCGCCTGCCGAAGCGCGCTCGCGCGCCGCGCCTGCTACAAACAGGATGCCGTCGATCCCACGCGCTTCCGCAGAAAGTGCGTACGTTTGTCCATCGGCAGCGCCATATGCCGCCGGATTTGCTCGATTAACGCGCGTTCGCTCTCCAGCCGCAGGGCTTCATGCTTCGTCAGTCTCGGCTTTCTTTTCGGCATGCAGAGCTTTCTCCAGTATCGCAAGTGCAGCCAGGTCCTGGGGGCGTCCGGCCGCCCGTTTGCTTCTGACGATATCCGCAAGGGTGGCAACCAGAAGGGGGTAGCCGTCCAAGTCCAGTCGAGTGGCCCGGCTGCGCACGCCCTCCATCGAGCGGACACCGTCAATCCGCCCCATGAAATCCACCTGGAGCAGGTCCCCGTCACGCGAGATGCGGAAGAGCCCGGAAACCGGGTAGTAGGGTCTCATCAATACGGCCTCCAGTTCTTTCGCAATGGCTTTCAGCTTACGCAGATTGGCGGGTGTCTTGCGAAACAGGAAATCGAGATCGAATGCGGCTGCGTTGTCGATCAGCACCGCTTCCAGGCCATGCTCGTGCAGTAAGCGGGCCAGTGTGCAAAGTATGGGACGCGCATCCATAACCAAACTCATTGTACTCGCGCTGTCGCTGGCGGCGTGCGGGCGGCGTCCCGACCCGCTGCCGGGCTTCCCGCGCGTATTTGTGTGGGCCTGGGAGCGTCCCGAAGACTTGCGCTGGCTCGATACGCGCGCGGTGGGCGTGGCGTTTCTGGCGCGCACGGTGTGTCCGCGGGGGGACGGCGTGGGTGTGCGCCCACGCATGCAGCCACTGCGGACGCCGCCGGGCGCGGTGCTGATGGCTGTCGTCCGGGTGGAAAGCAGTGGACGCGCGGCAGGCGCGGATGCGGCCCGCACCGCCCAGGCGATCGCCGATGCCGCGGCCATGCCGGGCGTGCGCGCGCTGCAAGTCGATTTCGACGCGGTGGTCTCCGAGCGGGATTTTTATCGCGCCGTGCTGCTGGATGTGCGGCGGCGCGTGCCGGCCAGTATGCCCATCTCCATCACGGCGTTGGCATCCTGGTGCGAATCGGACGGCTGGATCGCGGGACTGCCGGTGGCCGAAGCGGTCCCCATGTTGTTCCGCATGGGCCACGACCACTATTCTCCGGGCGGCGATTTCGAAAACGCATTGTGCCGTTCGAGCGTCGGGGTCTCCACGGATGAGTTGCCCGCGCGGGTTCCTTCCGGGCGGCGGGTGTACGTGTTCCATCCGCGCGCATGGGCGGAAGACGACGTGCAAGCCATGCTCCGGAAGGCCGGGAGATGGCAAAGACAATTCTGATTCTTTTTGTTTTGGCCGGGGCATTGATCGCCCCGGAGGATCTTTCCAGTTGCGGTCCGTTCGAGACGGAGCACCTGTTTGCGAGCAAGCGCGGGCCGCTTGACCAGGCGCGTTATTTCGGCGGCCGGCTGGACATCGTTGAGCCGCACTACCCGCGCATTTATCTGGTGGCGGCTTACCGCTATTTGTCGGGCTTGGGCCTGAGCGCGGCGGACCAGAAGGCTCTGCTGACGCGGCCGGCCGGTCCGGATTACTGGAACCCCCAGGGCGGCGGCGCGGCGCAAGATTGGCTGCGCATGCGGGTAACGGTGGGCGCGCCCGCCATGGATCACGTCGACCAGTTCAGAATCTACGATCAGAACGAATTGACTTTGAATTGCGGTGACGATGCCTTCCGCAACGCGGCCGCCGTGTTGGGCGAACACTTTCGCGCGGGCCGTAACCATGACGACTTGCGAGCCTGGGTGGCGGCGCAGGACCAGGTGTTCGCGAATTGCTCCGGGGCGGGGGGGGTTCCCGCTCCGCTGGGGGCCGGAGCCGCTTCGTGGATGCGGGCGGACCGCGCCTATCAGATCGCCGCGGCGAAATTCTACGGCGGTGGGTTCGACGGCGCGGCCTCCGATTTCCTGCTGATTGCCGCCGACCGCACGTCGCCATGGCACGGCATCGCGCCTTACCTGGCGGCGCGCGCCTTGATCCGCAAGACGACGTTGGTGGATGCCAACGCGGCCGCGGCCGCCCAGGACCAGTTGCGCAAGGTGCTGGCCGATCCCGATGCGGCGCAGTGGCATGCGAGCGCCCGCGGCCTGATGCGCTACCTGCGCATGCGCACGGATCCGCCGGGCGCGTTCAACGAAATGGCGCATGCGCTGGAAACGGAGAAGACCGGCGTCGCGGGAATCATGAACGATTACCGGCTCTTGTTCGACCGGCTCGACAACCATCAACAAAATCCGCCGCGCGATGCGGACATCACCGACTGGATTGCCACTATGCAGCACGACGCGGACGATCATGCGCTCGCCAAGTGGCGGGCCACGCGCTCTTTGCCGTGGTTGGTGGCGGCGCTCACCTGGGCCGACAAGCCGGATGCGGAAATGATGGCGGCGGCCGCGCGCGTGGGGGAGAGTTCTCCCGCTTACTTGACCGTGGAACTCCATCGCCTGCGCCTGCTGCCGGCGGATGAAGCGCGTCCGCGCCTGGATGCCATGCTCAGCCGCAAGATGCCGGTCGCCGCGCGCAACCTGTTCCTGGCGGAGCGCATGCGCGTGGCGCGCGATTGGGACGAACTGCTAAGGTTCGCCCCGCGCACCGAGGCCGGGACATTCGACGGCGTGCGCGAAGAGGCCACCACGGGCCGGCCGGCGCGCTACTTCGACGAGGACGCCGCCAGCATTCTGGATCGCCAGGCGCCGCTGGCCGTGCTGCGGCAGGCCGCGCAGAGTCCGTGGCTGCCGGCGAATCTGCAACTGGAAGCCGCGCGCGCGGTGTGGGTGCGGTCCATCATGTTGGGCGACGTCGCCATGGCCAAAGACATCGCGCCGGTGCTGGCGTCGTTGGCCCCGTATCTGCAGCCGCAGCTCGAGGGTTACCTGGCGGCGCCGGTTGAAAAATCGCGCACGTTCGCGGCCGCTTGGCTGCTGCTGAATAATCCGGGCATGCGGCCATGGATTGACGCAGGCCCTGGACGCGGCACACCCACACCGCGGATCGATAGCTTCCGCGATAACTGGTGGTGTCTGGCGAACAGGTGGAACCTGCCTGTCAATGCGCCGCTCGACCTGGTGTATCAGGGGGCCGCGCCGGAGGCCGGATTCTTGTCCAAGGCCGAGCGCGACCAGGCGCGGCAGGAACGCCAACGGATGGACGCCTTCCCGGCCGCCGCCACTTTCATGGCCCAGCAAGCGGTGGAATGGGCCGGGACGCATCCCGGCGATCCGCGTGTGCCCGAGGCGTTGCACCTGGCCGTGCGCGGCGTGCGCTACGTCTGCGGCGGCGATGGGGACACGGACCGTTGGGCGAAGCGCGCCTTCCGGCTGTTGCACGTCAGCTATGCGAAAACCGAGGCGGCCCGCCAGACGCCGTATTGGTATCAAGCGGGCGCGCGTTGAGGGGCCGGATATAAACTGTACTTATGCTTCGATTGGCCCTGCTGTTCTGCTGGATTCCGCTGTTATGCGCGCAGAGCGACGATGTGCGCGCGGTGTTGCAGCATTCCGAAGAAGCCTGGAACCGCGGCGATTTGGCGGCGTTCGCCTCTTACTACGACGACTCGCCGGAGACGACGTTCGTCGGGCGGGATGTGGTGAAGGGAGGCGTGCAGGCGATTCTGAACCGGTATCGCAAAGCCTATCCCACGCGTGAGGCGATGGGCACGCTGGCGTTCTCGAACGTGGAGGTGCGGACGCTCGCGCCGGATGTGGCGTTGGTCACCGGTGAGTTCCATTTGGAGCGCACGGCCGCGGGCGGCGGCAACTCGGCGGGGCGCTATACGCTGATCCTGCGCAAGACGGCGGCGGGGTGGAGAATCATTCACGATCACACCAGCTAGCACGATCGCACCAGCTAGCGGGCTCCACTGAAACGGCCGCGGTATCCGTACTGGTACACATGGCGGAGAACACAGAGTAATAAGCTCCTTATATCTGTTATAATCCAGTCAGAACCGGAGGAAAATCCACTTTGTTGGAACTAGCCAAAACCGTTCACCGCTTCGGCCTGCCCTATATGCTGCGTTTGCAAAAAACGTACCGCACCGGATGGGACGAGATGATACGCGGCTATCTCGAAACCACCACCATGCACGCCCTGCTCAACGTGGGCCTGATCGATGAAATGCAGAAGAAGGACAGCGTGGATATTCGCGAATTCGCGGCCCACGCCAACCTGGAGCCGGCCGTGCTGCAACCGCTGTGCGAGGCCTTTTACTGCCTGGGCATGTTCGAGCGGAACTGCGGGGGCTACTCGCTGTCCGAAAAAGGCCGGAACGTGGTGGAGGTGATGCGCGGGTGGCTGGAGGTCTGCTACGGCTACGGCGAGGTGTTTCATTCGCTCGAACCTCTGCTGCGCAAGGAAAAAGTCTACGGCCGGGATCTCTATCGCCGGTCGGATTTCGTGGCGCGCGGCAGCGGCGAGATGGAAAATCTGCTGTTCTTCCCGATGGTGGACGACATCATTAACGCCCACGGTTACAAGCGCGTCCTGGACCTGGGCTGCGGCGACGGGACGTTCCTGCGGTTGCTGTGCGGGTTGAACTCGGAAGTCCAATGTTACGGCATCGACCTGGCGCCGGAAGCGGTGGCGGAAGGCAACCGTCTGCTAGCGGAGGCGGGCCTGCGGGATAGGGTTAACCTTATGGCGTTGGACATCTCCAAGATAGACCAGGCCGCCTTGCCGCCCATCGACGTGGCGACCGTGTTCTTCGTGCTGCATGAGCTGCTCTATTTCGGCGAAGATGTGCTGCTGAACTTCCTGAAGGATTTCCGCCGCCTGTTTCCGGGAACTCCGTTGGTGGCTTTCGAAGCGGTGCGGCCGCCGGCGGAAGAGTTGCGGCGGCATCCGGGTATTTCGGTTTATTACTTCCTTTATCACGACCTGACCCAGCAAAAGCCGGTGGACGCGGATACCTGGAAATCGCTGTTCCGGGCGGCGGGGTTCGAATCGATCGAGGAGCGCTTGCTCGATTTCGCGAAAGCCGCAATCTACATTCTGAAGTAGCATGGCGCGGCTGCTCTTCACGGTCTGGCCCTACCCGACGCACCTGCACCCGTTCCTGGCGCTGGCCGGCGAAGCGCGCAGGCGGGGGCATGACGTGGCATTCTACAGCGGCGGCGGCGCGATCCCCATTCTGGCGCGGGAAGGCTTCCGCTGTTTTCCGTTCGGCCGCGTGGATTGGAGCCGCGTGGCGCGTACGGTGGACGATCTGATCGCCGGGCGCAAGCAGCCGTCCCAGATGCGTCGCCTGTGGCCCCGCTTCCTGGTGGAAACGGTGCCCGCCCAGGTTACGGACCTGAACGCGGTGCTGGCCGAGTGGCCGGCCGATGCGCTGGTCTGCGACATCGCCATGTGGGCGCCCATCCTGATTCTGCGTGAACGCGACGGAATTCCGGTGGCCGCCTTTTCGCACGTGGCGAACTGCATCCTGCCGGGACCGGATGGGCCGATTCAGGGTATTGCCTTGCCGCGCCGGCGGCACGGCTGGGAGACGCTGGTCGCCAAAGTTGCGGCGGGCGCGGCGCACCTGGTGACGGCGCGCACGCGGAGGAGAGCGAACGAGTTGCGCCGGCAGGCGGGCTTGGCGCCGCTCGACGGGAGCGTCAACCAGTTAACCGGCAGCTTGCCGCTTTATCTGGTCCCCAGCGCGCCGGAGTTCGACAATCGGCGGCGCGATCTGCCGGCCGCCGTGCACTATGTAGGGCCATGTCTTTGGGACAAGCACCGGGACCAACAGCCGCCCGCGTGGCTGGCGGAAATCCCACGCGACCGGCCAGTGGTGGTGGTGGATGAGGGATCGCTGTTCACCCATGAACCGCGTGTGCTGGAGTTGGCCGTCCGCGGACTGGCCGGCTTTCCGGCCACCGTGGTTCTGTTGGCAGGGGAGGGCAGGGAGGTGGGCCGTCTCAATCTGGGCCCGCTGGCTCCCAATATCACGCTGCGGGCGCACGCAGCGCTGAGCGATGTGCTTCCCTTGGCCGATATATTGGTGACGAACGGCAATTCCGAGTCGGTGTTGGCGGCTCTGCAGGCGGGGCTGCCGGCGGTGGTGTTGCCTTCCATTTGGGACCAGGCGGAGATGGCCTGGCGGGTGCAGGAGACCGGAGTGGGCCTGCGGGTTTCTCCCTGGCGCGCGACACCGGCGCGCTTGCGGCGGGCCGTCGAATCCGTGATGGACGCGCCGTCCTTTCGCGGCAAAGCCCGCGAAATGGGGGAGGCTTTGGCGCGCTGCGGAGGTC
>Ga0302325_10010071_pt1 | contig 20535 bp, 20 predicted proteins | sample Palsa_T0_2_FD_201948 | JGI IMG/M metagenome (GOLD analysis project Ga0302325, IMG submission 201948) | Peat permafrost microbial communities from Stordalen Mire near Abisko, Sweden - Palsa_T0_2 | ecosystem: Environmental > Terrestrial > Soil > Palsa > Peat permafrost | place: Sweden: Abisko...
AGCGCAGGCGCGTGTAAGCCATGGCTCGAGACACAGGTCCACAGTGCAAGCAGTGCCGTCGCGAGGGGCAGAAGCTGTTCCTCAAGGGCGAGCGCTGCCTGACCGACAAGTGCGGGGTCGAGCGGCGCTCCTACCCGCCGGGCGATCACGGCCGTGGCCGCCAGAAGCAGAGCGAGTACCGCGTCCAGCTGCGTGAGAAGCAGAAGGCCAAGCGCTACTACGGCGTGCTCGAGAGCCAGTTCCGCATCTACTACTCCAAGGCTTCGCGCCAGTCCGGCGCGACCGGTGAGAACCTGCTGCGGATGCTGGAGTGCCGGTTCGACAATGTGCTCGTCCGGCTCGGCTTCGCCGCCTCGCGGCGCCAGGCTCGCCAGCTGATCCTGCACGGACACTGGACGATCAACGGCCGGAGGGTGAACATCCCCAGCTACCAGCTGCGCGAGAGCGACGTGATCGCTCTGCACCCCGGTTCCAGCGACGGCGCCAACCAGGTGATTCGTGACGCGACCGAGCTGACCGGGCAGGTGCCCGCGTGGCTCCAGGCCGATCACGACGGGCTGACGGCCAAGGTGCTCCGTAAGCCCGAGCGGCGAGAGATCGCCGCGCCGGTGCAGGAGCAGCTGATCGTCGAGCTGTACTCCAAGTAGCGATCTTTCACAGCCACCCGGGTGTCCAACCTCGCGGTGGCGTTGATACCGCGCCGCGCGTCTGCGGCCAGGAACCCACGATGTTAGGAACATGCGATGCTTGATTTCCAAGTCCCCCGAATCTCCGCCGAGTCGGCCGACGAGACCCGCGGATCGTTCACGATCGAGCCGTTGGACCGGGGCTTCGGTTACACCTTCGGCAACTCGCTGCGGCGCGTGCTGCTCTCCTCACTTGCCGGCGCGGCCGTCACGAGCGTCCGGATCGAGGGCGTCGCGCACGAGTTCTCGACGATCCAGGGCGTCAAGGAAGACGTCACCGACATCGTGCTCAACCTCAAGGGCGTCGTCTGCCGGATGCACTCCGACGCGACCGAGATCGAGGCGCCGCTGGTCGTCAGCGGCCCCGGCGACATCACGGCCAAGGACATCGACCTGCCTTCCGGCGTCGAGATCCTCAACCCCGACGCGCACATCGCGACGCTCGAGAAGAAGACCAAGCTCGAGGTCTACCTGACGATCGGCCGCGGCCGCGGCTACCGGCCGGCCGAGGAGAACAAGTCGCCCGACCAGCCGATCGGCGTGATCCCGATCGACTCGATCTTCTCGCCCGTGCGCCGTGTCGCCTACAACGTCGAGCAGGCCCGCGTCGGCCAGAAGACCGACTTCGACAAGCTCACGCTGGACATCGAGACCGACGGTTCGATCGACCCGCAGGCCGCGCTGCGTGAGGCCGCCGAGATCCTGATCTCGCAGCTGGCGATCTTCACCGACGCCGACCGCGTGGTCGAGCTGCGTGACGTCAACGCCGCCGGGATCCTCGATCCGGGCGCGATCAACGGCTCCGGCGCGACCGCCACCCGCCCGCCCAACGCGATGGACGACATCCTGATCGAGGAGCTCGAGCTCGGCGTCCGCTCCTACAACTGCCTCAAGCGGGCGGGGATCCAGACCGTCGGGGATCTCGTCTCAAAGACCGAAGGCGAGCTCAACGCGATCCCGAACTTCGGTAAGAAGTCGATCGACGAAGTGATCGAGACCCTGCACGCGCGGGGCCTGTCGCTCCGCAACGACTAAGGTGTACGGGCTCACCTCCCACCCCGCCACCCCGGCTCTCTAACCCTTCACGTACTCATGCGCCATCAGCGTCAGCGATACCAACTCAGCCGTTCGGCCGCGCACCGCAAGTCGTTGCTGATGAACCTCTCCAAGGAGGTCATCGAGCACGAGCGGATCCAGACGACGCATGCCAAGGCCAAGGCCGTCAAGCCTGAGCTCGAGAAGCTGATCACGCTCGGCAAGCGGGGCGACCTGCACGCCCGCCGCCAGGCGCTGTCGGCGCTCGGCCAGGACAAGTTCACCGTCTACAAGCTGTTTGAGGAGATCGCGCCGCGATACGAGGAGCGTCACGGCGGGTACACGCGCATCCTCAAGCTCGGGCCGCGTCGGTCGGACTCGACCGAGATGGTCCTGCTCGAACTCGTCTGACTCGGCCCACCGACCCTCCGCCCCCGCCCGGAATCGATCCCCACCCGTCCGGAATCGATCTCCACCACCCGCCCCCAGCCGGCGGCGTGGTCTCGCGCCTGCTGATCGAGTACGACGGGACCGACTTCTCGGGCTGGGCCGCGCAGCCCGGGCTGCGCACCGTGCAGGCAGAGCTCGAGCGCGCGCTGTGCACCGCGTTGCGGGCCGAGCGCGTGACGCTGACGGTCGCGGGGCGGACCGATGCCGGCGTGCATGCCAGTGGCCAGGTCGCCAGCTACGAGGGGCCACCCGCGCGGGTCCACACGCTCAACGCGCTGCTGCCCTATGACGTCGCAGTGCTGGGCTGCGAGGCGGCGCCGCCCGGCTTCAACGCCCGCGCGCATGCGACCAGTCGCGCCTACCGTTATCGGCTGCTGACGCGCGCGGCACGGAGTCCGTTCGATCGGCGCCGGGCGCTGCACTGGCCGCACCCGCTGGATCACGACGCGCTATACGCGTGCGCGACGGCGATTCGCGGCACCCACGACTTCACCGCGTTCACGCCGACGCAGACCGAGCACGTGCGCTTCGCCCGCGACGTGCTGTCGGCCGAGTGGCGGCGTCGCGACGGGGAACTGCTCGAGTTCGAGATCGAGGCCGACGCTTTCATGCGGAACATGATCCGCGTGCTGGTCGGGACGATGCTCGAGGTGGCGCAGGGGCGTCGCACGCACGCGCAGTTCGCCGAGCTGCTGGAGGGCCGGCCGCGGGAGCAGGCCGGGGTCACCGCGTCGCCGCACGGGCTCGAGCTGATCGGCGTCGGCTATGGCGGTGAGCGCGTGCTTGCGAGGAGCTGAAAAGTCAGAATTCTTATCAAACAGAAAACCTGACTCGTGTTAAACGTGCCTAATCCTGAGTATGATCTACCAGAAGGTAGATGTTCGGGGGTCGGCTACGGCCCGGAGGGGAACGGATTCTCCTCCGGGCCGTAGCCGGACCTTCCCCCGCGGTCACCCGCCGGTGACGGCGCGCGCATCTCAAAGACGCCTGCGCGCGCCATAGCATTGGTATGCAGATGCGAGTGCTCCTGACCAACGATGACGGGATCGAGGCCGACGGCCTGCAGGCGTTGCGCCGCCGGTTGTTGACGATCCCCGGGGTGGAGTTGGCTGTGATCGCGCCCGACGGCAACCGCTCCGCGATGGCCCGTTCGATCACGACCCGCCGCCCGCTGTGGGTGCGCGAGGTCGATTTCGGCGACGGCACCGTCGGCTACGCGACCGATGGAACCCCGGTCGACTGCGTGCGATTGGCCAACCTCGGGCTGGTCGACGGGTTCCAGGCCGAGCTGGTCGTGGCGGGGATCAATCACGGCGCCAACCTCGGCGACGACATCACCTATTCCGGAACGGTCGCGGCGGCGCTCGAGGCACTCGTGCTGGGCCTTCCGGGGATCGCCGTCTCCCAGCAGTCGATCGCGCGTGAGCTGGACTTCCGGTCTGGCCCGGCGTTCGAGTTCGAGCGCTCGGCGGCATTCGCCGCGCGGCTCGTGTCCGAGCTGCGCGAGTTGCCGCTGCCGAGCGGGACGCTGCTGAACATCAACGTTCCCGGCACCCCGCCGACCGGGGTCGAGGTCGCACGGCTCGGCAAGCGCGTGTACCGCGACGAACTGTCGCTGCTCGGCGAGGACGGCGGCCGCCGCCAATATCGGATCTACGGCGACGCCGACTTCGAGCGCGACGAGACCGGCACCGATCTGGCCGCGGTCGCGCACGGGAGGATCGCCGTCACCCCGATCCACTTCGACCTGACCTACGCCGCGGGGATGGAGGCGCTCGCGGACTATGACCTCGCGCGGTTGATCGAGCCCGCGGCCAGCGAGGTGGCCGGGCATTGAGCGCCGGGGGCGGCACGCGGAAGGCCAAGGCAACGGCGGCGAGGCGGCGGGCGGCGAGCGCCGTCGAGCGGGCCGCTGAGCTGCGCACCGAGCTCGAGCACCACGGCTATCGCTACTACGTGCTCGACGACCCCGAGGTCGGCGATGACGTCTATGACGCGCTGTTGGACGAGCTGCGGCGGATCGAGGCCGAGCACCCCGAGCTGTTGACGCCGGACTCGCCAACGCAGCGCGTCGGCGGTGAGCCGGTCTCGGATCTGGTCAAGGTGCGACACCCCGAGCCGATGCTGTCGCTGGCCAACGTCCGCTCGGCCGAGGAGCTGCGGGCGTGGATCCAGCGGATGCGCAGCCATCTCGCCCGGGAGGGGATCGAGGATCCGGCATTCGAGTTCGTCGCCGAGCCCAAGATCGACGGCCTGGCGATCTCGCTGATCTACCGCGACGGGCTGTTCGAGCGCGGCGCCACTCGAGGCAACGGCGAGGTGGGGGAGGACGTGACCCACAACCTGCGGACGATCGGGCAACTGCCGCTGCGCTTGGACGTCGAGGATCCGCCCGAGTTGGTCGAGGTCCGGGGTGAGGTCTACATGTCGCTGCCCGACTTCGCGGCGCTCAACGAGCGGCGCGCCGAGGCTGGGCTGTCGACGTTCATGAACCCACGCAACTCCGCGGCCGGCACGATTCGTCAGCTCGATCCCAAGCTCGCCGCCGAGCGGCCCCTGTCGCTGTGGTGTTATGCGATCGGAGTCACCGAGGGGCTATCGCTCGATACCCACTGGGACGCCCTGCAGTGGCTGCGGGAGCATCGCTTCCCGGTCCATCCGGACGTGCAGCGGATGACGACCGACGAGGAGGTCGTCGAGCAGTGTCAGGCGTGGGAGCGCCGGCGGGGCTCGCTGGACTTCGAGATCGACGGCGTGGTCGTCAAGGTCTCGGATTACGTGTTGCAGCGACGGCTCGGCGTCGTCGGGCGCGACCCGCGCTGGGCGGTCGCGTGGAAGTTCCCGCCGACGACCGCGGTCACCCGGTTGAACGCGATCGGTTGGAACCCCGGCAAGTTCGGCGATCTGCACCCGTATGCGATCCTTGAGCCGGTTCACGTCGCCGGCGTGACGATCAAGCTCGCGACGCTGCACAACGAGGAGGACCTCGCTCGCAAGGACATCCGGGCCGGCGAGGACGTGATCGTGCTGCGGGCCGGCGACGTGATCCCCCAGGTGCTGTCGCCCGCGCCGCACGTCGCCGAGCAGGCCGACCGGTCGCCGCAGTCACGTCCGCCGGAGCGCTGCCCCGTCTGTGACACGCCGACTGTCAAGCCCGAAGGCGCCGTCTTCACCCGCTGCCCCAACCGCGACTGCGCCGGCCGGCGTTGGCAGCTGCTCAAGCACTTCGTCGGCGCGATGGACATCGACGGGCTCGGCGAGAAGCAGGTGTCGCTGTTCATGGAGCTTGGCTGGGTGCACACCGCAGCGGACTTCTACGGGTTGGAGGCGGAGCAGATCGCCTCGCTCGACGGCTTCGGCCAGATCTCGGCCGACAAGCTCGTGGCGGCGCTTGGAGCCTCCAAGCGGCAACCGTTCGGGCGGGTGCTGTTCGCGATCGGGATCGAGGAGGTCGGCTACGTCACCGGCCGCAGCCTCGCCCAACGCTTTCGTACGATCGACGCGCTGCTTGCGGCCGACGTCGAGGGGATCGAGGGGACGCCCGGCGTCGGTCCGAAGATGGCCGTTGCGATCCACGACCAACTGCACGATGACGTGATGCTGGCGTTGATCGAGGCGCTGCGCGCGCGTGGCCTGAGCCTGGAGGAGGAGGGCCCGCCGCCCGCCGAGGGCCCGCTGGCCGGTAAGACGCTGGTGTTGACCGGCACGCTCCCGGAGCTCACCCGTGAGCAGGCGACCGAGCGGATCATCGCCGCCGGCGGCAAGGTCACCGGCTCGGTCTCACGCAAGACCGACTACGTCGTCGCCGGCGACAGCGCTGGCACGAAGCTGGCCAAGGCCGAGAAGCTCGGGGTCGCGGTGATCGACGAGGCGGGGCTGCTGGAGCTTTTGGCCGGCGCCGGCTAGTGGTCGCTCACTTGCGTGAGGGGCCACTGCACCGGTCGCTCGCATCCGCGGAGGTGACAGTCCGGCACACCAGCACTCGATGCCAGGCGTGTGCGGGGGGTCAGAGCGCGCGTTCGTAGACGAACATCAGCGGCCCGTCCGGACCGCCGGAACGGTTGCTGAAGCCCATCCGCTCGTACAGTCGCCGCGCGACGAGGTCGGGCTCGTCGACCCCGATCTCCATCGTGTCGGCGCCCCGCGCGCGAGCCTCGCTGATTGCCGCGTGCATCAGCGCCGTCCCGACGCCGCGTCCGCGCCGGCGCGGGACGACGTAGAGCTCGGCCAGGTAGCACTCCAAGCCGGCGCTCCAGATCGCCGAGCGGAACCGGAGAACGGCGACCCCGACCGGTTCGTCGCCGGCAAGCAGGACCGCCGCGTCGCCGCCTGCGACAAGCCGTCGCAGCCGGCCGGAGAGGACGTCCGGTGGGGGCGTCGGCTCACCGAACTCCTCGTTGAAGTCGTGCAGCAGCCGGCCGGCCGAGATCATGTCCGGCCCGGTCGCCTGCCGGATCGGGCTGTCGGGGTCCACCCGCGCAAGGTACCGCCGCCGACGGCCGGGCGTGCGCGATGCCGCCGAGGTCCGGGGTGCGCGATATTTCTCACACCCCTGTTGGTTGTGTCACACGCGCGCTCTCGCGGGCGGCGGCGGCCGCGGTCAGCCGTCGTAGCTGGCGATCGCGACCTGCATCCGGTCCTGGATCGGGTGCGCATAGTCGGGCACGATCCCGTTCATCAGCAGTGCGTAGGCGATCGTGTGGCCGTCACGCGCGGTGCAGTAGCCGACCACGTTGGAGACGTCGTGCAACGTGCCGGTCTTGCCGCGGCAGCGACCCTGGGCGTAGGTGCCGTTCATCTCGTAGGCCAGCGTGCCGGTCTCACCCGCCACCGCCAGCGAGCTCGTGAACGGGACGTTGCCGGCCATCGTTTGCAGCAGCGTGATCACCTGGGCCGGGGTCGTGCGGTCATAGCGTGAGAGGCCGGAGCCATCGTTGAACCGCGGATGCACGCCGAACGAGGCGGCGACCTGGGCCTGCACGACCGCCACCCCGGCGGCGGTGGTGCCGCCGGACCCGAACTGCGCGCCGAGGTCCTTCAGCAGCGTCTCGGCGAAGAAGTTGTCCGACGGGGTGTTCGTCAGTTCGATCAGCTGGGAGATCGTCGGCGAGTTGACCGACGCCAGCGGCGCCGCCGCGGCCGGTGTGCGACCGGTGCTCACCGGCAGGCCGCCAGGCAGGTTGATCCCGTCGGCGCGCATTGCGGCGCGGAGCTGCAGGCCAGCCTCGAGCGTCGGGTTCCGGTAGTAGACCGTGCCGTCGGCGATGGCCCAGCCGCGGTTGTAGTCCAGGCCCGCGAGCTCGCCCTCCAGTTCGATCGATGGCCGGTTGGCGGTGGCGGGGGTGCCTTTGTCGTCGTCGAACCAGGAACCGTCGGCGACGAGCCGGCCGGCGACCGTGTCGACGCCTGCGCTGCGGAGCTTGGCCGCGAGCTGCTGGACGGAGCTGCCGGTGTCGTACAGGGAGTGATCGAACGAGGCCGAGCCGAACGTCGGGTCGCCACCGCCGCGCAGGTACAGCGTGCCGGTGAACGTCGAACCTCGCGTGCTGCCGGTCCCGAGCAGCGACGTCGTCAGTCTGGCACGGGGCCCGTAGAGCGACAGCGCCGTCGTGGTGGTGTAGAGCTTCTGGACCGAGGCGGGGAGCCTCGGGGTGTCCGCGCTGTGGGCATACAGGATCTGCTGCGTCGTGAGGTCGACGACCTCGGCGCCGCTCTGGTCGCCCGCCTGGCGCATGCCCGTGGCCAGCGACGTGACGAGCGCGCGCGCCGCGGGACCGGTGCCCTGGTTCGATCCGCCGGGCGGGGTCAGCGACGCGGAGCCGCTGGCGAGCGCCGCCGGGGCCGCGGCGAGCGCGAGCGCGAGCGCCAGGACGGCGATCGGCATGGCGAGTCGGAGACGCATCGAGGGTTGAAACCCGTCGGCGAGCCGAAAGCTGCGCTCGCCGGAGTGAACATCAGTGTGACGGGCGTCGCGGCGGTCCCGCGCCAGTCGCCGCGGAGCTTGGATCCACCGTCAGACCAATAAGATGACCCAAAGATGGGAAAAGTGGTCAATCTTCAAGACCCGGCGGAGTCGGCGGGCACGGCCCGCAGACGGGCGGCGGCCAAGCGGTCGACCACGGCCGCTCGCACCGCACGACGCGCACGTCCGTCCAAGACCGCGCTGGTGCTGGGCGGCGGCGGCTTCACGGGCGGCGTGTATGAGATCGGCGCGCTGCGCGCGCTCGATCTGATGTCGGTCAGCCACACGATCAACCAGTTCGACGTGTACGTCGGCACGAGCGCAGGTTCGTTTGTCGCCTCGGCGGTCGCCAACGGGATCACGCCGGAGCAGATGATGCAGTCGATCGTCCGGCAGGGGCCGGAGCAGCTGCCCGACGCGCGCGCCAACGCGCTGCTGCGCCCCAACTACCGGGAGTTCGTCACCCGCGGCGTCCGCTTCCCGTTGCAGCTCCTGAGCCTGCTGCGGATGCTCTCACGTGATCTCGGCCAGGTTTCGGCGATGGACATCGTGCTGGCGCTCGCCGAGTCGCTGCCGACCGGGCTCTACACGAGCGGTGGCCTCGAGCGCTATGTCCGTGACGTCCTGTCCCAGGCCGGGCGCAGCGACGACTTCCGTGACCTCGACGTCGAGCTGTACCTGACCGGGACCGATCTGGACTCGTGCGAACGGGTCGTGTTCGGTGCCGAGGGGTTGGACGACGTGCCGATCTCCAAGGCCGTAGCAGCCTCGTGCGCGGTCCCGATGGTCTACAAGCCGGTCCAGATCAAGGACCGTGTGTACGTCGACGGAGGTCTCGTGTCGACGACCAACATCGACATCGCGGTCGACGCGGGCGCCAAGTTCGTGGTCGTCGTCAACCCGTTGGTCCCGTACGTCGGGGACATCTCCGGGAGCGCCTCGCCGGGCCGGCGGGTCTCGAAGATGGGCTTCCCCCAGATCGGCTACCAGTCATTCAAGCTGCTGGCCCATCAGCGTCTGCACGAGCTCGCGCGGGGTTGGGAGGATCGCTATCCGGGCGTCGACATCATCCTGATCGAGCCCGATCCCAACGACGAGCTGATGTTCCAGACCGGGGTGATGAACTTCACCTCACGGGTCGAGATCGCGCGGCATGGGTTCGAGTCGGTGACGCTCCAGCTCGCCGAGGACTACCCGCGCTTCAAGCAGATCTGGGCCCGACACGGGATCGAGATCTCCGCCGAGCGGGTGCGCAACATCGTCCGACACTTCGAGGCCGAGCGTGAGTCCACGCGGGCCTGGCGGAAGATCCTCGAGCAGACGACTTCGACGCTGCTGCGCCAGTCCGCCGCTGAGCCGGGCGCCGACGGACGTTGAGGCCCGAGTTGCCTGCCGCCGGTGGCGGCGCCCGTCTTGGCGCCGCCGGGACGCGCCGCGCTCAGGCGCTGGCCGCGTGGGTCTGGAGCTGCTGCGCGACGGCCGGATCACGCATGCTCGAGAGGAAGAGGGTCTTGTCGATTCGACCGTTGAAGATGGGCACACCCAATTGGACGCATTTGGTGATGACGTCCCGCCTCTCGAGGCCGGCTTCGCGTGCAAGCTCGGTGGGCGTCAGGTGATTCGCCATGCGTTTCGCTCTCCTTTGTGGTGTTCACTACATGACCACAAGTATGCCGTCTCGCGCGGACGCTGACAACGCGAGATCGGCGCGATGCGGCAGTTCGTGGAGAGCTTTTAGGCGCATTTTCTGTGCTTTACGAATATTTAGGTTGTGGCGGAGGGCGTAGACGGTACGGTTCGGAGTACCGCTGGTACGCGATCGTTCCACCTGTCCAGGGTCTTTACGTGCCGCAGACCCTGACGTTCGTCCAGCAGAGCCCAAAAACCGCCGGGATCCACGAAACCGGCCGATACGTTTTAGTAAGAATTCTCCTCATGCGATGATCCAGACGGTGCGGTTAGGACGAATGAGTTGTTAAGCGTCCGTCCCACCCACTGAGGTCCACCCTATGCCCCAGACCCTCGACGTCCGTCCAGCAGTCCGCCCCGCAGCCTCCCTGCGCTCCGAGATCAGGCTGGTCGCGGACGCCCGCAGTGGGGACGATCGGGCATTCGAGGAGCTGTACTCGCGCTACCGCCAGCGGATCTTCGCGTTCATCCTGAGCCGGGTCCACGACCACGGCCGCGCCGAGGACATCGCTCAAGAGGTGTTCATGTCGGCCCTGCGACAGCTGCGCACGACCGACCAGGAGATCGTGCTGCAGCCGTGGCTCTACACGATTGCCAAGAACGCGTGCATCGACGAGTTCCGCCGCAGCGCGCGCGGGACGGCGGTGCCGGTCGGCTCCGACGACGATCTCTCCGTCGGGCGGGGCCCGATGCTCTCGCTGGTCCCCACGCCCGACGATGCGATCGAATCAAAGCAGCGTCTCGACGATCTGTGCGGCGCGTTCGGCGGGCTCTCGGACTCGCATCGCCGGATGCTGGTGATGCGCGAGTTCGAGGGGCTGTCCTACGACGCGATCGGCGACCAGCTCGGGATGAACCGTCAGATGGTCGAAAGTGGCATGTTCCGTGCTCGCCGCAAGCTCGGCTCCGAATACGACGACCTGGCCAGCGGCAGGCGCTGCGAGCAGATGGTGGACGCGATCGGCGCCGGCATGTTCGAGACGGTCAAGGGAATCGGCGTCAAGGAGCGCCGGCGCGTCGTTCGTCACCTCTCTCACTGCCAGAACTGCCGTCACCACGCGATGATGGCAAACGTTGACCAGTCGCTACTCAAGCCGCGCAGCATCGCCGACAAGCTCGCCGCACTGCTGCCGTTCGGGTTCTGGCGCAAGCTGTGGCCGCATGGTCACGGTGGCGCCGGCACCGCTGCGGGCGGCAAGGCGGCGGGTGCGCTCGGCGGGGCGGCGCAGGTGGCCGCTCCCGCGGCCGCCGGCTCCTCGATCAGCATGGGGACGGCCGCGGTCGCGGCCGCGGTGGTCGCGATCGCCGGCGCGGGCGGCGGCCTGGCGCTGACCCAGCATCACTCCTCGCACGCCGCGCAACCGGCTCCGAGCCATGTCTCGCATGCTCCGGCGGGCGGCGCAGCCGGCCTCGCGTCCGGACACGGCGCGCGGACCACCATCTCGCACGGCGCGGCTCGTGCCGGGCACGGCGCGGTCGGCGCGCGGACGGTGTTGAAGCCGAGTGCCAGGAAGTTCGCCGGCGCCAGGACGACGGGCGGCGGCGCGGGCGCCGGCCGCAACCCGACCAACCGCGGGCACGGCGGCTCGGGCGGCGGCGGGAAGACGACCGGTGGCGGCGGCGGCAACACGACCGGCGGCGGCGGCGGCGCGAGCGGCGGGGGCAACTCGTCGGGCGGGGGCAACAGCGGCGGCAGCGGCAACGGCGGGGGCGGCTCCACCGGCGACGGCGGCGGCAACAACGTCGGGAAGACGGTCGGCGGCGTCACCGGCACGGTCGGGAACACCGTCAACCAGGCCGGCAATACGGTCGGCGGCACGGTCAGCCAGACCGGGAATACGGTCGGCGGCACGATCAGCCAGACCGGGAACACGGTGGGCGGCACGATCAGCCAGACCGGGAACACGGTCGGCGGCACGATCAGCCAGACCGGGAACACGGTCGGCGGCACCGTGAGTCAGACCGGGAACACCGTCGGCGGCGTCGTCAACACGGTCGCGCCCGGGGTCGGTAACACGATCAGCCAGACGGGCAACACGGTCGGGAACACCGTCAGCCAGACGGCCAACACGGTCGGGAGCACCGTCAGCCAGACCGGCAACTCGGCCGGAAGCACCGTCAGCCAGACCGCCAACACGGCCGGCAACACGGTCGGCGGCGTGACCAGCGTCGTCGGCGGCGTGGTCGGCGGGCTCTGAGCTCGGCAACGCCGCTCGGGGCCGGATCGCCCGTCCGGCGCGGCGTGGATTAGACTGGCTGCAATCGGGGCGTGGCGCAGCCTGGTAGCGCGCACCGTTCGGGTCGGTGAGGTCCCCGGTTCAAATCCGGGCGCCCCGATTTCAGAGAAGCCCTGCTAACGCGGGGCTTTTCTATTGGTCAGGAATCGCTTCTGAAATGCGCCTGCGGGGCGGAATCGGGGGCATACTGCCCATTCACTGCCCAAACGTGGCCTTCGACGAGCGCCTTGAGCCATTCCCGCTCCTCCTCGCTGCGGCGCATCACGTGCGAGTAGACCCGAAGCGTGAAGGCAGGATCGGTGTGCCCGAGCTGCTGCATCACGTAGGTGGGGTCCTTGCCGATCGCGACCAGGATCGAGGCGAACGTGTGCCGCAGCTTGTGCGGGGTGATCCCGAGCGGCAGGGGTTGTAGGCCGCGCTCTTCTACGAGCTTGTTGGCGTGAACCACCACGGTGTCGACGACGTCCTGGCGGATGTTGTGTCGCGATCGCGGCTTGCCGGAGGAGGTGACGAAGACCGGATCGTTGGGTCCGGTGCGTTCGCTGGCAGCCTTGTGCTCGGTCAGGATCTCCCGCAGCAGCGGCAGCATGTCGACCTCGCGCATGCCCGCATCGGTCTTGTCCCGGCCGACCTCAAACCGTCCGTTGGCAAGGTCGACGTCGCGCCACAGCATCGCCCCGGTCGCGGAAGCCCGGCCCCCACCAAGGAGCAGCGTGGCGATCGCCGCGCGTCGGCCAGTCGTGTAGCTCGGGTGACGCTGGGTCCACGTACGGCCCCGGCGGTCGGTCACGTCGATCACGGCCTCGCCGCGATCGAGCTGGCCGGCGGCCTCGAGCAGGATCGCGATCTGCTCGGCGCTGTCAAGGTGAACTGGGCGAGGCTTTGAGACCTTCATGCGTCGGCGCTTGCCGACCGCCGGATTGCTCGGGAGGTGGCCGTGATCGACCGCGACGGTGAGGATCTGCGCCAGCAGGTCGATGTGCATGTTGATCGAGCGCGCCGACAGCGGCCGGGCACGGCGCCGATAGCTCCGGCCCAGGCGGTCGACGTACGAGACCGTCAGAGGCGTACCGTTCTCGGCAGCCGCCGTAATCTCGGCGGCTTCGCGCACCTTGCTCTGGCGGTAGCGGTCGACCTCGGCCACCGTGATCTCGGAGATGCGGTGGTCCTTGAAGAACGGCAGCAGGTGGCTGGTGAGGTCGTTCCCGTAGCTGCTTGCGGTGTTCTTCTCGATCTCGAGCTGCTTGGCCGCGAACCAATCGGACGCGAACTCGTGGAAGGTCGGGTTGGTGTTCTTCGCCGGCGCTGGATCCGGCCGCGGAGGCCGCCATGTGCCGAGGTCGACGTCGCGAAGCACGACCGCGAGCTCGCGCTGCGCCATCGTCAGAGTCCAGCCGTCCTCAGGCTTTCCCAGGGTCAGGTACTCGCGCTTGCCATAGGCGCGAAACCGCAGCGCGAAGCAGGGTTGGCCTGGTGTCGGCCTGACCACTTGTCCAGTTGCGGGGCGTGCCATCGGCTTCCGGATCCGTTCGCGAGGTTGCCGACCAGTATGCAGGCTCCGTTCGCTCGTGGCACCTGGAGCGGCCTGGCGGATGTCGCTATCTCGCGGCTTCGGCACGAGCGTCAGGCGACCAAGGGAGCTCGCTCGGATGGAACCGCGTCCGCCGGGTACCGTCGGGCAGAGTCGATCTAGGTCTCGTTTGACCGCACATGCAGCAGCGGCGCCCCCGTCGCCGTACGACTGGCACGCTGGCGTCGGCGCCGCGGCGGAGCGGGCTCGGGCAGCGGCGTGATCGCCGGCGTGTCGACTGTCTCCAGCTGCTCAGCCACGCGCGCGGGTGAGAACCCGAGTCGGGGTCGAGGGCCCGAGCCAAGACGCACGGCGCCGAGCTCGCCGGCGTGCTCGTAGACCCAGGTGCGCGTCTTTCCGTGGAGTCGGGCGATCTCAGCGGCGTCGACGAGCGGCTCCGGGCGCGCGGGCGCCAGCCCGCTCAACCGCACGGCGAGTCGCTCGGCGAGCAGGTCGGCGAGCCGGTCGAGCGCATCGTCGTCGTAGGCCCCCGGATCTCGGCCGGGCAGCGCGGTCGCGGTGGTGGCGTTCGTGGTCATCCCTCTCTGGGTGATTAGGTATTGGATGACGACGCCCCAATCTCGCTCGCCGCCGGCAGCGCCACGCCGAAGCCATCGGGCGGGGGTGGCACCATGGGCGCCGGACGCATGATTGTCCGGGCCCACCCGATGAACTTTGCGCGCCGACAGCAGTACCGGCGGCTGTTGCGTGCGGCCGAAGCGGTGGCCGCGGGCACGATCGTTGCGCTGCTCGGCCTCGTGGCCGCGAGTGTGGGAGCGGCCTACCTCGCCGCGGCTCTGCTCCTTGCCGCAACAGCGCTCGGCGTGTACTCACGCCACTGGATCTCCCTGGCTCGCCGCAGCGCCGTCGGCGCCCGCTCTGAGGATGCCGTCCAGCGCGCTCTCGCGCCGCTGCAGACGGAGGGCTGGCGGCTGCGGCACTCGTTGGCGTGGCGGGGTCGGGGAGATATCGACTCAGTGGCGATCGCCCCCACCGGGATCGCCATCGCGATCGAGACCAAAACCAGGACGTACGACGCGCGCCACCTCGCTCGTGTGCACAACCAGGCGGCGTGGCTATCCCGGCGCCGACGTGGGTGGTCCCGACGGGGCGCACTCGCCGTCCTATGCGTTGTCCAAGTACTTGGTGTCGAGCGATGCGAGGACGACGTGCTCGTTGTTTCGATCGACCGTCTCCTACCTGTACTCCGCGTAGCTGCGCGGATGCGCACCGCCGATCGCGATGACGTCGGCTGACGGACCGCATAGACCCGCCGAATTGCGCCAGCGACGATTAGCACGGTCGTGATCGGGTTGTTGTCCTCAGTCGCATCGCACGGCACCACCGCTCAGAATCAAAGTGGGTCCGAAAGATCGGCCAGCTCGAACCCCGATCAACCGAGGCGGTGCCAGACCTCGTCCACGAAGCCCTGCGCCGCGTCCAGCGCTGGCGATGGCGCGTCAGCCACACCAAAGAGTGGACTACGCCCGGAGGGTTCGGTGAAACAGCGCGCCGCGGTGTCATCGAGCAGCTGGTCGCGAAGCCCGGCAAGCACCGCTCGACAACGGCCGCTGACCGCAGGGGCGGCCATAGCGTGCGGCCCGGCGGCGAAGGTCAGACTCTCAATCACGAAGCTTGGAACCTTGTCCTCGCCGCTCGAAAGTTCGTCACGCAGCCCCTTCAGTGCCCGGACGACTGGCCGGAAGCGGCCGCACGTCTCGCGGTCGCGAGTCTCGATCAGCGTGTGGATCAACTTGGGCCACGAGATGATGGCTTGGTCGTAGTACGGATCGGGCCACAACCAGATGTCGTCCCGTCCAGGCTCCGTTGCGGGTCGATACGGCAAGCAGGGGACGACGTCGACATGGCCCGTGCTCAGCTCGCAACGGCACGCGATCCGGGGGTCCCGGAGGCCTCGATCTAGGCGCGAGCGGAGTGCGTCGACGACCGCGTCCCGAAAGAGCCGGTATGCACGGGCGTCGTCGCCGTCCGGGTCATCGGTCTCGGCACTGACCGGCATGCCGAGCCAGCGGACCACGATGTCGACATCGCTCTGGACGTTGACCGCAGTGCGATTGGCATAGCCCCCCTGCACGAACAGGTCGAGCTCGCCGTAGTCGATCTCGAGCGGCGCAAGTGCCTTATCGACCTCGGCGAGCGCCTGTGTCATGACACGTCGTGCGTCTTGCGGCTCCGCCGCCCGGGCGGAGAGTTGCTCATCTGTGAACTGGGCGGGGGCAGCGTTCGGATCGGGATCAGCCATCGAGAAATCGTATGCGGGCGCGTGCGCTCTACGGAGCCGATCGAGTGATTCGGCAGCTCGAGGGGTTGGTCCGAGGTCGCCGACGTCTATGAGCGCTGACGCTGCCGGATCCCTATCTATCCTCAGAGCTGATGAGTTGCGCGACAGATGTCAGCTTTCGATCCGGCTGCCGACCGGCCGCGCACCGCTGATGGACATCACCAAGGCGTTCAAGGTACTTCAGGAAAGCGCCGACGCCGATCCCGGCCAGGTCGCTGAGGCGCGCTCTCGCCGCGACGTGTTCAGGAAGGCGTTCGGGCCCGAGACCGACGTGGTCGAGGTGATTCCATCCGGTTCGCTTGCACGGAGCACGCAGCGGGAGCCGATTAACGATGTCGACGTCGTGATTGTCTTCGACAGGAGCGCCCATCCCGACTGGGGGCAGGACGGCGAGAGTGCGATGGAGGCGCTCACATACCTCCAGAAGCGAATCAAAGAGCTGCTCGGGACAGCCGACGGGACCGTCGATCAGGTTGTGCGTCGAGCCGACAGAAAGAACCACGCCGTGAAGTGCTTCCTCGACGATCCGGACGACCCGAACGCGTTCACGGTCGATGCGATGCCGGCGCTCCGGGAGTCTGGCGGCGAGCTGCTGGTGCCCGAGCGACTGAACGAGCGATGGGTTCGAACGCATCCGGAGTATCTGATCGAGCGCGTCAAGGAGCGGCAGCAAGAGTCGAGCGATTTCCGACCATTGGTGCGGGTGCTCAAGCTCTGGAACGACCGCGAGGGTCAACTCATGAAGTCCCTTGTGATCGAGGTTCTCGCGCTCCATCACCTTCCGGCGGACGAAACCCGACCTCGGGCGCTCCAGCGTTTCTTCCAGGCCGCGACAAATGCCGTGCTGAGCCCAGTGTGTGATCCCGCTGGGCTTTGTGGCGAGATCCAACCGGATCTCGATCGCCAGCAGGCACGAGCGCTGCTCGACGGGGCGGCGAGCTCGGCGTGGAAAGCGGTCAACGCCCAGGATCAGGGCGAGACCGATCGTGCCGGCTGCCTATGGCGAGAAGTGTTCGGCGATGTCTTCCCAGAGCCTGAGGGCGGATGTCAGCAGGGGGAAGCCGAGAGCGGCAGTGCGGGGTTCTTCATCGGCACCGGAGCCGTTGCTGGCGCAGGAGAGCAGTCGCAGAAGAAGCGCCCGATCATCGACGCGCCCCAGGGATAGCCGTGCGGGATTGGCCGCGGCGCAGCTGGTTGGAGGCCGAGCCGGAGATCGTCGAACGCGAGAAGCTGGCGATGACCGAGCAGGCTCCTGACATGCAGTGGCAGGAGGATCTCTGGTGGCGAGGTGAGCGACGGGTCGGATGGGTTGGCGAGCCGCCGGTTTGGCCTGCGGCGCGGTCGCGACCGCGTGGGCTTAGCGAGTTGCTGGCGGGCCGGCGGTTGAAGCTTGCGGTCTTCTATCCAGAGGCGTTCCCGATGGTCCCGCCGGAGCTGCTGCCGATCGAACCCGAGGTGCCGATCGTACGACGGACCCTCCAGAAGTGGCACGTGATGGGCGACGGCACGCTCTGCCTGATCCAGGAAGCCGACGACTGGCAGCCGGAGAGCTCGGCCGCGGAGCTGGTAGTCAAGGCGGCTGGCTGGTTCATCGAGTACCTGCTCGTGGAAGCCGAAGACCTCGACGAGATGAGCGAGCGGGGCATCCTGAGCGACCCTGACATGGACGAGTACGTCGTACGCCACGCTCCATGAACGAGCCGGCGCTGTTGCTGCCGTCCGAGTACGCGCAGCGGATCGTGGAGAGCGGAAAGGACCGCGGCACGCTGGACATCAAGTGGAGCGAGCCAGAGCTGCTGGGCGTAGTCGACGGCTTCAGCGTCGGGACTGGCGACCGGCATATGGCGGGTTATTCGAACTTCCCGAAGGGACACTTCATGGCCTCGGCGAACACCGTCCCCGGCATGGGAATCTGGTTCCGCGTTGAAGCGGAGCTGCATCTCGCACGAGCGCAGGCGCGGCGTCAGACCGGGGCGCTGGCACTCGAATATTTCCGGAGCCTGGTGATGAACCGTGCCTGGATCAACCCGCGCCGCCACGGAATCACACTCGCGCTCACCTATGTGGATCTCGGCGGCGGAGAGCAGGACTGGGCCGGCTGGCTGCTCACAAACGAGCAGGCGCAGTGGTGCTACGCCGAGCTCGTGGATGAGAATGCCGAGCTGCTTGCGCCGCTGCGGCCTTCGTGGCCGCTGGCCGATTTGAGTTCGCTGCATGCCACGGTGATCGGGGTCGGCAGCATCGGCAGCGCCGCCAGTGAAGCGCTCGCCGGCTACGGATTGAGGCATCTCGCCCTGGTAGACCCAGACCGACTCCTTGGACACAACTTCGCGCGCCACCGCGCACACACCTCTCAGATCGGACGCCACAAGACGGCCGCAATCGCTGAACAACTGCGCCGCCGGGACGGCGAGCTCGACATCGAGGAATACCCGGTCGACGTGATCTGGGAGGCGGACGTCGTGCGACCGCTACTCGACGAGACCGACATCGTGATCGTTTCCACCGATGGGGTCGACTCACGCCGGGCAGCGAATCACCTCGCGCGGCGCGCGGGCAAGCCGGCCGTGTTCGCGTGCGTGCTCGGCGACGGTGCGTTCGGCGAGCTCGTGCGGAGCGTGCCTCCGAGAACAGGCTGTCTCCTTTGCACGCGCGCGCGGATGATCGAGGAGAGCGGGATCGCGAATCCTGAACCCAGCCTCGATCGTAGGTACGGCACCGGAACGCGCCACCTGCCCATGACCGCCGTCGGCACCGATCTGGGCGTGGTCGGCGAGCTCGCCGCCAAGGCGGCGGTAGCAACCCTGCTTGAGGATCGCGGCTATCGGGAGCAGCGGCTCCCCGGCGACCACGCGGTCATTGGGCTTCGACCGAAGCCCGGATTTGGCGCACCCTTCGACATCGAGCACTCCTGCGAGTTGCGCTGGCGGGAGGTGCCGCCGTCGCGGCCGGACTGCCTCACGTGCCGGACGGCGTGAGGTCGCCCGTGAGAATCGCCGCATCCGCAGAGCGGGCGATCATGGCCTTCGCGCGCGAATCAGAAGACGGGCGAGAAACCGGAGGGATTCTCGTCGGTCGCGGACCAGGTGCCGACGGAGTCGTGCACGTCGAGGTCGCAGGTGACGCCGGCCCAAGAGCGATCCGCAGATCCGATTTCTTCTTGCGCGACCTTGCACACGCGCGGCAGCTGGCAGATGACGCGTGGGAGAGAACCGGAGCCGTGTGGGTCGGCGAGTGGCACACCCACCTAAAGCGCGAACCGCAGCCAAGCCAAGCAGACCTCTCGACCTACGTCCGCCTGCTTGCGATCGCCGAGCTCAACTTCGTCGTGTTCACCTCGCTGATCGTCATCCCTGATGTCGAGCGCGGTTGGGCGGCGCCCCAAATCTGGCCGTGGCTGCTCGAGCTGAATCGCCGCAACGAGCCCGGACAGCCCTGACCGGGTACCTTCGGTAGGAATGGGCGTGGACCTCGCGAAACTGCTCGCCGGGAAACAGCGGCTGCTTCTCGGCGAACTCGAAACCGGGCGCGAGATCTGGGAGCACCCTGGCTCGCGCGGCGACACGACGGAAATTGACTGGCGCGGCCCGATCGCCGAGTTCCTTCCAAAGCGCTACGCGGTAACGAGAGCTTTCGTGCTGGATTCGAACGGCGACCGCAGCGAGCAGATCGACGTGGTCGTGCACGATGCGCACTTCTGCCCGCTGCTGTTCGAACAGGGCGATGACCGGTTCATCCCGGCTGAGAGCGTTTACGCGGTATTCGAGATCAAGCAGGAGCTCACGCGCGATCACATGCTCTATGCAGCCGAGAAGGTCGCATCCGTCCGTCGGCTGTACCGCACCAACCAGCCGATCGTTCACGCCGGCGGCGAGTATGCCCCTCGCGAGCTGTTTCAGATCATCGGGGGAATCCTTGCGTATCAGAGTTCGTGGAGCCCTCCGTTCGGCGACCCGCTCAAGGAGGCTCTCAAAGACGGTGACGCGGACGGGCGGCTGGACCTCGGGTGCGCCGCCATCCACGGCGGATTCGCGGCGAGCTGGGAAGGCAACGAGCCGACGATCTCGACCAGCGAGCCTGCGAGCTCGCTGATGTTCTTCCTACTACGCCTCTTCGCAGAGCTCCAACGCCGCGGGAGTGTGCCCGCCATCGACCTCGCGGCCTACGCGCAGCCACTCGAAAGCGACTCCTAGGTAAGCGCGCGTCCTGGTACCGGTTTGCAGGTGGTGGCGAGGGCCTCGCTCGTCAGGCGCACCAACACCGCGTCATTGAGCCCTCGGTGAGCAGCGACCGCACGCCTGCGGTCTCGGTTGGAACAGGGGTCGACCACGTGAACCCATTGCTCCTAGTGTCTCGCGTCTGAAGTTGGTTGACGGGTGGCGCGGGGGAGGATGTCGTCGGCCGTTCTGGTCCAGACGAATGGTCGGCAGCGATCGTTGTAGGCGGGGATGAACGCGCGGATAGCGGCGACGAGTTGTTTGACGTTGTCAAAGGATCCGCGGCGGATCGCTTGGCGGGTGATGATCGAGAAGAACACTTCGACGAGGTTCAGCCACGATCCTGAGGTTGGGGTGAAGTGCAGCGTGATCCGCGGGTTCTTCGCC
>Ga0302325_10010072_pt1 | contig 20534 bp, 21 predicted proteins | sample Palsa_T0_2_FD_201948 | JGI IMG/M metagenome (GOLD analysis project Ga0302325, IMG submission 201948) | Peat permafrost microbial communities from Stordalen Mire near Abisko, Sweden - Palsa_T0_2 | ecosystem: Environmental > Terrestrial > Soil > Palsa > Peat permafrost | place: Sweden: Abisko...
CCGCCGAGCAGGGAGGACACGTTCCAATCGAGGAGTATGTATCGTCCAGCAACGAACTTGTCGCCTGACCAGCGCAAATAATCACATCGCCAGTAGCTACGAACAGAGATCAGGATTGCCGACACGCATAACAGCAGCGATCCCACGGCCAGCACATTGAACAGCCATCGGCGAACCCACTTCATCGGCTGCGATTGTACATCGAATTGTTTTTAGCCGCGTCGCTTGTCGATGCGCTACCTCGCGTCGTCGAGCGACGCGGCTAAAAGTGAAGGGATCGCGTTTACTGGGCATTTCCCATCAACACCGCCAACAAACCCTTCTGATAATGCAACCGATTCTCCGCCTGATCGAAGATCACCGATTGCGGGCCTTCCATGACGCCGTCGCTGATCTCCAGGCCGCGATAGGCGGGGAGGCAATGCATCACAATCGCATGCGGCGGGGCGGCGGCGAGCAGTTTTTCGTCGATGATGAATCCGGTGAACGCCTTGATCCGCGCTTCCTTTTCTTTTTCCTGGCCCATGCTCACCCAGGTGTCGGTGTAGATCGCATCGGCATTTCGCACGGCCTCGGTAGGCGAAATCGTGTAATGAAAATCCAGATTCGGCATCTGCGCGCGGAGGCCGGCGACCTCCGCATCGGGCAATTCAAAACCCTTGGGCGCGGCCAGAACAAATCGCATGTTAAATCTTCCAGCCGCTTCCAGCAGCGAGAGCGCGACATTGTTTCCATCCCCGATGAAGGCGATGGTTTTTCCCGCAAGCGATCCAAGTTTTTCCTGAATCGTCAAAATATCGGTCATGGCCTGGCACGGATGGCTGTAATCGGTCAACCCGTTGATCACCGGAACCGAGGAATATTTCGCCAGATCTAGAATTTTCTGATGCTCAAACGTCCGGGCCATGATTCCATCGCACATGCCGGAGAGAACGCGCGCGACATCCTCCACCGGCTCGCGCACGCCCAGGCCGACTTCTTCATTGCGGAGCAGAATTCCCTCGCCGCCGAGATGCGTCATGGCGACATGAAAACTGACGCGGGTGCGCAGGCTGGGCTTCTCGAAAATCATCGCAAGCGTTTTGCCGGCGAGGATCGGATCGTTGTGACCCGTGGCGCGGTATTGCTTCTTGAGCCGCTCGGCGACATCGAGCGTTCTTCGCAGCTCCTCAAATGAACATTGGGAAATGGAAATAAAATTCTTCATGGGTGAAATGAATTTGATTCAGCGGACAATTTCGGTGCCGATGCCGGCTTCGGTGTAGATTTCCAGGAGCAGCGCGTGGGGGATTCGGCCGTCGATGATGTGCGTTTTGTTCACCCCGCCCTTGAGCGCGGCGACGCAGGCTTCGACTTTAGGCAACATTCCACTGGTGATGACGCCGGATTTCACGAGTTCATCGATCTGGCCAATATTGAGATGGCTCACGCGGCTGTGGGGATCGGTTGGGTTGGCGCGGATGCCGTGCGTGTCGGAGACGACGACCAATTTCTCGGCCTTCATCGCGGCGGCGACGGCGCCGGCGGCGGTGTCGGCGTTAACGTTCAATTTATTTCCCGCGGCGTCACGAGCGATCGTTGCGATGCAGGGAATGGAGTCGGCCTGAACGAGCAATTGCAACAGCCGAGAATTCACGGCGGTGACATCGCCGACAAGTCCGAGATCAATCCGCCGACCGTCGGGGCCGGACAAATACGTTCGCTCGGCAAAGAGCACGACGCTGGAAAGGGAATGCAATCCCATCGCCTCGCAGCCCTGGGTCTGGATGAAATTGACGATGAACGCGTTGACCTCGTTGCACAGCACCTGCTCGGCGATGGCCAGCGTGCGCTCGTCGGTGTATCGGCGGCCCATGACCATCTGCGGCTGGAGGCCGGATGCTTCCATGCGCTGGCTGATCGCTTTGCCACCGCCGTGGACGAGCACCGGTTGCATGCCCACGTAATTCATGAACACGATGTCATTGAGCAGATCAGAAAGCGCCCGCTCATCGTCCATGATCGATCCGCCGACTTTGACGACGACGACTTTATTGTGGAATCTCTGGATGTACCCCAGCGCTTCGGCGAGTGCCGAGGCTTTGTCGAGTGCGGTTTTGTCGATCGAAACGTCCATCACAACTTTCGTGGCAGAACTTTTCCATTGGCGAAAGGGCAGAAGTTTAGGATCGGGGCGCGTGGGTGTCAAAAACTGAAGAATATGAACCACGAAGAAACCCATCGCTTGCTTCGCCCGCAACCCAAGGAACAGTCGACAACTTCGAATTGGGCGGAAGAATATTTTATCGGTTACAGTTTCCTCGCTGACGAGCATGCGTTGGCTCGTATACGGACATGCGTTGCCGCTTCGTGACTTCGTGGTTAAATCTCCTGCGAATTGAAATGGCCGCAAGGCGTTATACTGAAGCGGCGATGTCCATTGAACGTATCGAATCCTGGGACGATCCTCGGCTGGCGCCGTATCGGAATCTCAAGGACAAGGAATTGGAGCGTTTGGGCGAGCGATTCATTGCTGAGGGCCCCAATGTTGTAATTCGGTTGCTCAAGAGCGGGATCTCTGTCGAATCGGTGCTTGTCGCTGAGAGAAAAATTTCGGCGATTGCTGGGTTTGCCTCGGATGCGACGCTCATTCTGGTCGGCTCCGATGAATTGATCGAGCGGGTGATTGGATTTGAGTTTCACAGCGGCGTGCTGGCGTGTGGTGTTCGGCCGTTGTCGCCGTCGTTGGAGGCGATTGTGCCGAAGCGTCCGCAGTCGGCATTGATCGTCGCATGTCAGGAAATCACCAATCCGGAAAACATGGGATCGCTGGTTCGCACGGCAGCGGCGCTTGGGGCGGATGCCATGCTGCTGGGTGAGCGATGCTGCGATCCGTTCTTCCGGCAATCGGTGCGAGTGTCGATGGGATCGGTATTCAGCCTGCCGATGACACGATCGGAAAATCTGCTGAACGATCTGGATCGGCTGAAGGAATTGGATGTCGAGCGATGGGCGATGGTGCTGGCGGAGGATGCGGAACAATTGCGGCAGGTTCAACGGCCGGCGCGCGCGGCGGTGCTCTTTGGTAATGAGGCACAGGGATTGGATGCGACGACCGTTTCAAAATGTGATCGACGTGTCACGATTCCGATGCGGCGGGGCACCGATTCGCTGAACGTCAACGTCGCCGCTGCTGTCGTGCTCTATGAATTGATGCGATGAAGGAATTGCTGGGAAAAGATTGCGTCGGTGAACAATGCAGCTGGAAATAGTATCATGCCGTCATGTCGATGTGATCATCTTCCTTTTCATCTTCGTCTTCGACTTGGCTATGCGGTTGTTTTTTAGGCGGTTTGCCTTGCGGCTTGCGTTCACTGGCTGGTTCCAGCTCGCCTGTGTTCTCGATGGGAATATCCACCACATCTTCGTGATCGGGCAGGCCTTTGGCCGCTTCCATGGTGCGGCGAATCTCCTGCGACCGCTGCGTGGCGTGCGTTATTTCCGCTTGTGACGTTTGTACCAACGACCCGCTTATGGGGCTTAGCTGACTCATATCATCCCCGGTCGATTCCATTTCTTATATCGGCATAAATCCGCTAAAATCCGGCCTGAATTTTTGTCTCGCCCGCAAATTCCGCACAGGTGTTACCCCTCTCACACCTTGGGATGGAATTGCCTCCATTTTCCCTTCCCTTTCTCCGCCGCGATGCCAAATCCGAGCTAGATTCAGACCAGCTTTCAAACACGAGGGATTAGATTATGAAGTCGTATGTGGGATTAGCTTTGGCGGCCTTGTTGGGGATGTTTGCGGTGTCGGCGAATGCAGCGCCGGTGTTGCCTGGTCAGGATGTTTGGACCATGAGCCCGCACCAGACCTTCACCCAGGATTACTTCGACTACAGCCTTCCGCACACCGTTTATTCCGGTGATGTCGAACTGATGAACGGCTCGCAGATCATCGAGATTCTGTCATTCCTGCCCGAGTCGGGCCATGCCAATCACTCCAAAACCGCGGAGATTATTCCGGTCTACAGCGACACGGCTCCTCCCCTTCTTTCCGACACAACCCAGATCGATTGGACCGGCTACATGACGGACTACACGGCTGGTTGCAATACCTATTGCATCGGCACCCCTGACCCCACCAGCGTCCCGCTTCCGGCTTCCTGGAGCCTTGGCGGCGCCGGCGTGGTGCTGGTGATGCTCTTCGTCCGGCGCAAATCGCGCCAGCTTGCGGCTATCTGAATCCGGATCGTCTGAAATCGGCCGGCCTGAATATTTCGCCCGGATAATCAGCACAATTTGACATAAATGCTTTTTATCGGCACAGCCTTCATCTCCCCTTTTGCCGCAAGGTCATAGCCCCCCTTGCGGCTTTTTTATTGTGTTAATTTCTCGACACCCCGGACCGATCATCAGAGGGATCAGGGCGTGCGTCTGCGGAGAGAAAATCTCCAAGGAGTCCGTATCATGAAGCGCATCCAAAGTTTGATCAGCGCGTTCATTCGCAACGAAGACGGCGGCGAAGTGCTTGAGTACGCGCTGATTGCCGGCCTGATTTCCATCGCGGCCATCACCGTGATCGGCGCCGTCGGCACCAAAGTCGTCGCCCGCTGGACCACTGTGAACAGCTCGATGTAATTCGTCGCTTGATGCGACGATTGCTGTAATCGGCCGAGAACCGATTGCGCCCCCAGCCAAGCCACTGCTGATTCGCCAGAAGAATCAGCCCCTCCTTTCCCGTTTCCCGGCCAACCAATAGAATTATGGGCGATGCCCCTTGGCTATCCCATCGTGCTGGATTTGTCCCGCAGCCGCGTCGTGATCGTCGGCGGTGGAGCGGTGGCGGCACGCAAGGCGGCCGGCGTGCTGGCGGCGGGGGCGGCGCAGTTGCGGGCGGTGGCACCCAAGTTCGTCAAGGATTTTCCGGCGGCCGTCGAGAGAATTCTCGAAACGTTCGAGCCACGACATTTGGACGGGGCAAATTTGGCGTTCGCCGCCACGGATTCGGCGACGGCCAATGATGCGGTGGTGGACGAGGCCCGCAAGCGGGGGATTTGGGTCAATCGGGCTGATGCAGATGATGAGGATCCCGGTGATTTCTCGACCCCGGCATTGGGGCGATTTGGCCCGATCACCGTCGCTGTCACCGCCGGTTCCCCAGCGTTGGCGGCGGCGCTGCGAGACCAACTCGCCGGCGCGATTGGAAATGAGTGGGTGAATCTGGCCGAGGCGCTGGTTCACATTCGGCCAACGATCAAATCATCCAATCTCCCAATCACCAAACGGCGGGAAATTCTCCGCTCCCTCGCCACCGCAGATGCCGCCACTGCCGCGACAGGCGGCGAATCGGCTTTGTGGGAATGGACGGTCGGAAAATTTCCGGAACTAAAATAGATATCATGCCCGTCCAACCGCTCAATGCCGGCCAACTCGCACTGATCATCGCATCGGCGGCGTTCTTCCTCGGCGGGGCGGCGATGTCGGTGATGCAGGGGTGGCTCAATCGCCGGCCCATTCGCATCGCGGCCAAGTCGATGGATTACTGGGCGATTTGTCTGGCCGCTGCCGCGGTCATATGGCATTGCCTGGGACGAAGCGGAAGCTGGTTGCCGCTGGAAGACAACTTCGAAACGCTGGCGACGCTGGGGATTCTGCTGGGATTGTTCGTGATGTACATCCAGCGAACGCGGCCAATTCCGGGATTGGATTGGTTTCTCCTGCCGATCGTGGTGCTGCTATTGGTGTCCGCCGCCGTGTTCGGAACCGTGCGGCCCAATTCGCGGCCGGCGGGTGGATGGTGGGCGTGGACACATGTGCTGAGCAGCTATGGCGGGGCGATGGCGTTTGCCGTGGCGGCGTCGGTGGGATGCGTATACCTTTTGCTCAGCGCTCGGTTGCGCGACAAACGCACCATGCCCGGTCCCAACATGGGCAGCCTCGAGCGCCTGGAGCGCGTGACGCAAATATCCATGCGTCTCGGATTTGCTCTGCTAACTCTGGGCATGATCACTGGGTTGGTGATAGTTTTGGACACGGGCCCGAACAACGGCCTCGGGCCGCATTGGATGACCAGCCCCAAGGTGCTGCTGGCGACAGTGGTCTGGGTGATCTACGCGCTGGTGCTGCACACGCCTATCAGCTCGGGGGTGCGCGGCCGGAGGTCAGCGATGCTCAGCATCCTTGGATTCGTGCTCATGTTCGGCACACTTATCGCCGTGCAGTTCATGCCGAGGGGACAGTAGCTCATGGAACGACTGATCCTAATCGGCCTGAATCACAACACCGCGCCGCTGGAGGTGCGCGAAAAGGTGGCGTTCGATGCTCAGCGGCGAGAGGCGGAATTGACTGCCCTGCGAGAGAAGTTCTCCGAATGCGAAGTGGTTTTGCTCTGCACATGCAATCGCACCGAAATTTATCTGGCCCGCTCCGATCCGACTCGGCCGGGGAAGAATGAACTCACCGAATTTCTGGCGCGCAGCGGAGAATTTACTCCCGCGACGCTTTCGGGGCATTTGTATTTCAAAACCGACCGGGATGTGGCGGCCCACTTGTTCAATGTCGCATCCTCCCTGGATTCGATGGTATTGGGCGAAACGCAAATCCTCGGCCAGGTGCGCGAGGCGTATGAATTCTCCCGTTCCCGCGATATGGCGGGGCGAATGCTGCATCCGCTTTTCCAGCGGGCCATCGCCGTTGGTAAACAGGTGTTGTCCGAAACAAAATTAGCGGAAGGCCGGGTTTCCATCGCCAGCGTCGCAGTGGACTATGCGCGGCAGATTTTCGATTCATTCGCCGACAAGACCGCGCTCTGCATCGGGGCCGGGAAAATTTCGACATTGGTTTTGGAACATTTGCGCGAACTCGGCCTGAAAAAACTACTGGTCTGCAATCGCGATCCTGAGAAAGCAAAATCGCTCGCTGTCAAATACTCCGGAAAAGCCGTGGAATTTGAGAAGCTGACGGAAAGCCTGGCGACGGCGGATATCGTGATTACCGCCACGGGTTCGGTCAAGCCGATCATCTCGCGGGCCATGTTCGAGAAAGTCATGCGGAGGCGCAAGCACAAGCCGGTGTTCCTCATCGACATTGCCCTGCCGCGCGACATCGCACCGGATGTGGGCGAGTTGACCAACGTCTATCTCTACAACCTCGACGATTTGCAGAAGGTCGTGCTGGCGACGCACAGCCAGCGAAACGGGGCTGTCGAGGCGGCCAATCTGATCGTTGCAGAACACGTTGGCGAATTCGTCGCCTGGCATCGCGCGCGGGAACTGGGGCCGATGATCGATCAGCTCTTTCGTAGAAGTCATGCGGCTGCACAGGAAGAATTGTCTCGTGTCATCGGCCGGCTGGGCGAGATCAGCGCGCAGCAGCGCGAGCAATTGGAGGATTTGACCCGGCGAATCGTGAACAAACTTCTGCACGATCCGGTCTCCATGTTGCGCGACGGCGAAGGCCGGCATGGAAGCGGGCAGTATCGCCATGCGGTGACGAAGCTATTCAAGCTGGATGAAGATGACGAACCCACCGAATCCTGAAGAACCCTTTCGCTGGGATTGTCGCGGGGTGCTGCTCGTTGCGGGGTCGTTGATTTTTCTGATCATATCTATCGCCATCGCGGGGCGCGCATGGTGGATCGCTATTTTTGAATGCGTGTTTCTCGTGGCGTGGCTCGGCGGGGTGGTTGGCATTGGTCGGTTGGTGTGGAAGTTGATCAATCGCGCGCCCTTTCCCTCCTCCGGAGAACCGCAGGAGGTAAACAAGGCGCTGGTCCTCGTCACATGCGCTGCATTGGGAATTGGCGCGACGAGCCTGATCACATTGGGTCTTGGACTCGCTGGATGGCTCAATCAGGGGTGGGCGATTGGGCTGATGTCGGCGGGCTGGGTGGTGCTTTTGGTGCTGTTGCATTCTCGCCAGAAAAAAGACCGCATTCGCACCTGGATGCGCCAGCGCGCGGGTTGGATATGGATTTGGATTATCCTGGCTCCGCTGATGGCGATTCTGCTGGTCGCCACATTGGTGCCGCCGGGGTTGTTGTGGGGGGATGAGCCCAATGGTTACGACGTGGTGGAATATCACCTGCAGGTGCCGCGCGAATGGTACGAAGCGGGGCGGATCGTTCCGCTGGATCACAATGTATTTTCCTATTTCCCGTTCAACGTGGAGATGCAATATTTGCTGGCGATGCACCTGCGCGGCGGGCCGTGGGTGGCGATGTATTTGGCCCAGTTCATTCATGCGATGCTCTGCGTGCTGACAGTTGCCGCGGTATATGCCATTGCCGGCGGCGGCGTGCGCGGGACAATTGCCGGCGCGCTGGCGGCGGCGACTCCATGGATAGCGATGCTGGCGCCTGTCGCTTATGACGAGGGCGGCGAACTCCTCTTCGGCGCGCTGGCAGTCGGATGGGCTCTGCGCGCTAGGAACAACAAGGATTGGCTGATCGCCGGGATCATGGCGGGGTTGGCGGCGGGCACAAAACTCCCCATTGCGCCGCTGATGTTTGTCGGAATTCCACTGATCATCGCGGCAACCGGCGGATCGATCAGAGGATTGGCGATTTACCTTGCGACCGGTCTGCTGGTCGTTTCACCATGGCTGATTCGCAACTGGATATGGATCGGCAATCCGGTTTATCCCGAAATGATGGACTGGCTGGGCCGCGGGCATTTTTCGGCTGTTCAGGTGCAGAGATGGCGCGAGGCATATTGGCCGGAGGCGCGATATCGCTCGCCATCCGGGAGATTCCTGGCGTTGTGGCAACAAGTGATTTGGGATTGGCGATATGCCTGGGCAATTTTCCCGCTGGCGGTTGTCGGTGGATTAATGTCATCGTCGCAGCGGGCGATCCGGCTTTTGCTCTTGATCCTTTTTCAACTCATCGTGTGGATGATCTTCACACACGTGCAAAGCCGGTTCATGGTAATCGCCATTCCGATGGCGGCGCTGCTGGCGGTGGAGTTTCCCAATCGCCATTGGCTGGCCGCCTGTGCTCTGGCGGCGATCGGCACGGCAGGGTTTTCCACCGTCGCCATTTTGACGAAGATGCGGCCGGTTCTTGACCAACGGTCGGCGGATTTCCTGGGTACGCTGCGGTTCTACGATTTGTCCGGGTTTGACGTGAGCAAATTGCCGCCTGATGCCGATCTGGATGTGGTCGGCGATGCGAGCGCCTTTTGGTATCAGATGCCGATGCAAAAATTGCATTACAAGACCGTGTTCGATGTGGACACGAGCGATCCGAGCAAGTCGATCATCGACGATTGGCGAGCCGGAATGCCGGCCCAAGCGGAGGTGTATGTCGATACCGGCGAGCTAGCGAGATTCGCACGGACGTACTACGGAATTCCCCCGTTGACTGCGGCGGCTACGGAGCCAGATTCAGGTCTTCATAGATTGCCTTGAACAGCGCGGAGATTCGTTCCTGATGCGCTGTTTCACCGGGCATTCCGTTAAAGACGACAGCGACGGCCAGCCCATATTCCGGATCGGCCATCCCGGCAGAGGATTGGCTGCCCCCATGTCCGAAGGCGCGCGGCGAGGCGTGCGGACCATATCCATACGGTAAATTTGGATCGCCGTATTGGGAGGAATTGATGATGAATCCAAGGCCCCAGTCGATGATCCGTTTGAATGTCAGATCGACGATCCCCGCGCGATGGCGGGCGGTGAGGGCTTCGACGGTTTGCGGCGTCAGCAGGGAAGAACCATCGGGAAGCCGTCCGCGATCCAAAAGCATTTCATAAAATTTCCCCAGCTCACGAATCGGCCCACGCGCGCTGGCTCCCGGCACGACGAGACGAGAAAACCCCGGCGAATCAAATCGAATGAGCCGGAGATCGGGGGGGCCGGTGGGAATTATGATACCAATGCGATCGCGCAGCGCGGCGTATTGTTCAGGAGAAAGGTTCCACGAGCAATCGCGCATCTGCAGCGGAGAAAGAATCTCATCGGTTCCGAATTGTTCAAATCGGCGTTGCTTCGGATCGAGGCGATGGATGATCTCGGCGAGGATGTACCAGCTTGTCAGCGGGTGATATCCGGCTGTGCGTCCGAAGATCCATCGCGGCTCCGGCCGAGCGGCGCAGATTTTGGCGATGATCTGATCCCAATCGTCAGAGTTGGAAAAATCCGCCCAGCGAATTCCGGCGGTGTGCGTCAGAAGATGCCGAATGGTGATCGCCTCTTTGCCGGCGGCGGCGAATTCGGGAATGAATTTCGCGACGGGATCGTCCAGATCGAGCCTGCCCGCCTCCCATAATTTGGCGAGCGCGACTGCGGTCAGCGGTTTGCCGGAGGAGAGCCAAAGCATGATGGTATCCGAGCGCATCGGAACGCCGGGCCGAGCTTCGCCGAATGCAAGATCGGCGACGGCCCGACCATCACGGGAAATGTAAAGCTGCGCCCCCGTGTGCAGTCCCGCTGTTTGGCGGGTCTCAATCACCTCGCGCGTTCGCCGCAAATCGAGCATCGGGAAATAATACGCGTCGGTGTTAAAAAGACGAAGAATTTGAACCACTAAGTCACGAAGACACGAAGCGATTTCTTTAATTCGAGAGTTTGTCGGCGGAATTGGCTATTTTTTATATTGGATTAAAAAGATCGTCTCGCAAAGTGCTCTGGAATGTCGAAAGCAGCTTCGTGTCTTCGTGCCATCGTGGTTCAATCTCTTCTCCCCGCCCCTGTAAACCCCAAGAAATCTGGCGTATAATCCGTCGTTTCGAGAATCATGGCGATTGAGCGGCAAAAAACAGTGGGCAGGGAAGTCAGTTTCTCCGGGCGGGGATTGTTTTCCGGAGAAACGGCCACTGTCAGCATTTCCCCAGCCGAGGCGGATTCGGGAATCACTTTTATCCGGGACCAAGATGGCAAAGTCGCGGCCATCAGCGCGATGATTCAAAATGTTCTCAAACGCCCCCGGCGAACCTGCCTGAAAAATGGCACGCTTCTCGTCGAAACCGTCGAACATTGCATGGCGGCGCTCAGTGGCATGGGCGTGGATAATGCCGTGGTGCGGGTGAAGGGCGGACGCGTGGGGGAACTGCCGGCGGGGGATGGATCGAGCTCCCCGTTTGTCGATCTTCTGGAAGAAGCGGGCATCGCGCCGCAGGATGCGCCGCTGAAACCGCTGGTGATTCGCAAGCCCGAGCAGATTTCCATCGGCGATGCGACGCTGGCGGCTTTGCCGGGTCCGACGGATAAGTTGGAGATTATTTACGATTTCGAAGCGCCCGCGCCGCTGGGGAAACAGGTTTTTCGATTCACGCTCGATCCCGCCCATCCCGAAGAATTCGCCCAGCAGGTCGCGCCCGCGCGGACATGGGTGTTTGAGCATGAAGCGAATGAATTGCAGTCGCGCGGGCTGGGGATTCATTTGACGCCAAAAGATTTGCTGGTGATCTCGCCAACCGGGCCGATCGACAATGCGTTTCGGTTTGCCGATGAATGCGTGCGGCACAAGGTGTTGGATTTGATCGGCGATTTGTATTTGCTCGGCCGGCCACTTCGCGGTCGATTGGTGGCGCACAAGAGCGGGCATGAACTGAATCACATGCTGGTCCGGAAGCTGTTGCAGCAGGAAGAAAACCTCGGCCGCGAGGCGCTGGTGCATCGGGATGCGGCGTGGGACATCCGGCGGATTCAACGCATTCTCCCCCATCGCTATCCCATGCTGCTGGTCGATCGCGTGCTGGAAATTACCGGCGACCAAAAAGCCATCGGCATCAAGAACGTCACCTTCAACGACATCTTTTTCCAGGGCCATTATCCCGGCACACCCATCATGCCCGGCGTGTTGATCGTCGAAGCAATGGCGCAACTCGGCGGCCTCCTGCTGAGCCAAAAACTTGAACACACCGGAAAACTCGCCATTTTGCTGAGCATGGACAAGGTGAAAATGCGGCATCCGGTGATCCCCGGCGATCAGTTGCTGCTGGAGGCGATAACGGTTCGCGTGAAGAGCCGGACCGGGCATGTGCGATGCAAAGCGTTCGTCGGCGACAAGATGGCGGCGGAGGCGGACATCAAGTTTATGCTCGTGGATGCCGAGCCGATTTGATCATTTTTCGCAATTTCCAATATGCCGACGATTTCCGAATTTTCCGTGGTCGATCCCAAGGCTCAGCTTGCCGAGGATGTGCAGGTCGGGCCGTTTTGTGTCGTTGGTCCGGATGCGGTCATCGAATCGGGATGCAAATTGCTGAGCCATGTGGTCATCACCGGGCGGACTACCGTCGGGAAAAATAATTTCTTTCATCCGCATGCCGTCATCGGCGATGTTCCGCAGGATAAAAAATATCGCAACGACAACACCAGCCTCCAAATCGGCGATGACAACCATTTCCGCGAAGGCGTCACAGTCCACATCGGCACCAGCGGCGGCGAGGGAATCACGCGCATCGGCAACGGAAATCTCCTCATGGCCAACAGCCACATCGGACACGACGCCCAGTTCGGCGATGATTGCGTGCTGGCCAACAATGTCATGATCGCCGGCCATGTGGTCTGCGGAAATCACGTCAACATCATGGGCGGCGCCGGCGTGCATCATTTCGTGACCATCGGCGATTACGCGTACCTGGGCGGTGGATCGCGGATTCATCACGATGTCCCGCCGTTCATGAAAGTGGACGGCGCCGACAAAGTGCGCGGCGTTAATTCCGTCGGTCTGGAACGCGCGGGATTTTCCAAATTGGAGATCGAGGAACTGGAACTGGTCTGCCGCAAATTGTTCTATCACCGCCGGCCGCTGGCGCGGGCGATGGAGGAATTTGAAACGCTCAACGGTTTGAGCCCGCATGTGAAGAAACTCGTCGAATTTCTCCACCGGCGAAGCCAGGGGATTCACGGGCGATATCGGGAGGGGTTGAGGCCACGGGCGTAAACTTGGTACAATGGAGTGTGTCGCGGGCGTAGCTCAGTTGGTAGAGCGTCAGCTTCCCAAGCTGAATGTCGGGAGTTCGAACCTCCTCGCCCGCTGTGGATGGAATCGTTTCATTATGCCGGCCGTGGATGGGTTTCCGCGCCAAAGCCGCTGATGGGTTGCGTGGCGGCCATTTTTGACGCTCTAGGGATCATTTCATTTTTCGCGCTTAATTATCTTGGGCCTTCGTCATGGCGGCGGCAGATTAATCCGACTTGCGTAGCTGCGTTTTTTTGCATCGCACTGATCACGAGCGTTCTGGCGGTCATGCGGCGACACAGCCGCAGTACCTTATCCAAACTATTGCTGGCGTTCTCGGCCTTCGTTTGCTTGATCGTGCTGCCAGCCCTTTTTTCCGACCATTAAATATATTTCGAACCGATCACTACTCAAAAATGCGCACAATGTAGGCCAAAGTCATGAGTAATTTTCCATCGCTGGCACTTCTTGCTGTATTCCTCACCGCGCCTCTGTGCGGATTGGCGCGGGCCGACGACGCCTACACCCTTCACGAAAATCTGCACGCGGATCAAAAGGTCTCGTATGCGGTGACGTTCGACCACAAAACCAAATCGACCTCCACGACCAACGGCGTTGCGACGCCGACCGATACTGACACCGGGATATCGTGGAAGGTGACCATGACCACTCAGGAAGCCAGGGACGGCTCGGCCGTGCGCTCACAGGCGGCGTTCGATGCCGCCAGCGTGGACACCTCCAAGAGCCTCCTCGGGGACGAAGTGAAAACCACATGCCCGTATGCGGGCAAAACGATCGGCCTGACGCGGCATCCCGATGACTCCATCACTGACGACTTTCAGGGCAATGCAAGTGACGATGATTCCGGCATGCTCGATAATTTCATCACGCCGGATCAGATCTGGTATCCCGACCAGCCGGTGGCGGTGGGTGACACGTGGGACAACAGCGCGGAGCTAGCCAAATATTCGTCGCTGGGTCCGAAGGATCAACTGATATCCAAATGCAAGCTGGATTGGGTCAAGACAATTGATGGCAAACAAATCGCGCAAATCAGCAATTCCATAGCCACCATCTACCACGAGGATGGTAACGTCGAGGAGGACATGGAGGGGACCGCGATCCAATGGGTGGACATCGCCACCGGCATCATCATCAAGGTCGATGAGAAGGAAACAAGCACATATTCGACGCCCAAGACGGAAGCGACGCAGGTGAGCGGGGGAACGGAATTCACGTTTCATGCGGAAGTGTTGCCGGCGGCGACGACGCAGCCCGTGATTTATGATGGGCGATGACTTGGGAGCCCCGCCATGTACATGCGGGGCTTCGACGTTAGGGAATCTACGATGAAATCTTCGACGGATTCGCCCCGAAAAATCCGACTTTGACGCCGTGGTGTCGCAGAACTCTCGTTGCTTTTCCGTTGACGACCGGCAGAACAATCCGGCCCAAGCATGGAACTAAAGACATTTAGCCCCATCACGACGCCCGTTCCCGTGTTGTATAGCGAAATTGCCAGCATGAAGGTAAAGACAGTGCCGGCGATCCACGCTGCGAAAAACAGAAAATCACATGCAACTGAAAACAGCCCCATACCGATGGTCGGCGGCGTTCCATTTTGCTGCTTGATCATCATGCCGAGGATTCCCAGTCCACAAAATGTGATTATCTGCGTGAGAATGCACAGGATGATCCCCTTCTGCAGCCACGCGATGGGCTTGAGATTCGGCGCATTCTGCGGACCAACATATCCCAAGGGTATGGGATCATTTCCCGGTCCTTGCCCGCCTGGCCCCATGGTTGTTGCGACATGCCCTTCTTCCCGGAGTTGCACGCCCATCAGATCAGAACGCAAACAAACCGTAAAACGCGCTGTTCTCACCTTGCTGTTGCCAGGGGTCGGCAAGTGTCGAACCTGTGTAGGCGGCGTTGGTGACATAGCCGACTTTGCGGTGAATCAATGGGGTCAGCGGGGTATACCACACGAGGCTCGGCTGCGAGCAGCAGGCGTCATCGGGCATGGGGGCGACGGTCATGGTGCCAAAGCCGGGGGCGTCAACTTGATAGGCGAGATTGTTGTCGGTGAACTCGACTGATCCGCGGCGGACGGCGGTGAATTGGCCGAGCTGATTGCCGAGTTTGGCTTGGACGAAATCGCAAACGGCCATGAGCTGCGCGGGGGAGGCGGAGGAATCGACCATGATTTCGGATTTGCGGGCGGCGGTGCTGTTGCCGAGGTTATCGGTGCAGGTGACAGCCGCCATAGCGCGGACGCCGGCGAGGCTCACGCCGTTCCAGACTCCCCCATCGAATTTCCAGGCCATGACGGCGTCGCGGCCGACGGTGACCATTTCGCCGTTGAAGTGGCATCCACCGGCGAACACGGCGGCGGTGCGGGCTTCGACGTAGTCGCCGGTGATTTTGGGCGAGGCGACGGTTTGGGTCGGGGAGACGGCGGAGATCGACGGGGCGACCATCGCCAGCAGGGATAAAAGTCCGAGGGTTTTGAATTTCATGATGGACCTCTTGTATCTATGAAACAACTTTCACGTTCGGCCCTCACCCCTGCCCTCTCCCGGAGTACCGGGCGAGGGGGAAATACTTTAGGTCGGCGGCGCTAATGCGGAGCGATAGCATTTGCGCGATTGGCCGCAATATTCGGGGCCGACGGCATCGCCATCGGGGCCGATGGGCATCTGTGTATGATAGCACCAGGTATGCCCGCTGGGGTCAAGAAAATCCTCGGCCAGGGTCGGGATGCGGTCGGTCATATAGACCTTTTTCGAGCAGAGATCGCCGCAGAAGGGGGTGTTGAGCACCTTGGGTTTTTGGGCTGCGATTTCCATAAATTCACCTACGTATTTAACTTAGTGAGCGCCCGGCGAATGAGCGTTTGGGTTAGGGGAACCTTGTAGCCATTCTGGTTCATCGGCGAAGCATCGGCCAATGCGATCTTACCGGCCTGGACCAAAACATCATTCGACAGTTTTTTGCCCGTGAGGAATTGCTCGGCCTTGGGCACGCGCCAGGGGATCGGGGCGACGCCGCCAAGGACCAATCGAACATCCCGAACAGATTTATCCGGCCCAAGATCCACCGCCGCCGCCACGGAGGAGAGCGCAAAGTCCAGAGAGTTGCGTTCCTTGAATTTCAGATATGTCGAAGTGGCGGCCATTGCGGATGCGGGGACCTGAATCTCGGTGACGATCTCGCCATCCTTGAGAATCGTTTCACGGCGGACATCGACTGTCGGCAGCGCGAAAAATTGTTCCAGCGGAATCGTCCGCGCGGGATTTGGGCCGGCGATGGTAACGGTCGCGCCCAAGGCGATCAGCATCGGAGCCATGTCGGAGGGATGCACGATGAACGACGGCCCGCCGCCGAGGATTGCGTTAAACTTATCTTCATTGCCGGCTGAGAAACATTCCGTGCCGCCTTTTTTCAGGCATTGGTAATTCTCCAGGCGAAAATACCAGCACCTGGGCCGCTGGCAGAGATTTCCGCCGAGTGTGCCGATGTTGCGGATTTGCAGGGTGCCAATGGATTCAGCGGCCTCGGCAAGTCCGGGGAAATTCTTTTGGATATCCGAATTTTCTTCGATATCGCTGATCGTCGCCAGCGCGCCGATCTTCAGGCCGGTGTTGGAATCGAATTTGATGTCATTCAGCCCGCTGATAGTTTTGAGATTCACCACGCGCGGCGGGCGGACGATGTACGCCTTCATGCTCGTGAGCAAATCCTGCCCACCGCCCATCGGCCGGGGCATCTCATCGGGATCACCAGTGGCCGGCGGCGTGAGCAGGCTCACCGCCTGATCGACGCTCGTTGCATTGGCCCATTCAAAGGCATTCATCGTTCACCTCGGCATCAGGCTTTGTTCAGTCCGTTGAGAATTTTGTCCGGCGTGATTGGCAGTTGCCGCACTCGCACACCACAGGCGTTGTACACTGCGTTGGCGATTGCGCCCGCGCCCGGGATATTGCCCGGCTCGGCAATTCCGATCACTACTTGGCGATCGTCGCCGTCGTCGATGATGGGGATCAATTCGGGAATCTCCAGCGCTCCGGGCAATTTGTAATCGCCAAATCCGGAGTTCACCATCACGCCCAGGTCGGCGTCCATCACGCGGCCTTCATAGAGCGCCATGCCCATCGACTGGATCATCCCGCCATTGATCTGACTTTCCATCGCCAGGCGATTCAGCGGTAATCCGCCATCCTGGGTATGACACATTTTGATGACGCGGACGTGGCCGGTTTCGACATCGACTTCGACCTCTGCGAAGGAAGCGCCATGGGCGGGGCCGGTTTCGCCATCGCCAGACATACCCGGGGCCCACTCGCCGCGGATGGAAAGCCCGGCGGCGGGCAGAGCCTGGCAGGCTTGATTCCAATCCAGAGATTTTCCGTTGCCAACAATTTTGCGATCCGCGAAAGCCACATCTTTAGGATCAGCGCCCAGCAGGGGGGCGACTCGCCGGGCGATTTCCAGGCGCGTGTTGAAAGCAGCTACTTTTACGGCGGGGGAGAGGGATGCGGCAGTGGTCGAACCACCGGATGCACTGGCGTTGCCCAGGCGCGTGTCGCCGATTTGCTCGTGGACATCTTCGTAATTGAGTCCGAGTTCCTCTGCCACGATCGCGCGGAGATAGGTACGTGTGCCAGTGCCCAAATCCTGTGAGCCGACGACAGCAGAGACAGAACCATCCTGACCAACAGTAACCGTCACGACACATCCTTGAGAGCCGCCGCCACCCCATGCGCCGATGGCGCAGCCGAAGCCGCGTTTTAGTGGACCGGGATCCGAACCCGCAACGGCTTTGCGATTTTCCCATCCGATCGCTTTGGCGCCGATGTCCAGTTGCCGGGTCCAGGTGGGCACGTTGGTGGGATGGTTCGTACCCAGGTTCTTTTTGCGAAATTCGATCGGGTCCATGCTAATCTTCTCAGCCAACTCGTCCATCAACGATTCCATGGCGAAGCAAGCCTGCGGATGGCCGGGGGCACGCATGGCGACCGAGGCGTCCTCATTGGTCTGCAGCGGCGATGCCTCACGATAAACATATTCGGCTTTGTACTGATACGGCTGGGCGGCCACGCCTTGGCGACCGACGCCGGGAAGCGAGTGCTGGTGGGCGATCAGCGCGACGAGCGTGCCATCCTTGTTGACGCCGGCCTTGAATGTCTGCACCGAACCCGGTCCATTGCCGGCTGCCAGAAATTCCTCGCGGCGGGTCAGGACCATCTTCACCGGCGTGGAAAGCTGCTTGGCGAATCGGCAGGCCCATTGGCCGACAAATCCGGGATCGAATTTTGATCCGAATCCCCCTCCCATATGGTGGACAATGCCGACGACATTGCTCTGATCGATCTGCAATTCGCGCGCGGCGCCACGAGGGATGGAAAATGTGTTTTGCGTCGAGCAATAAACTGTCGCGGATTCACCGCCCTTGTAATCGGCCACCACGCTGTGCGTCTCCAGGCAGCAGTGATGCATGATGACCGAGCGATATTCCACGTCGAATACGACATCGCATTTCGCCAGCGCCGCGGTGGTGGCGTCGAGATTTCCTTGCCGCTGCACCGGCGGGGCTGTGGGCACCACCTTGGGCGCATCCGGCTTCATCGCGTCATCGGCTTTCACCACATGCGGGAGAACGTCATATTGCACCACGATGGCGCGAACGGCGTCGTCGGCGAGCTCGGGTGTTACCGCAGCCACGGCAGCGACGGGCTGGCCCTCGAAGCGCACTTCGTTGTTGGGCAGGCTCACCGCCGAGACCGCTTTCACACCGTCAATCGACTGGGCGGCGGTCAAATCAATTTTCGTCACCTTCGCATGAGCGTGCGGCGAGACCAGCATCCGGCCAAAGAGCATTCCGGGGACGCGGACATCGTGGGTGTAAACCGCCGTGCCGGTGGTCTTGGCCGGCCCATCGGCGCGGGGGATTTTGGTGTTGAGGATGCGATGCTTATTGTTCGGTCCCCACGTCGGGCCGTTGGTGTCATCCGGAACTTCGATCTGTACCTCGGTGGTGATTCCGTTCTCCACCTTGGGAACGGTAATGAATCGCATGCCTGGGCTTGGCTGGGTCGTCGTTGGCATAGTTTAGACCTCGCATCAGATCGGGCGACCGCCCGCATTCTTTGCGGCCGTCAGCGCCGCCTGGAACACATGCGGATATGTTCCGCATCGGCAGAAATTTCCATGACAACCGTCTTTGACCTCATCAATTGTCGGATTGGGATTCTTTCGCAGCAGGGCGGTAATGGATGTGACAAACCCGGAGGTGCAATAGCCGCACATCATCCCATCGCATTCCACGAATGCCGCCTGAACAGCGCTCATGTTGTCGGGCGTTCCGAAACTCTCGACGGTTTCAATCCTTTTGCCCACCGCGTCGATAGCCAGCACCGAGCAGCCGTAAACCGTTTTACCGTCCATGATGACCGTGCAAGCCCCGCAGGTAGCGGCATTGCAGACCAGCTTGGGGCCGGTGACCGCCGGATCGAGCCGGTCACGCAGTGCGCTCAGCAAGGTCGTGCGCGGCTCAATGGTTACCGGGCGATTCTGGCCATTTACATTCAATGTGATATTGACAGTGCCGGAAACGACATCGGAATTCTGCTCGGTTTGTCCGGCGGCGACAGAAGCGGCGACGGCCGCGCGGGCGAGCAATCCATCAGCCGCGACGGCTGCGATGCCAACGCCTTTGAGGAATCCGCGCCGGGTGACGGCCGAAGCGGGGGCAGCGATCATGGAAGGATTTTTGGAAGAACGGTCCTCGGAATTACCAGCCATGGGTCGCACCTCCATCACGCGTCCCCCCGCAAATGCTCGAAAACAAAGCTATCTCCCAGCACTGGATTCGTCAAATCCGTGAGGTGAGGTCATGTCAGGATGCCTTTCGCGCCAACAGGAGCTTGAGACCGTCGGCCAAAAGCTCGGAGCGATTTCGTCCAGATGCCTTGGCCATCGCATCGGCTGATTTCAAAAGCTCTCGCCCAATCGTGAAATTTACTCTCACCGAACCTCCACCAATCCGTGGGCGGCCCCTGCCACGTTGAGCCGCCCTGCGATGCTGTAGCCGCTCCTTTGCATTTAGGGGACGGCCGCGATCCATGACGAAGGGTTCATTGAACTCGCACGTTGCTTCGGCTAATTCGCGAGTGTTCATTTCCGTATATGGTTTATGTTTCGTCTTTGGCATTGGATTCTCCTTTCATTTGGTTCTGCGGCGGAATCTTCGCTTCTCGGCCTCAGTTAATGCACGGGCATGAATGACGAAAATGACGTCCGCCGGCGAAAAGATGTACGCCACTTGAATATATGTGCCGTCATTTGTGCGACCCACAACGAGAAACCTGCCGCGGCCTTGTGCCTCTGGATATGGGTGCCTTCCGTGACGAGCCACAAACTCCGCATCTTGCCAGGTGATGCCATGCTCGGCGATGTGCTCGAGATTCCAAGTGTTCCAGCGGAATTCATATTCTTTTCCCACTTGAATATTATACACATCTAAATGAGCGGAGGGCAAGGGGTAGGATGACGCGACTACCCGTTTTGAACCGGCCTTATGGGGATCGTGCTGTGGTTAGCGAGTGAATTTGCTCTTGGAACCATTCCATCAGCCGGTAATAGGCGA
>Ga0302325_10010073_pt1 | contig 20534 bp, 24 predicted proteins | sample Palsa_T0_2_FD_201948 | JGI IMG/M metagenome (GOLD analysis project Ga0302325, IMG submission 201948) | Peat permafrost microbial communities from Stordalen Mire near Abisko, Sweden - Palsa_T0_2 | ecosystem: Environmental > Terrestrial > Soil > Palsa > Peat permafrost | place: Sweden: Abisko...
GGTGATTTCGAACGTACAACGACTCTCGTATCCGTAATGAATTTTCTTCGGCGTATCAGCGACTTCTTACGCTCCAAATCACCCTCACCCCTGCCCTCTCCCGGAGTACCGGGAGAGGGGGCAGCGCGCGCAGAGAGGGTCGTGCACCCGCGTGCTGTTGAGGCAATTTGCGGGGCGACCTAAAATGCGCCTGGCTGGGGATGAGCAAAAATGCATGGCCACGCCGTTCTTCTCGACCATCATTCCCGTTCATAACCGGCCAGAGCTGGTGACGTCCGCCATCGACTCGGCTCTGGCGCAACGGCAGGCCGATCAGGAAATCATTGTCGTGGACGACGGTTCCAGCGACGACACCGCCGACATCGTCAGCCGGCGCTTCAACGGCAAAGTCCGCCTCCTCCGACAGCCCAACGCAGGCCCTGGCCCGGCCCGCAACACCGGGATCAAGGCCGCCATTGGAACGTACGTCGCATTTCTCGACAGCGATGATTGCTGGTTTCCCTGGACGCTCCAGACGTATCGGCACGTGGCCGAGCAATACCGGAATCCTGCATTTATCACTGGAAAGCACCTCCTGTTTCGCGACGAGCGGGAGTTGAGTGACGTTGCCGAGACATCGCCGCGGGTCGAAGCGTTTGATGACTACCTGGCTTCGAGCGATCGGTGGCGATGGTTTGGCGTTTCGTCGTTTGTGGTGCGTCGGGACGTGCTGCTGGCGGCAGGGGGGTTTGCGAACTCGCGCATGAACGCCGAAGACGCGGACCTGGCGATGCGGCTGGGGGTGTCGGCGGGTTTTGTGCATGTCGCGGAGCCGCCCACCTTCGGGTACCGCGAGCACGACGGCAACGTCCGCCGCGATTTGTCGCGGACGCTGGCCGGGCTGCAATATCAGATTGACGCCGAGAAGAGCGGGAAATATCCCGGCGGTCCGGCGCGGCGGCTGGAGCGATTGCGGATTCTCGGCGGGCATGTTCGCCCGGTCGTCTTCGAGCTTCTCAGGTCGGGAGATCGGCGCGCCGCATGGGCGCTGTATCGCCGAACGCTCGCCTGGCACGTTCGCCTTGGCCGGGTTCGATATCTGCTCGGCTTCCCTGCGACTGCGACATTTACCGGGGCAAATCGCGCGGGCAGTCGGTGATGATCCCGATTTATGAAACGCAGCCTTTAACTGCCGAGCTTGCCGCGGTCGTAATACACTTCGGCGAAGTCGCTCCCCGGACGCGCCCGCCAAGGCGGGCGGCTAAAGTGGGAGGAAGCAAGTGGGGAGAGTTCCTTCGCATCCTTCGCATCCAGGTGGGCCGGAATCGGCGTAAGATCGTTCTGTAACATGGAACGCCGGGTGATTTTTATTCGCGGAATCGTGCAGGGGGTTGGCTTTCGGCCGTTTGTGTTTGGGCTGGCCTCCCGCTTGAAATTGGGGGGATTCGTCAGAAACGATGACGGCCAGGTGCTGATCGAAGCGGAGGGGGACCCGCAAACGCTGGATCGCTTTGTAGCGGAACTGGCGGAGAAACCGCCGGCGCTGGCGAGAATTGAGTCAGTCTCGTGGGAGCGGCGCGGGGTGCTCGGGGAGGGGGAATTCCGGATCGAAACCAGTCATGCGGGAAGCAGCGGCACGCACCGTGCCGTCTTTATTTCCCCGGACGTGGCCACCTGCGACGATTGCCTGCGCGAGCTGTGTGACCCGAGCGATCGGCGGTATCGCTATCCCTTCATCAACTGCACGAACTGCGGCCCGCGGCTGACGATCGTAACCGGCGCGCCGTACGACCGGCAGCGAACGACGATGGCGTCTTTTGCAATGTGTCCGCTGTGTCAGGCGGAATATGACGATCCGCGCGATCGGCGGTTTCACGCCCAGCCGACGTGCTGCCGGAATTGCGGCCCGCGGCTGGAGATGCTCGATGGTAAAGGGAAGTCTTTCCCATCAGATGATCCGATTCAGACGACCCTTGGTGCACTGCAGGCGGAGCGGATTGTTGCGATCAAGGGGCTGGGGGGATTTCACCTGGCGTGCAGCGCGATCGATGAGCGGGTCGTGCGAGAGCTGCGTGCCAGGAAGCATCGCGATGAGAAGCCGTTCGCGATCATGGTTGCGGATGTCGTGGCGGCGCGCGAGTTCTGCGAGGTTGGCGCGGAGGAAGAAGCACTACTGCAATCGTCAGCTCGTCCGATCGCATTGCTCGCCAAACGCACCTCCGCTGGCGGCCGATCCGTTGCCGAATCCGTCGCGCCGGGAAATCCGTCACTGGGTGTGATGCTACCGTACACGCCGCTGCATCATTTGTTATTCAAAGCAGCTCCTGGCCTGCCGCTGGTGATGACCAGCGGAAATCGGTCTGATGAGCCGATCGCTTATGAAAATGATGACGCGGTCGCGCGGCTGGAGGGGATCGCGGACATGTTTCTCGTCCACAATCGGTCGATTCACGTTCGCTGCGACGACTCGGTGACGCGCATGCTTGCTCCCTCTCCCGGTATTTCTCCCTCTCCCGGTACTCCGGGAGAGGGCAGGGGTGAGGGTGATTTGGAGCACCAACGACACTCGACATCCCAAATCACCCTCACCCCAACCCTCTCCCGGAGTACCGGGAGAGGGAGAAATATCGGGAGAGGGGGTAAGACGGCCGGAGTGCCAGCGGAACTCCCCATCCGTCGATCGCGCGGCTATGCGCCGCAGCCCATCGCATTGCCGGCGGCGTGTCAGGTTCCGACGCTAGCCGTGGGTGGCCAGTTGAAGGGAACTTTTGCTCTGGGCCGCGAGCGGCATGCGTTTGTCAGTCACCATCTAGGCGATCTCGACCACTACGAGGCCTTCAGGGCGTTTGAGCGCGATGTCGAGTTGTACGAACGGCTGTTCGATTCCCGGCCCAATCGTATCGTGCACGATCTGCACCCCGACTATGCCTCAACCGCCTATGCCCGGCGGCGAGGGTCAGCCGAGGGCCTGCAACTAATTGGCGTGCAGCATCACCACGCCCACATGGCATCGTGCATGGCGGAAAACCGGCTCGACGAGCCGGTCATCGGCGTCAGCTTCGACGGCACCGGCTACGGGCTCGACGGAGCGGTGTGGGGCGGAGAATTTCTCGTTGGCGATTATTCCGCGTTTCGTCGCGCGGCCCATCTGCGCTACGTGCGGATGCCGGGAGGGGACACTGCGATTCGCGAGCCGTGGCGAATGGCGCTGGCGCATCTGATGGATGCCGCCTGCGGCAACTCGGCCCTACAGGATCGCATTTCGGAAGATTACTTGAAGACTGTCGGTCGGATGGTGGAGCGCGGATTTAATTCGCCGCTGACCAGCAGCGCCGGCCGGCTCTTCGACGCTGTTGCATCGCTCTCAGGCATTCGGGACCGAGTCAGCTACGAAGGGCAGGCGGCAATCGAGCTGGAATGGCTCGCCAGTCGGACCCCCGTAAGCGGCACCTACCCGTTCGATATCTGCCCTATTCCCTCGGATAAAAAAAATCGGGGAAAAGATGATTCCCAAATTGTGGACACACGGCCTATGATAACTTCGATCGTCAAGGAATTGCGAGAAGGAACGAGTTCAGCAGTCATCGCACGCCGGTTTCACTGCACGATGGCGGAAATCATCCTTGAGGTTTGCCGAGGCATGCGAAATAGCGGGGGACCGAGCGTGGTTGTTCTCAGCGGCGGAGTCTTCATGAACGTCCTGCTGACTACCGAAGCGATCACCGTTCTGACCGCCGACGGGTTCTCCGTCTATCGTCATCATCTTGTCCCGCCCAACGATGCGGGACTCAGCCTTGGACAACTTGCGATTGCCGCGGCGCGGGACCGCTCTTCCGCTGCGCTTTCGAAATCGGAGTAGCGATGTGTCTGGCCATTCCGGGCAAGGTGATTGAGACGTACCACGAGCACGAAGTGCTCATGGGGAAAGTCGATTTCAGCGGCGTGCTCAAGCGCGTCTGCCTGGAGCATGTTCCCAAGGCGAATGTCGGTGACTATGTGCTGGTGCACGTCGGGTTCGCGCTGCAATGCATCGACGAAACCGAGGCGCGCCGGGTGTTCGAATTTTTGGATGGCATGAATCAGTTGGATGAGCTACAAACGCCCTCTGATCCGCTATCATGAAATACCTCGACGAATACCGCGATGCCGCGTCGGCGCGAAAGCTTGCCGATGCCATCGCCAAAACCGTCACGCGCCCCTGGACCATCATGGAAGTCTGCGGAGGGCAGACGCACACCATCGTCAAATACGGGATTGACGAAATTCTTCCTCCAGAAGTCGAACTGGTGCACGGCCCGGGTTGTCCGGTCTGCGTGACCAGCCTGGAAATGATCGACCGCGCCCACGCCATCGCGTCGCGCCCGGACGTGATCTTCTGCTCGTTTGGCGACATGCTGCGCGTGCCGGGATCACGTGAGGATCTGCTCTCGCTCAAGTCGAAAGGCGCGGATGTCCGCACGGTTTATTCGCCGCTCGATGCGGTGACTCTTGCGGCGGCTAATCCAACGCGCAAGGTGGTCTTCTTCGCCATTGGCTTTGAAACCACCGCGCCGCCGAATGCGATGGCGGTGTGGCTCGCGCACAAGCGGAAGCTGATGAATTTCAGCGTGCTGGTGTCGCACGTGCTGGTGCCGCCATCGATGACCGCGATTCTGCAGGCGGCTGGAAACCGCGTGCAGGGATTCCTCGGGCCGGGGCACGTTTGCACGGTGATGGGTTACGAAGAGTATTACCCGATCGCCGAGCACTATCGTGTGCCCATCGTGATCACCGGTTTTGAGCCCATCGACATGCTCGAAGGTGTTTTGCTGACCATCCGGCAGCTCGAAAGCGGGCGCGCGGAGGTTGAAAATCCTTACTCGCGTGCGGTGCGGCTCAAGGGCAACGAGCAATCGCGGAAGCTGATCGACGATGTGTTCGAAGTGTGCGACCGCAAGTGGCGCGGCGTCGGGCTGATCCCCAAGAGCGGGTACAAGCTGCGGTACGAATATCGCGATCACGACGCGGAGCGACTCTTCGCCGTCGAGGGGATTTCCACGCAGGAATCGACCATCTGCATCAGCGGGCAGGTGTTGCGCGGATTGAAAAAGCCGCACGACTGCCCCGCGTTTGGAAAGACATGCACCCCGCAGAACCCGCTGGGGGCGACGATGGTTTCGGCGGAGGGCGCTTGCGCCGCCTACTACGCTTACGGCCGGCACCTTGACGGGAGCCGCGCGGCACATCGCGCCGGCAACGGAAATGGAAACGGGAACGGCAAAGGCAACGGTCATCCATTGCCAGTGTTAGGCACCGCAGAGAGCCCAAGTTTGGCCGCGACGCGCAGCGGAGCGCGTCCCGAGGCTTCGGACGGACGCATGATTGTTTGAGGAAGGAACAGGCCGTCTGACGCGCTCCGCTGCGCGTCGGGGCCAGAAGGTTCTTCCTCCCTCTCCCGGAGCACCGGGAGAGGGAGTAGCGGACGAGGACGATGACCCAGCTCTCCGATCCCATCACCGTCACGCAGTTCGCGCCTGGCGAGCTCGCCGGCAAGGTCATGCGACAGTGCCGGGAAGTCATCGACACCAAGCAGCAGTTTTTCTCCCAAAATGCTGAGAAGATTGCCCAGTGCGCCGGGGCGATGGCGAGGGCATTCGAACAGGGGGGCCGGCTGCTGGTCTTCGGGAACGGCGGAAGTTCGTGCGACGCGTTGCATATGGCCGTCGAATGCATGCACCCGATTATCCAGAAACGCCCCGCGCTCCCGGCCATCGCGCTCACCACCGACATGGCGACGCTCACCGCCATCGGCAATGATCAGGACTTTTCCCTGGCTTATGTGCAGCAGCTCGAGGTGCTGGGCAAGCGCGGCGATATGGCGATGGGTTTTTCAACCAGCGGAAAGTCCGCCAACGTCAACCGTGCCCTGCAGGCTGCCCGCGAGATGGGCTTGCTGACCATCGGCTTGAGCGGACGCGACGGCGGGCGCATGCCCGAGTTCTCCGATTATTCTTTTTTGGTGCGCAGTTTCAGCATTCCCAGAATCCAGGAAACACAGGAAACTTTGCTGCATATCCTGTGGGATCTGATTCACGTGGTCCGTGGCGAAGAAGATGTGTTGTAGCCAGTAGGACGACCGCGATGTCAACAGTCGCCGAAACGCTTGATCTTGGCATGCTCGGCACTTGCCCTCTGCCGAAATACGAGTACGACCGAATCCTCCTCGGGCATGGCAGCGGCGGGGGACTGACGGCCGATTTGATCCAGCGACTCTTCCTCCCCGGTTTTTCCAACGCCACGCTCAACGCCCTGGAAGATCAGGCGACGCTCAGTCTTGACGGCAACGGCGACGCGGCGACCAAATCGCCGCGCATCGCTTTCACCACCGATTCGTTTGTGGTCCGTCCCCTTTTCTTCCCCGGCGGCGATATCGGCAAGCTCGCGGTGCACGGCACGGTGAACGATCTTGCCGTGGGCGGCGCCAAGCCGTTGTTCCTCTCGGCAGCATTCATTCTCGAAGAGGGATTGCCGCTCACGGATTTGCAGCGCATCGTCGCATCGATGCGGCAGGCGTGCGATGAGGCGGGAGTTGCCCTGGTCACCGGCGACACGAAGGTGGTCGATCGCGGCAAGGGAGACCAGATTTTCATCACCACCTCCGGGATCGGCATCGTTCCTGAAGGGCGCTCGCTCTCGATCCGCCGCGCCCGGCCGGGGGACTGCATCATCGTTTCGGGGACGCTGGGCGATCACGGAATCGCCATCATGTCCCTGCGTGAAGGGATCGAATTTGAAACCGTGCTGGAGAGCGATACTGCTCCGCTCACCGACCTGGTGCGCGTGATGCTCGAAACGTGCCCGACGATCCGCTGCATGCGCGATCCCACGCGCGGCGGGCTCTCCAGCGCGCTCAATGAACTGGCCACGGCGTCGAACGTGGGCGTGGAGCTGGATGAATCGACGATTCCGCTCAGGGCGGAAGTGCGCGGGGCGTGCGAAATGCTGGGGCTGGATCCGTTGTATGTCGCAAATGAGGGAAAGCTGATCGCGGCGGTGTCGCCGGATGATGCGCCGCGCGTTCTGGAGGCGATGCGCCAGCATCCGCTGGGGCGCAATGCCGCAATCGTCGGACGGGTTGTGGAACATCACCGGGGAATGGTCATTTTGAAATCGTTGGTCGGCGGCGCCCGCGTCGTCACCATGCTTGCAGGAGAACAATTACCAAGAATCTGTTGATTCCGATGGCACAACCCTGAGCTCCGCACGCGGCAACATGCGATGCCGGAGCAGATTGGAGAAGACCCCATGGCAGAGCAAACCATTCCTTATGGCCGCAAGACGCAGAAGCCGCCGCCGGTCAAAGAGGTGCATGTGTTATGGATCACCGCGGGTCTCGGTTGCGATGGGGATTCGGTCTCCATTACCGCCGCCACGCAGCCCAGCATTGAGGACGTGATCCTGGGCGCGATTCCCGGACTGCCCAAGGTGCATGTTCACAATCCCGTTCTTGCTTACGAGAACGGCGACGAGTTCATGAGCTACTGGTACCAGGCCTATGAAGACCGGCTGGGCGCGCCGTTCGTGCTTGTCGTGGAAGGGTCGATCCCCAACGAAAAGATCAAGAGCGAGGGATATTGGGCCGCACTGGGGACCGACCGGAAGACGGGGCAGCCGATTACCACTTGCGAATGGATAGACCGGCTCGCCCCCAAGGCACTGGCGGTTGTGGCCATCGGCACCTGCGCGACCTATGGCGGAATCCATGCGATGGAGGGCAACCCCACCGGCTGCATGGGCCTGGCCGACTACCTCGGCTGGGGCTGGAAATCCAAGGCGGGGCTGCCGATTGTCAACGTGCCCGGTTGCCCGGTCCAGCCGGACAACTTCATGGAGACGCTGCTCTATCTGCTCTTCCAGGTCTCCGGCTTGGCGCCGATGATTCCGCTCGACGCGGAACTGCGCCCGAAGTGGCTGTTTGGACAAACCGTCCACGAGGGCTGCGACCGAGCCGGCTACTACGAGCAGGGCGACTTCGCCACGGAATACGGCTCACCCAAATGCATCGTGAAACTCGGTTGCTGGGGACCGGTCGTCAATTGCAACGTGCCCAAGCGCGGCTGGATGGCCGGCATCGGCGGCTGCCCCAACGTGGGCGGGATCTGCATCGGATGCACGATGCCGGGCTTCCCCGACAAATTCATGCCGTTCATGGACGAGCCGCCAGGCGCCAAGCTCTCCAGTTCGGCGGTCGGCGTCTACGGCGCCATGATCCGCAAGCTCCGCGCCATCACGAATCACACCATCAACAAAGAGCCGAAGTGGCGGCACACTCGTCCGGAGCTCACCACCGGTTATCACCCCACCTCCTACGGCAACAATCATTGAAAGGACCCACGCCATGACAACGATGACTGAACCCATCAAAGCTCCTCCACCGTCCACAGGAAAACTTGTCGAGATGTCGTGGGATCCGATCACCCGCATCGTTGGGAGTCTCGGAATTTACACCAAAATCGACTTCGACAAAAAGGTTGTCGCCGAGTGTCACAGCACCTCGTCGATTTTTCGCGGCTACAGCATCTTCATGAAGGGGAAAGACCCCCGCGACGCTCACTTCATCACCAGCAGAATCTGCGGAATCTGCGGCGATAACCATGCTGTCACCGCCAACTACGCGCAGAACATGGCCTTCGGCGTCAGGCCGCCGGCGCTCGGGGAGTGGATCGTCAATCTCGGCGAAGCGGCCGAGTACATGTTCGACCACAATATTTTCCAGGACAACCTGGTCGGCGTGGACTTCTGCGAGCAGATGGTCAAGGAAACCAACCCCGGTGTCCTGGCCAGAGCCGAAAAGACGCTCGCCGCCGGCTCAAATTTGCACGGCTTCCGCACGATTGCCGACATCATGCGGGCGCTCAACCCCTTCACCGGCGTATTCTATCGTGAAGCGCTGGCGATGAGCCGGATGACCCGCGAGATGTTTTGCCTGATGGAAGGACGCCACGTCCATCCCTCAACGCTCTATCCCGGCGGCGTCGGAACCGTGCCGACGGTGCAACTTTTCACTGATTATCTCGTGCGGCTCATGAAGTATGTCGAGTTCATGAAGAAGGTCGTTCCGCTTCACGACGATCTGTTCGATTTCTTCTACGAAGCGCTGCCCGGCTACGAAGAGGTCGGCCGACGGCGGATTCTGCTCGGTTGTTGGGGCTCGTTCCAGGACCCTGCCCACTGCGACTACAAGTACGAGAACATGACCAACTGGGGCCGGAAGATGTTTGTCACCCCCGGCGTGGTTGTGGACGGAAAACTGGTGACGACCGACCTGGTCGACATCAATCTCAACATCCGCATTCTCCTGGGCAGCAGCTATTACGAGAGCTGGGAAGACCAGGAAATGTTCGTGAACAAAGATCCGCTGGGAAATCCCGTCGACCGCAATCATCCCTGGAACCAGACGACCATCCCCAAGCCGCAGAAGCGCGACTTCAAGGGGAACTACACCTGGGTCATGTCTCCGCGCTGGCTCGACAAGCGCACCGGCGATCATCTGGCGCTGGATACCGGGGGCGGTCCGATCGCGCGGCTGTGGTCGACGGCACTGGCCGGGCTGGTGGACTTCGGCTACGTCAAGGCGACCGGGCAGAGTGTCAAGATGTATCTGCCCAAGACCGCGATGCTGCCGGAAACGGAGTTCGAGTGGAAGATTCCCAAGTGGAGCAACGCGATCGAGCGCGATCGCGCCCGCACTTACTTCCAGGTGTATGCCGCGTGCTGCGCCCTCTACTTCACCGAGCAGGCGCTCAAGGAGCTGCATGCCGGCAACACCAGGACCTGGAACGAATTCAAGGTTCCGGAAGAGGCGATCGGCTGCGGGTTCCATGAGGCGGTGCGCGGCGTGCTCTCGCATCACGTGGTGATCCGCAAAGGCAAGATTGCCAACTACCATCCGTATCCCCCCACGCCGTGGAACGCCAATCCGCGCGATATCTACGGCACGCCGGGCCCCTACGAAGACGCCGTGCAGAACACGCCGATCTTCGAGGAAAACGGCCCCGACAAGTTCAAGGGGATCGACATCATGCGGGCGGTCCGCAGTTTCGATCCGTGTCTCCCGTGCGGCGTGCATATGTACGTCGGCAATGGTAAGACGTTGGAAGTGCGGCATGCTCCGATGTTCGGGATGCAGCAGCACGGATAGCGGACTGTTTTTGGCAGGCAATGACAGGAGCCCAGGGAGTTCGCTCCCTGGGCTCCATTATCCCGAGGTGAAATGTGCCCCAGACCACAGACGGCGAGCTGCGCGGACGCATGGAGCGGCTTGAGTCGCTGCTTTCCGAAGTGGAGGATCACGCGGATCCCGCTACCAAAACGCGGGTGCGGGAAATCGTGCAATCGCTCATGGACTTTCACGGCGCCGCCATCGAGAAGATGGTGGATGCCATGGCCAATGACGGAAACGGCGGCCGCGCAATGCTCGACAAGCTCGCCGGCGACGAGCTGGTGAGCAGCGCGCTGCTGCTCTACGGGCTGCATCCGCTCGATCTCGAAGCGCGCGTGAAGGCGGCGCTGGAAAGCGTTCGGCCATACTTGCACTCGCACGGAGGCAACGTCGAGTTGCTGTCGATCGGCGACGATGGCCGGGTCAAGCTGCGGATGGAAGGAAGCTGCAAGGGCTGTCCGTCGTCAGCGATGACGATGAAGTCAACCATCGAGAAGGCGATTTACGAAGCAGCGCCGGATGCTTCCGGAATTGAGGTGGAGGGCGCGGCGGCAGCCGCCAGCTCCACGTCCGACGCGGTTTTTGTCGGGCATTCCGATCGGTCGCGGGTCGCTTTACCGGTCTTCAAGGGATGAGTGAAATACAAAATAACATGGTGGCGCTGCAATCACAGCCCGTCCAGAAGCCGTTCGATGTCCTCCGCCGATTTGCGCGCACCCGCGCCCCGGCGGAGCGATGCGAGATCTGCGGCGCCGAGATTTCCCACGAGCACGAGCACCTCGTCGAAATTGCCAACCGCAAGCTCCTCTGCAGCTGCGGCGCGTGCTCGATCCTGTTCAGCGGCACAGGGGAGACATCGCGCTATCGCCGGGTTCCCCGGACCGTGCGCTGGCTCGAAAGCTTTGAGATGACCGACGCGCAGTGGGAAAGTCTCAGCGTCCCGATCAACCTTGCGTTTTTCTTCCACAGCACCCCGGCGGGGCGTGTTGTCGCGTTTTATCCGAGCCCCGCGGGGCCGATCGAATCGCTATTGCCGCTGGAATCGTGGCACGAGTTGCTGGCGATCAATCCCGTGTTGGAAACGATGGAGCCCGACGTCGAGGCGCTCTTGGTCAATCGGGTCGGCGATCACCACGCTTACTACCTTGCGCCGGTGGATAAATGTTACGAGCTTGTTGGCTTGATTCGCATGAAGTGGGCGGGCCTTTCCGGCGGCACCGAAGTCTGGCGCGAAATCACGCGGTTCTTCAATGAGTTGCGGCAAAGATCCACACCTGGAGCATGATCCCATGGCCGATCTGAATTTCCAGGTTGAATCCGCTGACGCGCTGCCCTTTGCGGCCGCCCCCCAGTTGATCTTCAAGCTGCGCATCACCGATGCGGAAAATTCCGCGCCGATCCATGCCGTTGCGCTTCGCTGCCAGATTCGCATCGAACCGGCCAAGCGTCGCTATACCCCGGACGAGCAGGGCATGCTTCCGGATCTCTTCGGCCCTCCCAGCCGCTGGGGGCAGACTCTCCGCCCGATGCTCTGGACCCATGCGGCCGTGGTCATCCCTCCATTTTCAGGCAGCACGCTGGTCGATTTGCCGGTCCCGTGCAGCTACGACCTGACGCTGGGCGCGACCAAATACTTCCATGCCCTGGAGGAAGGGGAAGTGCCGCTCTGTCTGCTCTTCAGCGGAACGATTTTCTACGGCACCGAGGACGGCGGCATGCAGGTCGGGCAGATTTCGTGGGAAAAAGAAACCAGTTTCCGCCTGCCGATCGAGGTGTGGAACAAAATGATGGACCTGTATTACCCGAATGTCGCCTGGCTCGCTCTTCGGAAAGACGTGTTCAATCGGCTCGCCCAGTACAAGTCGCAACGGGCCATCGCGACTTGGGAACAGGCGATGGAAGAGCTTCTGTGCCAGGCTGATCAGGGAGCGCTCCCGTGAATCGCCAGCTTCTCGAGAAGATCGTGAATGCCGTGCTTTACGAGGGATACATTATCTACCCGTATCGGCCATCGGTGAAGAATCACCAGCGCTGGACGTTTGGCGGACTCTACCCGGAAAGTTACGACCTGGTCCGTCAGTCGGCCGAGTCCTGCGTGATGCAGACGCAGTGCCTGCTGGAAGGTTCCGAGCAGACAGCCCTGAACGTGAGTGCTCGTTTTCTGCATCTGACGACGAGGATCGTCGGCGAACTGCGCGAGGCGGTGGACGAATTGCCGCCAAGTGCACTCGCGGCTCTTTCCCCCTCTCCCGGTACTCCGGGAGAGGGCTGGGGTGAGGGTGATTTGGAAAGTCGAAACGCGCTCGATAGACGAAATCACCCTCACCCTCTCCCGGAGTACCGAGAGAGGGGATCAGCAAATGCGACGCTGACATACCGCGCGGTCGAATCGCTCTCGATCGGCGGCAAGGCATATCAGTCCTGGCAGGAGGCGAGCGAACGGGAGGTGGCGGTCAGTACGCTCAACGTCGGTCGGCTGGCACAGAGCCTCGTGACCCATCCGTTCTCCTTTGCCCGCAGCCAGGAGATCGAACCATTGCGCCGCGAGGACGGGAAAATCGCGGCAGTGCTCATCCGGCGGCAGGAAGCGCTGGCGGGTGTTGTGGAAGTGACGGCTCACGAAGTAGCGCCTGATCTTTTCCGAATTGGCGTGCGCGTGATCAATCGCTCGCACATTCCACGGCAGGATATGGCGCGCGACGCCGCCCAGTTGTATTCACTGGCATCAACACATACGATCCTGAACGTGGAAAACGGCGCGCTCGTCTCGGCAATCGACCCGCCCGAGCGTTGCCTGCCCTTCGCGGCCCAGCTGCGCAACATCGGCGCATGGCCAGTTCTCGTCGGAGCTGAGGGCGAGCGTGACACGTTGCTTGCCTCCCCGATCATTCTCTACGACTATCCCCAGATCGCTCCGGAGAGTCCGGGCAACTTATTCGATTCGACGGAGATCGACGAAATTCTCAGCCTGCGCATCATGACGCTGACGGAGGAGGAAAAGCAGGCCGTTGCAGGCGCCGACGATCGCGGGGCGCAAATTCTTGCGCGAACCGACGCGCTCGCCCGCGAGCAACTGGCGTCGCTTCACGGAACGCTTCGGGGGCTGCGGCCCATCACCAGCGGAGAAACCCCATGACCGACTGGGATCCACTGGCAGAAAAGCGGCAGCTCGAACGTGCGCTCTCCGCGGGCATCGAGTTGAAGCCGGGCGATCGCGTCATTCTTCGCCCGCGCGGCAAGGCGGATATCTTCGATCTTGCCCTTGCCGGCAAGACCGCCACGATCGCCTCCATCGAGCAGGACTTCGAGAACAACATTCACCTGGCGGTGACGGTCGACGAGGATCCGGGCCGCGATTTCGGGCAGACCGGAAAGCCGGGACACCGATTCTTTTTTGGCGTCGATGAGGTCGAGTTGGCCCCGAGCCCGCGCGGCACATCGGCTGAACGAGGGTAAACCGCGTTGGCGGCCGGTATAGCCGCCCAAGGAGTTTTTGTCATGCACGATCGAAATAATGATGATCCTCAGGATCTGAATGCGCGCGATGTGTTGTGCGTTGCCGGGGGAATGGCCCTATTGGTGATGGGAGCGGGCCTGGTGATGACGCACCCGCTGGTGCGCAAGACGGTGATGGATGGCGTGTCGCGGTTTTCTCCGGATTTGGCCGGGTCGCTGAAGAACGGCGTCGCGGGAATTCTCCCCGACGTCGAACGTTATCTCAAAGTGCGCTCAATGTAACCCGGCGAAAGGAAGCACCCGGTGCCCCGCTACGAACTCGATTCGTCCCGCAGCCGATTTACCGTGCAGGCGTTTGCCAGCGGAATGTTGTGGGCTTTTTCTCACAATCCGACCATTGCAATCAAGGAATTCACCGGCGCTCTCACCTTCTCGCCCGATACCCCGACAAAGGCTCTCCTTGAGATCGTGGTCAACGCCCATGCCCTCGAGTCAACCGACCCGATCCGCCCGAAGGACAAACAGGAAATCGTGGACACGATGATGGAGATGCTGGATGTCTCCACTTATCCCACAGTGCGCTACAGGTCTACCGAAGCCGTCGTCACCAGCCTTTCCAATAATTGGTTTCGCATGCAGTTCAAGGGCCATCTCTCGTTGCGTGGCGTGACCAAGCCTCAGGACATCGATGCGCAGCTCACACTCTTTGAAGGGGAAGTGCGCCTCGGTGGTTCGTTCGAGCTCCTTCAGTCCAGCTTCAAGATTCACCGCCCTTCCGCAGCCGCCGGGCTGCTCATTACCAAGGACGAGTTGAAGTTCGCCTTTGATGTTTTCGGTGTCGCCGCTGCCCAGGGAGTCGCTCCGTGAGTGTGCCGAGTGCGTTCGATGTAACCCTGGCGAAAGGAAGTTCTTCGGTGCCCCGCTACGAATTAGATTCGTCTGGCAGTCGCTTTACGGTTCAGGCATTTGCCAGCGGAATGCTGTGGGCGTTTGCGCATAATCCCACGATCGCGATCAAAGAATTCACCGGCAGTCTCACGTTCTCGCCGCAGACTCCGGAGAAACCGATCCTGGAGATTATCGTCAACGCCCAATCAATGGAGTCGTGCGATCCGATTCGTCCGAAGCACAAGGTGGAAATCCGGGACACGATGATGGAGGTGCTCGATGTTTCGGCTTATCCCACGGTACAATACACGGCCACGGAAGCCATCGCTACCCACCTCTCGGAAAACTGGTTTCGGCTGCAATTTAAGGGATCTCTGGCCTTGCGGGGGGTCACCAGGGCACAGGAGGTGGATGCTCAACTCACTCTCCTGGACGGAAAAATGCGGCTGAACGGCAGCTTCCAGATTCTTCAGTCCAACTTCAAGATCCACCGCCCCTCCGCCGCTGCCGGACTCATCATCACCAAAGATGAGTTGAAGTTCACCTTCGATGTGATGGGCCGCGCGGTGGCTGAGGGAGGCGCTGCGTGACCCCGCCGCGCATTCTCATCGCCTGCATCGGTAACATCTTCCTGGGAGACGACGCATTCGGCGTGGAGGTCGCCCGGCTTCTTTTGCAGCTTTCCTGGCCACCGAGCGTGCACATCGAGGACTTCGGGATTCGGGGTGTCGATTTGGCCTACTCTTTGCTTGAGGGGTATGACGTGGCAGTCTTCGTGGACGCTGCGCAAAGAGGCTATCCGCCCGGCACGCTGTTCGTCATCGAGCCGGACATGTCGGAGATCGCTTCCGACGCATCTGAAAACGCCGCGATGGATGCTCACTGCATGGACCCGGCAAAAGTGCTTCGGACTGCCGCTTCCATGGGCGCCAAGGTTGGCCGGGTCTTGGTGGTGGGTTGTGAACCCACCCCTCCACCGGCCGACGAGGACGTTCAGATGGAGTTGACCCCTCCGGTCAAAGCGGCTGTGCCCCGTGCGGTGCCGCTCCTCCGCGACCTGGTCGACCGCCTTCTCGCCCCACAAACGCAAATCCCCGAAGCATTTCAGGAGACGTCGTTATGCATACCCAAATGAACGCGCTTGCCGCGTCCGAACTTTCCAGCCTGAATGGCTGGGAGATCGGTGGAATCATCGCCCTGGTGATCGTCGGCGGAGTTGGACTCTGGATGCTCCCGGAATTTCTCCGGTACATGAAAATCCGCCATATGTGATCGTGGGGACACATGCATGAATTGTCGATCGCGCTCTCGATCGTCGAGACGGCCGCGGAACAGGCAGAGCGGCTCGGCGGAGCGCAGGTTCTGGCGGTGCATCTGAAGCTTGGACCGCTGGCGGGAGTGGTGAAGGAAGCATTGCTCGGCTCGTATGAGCTGGCGACGGAAAATTCACCTCTTGCCGGATCGAAACTGGTCATTGTCGAGACGGCATTGCGGGCATATTGTCCGCAATGCATGCAGGAGCGTGCCGTTGTGTCCGTCACCGAGATCTGCTGCCTCGAGTGCGGCACCCCGACTCCGCAAATCACGAGCGGCCGCGAATTGGAAGTGACCGCGATGGAGATCAGCCAATGACCCGGCAAACCCGTCTCGTAGAAGTGCGCCAACAGGTTCTCAAGCAGAATGATGTGGTCGCACGCGCGCTGCGGACTCGTTTTCGCGGCGCTGGTGTGTATGTAGTGAGCCTGGTCTCCAGTCCGGGATCGGGGAAAACCGCGTTTCTTGAAAAGACGCTGACGATGCTGCGCGAGGAGTTTCGCGTGGCCGCACTCGTCGGCGACTTGGCTACCGACAATGATGCACGTCGGCTGGCCCGTAGCGAAGTACCCGTAAAGCAGATCACTACCGGTACACTCTGCCATCTCGAGGCCGAAATGGTGCGCACCGCTCTGGACGGTTGGAACGAGGGCGAGCTGGACTATCTCTTCATCGAAAACGTCGGCAACCTTGTCTGTCCCGCCACGTTCGATCTGGGTGAAGACCTGCGGCTCGTGCTTTTCTCGACCACCGAAGGGGAAGACAAGCCCTTGAAATATCCCACGATTTTCAACACTGCGGACGTTGCGGTCATCACCAAGATCGACCTCGCAGACGCCGTCGAGTTCAATCGTGCCGCGGCCCATCAGAACATTCAGTCGGTCCGTCCCGGCATGGAGATTATCGAAGTGTCGTCCAAGTCCGGGCAGGGAATGAACGAGTTTCTCGACTTTCTGCGTTCGCGACGACTTGAGGCACGCCCGCAAGCAAAAGCCGCCGCACGGTGATGCTGCCGGCCCTGGTCGGCTTTTTCTTTTCGCTGGGACATTCCACAATTGTGGTGCTGCTTTCAGTTGCCATTGCGCTGACCGCCGCCCGCATCCTGACGCATTTTCCTCATCTGCGGCACATCGGCGGATTGATCGGCACCTGCGTATCGGCCGCGTTCCTCCTGGTCATCGTCGCGATTAATCTCCTGGTGCTTCGCGGCGTCGTCCGAGCCTTCGCCAGCGTGAAGCGCGGCGAGCCGTACGACGACCAGAACCTCGAAGCCGCCATGGCCCACTTCATCCGGTCCGCAAACTCTATTACAATGACCGTCACCGCCCTGTCGGTGATTATTGCCGTCAGCGAGCTATAATGGAGTCCGAAGTGGGAACGCCATGACGCGCTTAATCATCAACTTGCCGGATGAAGTCAAGAGTAAGCTCGAGCAACGGGCGATTGATTGCGGCCGAGCGACCGTTGAACAGTACGTCGAGGAGCTTGTGCTCGCGGACGCGGAGGGGGTGGATGGTATACTTGACAGCCCATCAGAATTGGAAATCACCTCACAGGATGAGTTGGAGAAGAGACTTCTGCAGCGGCTGGCGGACAACCGTCCGGACGTCGAATGCACGCCGGAATTCTGGAAAACGCTGCGCAATCGCGTCCAGGAAGGTCCAACGCTGTGAACGGGCGCGTGGTCTTGCGACCCGAGGTGGTAACCGATCTGTCGTCAATTGTAACAAGCGCCTTGAAGAATCGCGGGTAAGGCAAAATCGACGATGGCAAATCCGCTCGTGGACGTGGAGATGGGGAAGCGAAACGGGGAAGCGAGTAGTTGTTGACGCGCAGTCCAACCCCTTCCATGCGTTCCCTTACGAACCACGAGGTACGCGATTCACAGCTCAACTGGGGAGAGGACTTCGAGGAAACCGAACAACGACGTGAACGCTGCGCCGGCTGGCGATTTTGCATCGCGTAGCCTCGGGCAACGGCGCTTATTTTACACCGCTGCTTGTTCAAGATTCAATCTCGTGCTCGGCTTCGTTCGAGATGGATTTCTCCCACCGCCGCCCAGCGGAGAGCATGACGCTGCGCTGGAATATAGCAATAATATGATAAATCTGACGGAGCTCCAAAAGCGTAAGAAAGTGTAAGGAAGTGTAAGGCGGAATGGCGTTTTTGAGGCAAAACTGGGGGTTGGGATTTATATCGGTTCGGCCGCGGGTGCAGCCCTCGTTATGGTGATCGGCCGCCTTTGCCCCCTCTCCCGGTAATTCGGGAGAGGGCTGGGGTGAGGGTGATTCGGAACGTCGAGCGCCGCTGGTGCTCGGGATCACCCTCACCCTATCCCTCTCCCAGAGTACCGGGAGAGGGGACCAGAAGCCTTTCGCCACGAAGAAGTGGTAGGGCGGGATTCATCCTTCCGCTCTCCCCGTTCGCTATGCCGTGCGTTTGGTCCGCACCCGCGCTTGCACCGCTTCGAGCGAAACTGGCGGAGCGCTTTCCGCTTCGGACAGAAACTTCTCGGCGGCCTCGACGTTCAGGGGTTTGCTGAAGAAGTAGCCTTGCGCGTATTCGCAGTCCATGGTCTGGAGCATGATCGCCTGATCCAGCGTCTCAATTCCCTCTGCCACCAGGCGGATCTCGAGATTATGTGCCAGGGCCACGATCGCGTGCACAACGGCGGCGTAGTCGCGCCGATCCGTCATGAAGCGCACGAAGCTGCGGTCGATTTTCAAACCGCCCAGGGGCAGTCGATGCAGGTAGCTCAGCGACGAATAGCCGGTGCCGAAATCATCCATCGAGATGCGCACGCCCAGGGCGCGAAGCTGTTCGAGAACGGGGATCGAGGCATCGGCATTGCGGATCATCACCGTTTCGGTCACTTCGAGCGTGATCAGAGCCGGATCCACACCGCTGCGATGGAGGATCTGCTCGAAGGTGGCGACCAGATCGGGAACCAGCAACTGCCTCGCCGAGAGATTCACGCTCATCGACAGGTTGCGAATCTTGGGGAAGCGGCGGCGCCATTCGACCAACTGCTTGCACGCCTCGCCCAGAACCCAGTAGCCGATGGCGACAATGGCGCCGGTTTCTTCGCTGATCGGGATGAATTCATTGGGCGCCACGAGCCCGCGCGTGGGATGGTTCCAGCGCAACAGCGCTTCGAATCCCTCCACCACCTTTGAGGCCAGACAGATGATCGGCTGATAGTGCAGCACCAGTTCGCCGCGCTGCACGACCTGGCGCAGCTCGTTTTCGACCTGCAGCCGGCCCAGGATTTCCTCGTGCATTTTGCGGTCGAACATCACGTAGCGCGCCTTGCCGGCGTTCTTGGCATGATACATCGCCGTGTCGGCGTCCCGCAGCATCTCCTCGGCGCGCTCGTATCCCACGGCGCTGGTGGTAACCCCGATGCTGACGGTGCTGACAAGTCTGTGCCCCTTCAGTTCATACGCCTCACCGAGGACGCGCAACAGCCGCGCCGCGACGTCCGCGGCGTCTCTGGGGTCGCGCAGGTCTTCGGTAAGAACAACAAACTCGTCGCCGCCGAGCCGGGCGGCGGTGTTTCCCCGGGGGCCGCCCACCGCATCGGTCGAGCGAAGCGATTTTTTCAAACGGTGTGCAATTTCGATGAGCAGCGCGTCGCCAATGTCATGTCCCAGGCTGTCGTTGATCAGCTTGAAGCGGTCGAAGTCCAGAAAAAGCAGCGCGAAGTGATACGCGGGATTGCGGCGCTGCCGCGCCAGCCCCAACGTCAGGCGCTCCTGCAGCAGGGCTCGATTGGGAAGACCGGTGAGCTTGTCGTGCAGCGCGGCGCTCTCCGCCGCTTCCTTGGCCTCGCGGAGCAGCGTCTCGGCGCGCCGGCGTTCGCTCATCTCATCGCGAAGGGTGTCGTTGGTCCTGGAAAGCTCAGCGGTGCGCTCCTGCACCTGCGCCTCTAAATCGATGTGCGCGCGTTCCAGCACCTCGATCGCTCGCTTGCGGTCCGTGACATCAAAGGCAATTCCCTGGAGAAAGATCGGAATCCCCCGCTCGTCGCGGATCAACTGGCATTCGCCGTGCACCCACACAACCCGTCCATCGCGGGCGATCAATCGGTATTCGGAGCGGAAATGAACCCCCGTGAGGCAGGTGCGCGCGAACTCGCCGCTCCAGCGCTCGCGATCGTCCGGATGCACCCGGTAATACCAGAGGAACGGATTGTCGAGCCATTCCTGCTGGGAGTACCCCAGCAGCATTTCGATCTGCGGGCTGATGTAAAATTCCGCCTTCGATCCGTCGAGCGAGGCGAGGAACGTGACGGCGGGAATCTTCTCGACCAGAGCGCGATATCGCAGTTCCGCATTGTGCAGCCGCGTATCACCGGGGCCAGGCGAGCGGCGTGCGCCCGGATCAATCAGCGACCCGGCGACTTGCCCCGACGAACTGTTCAAGTCGATCATCGCCTTGAGAATCAGCTCCGCCTGCTCGGCAGACATTTCCGATTGAGCATCGGCAAGGATCAGCGCCGCCTGGGCCTGGTATTCGCCAGGGGCAGCGGTGGGGGGTGGCGGGGAGGTTTTTACGTGGGTCGCCGCCATGTCGGTTCATTGTCGAGAGAGCCGCGCGTGAAATTGCGCAGCGCGCGGATCGTTCGTCCATAAACTTCCACTGCGGCGGTGGAGAGCTTCGCCCCGGGAGGTTCGTCCATGAAAGGCATGAACTT
>Ga0302325_10010076_pt1 | contig 20531 bp, 24 predicted proteins | sample Palsa_T0_2_FD_201948 | JGI IMG/M metagenome (GOLD analysis project Ga0302325, IMG submission 201948) | Peat permafrost microbial communities from Stordalen Mire near Abisko, Sweden - Palsa_T0_2 | ecosystem: Environmental > Terrestrial > Soil > Palsa > Peat permafrost | place: Sweden: Abisko...
CCGAGCTGACCAGCCTGTCCAACCCTTACCTCAGCCAGGTCGAGCGAGGCCTGCACCAGCCGTCAGTCCGTGTCCTCAAGGCCATCTCCGGCGCGCTGAACCTCTCCGCCGAGTCGCTGATGGCCCAGGCCGGCCTGATCGACGCGATAACAAGCACCGATAAGGGTCAGGCCGACGCGGCCGCCCCGCCCCTGCCGACCGAGGACGCCATCCGCGCGGACCCGCGCCTGGGCGACGACCAGAAGGCGGCCCTGATTGCCGTCTACCGCAGCATGCTCGGCGGCTCATTGCCCTCATCGGCTAGCTGAGCCGCGCCGCCGCCTCGGTCACGTGCCGGAGCAGCAGCGCCGTGGTGACCGGCCCGACGCCGCCTGGCACCGGGCTGAGGGCGCCCGCGACCTGTCCGACCTTCGCGTCGACATCGCCGGCCAGCCCGCCATCGGGCGTAGCGTTGGTGCCGACGTCGATCACCGTGGCGCCCGGGGCGACATGTTCGGGGCCGATCAACCCGACCCGGCCCGCGGCCACCACCAGCACGTCAGCCTGAACGGTGATGGCGGCCAGCTCCCGGGTACGAGAATGGCAGATGGTGACGGTCGCGTCCCGGTCGAGCAGCAGGTGCGCCACCGGCTTGCCGACCACCGCCGAACGGCCCACCACCACCGCACGCCTCCCGGCCAGCGCAATCCGATGGTGTTCGAGGAGCCGGACCACCGCCTCGGCCGTGGCCGGCGCGAACGCGGGCAGCCCGGTCATGATGCGGCCAAGCGAGGCCGGGTTCGCGCCGTCGACGTCCTTGCCCGGATCGATGACCTCCGCCAGCTCGGCCAGCCGCGCGCCCGCGGGCAGCGGCGTCTGCAGAATGATCCCGTGCACGGCCGCAGCCGCGCTCAGCTCGGCCAGCACCACCTCGATGCTGGCCGCGGCGCTTCCCGGCGCCTCCGCGATCGCCGGGATGAGATCCACGATGTCGCAGCCGATTCCGGCCTTAGCCGCCGCCGTCGCGAGCGATCGCACGTACCAGGCGCTGGCCTCGTCGGCCAGGGCGGTCACGATGGCCAGCCGCGGCGGCCGCCCCGCCTCCGTCAGCTCCGCCGCCTGCGCCGCGGTCCCCACCCGGATGTCCGCCGCAAGCTCCCGCCCGGACAGCGACTTCCCCCGTAGCGACTTCACCGGTTGATCTCGTCCCGGACGGCCGCGACGATCTCGTCGGCGCGGGCGATAATCTCGTCGGTGATCGCGGCGGTGTCGGTGAGCTCGGCCCCGATCGCGCTGTCTCTGATCCCGCGCAGGTTGACCTCGATATTGACCCGGGCGGTGACCGCGGCGGCGCGGGCGGCCTCGGCCGCGGCGGCCACGTCGGTGATCACGTTGCGGTTTCCCGCGGGCAGCAGCTCCGCCGCGAGCTCGATCAGCCGCAGCGCGGTGCGGATCACGTCCGTGGGCGGCCCGGCGGCTCCGATGAGCGCCTCGGCGATGGCGGCCGAACGGACCTGGAGCAGCTCATCAGTTTCCTTCGGCCGTTGGTACGCCGCCGACACCGCGCCGAACGCCTCGGCATCAGCCTCCGCCAGCCTCAGCGCCTCGGCCCTAAGCCCGTCGGCCTCGGTGACAATGCGGCCCATCAGGCCGGCGTCGTACCGGGCGCCGTTGCTGTACCTGGCGACCATAGCGATCAGCGCCGCCGACTGCGCCGCGTGCAGGGCCGCGGTCGCGCCGCCGCCGGGAGCGGGCACCCGAGCGGCCAGCTGGCCGAGAAAGGCCTCAACGGTCTCTTCGCGCACGGTCGTGAGGTTACCTTGGGCGCTGCCCAGCGCTTACAGTGACACTATGCACGGCTATACGCAGGACAAGGACGCTTACCTTAAGCGGTTGCGCCGCATCGAGGGTCAGGTGCGCGGGCTGCAACGCATGGTCGAGTCCGACACCTACTGCATCGACGTCCTCACCCAGGTATCTGCCGTGACCCGGGCCCTCCAGGCCGTGGCCCTCGGCCTGGTCGAAGACCACCTCGGCCACTGCGTCAGCCAGGCCATCGAAGCAGGCGGCCCCGAAGCCGAGGACAAGATCAAGGAAGCCTCCGAAGCCATCGCCCGCCTCGTCCGCTCCTGAGGAATGATCCCTAAATTTGGGCGCTAAGGCCTGTTCACGATCTCTTTTTTACGGAACGGCGCGACTTCCTGCCCCGACAATATCTGCCGCCACCCGGACAATATCGCGTCCATTAACGTAACGGCTTTCCAACGACTCGCCCACCTGCAGGCCGAGGGAACCATCGAGAAGCGCCACCCGGTCCGTGACGGAGGAGTCCCAGCCGAGCTCCGCGAGGCTGCACAGCATGCCCTCGGATATCTCCCCGCGATAACGGCGACGCCTTATTTTGTAGGGATTGGGCTTGTCCTCGGTCGCGGGCAACCGGGTTCCCGGTTGCGCTACCGGAACGAGGTCGCCCTCTTTCACAATTTGCATACCGCCCCAAACGATCTGTATCGGGCCATCGATGCCGGTGTCAACGTCGGCGAGCCAGATATTTTCGCCCCCAGGATGGGGCCGAACACGGACGACTCGCCCGACTATCACGCCCCTTGCCGTCACAGGACGAACGTTAGCAGTCCTGCGCCTCACCTGCGAGGATCTTCCTCCCCGGGTCCCTCAGACGGCGAGACCTGATGACCACATGACGTTGAAGGCCTTCCTGGCCCGGCGTACATGTGCCGGATCCATAAGCATGTCACTGTTGGAATCATTGTTCGGTCTGACAACACAGCCAAGCCAGATATCGTCGCTGAGATAGTCTTGGATCTGTGCGTACAGAGCCGAATCTTCGGCTGCTAGCCGAGTAGTGTCGAGCTGATAAAGCAAGATGCCGGTCAATACCGGAGCAGAGGTAAGCCGAAAAGTGCAGTTTTCTCGCACCCGATCGCCGCCGATCTGACGGGCCAGCAACTGGCGGCAAGCCCCGACAGTATCGTCCCATCGTCGGTCCTGCGGCAAGATAAATCTATAAGATGCACCGTTTTCAAGGTTAGCCGCCACAACGGAGAGAAAGCGACCGGGAACGGGGCCGCTCTCAGCCTGGATAACGTTGAATTCGAGATTCAAGCTCACCAGGTCGCACTGGCGACAGTATCTTTCTAGCCGTAGTAGCTCCTCGTCTTGCATGAGGCCCTCGCGCACTGCTATCGGATTTGCGGCCAACTCGCCCGCCACGGCGTCAATTCGGTCCGCTAGCATCCGTCCGATGCGCGCGACGACGGCGGTATGACGACTGCCCCGCGCTTGCACGTCCGCCAGAGCGTGGTCTACGTAACGGTAGAGGGGGCCAGGGTCGGTCGCGCTCCCGCCGGTGGACTGACCGTAGACCAGATAGTCCAGGCTTACATCGAAAAGGTCGGCGATCGCGAGCAGCTTGCCGAAGCTGGGCAGCGTCTGCTGGCGGATGTACTGTGAGAGCGCGGCGCCGCTGATGCCCAGCCGGCTGGAGATCTTTTTTCTGTTCCGCCGGTACTCGCTATGTTCGATCAGGCTCTCAAGCATCCGCCCGAACTTGACTTCTCGGCCGTTCCCTACATTTTCACCAGCAGGTGCGTCAGTTGACGCATCTTGTCTATCGGTCGTCATCAAGTCCTACTTACGCTCCGGTAACAAGACTGTACGTCGGGCCGGGTAAATGTGTCTACATCCGGAGCGTCGCGGGAACAATGTAAGCGTGAGCGAAAGAAAATTCAGGCTCGCTGAGTCGGGATAAATTTCTGGCCTCTCGGCCGGACAAGGAAGAGGGCACTAACGAAAGTTACTAAACGCGCCACAGGGGCTGACGCTTAGAACCTCTGCCCCAAAATTAACTGCATCAACAAAAAGCACGGCCGATGTTGGCCCATCGACCGTGCTAAGCACCGAAACCCGGAATCCAGATAAGGTCCAGTGGTTGCCAGACATGGTACACGCCCCGGAGGAGAAGGCAATACCCCCGGTCCGTGCCCCGATGACCGTGCCGCCACGGGCCGGTGAGGAAACGAAATGATCCCTCTCTTCATCGCGCTCGCCGTCGCCTGCGTGGCGTTCTGGAAAGTCGCAGCCAAGATCCTGGCGGCCGTAGCGCTCTTCCTGCTCGTCTCAGGAGTCGTCATGGTCATCCAGGACATGCACCACCTCAGGTAGGTATCACTAGCAGGCCGGGTAACAAGCGCCCGGCCTGAGGACACTAAAGAGTGTGGAACCTGATACCCGTCGCCGTCGCCCCGGAGGAACGCCTATGACCACCGTTCGTATCGCGCACGCCGAGCCCCGGCCCGGCAGGCTGCCGAACGGCGGCTTCGACACCCGCGGTTTCCTGGTCGTACTCGCCGACGACGCGGGTCACCGGGCGGTGCCGATCTGGATGCAGGCCGAGCCAGGCGACGGCGACCTGTCGCAGCTCCTCGACCACGTGCCGCCCGTCGGCCATCCTTGGCGCGGACAGTGGATTGTGGTACCTCCCAGACAGCAAAATCGAATTTCTGTGCGGCACGATGGACCGCTGTGCCGGCTACAGCCGGCACAATGTGCCACCGTGGCGGCGTAAGCCGAAGCCGAAGCTAACCATAGGGGCCCGTGAGGTTACTGGGACGTGCGGGGCGGTCAATGAGCTACATGCCGCCAGCGCGGCCTGGTACGGCCTCAGTCGCGGTCCCAGGGGGCATCTTCGCCCATCTTGGCGTAGTACTTGGCGAGGTGGCTCTTTACCCGGTCGATGTCCTTGGCCGGGAGGTCGGCTCCGCCGCGGGCGCCTTGCATGATGTTGCCCGCGGCCATGACGCCGCGCGGCACGGCCTTTATCTTCCCGTCGACGACGTCGGCGATAAGCAGCTTGTAGGCGGTGAAGTTGTCCTTGTTCTCGCTGTCGTACCAGACGTGGGCGTCGCGGTACTTCTGGTTCGGCTCATCCTCAGCCCCGGCCCACTTCCGGACCCGCTTCTCCGCGGCCGCGCCGTCCCACTCGCGGTTCCGGTCGGCCAGCGGGTAGTCCTGAAACGCTGAGACGGCCATATCGAGCGCCTTCCTTTATCTGTCGTACGTCAGGAGCGCGACCCCTACCCGCACCAGCGGCGCGTACACGGGACGTGAGAACCTGGCTTACCGGAAGGAACAGGGCGCACCCGGAAAAAGCGCCCACAGAAAGGACAAGCGGGTGGACGAGCGGAACATCACCGTAAACGGTCAGCAGATCGCGTTCACGCAGAGCGGGGGCAGCGGCCGCCCGGTCATTTTCGTGCACGGCAACTCCTCCTCGGCCCGCACCTGGCGCCCGGTCATGACCGGGCCGTTCGGGCAGCGCTACCGCTGCCTGGCCTTGGACCTGCCGGGGCACGGATCCTCGGCCCCGGCCAAGAACCGCGAGAACTACTCCCTGCCCGGTTACGCCGCGGTGCTCACCGGTTTCGCCGAAACCGCCAATGCGGCGGACGCGGTGATCGTGGGCTGGAGCCTGGGCGGCCACGTCGCGCTTGAGGCTGCTCCGGCGCTGCCCGAAGCGGCCGGGTACGTCGTGTTCGGCACGCCGCCGGTCGCCTCCGCCGCCCAGCTGGGTGAGGCGTTCCTGCCGAATCCGGCCATGAATGCCGGTTTCACCGCCGCCGTCGCGCCCGCGGAGGCCGAAGCCTTCGCCGCGAGCTTCACCGCGCCCGGTTCGGCGCTGTCGCTCGATGAGTTCACCGTCGACATCCTGCGGACGACCGACGGCGAGGCCCGGGCCGGGCTGTTCGAGAGCATCGGCGAGGGCAGGTTCGCCGACGAGATCGCCATCGCCAGCACCCTGGTTCAGCCCCTGGCCATCCTGCAGGGCGAGGGCGAGCAGCTCGTCAACCTCGACTACCTACAGCGGCTGACCCTACCGAACCTGTGGCGCGGCCGCGTCCAGCTGATCCCCGGCGCCGGGCACGCCCCCCACCAGGAGGCCCCCACCGCCTTCGCCGAACTCCTCGAGCAGTTCATCGCCGACCTCAGCTGAGCGGCCCCAAGCCAGACCGTACTGTCACACCGTCACCACTCGCCCCTTGCCCACCACCGTGATCCCGCCGCCGGACACCGTGAACCCGCGAGCCCGGTCGTGCTCCTTGTCCACTCCCACCGCAGCCCCCTCCTCCACCACCACGTTCTTGTCCAGGATCGCGTTCTCCACCACCGCGTGCCGCCGCACCACCGAATTGTGCAGCACCACGGAACGTTCCACCCGGGCCCAGCTATCCACCCGGACCCCCGGCGACAACACCGAACTGCGCACCAGCGCCCCGGAGACGATGACCCCGTTGCTGATCACGCTGTCGACCGCCCGTCCGGTCCGGTCGCCCTCCTCGTGTACGAACTTGGCCGGCGGCTGCGGTGGCACCTGGGTCAGGATCGGCCACTCGTCGTTGTAGAGGTTGAACACCGGTTGCACCGCGCACAGGTCCATGTGCGCGGCGAAGTAGGAGTCGAGCGTGCCCACGTCCCGCCAGTACCCGTGGTCGCCCTCGCCGGTGCCGGGGACCCTGTTGGCCAGGAAGTCATAGACGTGCGCGGCGTTCTCCCGCACCAGCATCGGGATGATGTCAGCGCCGATGCTGTGCTGGCTGGCCTCGTCGGCCGCGTCCTGGCGCAGCGCCTCCACCAGCACGTCGGTGTCGAACACGTAGTTGCCCATGGACACGAAGGCCTGATCCGGCTGGCCGGGGCGCCCCGGCGGATCGGCGGGCTTCTCCAGGAACGCCTCGATCCGGTGACCATCCGGCGCGCTGCGCACCACGCCGAACGCCCTCGCCTCGGCCCTAGGCACCGGGATCGCCGCGACCGTGGCCCCGGCGCCGGTGGCCGTGTGCGCCTCGATCATCTGCACCGGGTCCATCCGGTACACGTGATCGGCGCTGAAGACCACCACAATGTCCGGCCGCTCGTCGTCGATGAGGTTCAGCGACTGGTAGATCGCGTCGGCCGAGCCGGTCTGCCAGTGCGGCCCGCGCCGCTGCTGGGCCGGCACCGGCGTGACGTAGTCGCCGAGCAGGCTGTTCAGCCGCCAGGTGGTGGTGATGTGCCGGTCCAGGCTGTGGCTCTTGTACTGGGTCAGCACGCAGATGTGCAACAGCTCGCCGTTACTCAGGTTGGACAGCGCGAAATCCACCAGCCGGTACAGGCCACCGAACGGCACGGCCGATTTTGCCCGGTCCGCGGTCAGCGGCGCGAGGCGTTTGCCCTCCGCGCCGGCCAGCACGATGCCCATGACCCGCTGTCCCGTCATCACGACCTCATCGTCGACTAAGGCTGGTTTATCACATCTCCCGGATTACCTCAGTCAGGAAGCGCGTGCTTTCGACGGGGGTCAGGGCGTCGGTGCTCAGGTTGTTCATGACCTCCAGGTAGTTGTCGACATCCTCGCGTTTGTCCAGGTAGAGAGCGCTGGTGAGCTGCTCGATGTACACCACGTCCGGCACCTCGGGCTCGCCGAAACGCAGCACCGTGAAGGCCCCGCCTGCCGCCGCGTGCCCGCCCTGGCCGAACGGCATCACCTGCACCGTCACGTGACGCAGCTCGGCCACCTCAATGAGCCTTTCCAACTGGGCCCGCATCACGGCGCGGCCGCCCACCGGGCGGCGCAGCGCCCCCTCGTCCAGGACCGACCACACCTGCGGCGGCTCGGGGCCGGTGAGCAACTCCTGACGCTTGAGCCGCAGGCTTACCCGCCGGTCGATCTCGTCCGCGGGCGCGGCCGTGTGGCCAAGCAGGGTGACGGCGCGGGCGTAGTCCCCGGTCTGGAACAGGCCGTGCACGAACTGCAGCTCGAAGCTGCGGATGACCGTGGCGGCCATCTCCAGCCCCAGGTAGGCCTCGAACCAGTCGGGCATGATGTCGCCGTACTTCGACCACCAGCCCGGGGCGTTGGCCTGCCGGACCAGGGCCAGCATGCCGTCGCGCGTCTTGGCGTCGGTGATGCCGTACATGGTGAGCAGGTCGGTCACGTCCCGCGCCTTGACCCGGACCCGGCCGTTTTCCATCCGGCTGATCTTGGACCGGGACGCCCGGATTTCGTAACCTGCCTGCTCAGACGTGACGTCGGCGGTCTCGCGCAACCGGTGCAGCTGGATTCCGAGCAGTAGTCGCGGCACCGTGGGACCAATGGCGTCGGCATGAGCTTCGCCGCCCTGCCGATCCTGACCCATAAGCCACGGTATCACTGCGCTATGGCCCCGCCGCGGCATCATTCACGCTAATTTCCAGGTAATTACCCGAAATTGCCACTCAACCGCGTGCGCACAAGTCGTCGAACTCCCCATTCTTTACCCCGGTCATGAACGCCTCGACCTCGGCGCGCGTGTAAATAAGGGCAGGTCCGGACGGGTACCTGGAGTTGCGGACGGCGATCTCGCCATCGGCGAGCTCGGCCACCTCGACGCAGCTCCCGGTGGGATTGCTCGCGACGCTCTTGCGCCAGCGCGCCGATACCAGCCGATCGGCAGGAATGCCGTTCATGTCGTGCATCTTCTCCCCGATTCTCCCGAAGTGAGAAAAAGCGAATCCGGCTCGGCGGCGCGCAGCGCGCTGGCCTGCCTGCACCGTGCAGCCTAACAGAGCAAATGCAAAATGCACTCCGAGATTGAGCCTGTCCGCGCCACTAATTACCACGTCCGTTCGGTATAAAAGCCTTTATTTACCGAACGAACGGTGGTGTCACTCGACGCGACCCGCCGGGGTACTCCCGACCACCACGCGAAGATCTTCGCCGCCGGCCGTCTACTTTGGCCGGGCCCGTTCGTCGTAACTGCGAACGGGGCGAAGTCCCGACCGCTACCAGGAGGTTCCGTGATGAGTCTTCCCGACGTCACCTCGCGCGAGGAGTGGCTCCAAGCCAGGCGCAGGCTGCTGGCGCAAGAGAAGGAGTTCACCCGCGGGCGCGACGCCCTGGCCGCCAGCCGGCGCAGGCTGCCGATGGTGAAGATCGACAAGGAGTACGAGTTCGAAGGCCCGGACGGCCCGGTCACGCTGGCCGGCCTGTTCGGCGAGGCCAGGCAGCTGATCATCCAGCACGTGATGTTCGGCCCGGACTGGGATCAGCCCTGTCCCGGCTGCTCGGCCGGCATCGCCGAGATGGCGCCCGGCGTGCTCGATCACCTGCGCACCAGGGAGACGGCCTTCGCGCTGACCTCCCGCGCCCCATACGACATGATCGCCGCGAAGGCCAAGGAGCGGGGCTGGTTCGTCCCCTGGTATTCCACGGCCGGCAGCGACTTCAACTACGACTACCAGGTCACCCTGGACGCCGATCGCAACCAGGACCACTACAACTACCGCGCCGAACCGGACCTGCTCGGCGGCGAGAGGTCCGCCGAGATGCCCGGCGTCAGCTGCTTCCTGCGCGACGGCGAGGAGATCTTCCACACCTACTCGGCCTTCGCCCGCGGCACCGATGTCCTCGGCGGCGCCTACTCCTGGCTCGACCTGACCGCCCTGGGCCGCCAGGAAGACTGGGAAGAGCCCAAGGGCCGGGTGGCCCCGGTCCGCGGCGGCGACCCGACGTTCACCAGCTGACTATTCCGGTAAAACGATGAGCAATACCCGGACTGGGTTTGCCTAATACCCCAGCGGGGTTTAGTCAATACCCGGTCCGGGTTCCCGAATTGATAAATTACGGCTTTCGCTCAGCGAATTTAACCATTTCCCTTGCTGGCTTTGCGAGCCGTCAATTACCGTCATAAGAGTTCCGGGGTGCGGAGGAACCCAGACATGAGCGAGAGCCTCGCGGTCGGCGGTGCGGTGGCGCGGCCGTATGCTGACGAGCCCCGCGTGCGCGAGCCCGGTATGCGTGAGCCCCGCGTGCGTGAGCCCCGCGCGCGTGAGCAGGGACACCTGGCGGTGCTTGACACCCGCCGGAAGCTGCAGCTGGCCCTCGGGGTCATCTGGGTGCTCGACGGCATCCTGCAGTATCAGCCGTCCATGTTCAGCAAGGCGTTCCCGCAGCTGCTCGCGGCCGCCTCGGCCGGGAATCCCGCCGTGGTCGCCGGTCCGGTCAACTGGTCGGCGAACCTGGTCGATCATCACCTCATCCTGCTTAACGCCATTTTCGCGACCATTCAGCTGGCGCTGGGCCTCGGGATAGTCTGGCGCCCCACCGTCAAGCTCGCACTCGGCGCGTCGGTGGCCTGGGCGCTGGCGGTGTGGTGGCTCGGCGAAGGGCTCGGCGGTGTGCTCGCCGGGACGGCCAGCCCCGTCAACGGCGCGCCCGGAGCGGTCATCATCTACGCCCTGCTGGCGGTCCTACTGTGGCCCGCCGACCGTGATCGCGCCGGCCGGGATCCCGCCGCGCCGTTCATCGCCGCCCGCGCCGTGGGCCGGCCCGCCGCGCAGGCGTTGTGGCTCCTGCTCTGGGGGAGCCTGGCGTTCTTCGCCTTGGCGCCCGCCTCTCGTGCGCCGCAGGCCATCAGCGGCATGATCTCGGACATGGCGTCAGGCGAGCCCACCTGGCTCGCCTGGATCGACCATCACACCGCGAGCGCGCTAGCCCATCAGGGCCTGCCGGCCTCGATCGTGCTGGCCGTCGCGCTCGCCATCGTCGCCGCCGGGATTTACCTGCCGACGCGTATGACCAGGGCGATCATCGTCCTGGCCATCGTGCTGGCCACCCTCATCTGGCTGGCCGAGGGACTGGGCGGCATCTTCACCGGCGGCGGCACCGATCCCGACTCGGGTCCGCTGCTCGCCCTGCTCGCGCTGGCCTTCTGGCCGGCGGCCAGCGCCCGCCCGGCCACCCGAACCATCGGGGCATCCCGGAACCCGAGCGGAGCCTGACATGGGCGGTCCCGGCTGGCTCCCCGACATCTTCGCGGCCCTGATGCTCACCGTGGCCGTCTACTGCACGAGCCGCCTCGTCGTCGCGCGCTGGTGGCGACGCCCCACCGAACTCGACACCGATGGCGCGCACGTCGTCATGGGCGTGGCCATGGCGGGCATGCTCGTGACCGGCCTGCGCACCCTGCCGACCGGGCTGTGGGAGGGGGTCTTCGCCGTCGGCGCCGGGTGGTTCGGCTGGCGCATGGTGCAGGCCCGCCGCGGCGCGCCGCGGGGCCCGTGGCGCTGCCTGCATCCCGTGCCGCATCTGGTCGAATGCGCCGCGATGCTCTTCATGTTCGCCGTGCTGCCCGCCTCCCTCGCGGTCCGGAGCACCACCGGCGGGATGGGCGCAATGACCGTGACGCCGACCGAGTCACGCTTCTCGTTCCTGGCCCTGCTGCTGGCCCTGTTCATGCTCGGCTACGTAGCCTGGGTCGGCGATCGCCTAACCCTCCGCACCCCCGCCCTCGCCCAACCCGGTCAGCGCTCGCTGGTGGCCGCGACCGCCGCCGTAACCGCCGGCCCGGCGAGCGCTCCCGCGGCGAGCGGTCTTGCGGCCAGTGGTCCCGCGGGCAGCGGTCCGGCAACGAGCGGCCCCAAGCCGGGCGAGCAGGCTAATGCCACCGCGGGAGGCTGCGGGCGATCCAACCCGGCCCTCCGCTACCTAGCCCCGCGTTGCTCGGCACTTTGCAAGATCACCATGGCGGTAACCATGGGCTACATGCTGATCCTGATGCTGTAGGGGCTAGCCCGCGAACTCGTATCCGGCTTCTCGGATGGCCTCGCGCAGGGCGGCGTCGTCCGGCACCGGCTCAGCAGTAATCCGGACCTGGCCCGCCGCGACGTCGACGGCCACCTCGGTGACGCCGGGCAGCGCGCCTATCTCGGCCCGGACGGCGTTGGCGCAGTGGGCGCAGCTCATCCCGCTGACCACTATGGAGCGAGTTTCCACGGCAACGATCCTAGCCCGGCCGGCCCCGGAGCCGCCCACACCAGCGCCCGTCCTTCACCACCCACCCCACCATCACACCGCTCCCCAAATGCACCAGGCCAGGTGCGTATGGTTGTCACATCCTGCACACTCTTTGGTGCAGAATGTGACAACCATACATATCCCAGCGCCCAGGCGGCGCGAGCGGGCGTGAGCCCAGGGAGCCCAAAGAGCCCAGGGGCACCAGGGGACCTAGTAACTCCGAGGGCCCCGGGCTGGAGCCGGCCTGAGGCCGGGCCCGGAGTACCTTAGGTGAGCTGAAGGCGGCGAATCTGGAGGTGGTGAGTGTGGCGGTGACCGCCTCTGCCGCCCGCACCGTCCCGGAAACCCCGGACGCGGCCGAGTTCGATTTCGTCATCGGCGGGATGACCTGCGCCGCGTGCGCGGCCCGGGTCCAGGCCAAGCTCAATAAGCTGGACGGCGTCACCGCGACCGTGAACCTGACTACCGAACGGGCACACGTCACCGCCCCCGCCCAGGTTTCCCCGCCGGAACTTGTCAAGATCATCCAGGCCGCAGGCTACTCCGCCGAACTCGTCCGCCCCCAGCAGCCCGACGCCTCGCCCACGGCCGGCGCCTCGTTGGCGGCCGACGGCGCGACCGTCCGCCGCCTGCGCCGCCGGCTGATCCTGGCGCTGGTGTTCTTCGTCCCGCTCACCGACCTGTCCATCGTGCTGTCGATCTTCCCGTGGGCGAGGTTCCCCGGCTGGCAGTGGGTCCTGGTGGCGCTGGCCGCCCCGGTTGCCAGCTGGGCGGCCTGGCCGTTCCACCAGGCCGCGGTCAGGCAGGCCCGGCACCTGTCATTCTCGATGGACACCCTGGTGTCGATGGGCATCATCGCCGCCTGCGGCTGGTCCGTCTACGCCATGTTCTACCTGGACCGCGCCCGAACCGGCCCGGCCGGCCTGCAGGCCTTGCTGCACAACTCCGGCGGCGGCGTCTACCTCGAGGTGGCCGCCTCGGTGACCACGTTCCTGCTGGCCGGCCGGCTCTACGAGGCCCGGGCCAGGCGCAGCGCCGGCGAGGCCATGCGCGACCTCGCCGCGGCCAGCGCCAAGGACGTCTGCGTCCTCGCCGACCCCGATCAGGAAGACACCGATCAGGAAGGCACCGATCAGGAAGGCACCGAGCGATGGCTCCCAGCTGACCAGCTGCAGCCAGGCCAGCGTTTCGTCGTCCGCCCGGGGGAGCGGATCGCCGCCGACGGCGAGGTCGCGAGCGGCCAGTCCGCCGTCGACTGCAGCATGATGACCGGGGAATCGGTCCCCGTCGACGCCGCCGCGGGCGATACCGTAACCGGCGGCACCATCGTCCTGACCGGCCGCCTGGTGGTGCGTGCCGTCAAGGTGGGCCGCGACACCCAGCTCGCTCACCTGGTCGAGCTGGTCGAGCAGGCGCAGGTCGGCAAGGCCGGCATTCAGCGCCTCGCCGACCGCATCTGCGCCGTGTTCGTTCCGTCCGTCCTGGCCTGTGCGGCCTTGACCCTGGCCGGCTGGCTGCTCGCCGGAAGCCCCGCCGGCCACGCCTTCAGCGCCGCCCTGGCCGTGCTGATCATCGCCTGCCCGTGTGCGCTCGGCCTGGCCACCCCCGCCGCTCTGGTGGTGGCCTCCGGCCGCGGCGCTCAGCTCGGCATCTTCATCAAGGGGTACCAGGCGCTCGAGTCCTCCCGCCGGATCGACACCGTGGTCCTGGACAAGACCGGAACGGTCACCACCGGCCAGTTCACCGTCACCGCCATCCAGCCGGTCCCCGGAGTCGACCGCGGCGACCTGCTCAGGTTCGCCGGCTCGGTCGAGCAAGCCTCGGAGCACGCGGTCGCCGCCGCCGTCACCGCCCTGGCCCGGACCGAGTCGGCTCCACTGGTCTCCGCCGACGACTTCGCCGCCCTCCCCGGCCTCGGCGCCCGCGGTCTGGTGGACGGTCACGAGGTCGTGGTCGGCCGGTCCAAGCTGTTCGCCGACCGTGGCCTGCAGACCCCCGCCGACCTGGTGGCCTGGTGTCACGACCAAGAACGAGTCGGCCGCACCTCCATCCTGGTGAGCTGGGACGACGTGATCCGGGGCGCGCTGGCCGTGACCGACACCGTGAAGCCCTCCGCGGCCGGCGCCGTCGCCAAAATCCGCGCCCTCGGCCTGCGGCCCGTCCTGCTCACCGGCGATAACGCCGCCACCGCCCAGGTCGTGGCCGCCGAGGCCGGAATCGACGAGGTCATCAGCGGCGCGCTTCCCGCCGTGAAGGCTGCCGTGGTCACGGACCTGGAAAACGCGGGCCGTTCCGTCGCGATGGTAGGAGACGGAGTCAACGACGCCCCCGCCCTGGCCGCCGCCCGGCTCGGCCTGGCCCTCGGCTCCGGCACCGACGTCGCCATCTGCGCCGCCGACATGATCCTGCTCCGGGACGACCTGGAGGTCGTACCCGACGCCATCAGGCTGGCCCGCGCCACCTTCCGGACTATCCGCCGCAACCTGGCCTGGGCCTTCTGCTACAACGTCCTGGCCATCCCGCTGGCCGCCCTCGGCTTCCTGAACCCCATCGTCGCCGCCGCCACGATGACGCTGTCCTCGGTGTTCGTGGTCTGGAACAGCCTGCGGCTGCGCCGCTTCCGGGCCATACCGCCCGGGTCGCAGTGAGGTGTCTGCTCCGCGGCCCAGACCCGCACCGCGCGTTAAATCTCGCTAGGCACGGCGTCCGGCCTCAAGCATGGCGCCGGGCTCGGCGAACTGGCCGCGGGTGAACGGCGAGTTCCCGCCGATGGCGGTAAGGCCACCATCGACGATCATCGTCTGGCCGGTAATGAACTCCGCGTCGTCGCTGGCCAGGAAGCAGACGGCCGCCGCGATGTCGGCGGGCTGACCAGGCCGCCGCCGGGCCGCGTCCTTGGCCAGCAGCGCCTCGGCCTGGTCGATGGCGGTGGCATCGCCGAGCACGAGGTCCGCGGTCATCGCCGATACCACCGCCCCGGGCATCACCGCGTTGACGCGGATCCCCTTGTACCGCAACTCGGCCGCGACCGACCGCATGAGCCCCTGGATCCCGGCCTTGGCCGCGCTGTAGGCGTGGTTCCCGATACCGCCGACCACCGCGGCCGGGCTGGTGGTGGCGATGATCACGCCTGACCCGCGCGGGATCATCACCCGGGCCGCGTGCTTCATGGAGACGAAGACGCCGCGCAGATCAATTGCCCAGGTCAGGTCGACGTCCGGCATCCGGCTCTTGTCGATCGGGCCGTAGGCGCCGAAGACGCCGGCATTGGCGAACATCAGGTCCAGCTGCCCGAACTCGGCCACGGCCAGGTCAATCGCCGCGGCTACGTCTTCTTCCCTGGTCACATCGGTGGTGATGGACCGGCAGTGGTCGCCGTAGCGGCTCGCGACACTGGCCGCCGCCTCGCCCTGGATGTCCGCGACCACGACGCGCGCGCCGTCGGCTACCAGGCGCTCGACGGTGCCCGCGCCGATGCCGCTGGCCCCGCCGGTGACCACGGCCACCTTGCCCGCCAGCCGGTCCGGTGTCTGCGTCATGACGCGCCCTTTCCTGAGCCGGGCAGCGGTGCCCCAGTCTCGGGCAGCCGGATGGCCTTGTCCGCGGTCATGGCCTCGTGCATCTCCTCCCAGGGCAGGGCGTAGCTAAACCGCAGCCTCCGGCGGGCGAACCGCCAGCGGCCATCGACCCGCTCGTAGGTGTCCAGGTAGCGCATCGCGCACACCACCGTCTGCCCGGCGATGGCGAGCTCGCTGCGTCCACTCACGACGCCGCTGGCCCGGTTGTCGTCGCCGAACTCCAGCACCTGCCCGGTCACCGTGTGGATGGTACGGCCGTAGGTGTCCCGGATCGAGCGCAGCATCTCGATGACCTCGTCCCGGCCGGTGACGCCCGCCATCGTTACCCCGGCGGTGAACATCTCCCGCAGCGTCTCCCAGTCGGAGTCATCCGTCGCCAGGCCGTACCTGTCGACCAGCTCCCGCAGCTCGGCTCGGTCTTCCAGCCGTTGCAGCCGGCGCAGCACATCGTCTGAGGTCATAGCTCTCCCTAGCTGGCATTAGTGGCCGAACGCCCCCAGCCGCGGCGCGGCAGCGTCACTTCTACCTGGCCGGGACCGACGGTCACGCCGCTTGAGTTCTCGCTTCGCAGCTCGAGCACCACCACTCCGGCGCCCTCGCGCAGCTCGGCGGAGACGACCTGCCCGAGCACCCGGGTGGTGTCGCCGACCAGGTTAAACTGCCGCATCCGGAAACCCCGGATGAACCGGATAGTGCCTGCGCAGCCGATCCAGTCCCGGACGGCCCGCTCCCACGTCCCGAGCAGGAACGCCGAGCTCGCGTACATGTCCGGTGCGCCGGTGGACCGGGCGTACTCGCTGTTGTGGTGGATCGAGTTGAAGTCTCGGTTACCGCCGGCCGCCATCACCAGCCGGTAGACCGTGAGCGGATAGGCGACGGCCGGGATCGCCTGGCCGGGCTGAACATCCTCGAAGTACCGCTGTCCCTGTCCCCGGTCCGGCCCACCGTCCGCCAGGCCGCCGCCGTAGCGCCCAGTCCCGTCGCGCCCGGTCCCGCCGCCGTCCGGCCGCCCTTCCCGCCTCGCCGCGGCCGGGCGCGGCAGGTACGCGAACGTGCCGGTGCGCATCCGCCCGATCACCTCGCCGCCGCCCACGACTAGCTCAATTTCCCAGCTCAGGAAGGCGCCCCGGCCCACGGACGTTTCCTTCGGGGTGCAGGAGAGCAGCCGCCGGCCGCGCCGCCCGACCCGTTCGCCCACCGTCACCGGCCGGGCGAAGTCCAGCTCAAGATCGGTGACGAAGAACCCCGTGGTCGGCGGTGCAGGCCCCAGATCGGGGTTATTTATCGGGGTGCGCGCGGGCTGCGCGTTCCGCCCGTCGTCGTCGAAGAGGGGCGGGTCGCCGGGCGACCACATGGGCGGGAACGACCACGAAAGCGTCGCGGTGTAAGGCAAGATCACGTCGGCGTAGCCGGCCGCCCGGGCCGCGGCGCGGTCGTGGTGCAGCGGGCAGCCGAACTCCAGTGGCTCCAGGAACCTGCGGATATCGGCCGGCGCCACCGGATCCGCCCCGTAGACAGCCGTCCCGTCGCTGAAATCGCGCCCGACGGCGGCCGCCATGCCATCCCAGTCACGCCGCCAGTCTCCGTCGGCCGCCTCACCTTCCGTCATGTCACCATCCCCGTCACGCCAGCCGGAAGGCCGGGACCGCCTCGTACTCCGGGACATGCTCGAACGTGATCGCCAGCCGCTGGCCGGCTGCCACCTCGGCCGCCGCGCGGGCCGGGTCGGCGTCAAGCACCTCGGCCCACCACAGCGGCCCCTCGTCCAGCGCGGCGATGACCACCACCGACGCCTGGGCGGGCTGACCCGCGCGAACCCGCCGGTGCACGACCGACCAGCTGACGACGGTGGCGCCGCCGGCGGCGGCGGCCCATTCCAGCCGGTCCGACTCGCAGCTTGGGCAGTACCGCAGGTAAGGCTCGGCGAACGTGCCGCAGTCAGCGCAGCGGCGCAGCAGGAACTGGTCCCTGGCCGTGCCGTCGAAGAATTCCGCGGTGGCGCTGTCGCGCCGGACCGCTCCTGCCGTCATCGGAACACCTCCGGCCGCTCAGCCGCGGCCGAGCACGAGAGTGGCGTGGTGATCGAGTACTCCGCCGTTGCCGCTGACCAGCACCAGGTCGTGTCGCCCGGCCTGGCGGTCACCGCCTTGACCGCGGGCCTGGATCACTGCCTCGGACAGTGGCGTCATGCCCCACAGGTAGTAACCAGAGAGCTCGCCGCCGCCGGTGTTAAGCATGAGCTTCCCGCCGGGCCCGAGCACCCCGCTGGCGGCGAACGGGCCGCCTTCGCCCTTGGCGCAGAAGCCGTAGTCCTCGAGCGTGATCATGACGGTGTAGGTGTAGCAGTCATAGAGTTCGGTCACGTCGATGTCGGCCAGCTTGACTCCGGCCATGGCCAGCGCGGCCGGGCCCGCGGTGGCCGCGCCCGACACCAGGCCGAAGGACTCCCGCGGCCGGCCCGGGTGCGACTGGGCCCAGCCGAGCACGTGCACCGGCGGCTGGGCCAGCTCCGCCGCGCGCTGCGCCGAGGTGACGATGACGGCGATGCCGCCGTTGCTGACCAGGCAGCAGTCCAGCAGGTGCAATGGCTCGCTGACCCAGCGCGACGACTGATGATCTTCCAGCGTGATCGGCTCCCGCATCTGGGCCAGCGGGCTGAGCGCGGCCCACTGGCGCTGCGCGACGGCGATGTGCCCGAGCTGCTCGCTCGTCGTCCCGTAAACCGTCATGTGCCGGCTCGCGGCGAGCGCGTACATCGTGGTCGCGGCGCCGATCCCCGATGCGGTCAGCAGCCCGCGCCAGCCCGCGGGGGCAAAGCGTGAGCCGTCGTAGGCGGTTCCGGTGGCCTTGTCCTGCCGCAGCGGGACGTCGGCGAAGACACAGGCAACCGCTTGCGCCATGCCGGTCATGACCGCCATCGAGGCGTACTGGACCATGGCCGCGGCGGTGGTCCCGAACGCCTGCATGTCACACGACAGGCCAAGTCCGGTCAGCCCGAGCATCTGCTGCAGGTGCAGGCCAGCACCGGGCGTTACGCCTGAGGAGGTCAGCAGCCCGTCGATGTCGGCCAGCCGCAGCCCGGCGTCGGCGGCGGCCAGCCGCACCGCCTCGGCGGCGAGTTCGGCGGCGGGCGTTCCGTAGACCTTGCCGATCGGCGTCATGCCCAGGCCCGCGATGGCGGGCCGACGGGCTCGGGGCACCGCCGCCGGACCGTAGCTCGCGATCTCGTCTGGATCCGTCACGGGTCTTCCTCCGCGGGCCGGCTCAGCTCTCCCGCAGCGGCCCAGGACCCGCCGATGAACAGCTGCGGGCGGGTGGCCAGCGCGGCGTGCGTCCCCATTCGGCTCTCCTTTATCTCGGATAAAAGCTTTTTATTGCCTAACGACCTGACCTGCTTGCGCACGCTGAACGTCTTCCGCTACGCCGGTGGTGTAGTCGTTACGCAGGAAGGCCGGATGGTCAAGCAGGCGCCGGAAGAAGTCGATATTGACCTTGGGGCCGGCCACGTGAAACTCCGCCAAGGCGGCCCGGGCACTATCGATCGCGGCCTCGCGGCTGTCGCCGTGCACGATGAGCTTGGCCATCAGCGAGTCATAGAGCGGCGACACGGTGTTTCCGGCCTGGTAGCCGGAGTCGACCCGGACGCCTGGCCCGGCCGGTTCTCGCCAGTCGGTGATGGTGCCTGGACCGGGCAGGAACCGCACCGGGTCCTCGGCGTTGATCCGCATCTCGATGGCGTGGCCGTGCTGGCCCGCCGAGGTCAGCGGTGCCTGCGGCAGCAGCCCGGACGCCACCCGGAGCTGCTGTTCGACCAGGTCAACGCCGAAGGTTTCCTCGGTAACCGGATGCTCTACCTGCAGCCGGGTGTTCATCTCGAGGAACACGAAGTCCAGCTCGCCGCCGTTGTCCAGGACCAGGCACTCGACCGTGCCCGCCGACCGGTAGCCGGCTGCGGTGCCGATCCGGATGCCCGCCTCGAGCATCCGGCTGCGCAGGCCGGGGGGCAGGAAATCGCACGGCGTCTCCTCGAGCAGCTTCTGCCTGCGGCGCTGGACCGAGCAGTTCCGCAGTCCCAGCTCCACGACGGAGCCGTCGGCCAGCCCCAGGAGCTGGATCTCCACATGCCGGGCCCCGGTGTAGTAGCGCTCTACGTAGACCCGCGAGTCGGCGAACAGCCGCCGGGCGAAGCTCTGCACCGATTCGAACGCGGTGGCCAGCTCGGCCGGATCGCCGGCCACGGCGATGCCCATGCCGCCGCCGCCCGCCGCGGCCTTCACCAGCACCGGGTAGCCGCTGCGGGCCGCCTGGTCCAGCGCCGCGGCGGCATCTGGCACCGGTTCCGCCGATCCCGGGCTGACCGGCAGGCCCAGGTCCGCGACATAGTTCCGGGCCGCGATCTTGTCGCCCATCAGGGCGATCACGCCGGGGTCCGGGCCTACCCAGAGGTGCCCGGCCGCGACCACCTGCTCGGCGAAGGCCGCGTTCTCCGATAGGAAGCCGTAGCCGGGATGGATGGCCTGCGCTCCGGTGCGCGACGCCACGGCGAGCAGCGCCTGGGCGTCCCGGTACGCGTCCCGCGGCGAGCTGCCCTGCAGCTCGACGGACTCGTCGGCCTCGGCGACGAAGGGCAGCCCGGCGTCGGCGCTCGAATACGCCGAGACGCTGCGGACGCCGAGGCGGCGGCAGGTCCTGATGATCCGGCGGGCGATCTCGCCCCGGTTGGCGATCAGTACCGAGTCAAGCACGCGCGGTCCTTTCTGCGGTGTCCCGGGTTTCAGCGCTGGCCGGGCGGCGACGCCAGCAGCGCCGCGTCGAGCTCGTCGGCCAGGAAATCGATGGCGTCCGCACTTCCGGGCAAGATGGTGACCAGCGCGACGAAGCCGTGCATCTGCCCCGCGAACCGGCGCACGGTGACCGGCACGCCGTCGGCCCGGAGCCGCTCGGCGTAGGCCTCGCCCTCGTGCCGCAGCACATCGTGCTCGGCGGTCAGCACGATCGCGGGCGGCAGCCCGGCCAGGCTGGCCGCCCGCAGCGGCGATGCGTCCGGCTCGCCCCGGCGGGCCGGATCGGGCAGGTACTGATCCCAGAACCACATCATGGACTCCCGGGACAGGACCAGCCGGTTATCCGGGTCGGAGTAGGTG
>Ga0302325_10010078_pt1 | contig 20527 bp, 16 predicted proteins | sample Palsa_T0_2_FD_201948 | JGI IMG/M metagenome (GOLD analysis project Ga0302325, IMG submission 201948) | Peat permafrost microbial communities from Stordalen Mire near Abisko, Sweden - Palsa_T0_2 | ecosystem: Environmental > Terrestrial > Soil > Palsa > Peat permafrost | place: Sweden: Abisko...
TGATGACCAGAGAAGCTGATCCGATGATTCTCGTATCGGTACGGTGCCCGGAAAGCCAATGCGCTCGTTTAACGCACGAGCAAATCCCATTAGCCTAGCCGCTGCATAGCCATGCCCACGGAGAGCGACTGCGAGCGCGGCGATGTCACACGGATTCGTGTTCGCGCCTTCGTCGCGAAGCGCGTGTCCGAGCAATTCCCGCGCAGAGATAGTCGCGCCTGCGACATCGCCCAACAGGAGTCGCAACCTCGTGGCCAGCCTTAGGCCCTCGATCGCCACTACGAGTACCGAGCCGAATTCGCTATCCAGCGTTTTCTGGGCCATCTCGAGCGCGAGAGGCGCGTTGCCCGCTGCATGCTCAATGACGCAACGTCTAAGATAGCACCGGCCAACCACAAAGAATCTATCGCCAAAAGATAACGCGATGGCTTCCGCCTCCGTGACATCCGCGCGTGCCTCGTCGATTCGCCCTTGTAACATCCGCAGCATCGATCGGCACAAGAGCAGGTTTGCGTGCCACACCGACCCCAGCATCTGGTCGGCGGCGAGGAGTGCCAAGGCGCGCTCGGAGGACCGATCTGCGTCCCCAAGCTTACCATGCCATGCGAAAACCGACGTCAGAATCACTTCCAGATCGATCGATGTCAGCCGATCGCCGATCCGCTCGTTTAGGGCAATCGCTCGATCGATGGCGCCAAATACGACCCGTTCATAGTGGGTGCGTGCGATGAAACCGCGCAGCAGATGTGCGACGACGAGCGGATGCCTTGCCTCATCCGTGCATTCGAGCGCCTTCTCTATCCACTGTCGGTGTTCGCAACCCCGGCCAGCAAAATCCCACACCTCCTCCAGTCCGGAAATGATCCGCCCAGCGAAATCGCGATCCTCCTGCGACGCGTTCAGCGACCAGGCGATCGCAGCGCGAATGTTATCGATTTCGGCGAGAAGACAGGCACCTTGTTCGGCCGACATCGCCTTCGGTTGGTGCATGATGCCGTCTGCAATGTTTGCTAGCCACAGCGCGTGGCGCCGCGACGTTGACGTCTCCTCGTCCATTTCACGGAGTCGAGCCGATCCAAATGAACGAACGGAACCCAACAATAAGTAACGTATGCCACCAGGCTGCCGATCCGTGTTGATCAACGACTTGTTGACTAGTGATGATAAGGCGGATAGTATCGATGATCGACCCAGAGAAGCGCTCGCACACACGGCCTCCGCGGCATCGAGGGTAAACCCACCGGCAAAGATCGATACATTGCGAAGCAGCTCACGCTCGTCGTGCGTGAGGAGGTCGTAACTCCAACGTATCGTAGCAGCCACCGTCTGCTGGCGAGCCGGCAGGTCCCGGCGGCCCGACGGAACGTTGAAATGCTCGTGGATCCGCGCGTGCAACGTCTGCAGCCCCAACGCCGGCAATTGCGCGGCTGCCAGCTCTATCGCAAGTGGTATACCGTCCAGCCATCGAGCGATGGCGACGATGTCTGCGAGGCTTTCTGCATTGAATAGAGCTCGCGGGTCAGCTGCCTCGGCGCGCTGCAAGAATAAGTCGACTGCGGAATACGACTGAGCGTCTTCGAGGCGCTCCGGCATCCAATCGGGCACCCCGAGCGGCGGCAATCGATATACGAACTCGCCGGCGATATTGAGCGGCTCGCGACTTGTCGCAACAATCGTGACGTTCGGACACGTACCCAAGATCGTGTCCGCCGCGCGGGCGGCGTCGGAAATAATATGCTCGCAATTGTCGAAGATCAACAACATCTGCCGCCGTGCAAGAGCAGAAGCCAGCGTTGAAATGTCTTCAATGCGACTCAGTCCAGGAAGATCGATCGCCGAAACGATCTTCGCCGCGATGAAAGCGCCATCGGTGAGCGGAGAGAGATCGACGAAGAACACATCGCCCCATGCGGTCGACGGGGTCCTGCTCAGAACCTCGAGCGCCGTGCGAGTCTTTCCGATTCCGCCCGAGCCTGTCAGGGTGAGGAGCCGGGACCTGCCAACCAGTTCGATGATGTGCGCGATATCATCGTCGCGCCCGACGAAGGACGTCCGCTCGACATGAGGATGAGCGGCGCCGGCGGATTCCGTCGCGGCGCTGCGCCCACTCCTCCGCGCGGCTTGCAACGTCGCGCAGTCTCGGTCGTCGAGGCCGAGCGCCTTCGCGAGCAGAGACACGGTGCTGCGGTACGGCGTCCGCCGAACACCACGCTCGAGCGCGCTGACCGCGTTCGCGCTGATCTGAGCTCGCTCCGCTAACTCTTCCTGTGAAAGCGCCGCACGAACTCGAAACTCTCGCAGCAGATCCCCAAACACCGCCGCCCCCGATGGTGTTACGCCCGAACCTCTAAGGTTGGCGAAATCCGCCGTCACGTCCTGGCCTTTCCCCTAAAGTCACGCTGGGCGAGCGCCGCAGGCGCAACGTCGAAGAGCCGCCGGGTTCTTGGCCCGATGCGAGCGGTTCCGCTCGTGGCCCCTCGTGGCTTCGAACTGTGCGACCAACTGTGTGATCTGTCCGTGGGGTGCCGCTAACGCCGGAACTACGATCAGAGCGTGCTCTCCTACTTCCCCCGCACGGCGCGTGTTAGCGAGGACCGCCTTGGATTCGTCAGTTTTCCCGATAGCCGCAGAACGGCAGACGATCGCCGGCGCGATTGTCGCTTCCCTTCGCAAGCGAAATGTTTTCCGGGAGCGAGACGTCTCCCTGACGCTGCCGATGGGCGATGGGAAGACGCTCGTCGTCTCGGTCCGCACCGAAAATGCACGGATGGAGCATCTGTCGGCAGCCACGCCGCGCGGCTTGGATGCTCGGCAGCTTCGGCTCGTGATGGACACGATCCACGAGAAGCTGGGCGAGTCGCTCACGGTTTCGCTGCTCTCGTCCGTAGCCGGTCTCAGTTGCACGCGCTTCTCCCAGCTCTTCCGGACGACCGTAGGCCTTCCGCCTCACGCGCATATCGTTGGGCTAAGAATCGAACGCGCCATGAAACTCATGCTCGACACCGATGTGCCGCTGAGTGAAATTGCGCTGGCCGTGGGGTTCTCGGATCAAGCCCATTTCTCGAACAAATTCCGCCGGGCAGCGGGCGTGTCGCCCGCCCAATGGCGGAGGGCCCATCAGTCATGACCGCGCACAGTGCCGCCGAACTGCTTCGAGCCCTCAACGTACCCGGAAACGTCCCGACAACCGATTCGGTCGACGCGCTCTTCGAGCTCGGCTTCATCCGCGCGTATCCGCAGCTCCGCGAAGGCCACGAGGCCAAGGTTTGGGAGCGCGACGTCGACGGCGGCTCGGTTTCCACACCCTATGGCCTACGCCGCCAATTCGCCCGCCAACGCGCCATCCTGTCTGCGCCCCGCGCCCACGGACGATAGCGTCGAAAATTGGGGCGGTGTGGAGGCGCACGTTTCTTGCAATCGACGCGGCTCAGAAATCGATAAACTCCGCACGTAAGAGAAATTACGAAGCCAAACGTCTTACAGAAAGCATTGCAGCAATGACTCAAGTTGCACAGCAAACGGGCGGCAATGTTACCGCCATTCAACCATTCCACGTGAATTTTCCGGAAATCGAACTCACCGAATTGCGCAGGCGCATTAACGCGGCAAAGTTGCCTGAACGAGAAACGGTTACAGATGCATCCCAAGGAGTACAGCTCGCGACGATCGAGGCGCTCGCGCGTTATTGGGCGACAGAATACGACTGGCGCAAGATCGAAGCAAGAATGAACGCGCTGCCGCAGTTCATCACCGAAGTCGACGGGCTGGATATTCACTTCATTCACGTCCGTTCAAAGCACGAAAACGCATTGCCCCTGATCGTCACGCATGGATGGCCCGGTTCGATCGTCGAACAGATGAAGATCATCGATCCGTTGACCAATCCCACGGCGCACGGCGGCAGCGCATCGGATGCATTCGATCTGGTGATTCCGTCAATGCCGGGCTACGGATTCTCAGGCAAACCTACCGCCACCGGATGGGATCCAGCCCACATCGCGCGTGTCTGGGTCGTGCTAATGAAGCGCCTTGGGTACACAAAATTCGTAGCGACAGGCGGCGATTGGGGCGCAATCGTCACCGAACAAATGGGTGTGCAGGCGCCTTCGGAGTTGCTCGGCATTCACACCAACATGCCTGGCGCCGTCCCAGCGGACATTGCCAAGGCAGCTTCTTCCGGGGCGCCGGCGCCATCGGATCTCTCAGCCGATGAGAAAGCCGCTTACGAGCGTTTGCAGTTCGTATATCAAAAGGGAATCGCCTACGCGTTCCAGATGGGCCTGCGACCGCAGACCTTATACGGGATCGCGGACTCGCCCATCGGTTTGGCGGCTTATTTCCTCGATCACGACGCGCGCAGCTACGCGCTGATCTCACGCGTCTTTGAGGGAGAATCCGAAGGCCTCACACGCGACGACATCCTCGACAACATCACGATCGCCTGGCTGACAAACACGGGAGTTTCTGGAGGCCGTCTCTATTGGGAGAATTGGGGCAAACTCGGGTTTTTCGATGTCAAAGGCGTCTCCATCCCGGTTGCCGTGAGCGTCTTTCCCGACGAACTCTACGAAGCCCCACTTAGTTGGGCCCAACGCGCGTATCCGAAACTTATCCATTACAACAGGCTCAATAAGGGTGGTCATTTCGCGGCCTTCGAGCAGCCCACACTCCTTTCAGAGGAGATTCGCGCGGGCTTCAAGTCATTGCGATCGTAAGCCGAGCGCTACACGAAGGAGCCCTTGTCATGGACGCCCTGATTCACAGCCAAGAAGAGATCGTGCGAGCGCTAAGGCGTTTCCACCGCATGTACCCCACGGGCAACAATGCTTCGATCAACGCCGACCCGCTGAATGCGGGGGCGGTCCACGGTGACTTCCATGCTTGCCTATGATGTCGATCGCCGGGAGAGCGACCTTGATCTCGAGCGGCGGCGTGAGCTGCGGACATTTCTCCTGGAGCACCGCGCTCGCGTAACGCCCGTGGACATCGGTCTACCGCGTACCTCACGCCGGCAAGTACCCGGCCTCCGGCGCGAAGAGGTCGCCGAAGTTATCGGCGTTACGACTGACTGGTACCGTGCGTTCGAGAGCGGAAGGTCGGTGAGAGTCTCGCCACAGTTCGTTTCTCGCCTTGCGAGAGCGTTGAACCTCACAGGCGCGCAAGAGCTGACGCTGTTTCGCCTAGCCTTCGTTGAGATATATCGGCTTTAGCATAAATGGAGCACCAATGGCCGTGGACTACTTGAAGCCCAAATGCGAAGGCCAACATGTCGGGCCGTAATGTCGCGCTCTATTTTGCCTGGAACCACCCGGACGAAGCCAACGCACAACTTGGTATACTGGATAATCGATGGGCTACGATCTTTGAGATCCGACGTGTGACATGGCCGAGATCGGAAGACCTGGCCGGTCCCGCCATAGACCAAGGCATCGAGGGTACGCTTCAATATCGGGTACTCGCAAATTACCGCGTGTTCGCTGAGAGAACGCAAGCATGGACGGGAAACCCGCTGAGAATCGTCGAGCGCATTGCGGCGACGCAGACGCTGCTCGACGAAGACTTCCTCTCGAGCATCGATACGCTCATCGTCATCAGCCTCGATGGGTGGCGCGCCCGGCAGACCGCAAAACCGCAGGAAATCGATGCCGTGAAGGCATTCTTAGCGAACGCCGATCACAACGTGTTTGTCTGTCCGCACCATGACATCGGGAACGTCGACGGCCTTGCGCCCGAAGAGACGATAAAGCGGCAGGAGGCCGAACTGCTGCATCATGGTGACCATGCGATTCCGCCGCAACAGAGCTTTGGAAGCTTCGGTCTTTCGCTATTGGCTGGGCTCGGTGCCCCCATTCGCAGCCGCTTCGGGCTTCGGGCGGCGCACGAGCCCGACGGATCTCCATCCCCGCTCGAGATCGCCGAGAATGCCGACCGGTTTGGCGTCCTCGCCGGCGTTACGACGTTGAATCTGCACATGCATCTTCCGCATTTCGAGCCGGTCGACGAAGGCGCGGAAAAATACGACGTACTAGCGCGGCAAAAAATTGATCTCAGTGCGCCTCCGCATCCGTTTGTTGCCGCCGGCCACGATCGCTTCAATGCGATTCTTCAGGCGAAGCCCGGCGTGTTCCACGGTCAGCTCGTCGTGTGCGATGCGACTATCTGGGCTTCGGTCTTCGGCGGGCTCGAGAATCTCGAACAGCTATGGCAGAACGTCGTGAAGCGGCCGCGCAGAGCGGGCAAGCAGCCGGGGTCAATCGCCGTTCTTTTTTCGGTGCCGTAGCGGGCAGCGTCGCAGCCGGCTCGCTGGGCGTTCTCGGTTCAGCCGCCGCCGTTGATTCAACCGCGGTTCGCCCCCTTCGGGTGAGCTTTCCCGAAGCAGATCTCATGGACTTGCGACGGCGTATCGCTACGACGCGCTGGCCGGACCGCGAAACGGTCGCGGATGACTCGCAGGGCTTGCCGGTCGCGACGATCCAGAAGCTCATGCGGGCGTGGGGTACGGACTACGATTGGCGCGCGTGCGAAACACGGCTGAATGCCCTGCCGCAGTTCATCACCGAGATCGACGGGCTGAACATTCATTTCATCCATGTGCGCTCTCAGCATGCCAACGCGATGCCGCTCGTCGTCACCCATGGATGGCCCGGATCGGTGATCGAGCAGCTGAAAATCATCGATCCGCTCACGAACCCCACCGCCTACGGCGCCGATGTCTCCGACGCGTTCCACCTCGTGATTCCGTCGTTGCCGGGTTACGGATTTTCCGCCAAGCCGACCGCGACCGGCTGGAATCCGGCCCGGATCGCGCGAGCCTGGGTCGTCCTTATGAAGCGCCTCGGTTACGCAAAGTTCGCCGCCCAGGGCGGTGACTGGGCTGGCGCGGTGGTCAATACCATGGCGCAGCAAGCGCCGCCGGAGCTCTTGGGCATCCATACCAACTTCCCGGCGACGATTCCGGCCGACATTTTGAGGTCACTGAACGTTGGCGATCCCGCAAACACTATACGGCTTAGCGGACTCCCCGGTGGATCTAGCAGCTTGGATGGTCGACCACGGAGATGGTTGGGCCCAACCGGCGGCAGCGGTCACGTCCGCGATCCTGGGGCAGACAGTCAATGGCCACTCGGCGGGAGCCCTAACGCTGAATGATCTGCTCGACAACATCACGCTCTATTGGTTGACGAACACCGGTGTCTCGTCAGGTCGACTCTATTGGGAAACGCACGTCAGCCTAAATGCCGCGATCAACGTTTCCGTGCCGGCCGCGATCACCGTCTTTCCGGGCGAGAACTACGAAGCGCCGCGGAGCTGGACCGAGCGGGCCTATCGTAACCTCATCTACTTCCATCAGGTCGACCGCGGCGGTCACCATGCCGCTTGGGAGCAGCCGCAGCTGTTCAGTGAAGAGGTTCGCGCGGGACTACGCTCTCTGCGCTCGAGCTGACTGCCTTCATCGCTCATCCATAAGGATGGCCCCAATAGATGGCCTCTCACTTAGCGATCAATTGTTGGCCGCCGTCAATGTCGAACGTTGCTCCGGTGACCGCCGTGTTCGTCATGAGATGGACAGCGAGTGCCGCGACGTCGGCTGGGCCGACCACGCGCCCGATCGGCAACCTCGCGCGGAGCTGCTCGCGACGGGCGTCCAGTTGATCGCCCAATAGCTCTGCGGACAGTGGCGTGTCAACGAAACCGGCGGCTATGACGTTGACCCGGACCGGTGCAATTTCGACCGCCAGATTGGCAATTAGCGCGGGCAGCGCAGCGGTGGCTGCAGCAACGAGCGACAGCCCGGCTCCACGTGCGCGGCCGCCGGTGCCCCCCATAAACAGTAGCGTGCCGCCGGCCCGCACCCGGCAAACAGCGTGCTGGGCGACGGAAATCGCCAGCCACTGATGCTCGTCGAAGTCCCGGTGGGCCAGATCGCGATTGAGGTCTGCCAAGGGCGCGTAGTAGGGCCTGCCGGCCGTCACCATCACGTGATCGATCACATTGGGCAAGCCCTCGAAAAACCGGTCGAGTGCGGCCGGATCGGTAGCATCGAAGGCGGAGGTGCTCTGCGCGCCGAGTTCGTCGGCAGCCTGGCGGAGGGTGTCAGCGTTGCGCCCAGTCAGAATGATGTCGGCGCCCTCTGCCCGGGCCTTGCGAGCCGTTTCGAGCCCGATGCCGGCGCTGCCGCCGATGACCACGACCGTCTGTCCGGCCAGGCTCGCCTGGCATTCGATTGTAGTAGAGGCGATTGCGTTTGTCGTCATTGGTCGCTCCTCAAACTTAGGATGCTCATAAGCTAGCAGCGCCACCGACGATCGGGCAGTCATCGAGACTGCCACTCCCGAAACGGCCGCGCGGTCCACTGCGCTACACCGCGCTGGCGACCACGGTCGGCTCGCTCATCCGCGCGTTCGGTTCGAGCAGTGTCGCGCGCCGGCCACCGCCGACGCGGTCGCGGATCGAGGCGATCACGACGTAGATCACGGGTACGAACAGCAGGTTCAGCGCCGTCGACACCAGCATGCCGCCGAACACCGCCGTGCCGAGCGAGTTGCGGCTCGCGCTGCCGGCGCCGCTCGCCCACGTCAGCGGCAAGATGCCCAAGATGAAGGCGAGCGACGTCATGATGATCGGGCGCAACCGCGTCTCGGCCGCCCGTGCGACGGCCAGTGCCGCCGTCATGCCGGTTTCGCGCAGTTGGTTGGCAAACTCGACGATTAGGATCGCGTTCTTGCTGGCGAGGCCGATCAGCATCACGAAACCCACCTGCACGAACACGTCGCTCGGCAGCCCCCGAAGACCGATCGCCCAGAGCCCGCCGAGCAGTGCCAGCGGCACGGAGAGCAGGATGACGAACGGGTCCCAGAAGTTCCCGTACTGCGCGGCGAGCACGAGGAAGACGAATACAATGCCGAGGCTGAACACGAACGCTGCGAGGTTGCCGCCCTCGATCTGGTCGCGCGTTAAGCCGAACCACGCATAGCTCGTGCCGTGCGGCAGTTTCGCCGCCGCTAGGCGCTGCATCGCGGCGATCATGTCCCCAGTGCCGAGGCCTGGGCGCGGCGCCCCGTCGATTTCGATCGAACGTTCGAGATTGAAATGCGTTATCTCGGTCGGCGCCTTCACCGGCAAGACCGTCATCAGGTCGGAGAGCGGGATCAAGCCGCCCTGCGGCGAGCGTACGTACATCGACTGCAGCCCGGCGATGTCCGAGCGAAACGGCGCGTCGGCCTGCACGTACACGCGATAGGTGCGGTCTTGGAAGTCGAAATCGTTGACGTACTGGGAGCCCACAAGCACGCCGAGCGTCTGCGCAATCGTGCCGAACGGCACCCCGAGCGCTTCGGTCTTCTTGCGATCGATGTCGAGATCGTCTTGCGGCGAGTCGTCGCGGAACGAGGTGAACGCGCCGGCGAAGTGCGGATCCGTGTTCACCGCTCCGACTAGGGCTTGTGCCGAGTTTGTGAGGGTGCTGAAGCCAAGATCGTCGTCGTCGAGCACTTGGAACTGAAAGCCGCCGAAGTTACCGATACCCTGCACCGACGGCGGGTTGAACGCGAACACCTGCGCATCGGGCTCTTGCGCGAGAAGCGGGGAGAGCCGCGCCAAGATCGCCTGGAACGTGTGGCCGCTGCCGGTCCGCTCGCTCCACGGCTTGAGAGGAAGGAAATCAACTCCGCGATTCGGCGCGCTGCCGGTAAATCCGAAGCCGTCAAGCGCGAAGACGCCTTCGGCTTCGGGGACGGCCGCGCGAATCTCACGCACGATCCGTTGTGAGACGCGCTGCTCGTACGCCGCCGAGGTGCCGATCGGCGTCTGAAGCACTACAAGCAGGTAGCCCTGATCTTCGTCCGGGATGAACGACGTCGGCGTGCGCGTATAGCTGTACGCCGTGAGCGCTAGCGCGAGCACGAAAATGCCTAGCATCACGAGCCGGTAGCGCATCAGTTCGGGAAGCAGCGCGTGATATGACGAGCGCAGCCGCGCGATCAGCCAGTTGATGAAGCGGAACGCCGTGGCCGTCGCGGGCTTCTCGCGGGCGAGCAAGATCGCCGAGAGCGGCGGCGCGAGCGTGAGCGCGGTAAAGAGCGAGATCGTGATCGAGCACGCGATGGTTATCGCGAACTGCTTGTAGAGCAGCCCGGTCGAACCCGGGAAGAACGCGACCGGGACGAAGACCGCGAGCAGCACGAGCGACGTCGCGATGACGGCACCCGAGACCTCGCGCATCGCTTCAAGCGCCGCGGCGAGCGGACTCATGTGCTTCTCCTGAACGAAGCGCGCGATGTTCTCGATGACGACGATCGCATCATCCACCACTAGTCCCATCGCGAGCGTGAGGCCGAAGAGCGTGAGCGTATTGATCGAGAAGCCGAGCAGCTTCATCAAGGCGAACGTTCCGACTAGCGAGACCGGGATCGTGATCATCGGAACCAGCGTCATTTTTGCGTTCTGGAGGAAGGCGAAGATGACGAGCACGACCAGCACGATCGCGATCGCCAGCGTCAGCGCGACCTCTTTGATGGACTCGCGCACGAACAGTGTGGCGTCTAGAGGTATCACGTACGACACGCCCGCCGGGAAGTTGGCCGACATCTCGTCGAGCGCAGCGCGCACTTTATCTGCGACGTCGAGCGCGTTCGCGTTCTGTGATTGCAAGATGCCAAATCCGACGCTTTCCTCGCCGTTCCAGCGCGCGGCGTTGGTGTAGTCTTCTGCGCCGAGCTCTACGTGGCCGACGTCGGAGACGCGCACGTAGCCGCCGTCCGGCGTCGTCTTGACGATGATACGCGCGAACTGGTCGGGCGTGGTCAAGCGGCCATGCGCGTTGAGCTGAATCTGATAGAGCTGGCTGTCGCTTGAGGGCAGTGCGCCAAGCGCACCGGATGCGACCTGTTGATTCTGGCTCTGCAGCGCCGTGATAACGTCGGTCGCCGTGAGGTTCTCGGCTTCGAGCCGGCGCGGATCCAGCCACAACCGCATCGCATAGCGGCGCAAACCGAAGGTCTCGATGTCGGAGACGCCGGAGATGCGCTTGAGATTATCAATCACGTGGTGCTCGACGTAATCGCTCAGCTCGCCGGTCGTGAGGTGACCGTTTGAGAGCATTGCGACGCCCAGGATGAGCGCCGATGACGACTTCTTCACGGCGACGCCGGTCTGTTGCACGATAGCGGGAAGCCGTCCGGTGGCGGTGAGGACAGCGTTCTGCACGTCGGACTCCGCCGCATCAGGATCGCGCCCGAGGTTGAAGGTGACGGTGATCGTCGAGGTGCCGTCGTTGCTAGATATCGAACTCATGTAGCGCATGCCTTCGACGCCGTTGATCGCTTCCTCGAGCGGCGTGGTGACCGCGCTCTCGACGTCGGCGGCGTTCGCACCGATGTAGTCGGTGCTCACCGTGATTTCCGGCGGAGCGACCTTCGGATACTGCGCGATCGGCAGCGTGGGCAGCGCCACCAATCCGGCGATGAGGATGACGAGCGACGCGACGTACGCGAACACCGGGCGCTCGAGAAAGAAGCGGGTCATGCGCCCATCGGCCCGAGCGCGATGCGCACCGCGCGACGCGCGCGGTTCAGCCGCGTGCGGACGGTGTGATACGGCACGTGATCGAGCGCGGCAATCTCGGCGCTGCTGTAGCCCTGCACATCATGCAACACGATCGTGCGGCGTTGCACGGCCGGGAGCCCGAGGAACGCGCCGCCCAGTTCTGCAGCGGTTTCGCGTCGCATGACGGAACGCTCCGCGCTCTCCGTGTCGACTGCCGGAATCGGGACTAGGAACGTGTGGGCCCGGGACCGGAGGCGATCGTAGGCCACGTTGCGCGTGATGCGGTTGAGCCACGGCAGCGGATCGGAGCCGGCTCGCACAGTCGTCGCCCGCAGGGCACGTTCGAACGCATCCTGGACGACGTCCTCGGCGTCCGCCGCGCCGACGAGCCGGCGGGCACGCCGGATCAAACGGGCGCGATAGGCATCCAGCGTGCCGCCGTCAACAGCGGTAGGGAAACTCATAACCATCACTTACGCCACCTCCGGCCTCGTTGGAGCGAATAACACGTCTGGGAGCATAGCAGCGTGCGTGTTGTCGGGGGAGTGACTATCGCTTCGCTTCCGGTTCACTAGGCAATGGGGCGAGCTAGAAGTGCCGGTGACTCCCGTGGCATTGCGTCGCTTCATATGATGGGCCACGGAAGAGGACTGCATCATGGGAAACCAACTCCGAGAACTCGCCGCTGCCGGCCAGAGCGTCTGGCTCGACAATATCCGGCGCTCGATGTTCGCCTCGGGCGAACTGCAGAAGCTCGTGGACGTCGGGGTGCGCGGAATGACGTCGAACCCGACGATCTTCGAACGCGCGATCGGCAGCGGAACCGACTACGACGCTCAGCTCAAGAGCTTGATCGGCAACGAACGCGATCCGCAAAATCTCTTCGAGGCGCTGGCGATTCAAGACATTCGCAGCGCATGCGACGTCTTCGCGCCGGTCTTCAAGAGCACGAGCGGCCTCGACGGCTTCGTGTCACTCGAAGTCTCGCCCACGTTGGCCCAGGACACGAAGGGCACCACCGGGGCCGCCGCGCGTTTGTGGAAAGCCGTCGACCGCCCGAACGTGACGATCAAGATTCCCGGAACGCCCGAGTGCATCGCGTCGATTCGCGCCAGCATCGCCGCCGGGATCAACATCAACGTCACGCTGCTGTTCTCGGTCGATCAGTACGCCGCCGCGGCAACCGCCTACATCGACGGCCTCGAGGACCGCGTCAAAGCTGGTCAACCGATCGATGGGATCGCTTCGGTTGCGAGCGTCTTCGTCTCGCGCATCGACACGGCCATCGACAAGACGCTCGACGAGCGCATCGCCAAGGGCGAGAAGCTCGAGGATCTCAAGGGCAAGGCCGGCGTCGCGAACCTCAAACTGACCTATCAGAAGTTCGAGGCACTTTTTCACAGCGACCGTTTCGGCGCGCTCAAAGCCAAAGGTGGGAAGGTTCAACGTCCGCTCTGGGCCAGCACCTCGACCAAGAATCCGAGGTACCACGATCTAATGTACGTCGTGAACGTGGTCGGCGCCGACACCGTCAATACGATGCCGCCCGCGACGCTCGACGCGCTGCTCGATCACGGCGCGATCGAGCCCGATACGATCCACAAGGACGTCGCCGGCAGCAAGGCGCTGGTCGAAGCGCTCGCCGCGAAGGGTATCTCCCTGCACGACGTCACCGAGCAACTCGTTGCCGACGGCGTGAAATCGTTCGCCCAATCGTTCAAGGAAATGCTCGACGCGATCTCGGCCAAGCACGAAGCACTCGCCGAACGCCGGCCGGCGAAAGTCGAGGCACAGTGACCCAAACGATCGCCCGTACCGACGGCGTGCCGGGAGGCGACGCCAACCCGCTCTACGGCTTCAGTTTCTGAACGTATGCGGCGACCGCTTCGACTTGGCTCTTATCGAGCGGACTTGGATAGAGCTTCGGCATCGGCGGCGAAGGATTTTCTATCCACACGATGGTCTGCGCGAGGTTCTTGCGCGAGCTCTCGCCTTTGAGTGAGGGAGCCGTCCCGCCGCCCCCGCCGGCACCGTGACACACGGCACAGTTGGCAGCAAAGATCGCTGCCCCGGTTTGCGTCGATGCCGCGGCGAGCGCTCGAGCGTCGACGACAGATGTTTGCGTCGCTCCTAGTGTATAGACGGTCATCCGCGGCGCACCCGTCCCGCCAAAATAGCGCGACACGCCGCCGCTCGGAACCGCTACGTACTGCCTTCCCGCGACCGTATAGGAAACGATCCCGCCGCCGATCGAGCCCGGCATCGTCCAGCGCGCGAGTTGCGAACCGTCAGCGCTGTTGAAGACGTACACGTTTCCGGCCAAGTCGCCCGCGAACACAATCGCACTCCTCATTGAAACAATGCCGGCAACGCTCGGCGCCGGCAGGTGCTTGCGCCACTTGATTGCACCGCTCGTGTCGTCGAGCGCGGTTACCCACCCCGACGGCTTTCCGGTCGGCTTGAACGTGCCGCCGTAGAACGCGACGCCCTGCGTATCTGTCGTGTGATCGAGCGCGTAGATACCGCAGAGATCGTTGGATGCCACGAACAGCAGCTTGCGCGTCATGTCGACCGACGGCCCGAACCATTCGGTTCCTCCGAGCGGCCCCGGGCACGTATCGACGCCGGCCGCAGTTGGGTCGACCGTATTGTTCCTCAAGGTGGAGACCGCGGTTTTTACACGCTGTTTATGTGTCGAGCGATCGATGAGATGGACGTATCCATCTTTTCCGGCTGCCGCCACCAGTGCAACGCCGTTCGCGTCATTATACAGTGCCGGCGGAGCGCCGAGATCGTAATCATGCGAATCGTTCGATACCAACTGATACCACCACAGCAGTTTGCCCGACCTCGCATCAAGCGCGACCACTGAGTCGGTGAAGAGATTGGCTCCCGGTCGCAGACCAGGAGCCCAGTCGGGCGCGGGGTTGCCGACCGGAACGAAGAGCTCGCCCGTCGATGGATCCAACGTATATGACGTCCACATCCCGCCACCACCGGTGTTAACCGTGCGGGAATTTTTCCACGTATCAGCTCCAACGCTCTTTCCGCTGGGAATTGTGTAGAACAGCCACTTGCGCGCTCCCGATGCGGCGTCGTACGCCATCATCTGACCGCGCGCTCCCCAGTCGCTTCCGGCGGCCCCGATAAACACGAGACCATTCCAAGCCACCGGCGCGGAGCTCAAGAACTGGCCGAGTTTCGGTTCGACGGCCTTGACCTTCCAGAGCACGTGGCCATCGCGTGCATCCATCGCGACCAAACGGCCGTCGCCGAAGCCGCGGAAGACGCGATTGTCCAGAAGTGCTGCACCGCGATTCGCCAGCGCGAGCGGCGTTTGTTCCATCGTGTACGCCGTCACCCACTTCTTACGACACGTCGCCGCATCGAATGCGCCCGTCCGCTGTCCGGTCGTCACGTACAGTGTGCCGTCGACGACCAGCGGACCAGTTTGGAACGGCCCCTCATCACCGAGCAGGATCTCGCACGCGGGACTCAGCTGCTTGATGTTTTGTGGCGTAATCTCGGAGAGATCAACAAAGCGCGTTGAAGCATAATCGCCACCGTAGTGGGCCCAGTCGCCGTCGGCGGCAGCTTTGGCTCGGTCTTGACAGCCAGCCAGGCCAACGCAGAATAACGCCGCAATAATAAAGGCGGCATCACGCAGTTTTGTTTTTGCGAACACTGGTCACCTCACTTCGGCCGGTGGTCAGCCTAAACGCTATCAAACCCCACTCGGGAGACGAAAGTAACTAAGGCTCACTCCCTCAATCTGCAGCGGAATGCGTCAGGGCGAATTGTTCGGACTGCTCCGAAAGAATCTCGACCTGACGAACCGGACGGTCTCGGTGTGCGACACGATCCGGTACATCAAAGACGGCAAGCTCGACGTTAGCTCAACAAAGTCAGGTAAGGACCGCTGTATCCCCATCTCTCAGCGATCCGTCCCGGCGTTGAAGGCGCACCTGAAAGCGAGACTGCCACGTCACCGAGGGCATGTCACGGCAGGAGCCGACCTCTTCGACGCAATGGCGCGGCCCAGGACTAGAGGTCAGGCTGTTCGGCAGTACGGAGTGGCAGTACGCTCCACCCCTCGGAAAAGCAGAAGCCGCAAACCCTTACAGAATGCGGCTCGAATGGTCGGGCAGACAGGATTTGAACCTGCGACCCCCAGTCCCCCAGACTGGTGCGCTACCAAGCTGCGCCACTGCCCGTCGGACGCCACTCTTCCGCTAGTGTCCACCTCTTTCCATCCTTTTCCGGCAAGAGAGCCTGAACCGCTAGGCGCTTACGGCCGGCGTTCCGGACGGCAAAGGCGGACGCAGAGCAATACCCGCGGATGGGCACGTCGCGGAGAGTCGCTCCTGAAGTCGTGCGAGGTCGCCGTCCGATCCGGGCGGGATCAGCACGTTAACGTAGACCGGAAAGGGCGGATTCGGACCCGGTGGGATCTCCTCGAAGCGCAGAGTGAGGCTTTGCGGCGGGCGTTCGTCGATGCTTGCTTCGGTGAGATATTTGGAGATCGTCATCCATTGCGTGAAGACGCCGTCGGCAAACACGCCGCTCGCGCCAAAATAGGTCTCCGGCGTCGCGCGCATGAGCGACGTGTGGAGGCGGCGAGCGCCGCCTTTCGCATATTGGTTTGAGAGTTCGACCATAATGAATCCCAGGGCAAAGAGTCCGCCGAGATATGCGGACTTCCAAAGCCACGAACCCGGATCGAAGAGGTAGACTCCGCCGATGATGGCGACACCCGGAACAATGAGTCGTCGCCAGTCGCGCCTCCAGATCCAGTGCGGCGGGGTTGCAACCAAGCGCGCCGTCTCGGCGTCGCTCCAAGCTTTCCACTCTTCGGGCGTGTAACGCCAATGAAGCCACGGGTCGGCTTCGATCGACGTGAGCGCCAGGTCCATTCCCCGCGCCGCAATGTATCCGGCGAAGAGCATGACGATTCCGACGAACGCCGTCATTGCGGCGAACACGCCCGCGACGATCTTCAGGTCACCGGGCAACAGCAGCGCGGCGATTCCGAATGCAAGCAAGACGTAGGCGAGGTTGCGCATCCACCCCAGTAGCTTGGCTCGATGGACGCGCACAGCTTCAAGGTTCGCTGAAAGTTTGGGTGCGTGCGCCGACGACAGTGCGACGATGATCCAAATCAGGCTGAGCGTTCCGAACAGCACCACGCCGAACATCGATAACCCGACGACCGCGGGCGAGCTGTTTTCCGTGAGCTTGACGACGCCGGCGATCGCGGCGATGACCGCGGCGATCGCGAGCCCGACGATCGCCACAAATCGAAGCGTCGCTTGCGTTGAATACAGCGGGTGCGTGCGCCACGCGGCCCACGCACCGACCACCGAGAGCAGCGCAAACAGCGTGAGGTACACGCGCGGGTCTGACTAGTAGTCGACGCCGCGCAGAAGACCGGCTGCCGGCACTTTTTGGTAGTTGGGATTGCCCTGAACCAGCGTGTCCGCAAAGTTGGAGCCGACGGTGCTGTGCGCTCCGGTCGTGGTGTTGACGACGACCGCCCGATCGAGCGAGTAGTTTTCCATCGAAACGGCTTGCTGGTGCATACCCTCCTGTGCGGCACGGTCGTTGGCCAACGCCTCGTCCGTCCCCTCGGCACGCGCAGCATCTTGCGCTCGATCGTTTGCGATCTGGGACTCGAACTGTTTCTGGTACATCTGACGAATCGAAGCCGCTTGCGCGTTAACGGCGCCGAAATTGATGCGGACGCTGTTTAGGACCGCGGTCGCCGTCGCGACCTGCTGCGCGAATTGCGCGTCGCCCACGAAGACGTGGCTATCCGAGATGGACCACAGCCCGTTCGGATTGGGCGGCAGCACGAAGACGTAGGCGAGGAAGTGCAGCATTTTGCTGCCGGAGCCGGCGGTCCCGATGATCGTACTCGTAGCGCCCGACGTCGACGTGCTGGTCACGTGCATTGCGGGAATCGTCACGTGCTGCTCTTTTGCGATTTCGGCGTACATGGCGACCCATGCTTTAGCCGGGTCGCTGATGTAAGACAGTACGCAAGCCTTCAGATTCTGACGTGCCAGCGGCGTCTCTGTACGCAGGTACATCTCCGCTCGCGGGTTCGAAGGATCGAACGCAGAGAAGTGCATGTTGTAGGAAACCTGATCGCCGGTCGGCCCGTTCGCCGAAGCGCTGCCGCCGCCGGCAACGCCGAGCTTCCAGTCGGCGGGGATGCCGATGCTGCCGGTGCCGTCGCTGAACGGCCGGGTGATGAGCGGCTCGGCCGGCGCCGTCCGGATCGGCGCGGCCGCCGCACTCGCGGGCTCGGTCATCCCTTGGAGCCGCCGCATCATTGGGCCGACCGTTGCGCTGAAACGAGCAGCCGTGTCGTACAGGACGGCTCCGCCGGCTTGCGCGCCCGGCGCCGCCGTTACGATCGCGACGCCGGTGTAGGGCGTGCCGTTGCGCGTAGCGGTAAAGAGTAGCGCGACGGAATGATCGCGCGCGTTCTGCGCGACTTGAACGACCGTCGGACGGCTGCCGAGCTTCGTATGAACTTGCCGCAACAACGCTGCGGTCGCCGCAGACAGGGTCGCGTTGCCGAGCGTTCCGGTGAGGATGCTGCCGCCGCCTGGATTGGCGGTGCTGACAAACGCGCTGCCGGTCGCCGCAGAGGCCGACCGTAGCGAGGCCCCGCAGAGGATCGCTCCTGACAGCGCGGCGATGGCAGTGGATGTACGGAAGAGTGCGTTCATAGTACCGATGATAGCGCCGCATCGTGCAAGCGAGGATGGGGGTAAACACGCATTTTGCAGGCGTTTGGAACCTGGCTTGAGATACGCCATCTTCATGGGTAGCGATCCTCCATGAAGCTCGGCCGCATCCTATGGTTCGTGCTCTTTGCCGTGGCGGCGCTGATGCTCGCAGCAGTTTTTAGCGTCGTCGTCGGCGCGAGACACGCGCTCGCGCCGCGCGACCTGCCGAGCGCAGCTCCGCTTTCACTCGCCGGGGCGTCGGTCGAACGCGGCAGGCACATTGCGGCAAGCTTCGGCGCGTGTCTCGAGTGCCACGGGGCCGATCTCGGCGGCGGGAAGCGTTTCTTTCGCGGGCCGATGGGAACGCTCGTGGCAACCAACCTCACGCGCGGCGCGGGTGGCGTCGGCTCCGCGTACAGCGACACCGATTTCGAACGTGCGCTCCGCGCGGGCGTGCGCCCCGACGGAGCGGGACTGCTCATCATGCCCTCCGTTGCGTTCGCGCACATGAGCGACCAAGACGTCCGCGACGTCGTCGCCTTTATCCGCAGCGTTCCGCCGGTGGATCGGCAAACGCCGCGTCGCGTCGTCGGCCCGGTCGCCGCGATATTGCTCGCAACGGGAAAGATCCTCGCAGAACCCGATCGGATCGACGAGGCTGCAACGCATCTCGCGACGACGCCGGCGGGGCCAACCGCGCAGCACGGCGAGTACATCGCACGCGTCGGAGGTTGCGCGGAATGCCACGGTGCGAATTTCGCCGGCGGCCACTACGAGGGAACGCCCAAGGATCCGCCCGCATCGAACATTACGCCGGCCGCGATCGGCTCGTGGAGTCAAGCCGATTTCAACCGTGCGATGCGCGAAGGCCGCGATCCGAAGGGCCACGTTCTCAACACGTTCATGCCCTGGACGTCATACGGCCAACTGAGCGACGACGAGCTCGCTGCACTGTGGACCTATCTGCGTACGATCGCGCCCGTTAAACGCTAAAAATAAAAAGCGCCGATTCGCGTCGGCGCCCTTTGGCAAGGATGCGCGGGACCCTATTTCTTTTTCTTGGCCGCTGCTTTCTTCTTGCCACCCGCGACTGCATCGCGGAGGCCTTTGCCGGCGCTAAATGCCGGGACTTTGCGCGCCGGGATAATGAGCTTCGCGCCGGTCTTCGGGTTGCGCCCTTCGCGCTTCTTGCGATCGCGAACGACGAAGCTTCCGAACGGAATCAGCTGCACTTTATCGCCTTTGACAAGCGCGTCGCGGATTTCGTCCAAGAAGAGATCGACGAGCTCACCGACTTGGCGTTTCGAGAGCTCGGTCTCTTCGGCCAAGGCGTCGACTAGTTCGGCTTTTGTCAACGTTAAATCTCCAAAATAAAGACGAGCAAGCGTACTCGTAACTTTTTGTGCGCGTACGCACGAGTGCTAAAATATCACCGTGCTTCGCGCATCCGCAGCCTAATTGGCAGACGGTACCCTCGCTCCTGCCCAATTTCCCGAAAAATCCCGGCCCCATGCGGGTTTCCGCCGCATGGTAGGTGCGAAATGCACCACGGAGGTAGGGTTTAGGAGCGGGTGCTGAGTGCGCGGAGCGCCAGCAGATAGGAATCGGCGCCAAACCCGGCAATGGTCCCACGGCAGACGGGACCGATGACACTCGTGGCGCGGAACGCTTCGCGAGCCAACGTATTGGTTAGGTGCACTTCGATCGTCGGGATACCGGCGGCGGCAATCGCGTCGCGCGTGGCGTACCCGTAGTGGGTGTACGCGCCGGCGTTGAGCACGATCGCGTCGTACGTGCCGCGGGCAGCGTGTAACTCGTCGACGATCGCGCCCTCGGAGTTGTGCTGGACGCAGCGTACGGAGAGGCCAAGCGTCGCCGCCTCGGACGCGATGAGGCGATCGACGTCTGCAAGCGTTTGACTGCCGTAGATTTCGGGTTCGCGCGTACCGAGCAAATTGAGGTTCGGTCCGTGGATGACCAGGACGTTCACGCGCGCGGCGTTCGTGGCAGGTCCCGGCGCATCCCGCGCGGAGGAAATGCGCCTGCCCTCGAAAACTGCCGGACGATGCCCGACCGGATCGTCACCGCCACAGCCAGCGACGGCAGCTTTTCCATCGCGGCGGGTGCGACGACGGACCTCATCAGCGAAATCCAGCGTCACCATTCGCTCGCGCCGACCGCGACCGCCGCGGTCGGCCGGTTGGTCACGGGGGCTGCCTTGCTCGGCACCGGCCTCAAAGGCCGCG
>Ga0302325_10010079_pt1 | contig 20526 bp, 17 predicted proteins | sample Palsa_T0_2_FD_201948 | JGI IMG/M metagenome (GOLD analysis project Ga0302325, IMG submission 201948) | Peat permafrost microbial communities from Stordalen Mire near Abisko, Sweden - Palsa_T0_2 | ecosystem: Environmental > Terrestrial > Soil > Palsa > Peat permafrost | place: Sweden: Abisko...
TGCTCTTGCCCGAACCGTTACGCCCCACGATCCCGAAAAACTCGCCCTGATGCACATCAAACGAGATCCCCCGCAACGCCCGCAGCTCGCGATACTCCACCTTGCGCAACGGATGCACCACACGCTCTTTGAGCGTGTCCACTCTGCGGTCCGGGATCACGAACGTCTTTTCGAGCTCCCGCACCTCGATCAGGATCGGCGCGGCACGCAGACGCGCGCGCCGCGACTGGGATCCGCCGGCACGCGTACCCTCAACGGAAAGCGGATCTGACACGTCGCCGCGAGTTTACGCCGGTCGCCCGCGCCGCCGGCCCGGATCCCGCCGCCGCCGCAACGCCGTCAACCGACGCAGCGGCGTGGTCAGCCTCCAGCTGAGGCTGTCCGTCAGCACCGTGAGCTCGCGCTCGTGTTGCTTGACGCGGGCGTCGATCTTGAGCTGCGTGGAGTGCGCCACGGCGCGGGTCACCGCCGCCTCGGCTTGCGCTCGACGGGCGCGGTACTTCCAGTCCTGGTTGCGCACCGCCACCCCGGGCAGGCGCCCGTTCCACTTCTCCGCCACCGCCATGTGGGCGGCAGACCAGTGCTCGAGATCACTCGCAAGTTCGAGCGAGTGGTTGTGAATGACCTTGAAGTCCGCCGTAACGACGGTCCGACCGGCAGCACGAACCTGGAGGCAGAAGTCGAAGTCATAGCCATGCAGGAGCTGGCCGAGCGTCTCGTCGAACCGGACGTTGCGCACCACCCACGGCGATAGGCCCATGACGAAGCCGTCAACCGTGTCCACCTCCCCCAGGCGGGCATACGGGGGCCGGTCGGCCTCGTTCCAGGTCAAGGACGGAAAGTCGCCGCCGCCAAGCTCGGTGTAGCGGTGGATGAATGAGGCCCAGGTGACCGAGCCCTCCCACCACGCGATCGTGCGCACGCCGATCGATCCGACGCAGCCGACGACTCCCACCTGCGGGTCGGTGAGAGCTGAGCGCAACTTGGCGCAGAACTGCGGATCGACGATCTCCGCATCCTGGTGCAGGAGCACCAGCGCCTCGAGGTTCTCGAACGATCCCGCCCGATCCATGATCGCGTTGTAGTTGCGGAAGATCGACCCGTCCGCGGGACGCGCGATCACCTGCGTATCCGGCGCGGAGCTGAGCCTGATGCCCGGCTCGGCGCAGCGACGGTAGGTCTCCGGATCGGTGATCGCCGAGCCGAACGCGATCATCTGTGCGCTACGCCGGGGCGCGCGCCTGCCCGGTGGCCGAGCCTGTTCGAGCCGCGCCTCACGGCGGTTGAGTGTATAGCCGGGCGCGCTCATCCCGGGTGCGCCGACGGTTATCATCGCGCGCCGCCATGATCGCGTTCGGTTGCTCCATCATCACGCCCGAGGTTTATGAGCGTTGCGCCAGAGTGGGCGTCGAGCTCGCCGCCGAGTCCGACTCCGCGATCCTCGCGCACGCGGCGTCGGGGTCGATTGCCCGCAGCTACAACCTGTTGCTGGACACGGCCGCTGCGTTCGATGACCTCGAGGCGCTGGTGATACTGCACGAGGACGCCGAGATCGTCGACCCCGACTTCTGCACCAAGCTGCGGTATGCCTTTGCTGATCCGGCGGTGGCGGTCGTCGGCTGCGTGGGAGCCACCGGTGTGCGGGGCATCGCCTGGTGGGACGGCGCGGTGACGGGCAACTCGGCCCCGTACCACTACAGTGAACTCGGCGGCGGCGAGCTGCTGTGGAGCCCAAGTGGCAGCGAGCCGGTCCGCCCGGCTGGACAGGTCGAGACCGTCTACGGGGTCATGCTTGCGCTCTCACCCTGGGCGGTGGGGACGCTGCGCTTCGATGAGTCGATCGGGATGCTGCACGGATACGACTTCGACATCTGCCGGCAGGCGCGGGCCGCCGGACGCATGGTCATCACCGCCGATCTGGGGCTGGCCCACCATCACTCCCTCGATCTGGTCAAGGACATCGAGATCTGGGTCGCCGCCCACATGCGAGCGGCCGAGAAGTGGGACGCGACCGCGCCGGATGATTCAACCCAGGACACGTGGAAGCATCGGGCTCGGCGCGCGGAGGCCGATGCCGCGGCTGCCCGCCTGCTGGCCGCATCAAAGCTGCTGCAGGTCGATGCCACAGCCCGCTACCACGGCCAGCAGCTGGCTGAGATCCTGGACAGCCGGAGCTGGCGGATCACCCAGCCGCTGCGACGGGCGCGGTTGGGGGCCAAGACGGCACGCAAGCGACTGGCTCGCTCTGAGCCGCGGAGCACGACCCTCAGTTAGATTCGCGGACGGTGCAGGCACCTCCGGCTGGCCATAACGACCGGCAGATCACCGACAGGTCATTCCTCTGGCTGCTGGGCGTCATCACCGTGGCGGGTCTGCTGCTGCGGGTCCCTGCGCTGGGCAACTCGCTGTTCGGCGACGAGCTGTCGAGTTATTTCATCGTCACCTCTCACAGCCTCGGGCGTGTGCTCCATATCCTCGCCGGGCACGGTGTCGACACGAATCCGCCGCTGTATTTCGCGCTGGCGTGGTTGGTCGAGCGGTTGGGCGCGTCCGTGCAGGCGTTGCGCTCGGTGTCGCTGGTCGCCGGGACAGCGACGATTCCGCTGACCTATCTGCTCGGTCGATGGACGGTCGGCCGGCGGGCGGGGCTGGCCGGCGCCGCGGTCATGGCGTGCAGCCCGTTCATGATCTTCTTTTCCACCGAGGCACGAGCCTACGCGCTGGTCACGCTGCTGGCGCTCGCGTCGACCCTCGCCCTGCTGAAGGCGCTGGGCGCGGGTCGGCGGGGCTGGTGGGTCGGCTACGCGGCGTGCTCGTGCGCTGCGGTGTATGCCCACTACACCGCCGTGTTTGTGCTCGCCGCCCAGTTCGGCTGGGCCCTGCTCATCTACCCCAGGGCTCGGCGAGCGCTGATCGCGAGCAATCTCCTGGTGGCGCTGGGCTTTCTGCCCTGGCTGCCTGCGTTCGTCAGGCAGGCCCGCTTGCCGGGAGCGAGCGCGATTGGGTTCCTGCAGCCGTTCGGGCTCTCGGCGATCAGGCTCGATCTCGGTCACTGGGCGATCGGGCACCCGTATCTCCCGCTGTCCGCGGTGCCCGGTCCGATCGCGATGGCGATCCTGGCGGGCGGGTGCGCCCTGGCCGGGCTGACCGTCATCGCGCGCCGCCGGCGCCAGGGCGAGCGAGCTCTCCCCCGGCGGGCCTCCGCCGGACCCGCGTTGGTGCTCGCACTGGCGCTCGCGATGCCGGTTGGCCTGATCCTGTACAGCTGCCTCGGCCAGAGCCTGTGGGACGAGCGCAACCTGGCGGCTTCGTGGCCCGGACTGGCGGTGGCGATCGGAGCCCTGATCACCAGCGCGGACGGTCTGTCGCGTTGGGCCGCGGTATGTCTGGTGATCGGAGGCTTTGCCATCGGCGCCGTTGCTCTGCTGTCCCCCAACCATCAGCGACCGGATTACCGGGCCGCCGCAGCCTTCATCCGCCGCAGCGGAGATCGCGGCGCCCCAATCGTCGAGGCGGCTGCGTTCACGCCCGGACCGATCACGGAAATGGAAGCGGCGCTCGGGGTGACGGGGCAATCACCGGCTCGGCCCGATCCCGTCCTGCGGATTGGGCGGGCCCCACTGAGCGTCGAACGACACGCGCCGCCGTACGCCTCGCTGCCGATCCCGAGTGGGGCCGCGATCGCCAGGCAGGCCACCAATCGCGCCGGGCAGGGAAGGCTCTTCGTCGTGACCCTGGGGACCATTCCGGCCGCTGCCCTCCGGGCTCGGCGCGTCTCCGGCCCCGTGCCGGGCGTGGGCGTGACGGCGTTCCTGCTGTCGTTGCCGACGGATCTTCGACTCACCCAGGCCGAGGCATTCCCGGGCTTCTTCCCCGTGTCCGTTTACGTCTTCAGCCGCTCGCCCTCACGCTGATTCGGCTTGGACTCGAGCGCGCGCAGGATCTCCTGCTTGCCAACGATCGGCTGCTCGGTCGCGATTCCGGCCCGGTGACGCAGGCGTGAGAGCGACTCCGCCAGCCTGAACGAGCTCGAGACCAGCAGCCGTTTGAGCACCGCCTCCTGGCGCCCCAGACGCTCGTGGGCGGCGGCGACCTCCATCAGCTGATGATGCACCGAGGCGAGGTGAAACACACGGTTGGCCTCGAGCCGGGCGATGACCGGGTTGCGGTCCAGCGGCGCCAGTGCCTGTCCGAGCCGGGCCGCGTAGGCGGCGTCCATATGCCACACGATGCCCAGGCCAAAGAACGAGGGCACCACCGCCAGCACACGCTTCACATCCGCGGCGACGAAGTCCTCGACCGCGGTCAGCACGCCGTTGCGCGCCCCGCCCTCGCGGGCGGCCGGCCACTTGTACGGCAGCCCGCCCGGGTGGGGCTGCGAGAGCCCCGGGAACAGGCCACCCCCCTCGATCGTCGGCTGTCGGTCCGCGTCGGGGACGAGCTCCGGGGCGAAGTAGTCATCGCGACGGGCGTGGGGCCAGCCGACATCGTGGAGCATCAGCAGCGGCAGCCCGGAGTCGGGCTGGCGCTCGGCGATCAGGCGCAACTCCTCGGAGACGGTGTAGTAGTTGTGGTCGCCGTCGATCACGTAGGCGTCGGCGTGCGAGATCTCACGCAGCGCCTCGTGACTGGTGGCTCGAAACAGCTCGAGCTCGGGATGCCGCTCGCTCAGACGGACGAGCTCGTCCTGCGGTGCGGGATCGATCGCCGATACCTGCGCACCGGCGGGGGCCGCCCAGCCGAGCAGGAACCGAGTCAGATCGCCCGCATAGGCCCCAACCTCGACCACCGAGCGCGCACCCGCGATCTCCAGGCACGAGACCATCACCTCGGCGTTGTTGATCAGCGACGCCCCCCACTGTCCCGGGTCGCTGGCAAAGTCACACGCCGGGTGTAGCGTCCAGGGAAGCTCGCCCCGCTCCAGCGCGCGAACGGTGGCCTCGGTGCCGAGGTTCAGTTGGACCCGTTCCATCGAGCGGCCCGAGTCTAGCCGGGCGACTCTGATTGCCTCGCGCGGAGGGTCAGCATCACCTGGTAGGGATCCTCGAGCAGCAGGTCGACTCCCAGTAACTCAAACCGCTCGGCCCAGCGCTCGCGCACGTAGGCCATCGTGATCACGGTCTCCCCGTAGGTGATCTCCCCCTGCGGCGCCGGTGCACCCAACGGCTGGCCGGCGTGAGCGGCAAACAGGTAGCGCGAGCCCGTGAGCTCGGCCTGTGGACGCGGCCCGAGGGACGCGAGCGCCGGTGCCAGCGGCTCGCAGAGACGAAGATACTCCGGCGGCCGGATCGTCAGCACGAGCAAGCCGCCGGTCGCCAGGGCGCCGTGCAGAGCGTGCAGGCTCGCCTCGTGGGCGGGCTCTGAGAGGTGGGTGAAGACCGAGAACGCGTAGGCGAGATCAAACTGCCCAGCGAACGGGAGCCGGCCCGGCACGAACTCCGAACGGGCCAGCGTGGCGGGGACGCGGGTGCGCCGGCACACGTCGAGGATCGGTTGCACGGGATCGCACCCGAACAAGTTCCCGGGCTCCACGTCACGGGCGAAGAAGCGCGTCAGGCGACCCCATCCGCACCCAAAGTCGAGCACCCGGCTGGCCGACAGCTCGCGCTCGCCGTGCCACTCGTAGCGTTGGCGGAGCTTGTCATAGAAGGCGCGACTCTGGGCGGCCAGGATGACGCCGGAGGCCCCGTTCCAGGTCTCCTGCAGCGCCGGCTCAGGCACGTCGGGGAGCAGCGCCTTGATGTTCGGGTAAACGTCGTAGGACTGGGTGAGAAGCAGCGCCCACAGGTCCGAGTCCAGTTCGCGAAACCGCCGCAGCGCCTCCGGCCCCGCGCCCGCACAGGCGGCATCGATCCGATCCAGCTCCGTGGACCAGAACGCCGACAGCCACGAGTCGTGGCGGGGTGCGACGGCTGCCGGCGCGGAGCGAGAGCCGCCGGCCGGCGTGCCCATATGGCTCAGCCGGCGCAGAATCCTCCGAGGCAGATCCGAGATGGCCAGCAGACTAACGGCGCCCGGCTCCCGGCGATTGGCCGCCGTCGCGTCGGCTCCGGTCTGAACGTATGTCCGGAGACCATCTAGCCTTGGCGCGGCCAGTGGATGCTGAGAACGAACAGCGCCTATGCGTCCGTCTCGACGCGCCGCTGCCACGCACCGTTGCCGTCGGAGGCGGAACAGCGCTGTTCGTCTGCGGGACCTGCTTTCACAGCGCCGCCCGGATCCGTGCGCTGAGTGTGGCGGTCGACGGCGAGCGCCAGCCCGTGGCGGCGTTCGGCATGCCGCGGCTGGATCTGTTTCGCTCGCTGCATCCCACCCTCGATGCGTTCCACACCGCCGGGATAGCAGTCGATCCGGGGTCCGCCGAGGATCCGTATCTGCACAGCTACCGGAGCGGTTTCTGGGCCACCGTGGAGATCGGGCCGGCGGATCGCGCGACCCGGGAACTGGTGCTGTGGGCCGAGCTGGAGTCCGGGGAGCGCGCGAGTCAAACCCTGGCGTCGCTGGAGACGGTCGCCCTCCCCGATCCGGCGCGCGACGCCGAGCCGGAGCGAGACGAGGGACCGCTGGTGGCGATCTGCATGGCGGCCTACCAGCCGCCGCTGGAGCTGTTCAGGCGCCAGGTGCAGTCGATCCGCTCCCAGACGCACCGGAACTGGGTCTGCGTGATCAGCGACGACTGCTCGAGCCCGGAGCGGTTCGCGGCCATGCAGGATGAGCTCGCCGGGGATGGTCGGTTCCTCCTCTCGCGCGCTCCCCGCCGGCTCGGGTTTTATCTGAACTTCGAGCGCGCGCTGGCGATGGCTCCGGCGCAGGCGCGCTTCGTCGCCTTGGCCGACCAGGACGACGACTGGGGGGCGGACAAGCTCGCGACGCTCCTGCAGCGGATCGGCGATGCCCAGCTCGTCTACAGCGACGCGCGCGTGATCGACCACGACGGCCAGGTCGTCTCTGAGACCTACTGGACCGCGCGCCGCAACAACCACAGCGCATTTCTCTCGCTGCTGATCACCAACGCGGTGACCGGGGCGGCATCGCTGTTCCGCCGCGGGCTGCTCGACTACGCGCTGCCCTTCCCGCCGGCTCAATTCGCCCATTTTCACGATCACTGGATCGCGGTGGTCGCACTGGCGCTGGGCGACATCGAGTTCGTCGATCGCCCGCTGTATGACTACGTGCAACACGATGCTGCGACGCTGGGGCATACGGCGGCCAACTGGATGCCGCCGCTCCGGAGCCGGCTGGGGAGGCTGCGGCGCGATCCGCGCGAGCGGGTCGTACTCTGGCGCCACCATTACTTCGTCGACGTGTGCCGGCTCACCCAATGGGCGACCATCATCCGGATGCGCTGCGCTGAGGACATGGCCAGCGACAAGCGCCGGGCATTGGACCGCTTCCTGGGCCTGGAGGGGTCGCTGTCGAGCTTGGCCGATCTGTGGCGCCGCGGCGCGGGCGAGCTCGTGGCCAGACGTTCCGAGACGCTGGGTGCGGAGTGGATGCTGGCCTACGCCTTCACCTGGCGCCGACTGCTCGGGGCGAGCGTGCGCGAGCGCCCGGTCAAGCACCTGCGACTGGACGCGGTCCCGCCGCCGGAGCTGGTCCAGACGCCGGGCCGGTCTGCGGCCCCGCCCGCGGCATCAGGCCGGTCTGCGGCCCCGCCAGCGGCGCCGGCGGCCATCTCGAAGAAGATCGCCGCGCTCGAGCTCGAGGTCTCCGATCAGGCGCCGCAGCGCGTCAACCTGCTGATTCCGACGATCGACCTCGATCACTTCTTCGGCGGCTACATCGGCAAGTTCAACCTGGCCCGGAGGCTGGCCGAGCGCGGGCTACGGGTGCGGCTCGTGACCGTCGACCCGATCGGGCCGGTGCGGCTCGATTGGCGGCGGACCGTGCAAGGCTACGCGGGCCTGGAGGGGCTATTCGAGCATGTGGACGTGGCGTTCGGCCGGGAGGGCGGCTCGCTTCCGGTCAGCCGCTGCGACGCGTTCATTGCCACCACCTGGTGGACCGCGCACATCGCCCACCAGGCGCTGGCGTCGCTCGGGCGCGAGCGCTTCCTCTATCTGATCCAGGAGTACGAGCCGCTCACGTTCCCGATGGGGACCTACGCCGCGCTGGCGGCTGGGTCGTACGAGTTTCCCCACGACGCCCTGTTCTCGACCGAGTTACTGCGCGAGTACTTCCACCGTCATCGGATCGGCGTCTACGCCGACGGCGCGGACAGCGGCGACGCCCGCTCGGCCGTGTTCCAGAACGCGATTACGGCGATCGAGCCCCCGAGCGCGGCCGATCTCAGCCGGCGCCAGACCCGTCGTCTGCTCTTCTACGCCCGTCCCGAACCGCACGCGAGTCGCAACATGTTCGAGCTCGGGATCCTGGCTCTGCAACAAGCGCTCCGGGACGGCACATTCAGCGACGGCTGGCAGCTGAACGGAATCGGAACCGTGAGCGGCGAGCGAACGCTCGGGCTCGGCGCCGGCGCCGAGCTCGAACTGCTCCCGCGCGCCGATCAAGGTTCGTATGCCCGGTTGCTGCGCGAATACGACGTCGGACTGGCGTTGATGTACACGCCCCACCCGAGCCTCGTCCCGATCGAGATGGCGTCAGCCGGAATGCTGACCGTCACCAACCGCTTCGAGAACAAGACCGAGGCGGCGATGACGGCGATTTCGACCAACCTATTCGCGCCGCCCGCGACGATCGACGGCATCGCGGGCGCGCTGCGCAGCGCGGCCGCCCGGATCGGCGACTCCGGGGGGCGGGCCCAGGGCAGCGCGGTCCAATGGAGCCGCGGCTGGGACGAATCGTTCAGCGACGAACTGATCGACCGCGTGATCGCGTTTCTGGAGACATAGGTGGCGGTGGCCGCCTCGGCGCAATCGGATGAGCTGAGCGCACCATCCCCCGCGGTCGCGCCGCCCCCCGGGAATCCGCGCTTCCCCCTGTTTGACTCGCTGCGCGCGATCGCCGTCCTGGCTGTCGTGACCTTTCACGTCACGAGCATCACCGGGGCCGTCAACCACCGTGTCGTTGGCAATCTGTTCGCGGTTCTCGGCGATCAGGGACTGATCCTGTTCTTCGTCATCTCGGGTTTCCTGTTGTACCGGCCGTTCGCGGCTGCGCGCGCCGGGCACCGGGAGCGCCCGAACACATGGCGGTACGCGCGCCGGCGGGCGGTGCGGATCGTGCCGGGGTATTGGACTGCCCTGACGGTGCTGGCGATCTTTCCCGGGATCGTCGGTGTGTTCAGCGGCGATTGGTGGCGTTACTACTTCTTCCTCCAGCTGTACTCGAGCCGCACGCTCAATGCCGGGATCCCGGTGGCGTGGACGCTCTGCGTCGAGGTCAGCTTCTACATCGCGCTGCCGATCTGGGCGATCGCGGTCCGCCGTCTGGGACTCGGTGGCGGACCGCGCGACTGGCTCAGCTCGGAGCTGATCGCGCTCGCCGGCCTGGCGATACTCGGCGCAACGGTTCAGATCCTGGCGTCGCGACAGCTGGTCTCGAACACGGTCTCAGACAGCCTGCTCGGACAGTGCGTCTGGTTCGCGCTCGGCATGGCGCTGGCGGTGGCCAGCGTCGCCGACTCCGGCAGCGCGCGGGCGTCACGGACGGTGCGCATGGTGACCGAGCATGCCTTGCTGTGCTGGTTTGGAGCGGCTGCGTGCCTGATTGGTGTCGCGGCCGTGTTGCACCCCGGCGGCCTGCTCAACATCATCCTGACGTTGAGGACCAAGCAGCCGCTGGGTCGAACGCTTGGGAGCCTCGCGCTCACCGGTGCCCTGATGACGCTGCTGGTCTCGCCCGCGGTGTTCGGCGACCGGGCCGGTGGTCTGCCGCGGCGGATTCTGCGCGCCGCCCCATTGGTCTGGCTCGGCCTCATCTCCTACGGCGTTTACCTCTGGCACCTGCCGATCGCCGAACTATTGGGTCTGACCAGGGACCCGCAGCATTTCTCTGCCTCGGGCCTCGGTGTGGCCGCCAACGTCCATTTCGCCACGACGCCGATCTTGTTTGTGGCCACGCTCGCGGTCACCGCGATCGTGGCGGCGGCCAGCTACCGCTGGGTGGAGTTGCCGTTTCTCCGCCGCAAAGAGGCGTGAGCCCGCCCGATCAGCGCAGTCGAATGGCTAGCCCAGCCTAGGAGCGGGGATCGAGCCGGGCGATGTGCGCCAACGCGAGGTGAGCTTCGGGCGGGTCGATCAACGACACGCCGGCCAACCAGATCCAGGCCTCGAGGTTCATCGGCTCGTCTCGCACCACCGTCTTGAGGATCCACTCGGCCCGCCGGGGATCCTGCTGCTTGACCGCCAGCCGGGCGCGCAGGATGGTGACCTCGGCATCGGGATTCAGGGTTCGCGCGGATCTCAGCGCGGAGGCCGCAGCCCGCAACTGCGCCGGCGGGATCGGTCCCGTCTGCGCGATGATGCTGGTCGCGCGATTGATCTCATGCGCTTGCCGAATGCCGAGAACGAACCAGGCGCAGACCACGATGGCGAGGCACAGGATGGACAGCCGGGCGACCTGCACGCGTCAATCATCGCTGACGGGTCGGCCCGGGGCGCCGAGATGGGGCTAGGCGGGCAGGGGATGGGTGCGTCGGTGGTGGTCCCGAACTGGAACGGGCGGGGGTGGTTGGAGGCGTGCCTGAACAGCCTGGCCACCCAGACCGTGCGACCGCTGGAGGTGATCGTCGTCGACAACGGCTCGACCGACGGGTCGGTCGCGTATGTGCGCGGCGAACATCCCGGCGTCCGGATCCTTGAGTTGGATCACAACACCGGCTTCGCCCACGCTGCCAACCGAGGGCTCCGAGCGGCTCGGGGCCGGTTTGTGGCGCTCATCAACACGGACGTGGTGTTGACCCCGGATTGGCTGGCCGTCATGAGCGAGGCGCTGGGCAGGCACCCCGAGGCCGCCGCGGTGGCGTGCAAGATCCTCGCGTTGCGCGACCCTGGGCGCGTGTACGACGCGGGCGACGTCCTGCGTCGCGACGGCGCCTGTGAGCAGCGTGGGCGCTTCGGCACTGACCGCGGACAGTGGAACCAGCCGGGCGAGGTGTTTGGCGCCTGCGCCGCGGCGGCGCTCTATCGTCGCGCGGCGGTGATGTCGGTGGACGGCTTCGACGAGCGATTCTTCGCCTACCTCGAGGACGTCGATCTCGCGCTGCGGCTGGCGCTCGCCGGGTGGCGGTGCCGCTACGAGCCCACGGTCGCCTACCACGCCGGCGAGGGATCCTCCCCGCAACTCGCCGGCGGCCACCGCTACCTCGTCGAGCGCAACACGCTGATGCTCGTCGCGAAGGCGTTTCCGATCCGGTGGCTGCCGTTCGTGGCGTATCGCCAGGCGGCCTGGGCCTGGCACGCGATGCGAGAGCGGCGACTGGCCAACCACATGCGAGGGCTGATCGCCGGTCTGGCCCTGGTGCCTGCGGCAGTGCGCGAGCGGGGGGGGCTCCAGGACCGCACCCGGGTGCCGATCGAGGTCGTCGTCCCCAGGCTGCCGATCCGGGGACCGAGCGCGGGTGGGCACACGGCCCAGATCACGCCGGCCTAACCGGCGCATCGGCGGGCTAGTGTCCGGTACGCTTGACGCACCAGCGGGCGCTTGACGTACGAGCGCGTGTGACGATGGCCACCGATGCCCCCCCGACTCCACGGTTCGGTCTGCCGCTTGCGGTGCCGTGGCCGCGCGTGGCGGCCGAGTGGCTCTCCACTCATGATCGCGCCGGCTGGCCTGCCCCGCCCGCCGGCCACGGCCGTCCGGTGATGCTGATCCCCGGGTTCCTGGCCGGCGACGCGAGCCTCACCCGGATGGCGTTGTGGCTGCAAAGCGGTGGATTCGAGCTCGTGCGCAGCGGGATCGCCTGGAATACCGGCTGCATGGAACCGACGGTGGAGTCGCTCGAGCAGCGTCTGCAACGCGCCGTCGCGCGGACCGGACAGCCGGCGCTGCTGATTGGGCAGAGCCGGGGCGGCAGCATCGCTCGGGCTCTGACCGCGCTGCGCCCTGACCTCGTGCAGACGCTGGTGACGCTCGGCTCGCCGCTGCTCGATCAGCTTGACGTCACCCTCCGCGTGTGGCCGTCGATCGGGCTCGTGGGACTGCTCGGCACGCTCGGCGTGCCCGGCATGTTCAGCTTCAGTTGCCTGCGTGGGGACTGCTGCGCGCGCACGCGGGCAGCGGTGAGCGCGCCGTTCCCCGACGGGGTGCGGTTCCTGTCCTTGTACTCGCGCGGCGACGAGGTGGTTCGTTGGCGTGCCTGTCTTGATCCCGCGGCCGAGCAGCTCGAGGTCGATACGAGCCACCTCGGGATGGCGGTGGCCCACAGCGTCTGGGTCGCGCTCACCGGGAAGCTGGACTGAGCGCCGCCGCCGCCGCCGGCTTGCCTCGCCGGTGCGTTTCGCGGTTGAATGAGCGCAACCACACCGTGGAGGAGAGAGATGAAGCGATCAACTGAGCACGTTCTCAGCACGCACACGGGTAGCCTGCCGCGGCCACCGGCGCTCCTGGAGGCGCTCCAGCAGCGCGACCGAGGCCAGTCTGACGGCGCGGCGCTGCAGGAGCAGGTGCGCGATGCCGTGGCAGACGTCGTGGACCGCCAGGCGCAGGCGGGCGTCAGCGTGGTCAACGACGGCGAAGCGAGCAAGATCGGCTATTCGACCTATGTCAAGGAGCGGCTCGACGGGTTTGGCGGCGAAGGCGGCTTGGCCGGATTGCCGAGTGATCTGAGTGAGTTCCCCGAATACATGCAGCGTGTGATGGGCGGCCTTGACTTTGCCCTGCCGGCCTGCATTGGCCCGGTCTCCTATCGCGATCTGGAGGCGGTCCGCACCGATGTCGACAACCTCAAAGCGGCGGTCGCCGGAGCCGCGGTCGAGGACGCGTTCATGACCGCCGCGTCACCCGGGGTGATCGCGGTGTTTCTGCAGAATCAGTATTACCCCAGCCACGAGGAATACATCGCCGCGCTGGCCGACGTGATGAAGGCCGAGTACGACGAGATTCACCGGGCTGGCCTGGTGCTCCAGCTCGACTGTCCCGACCTGGCGATGACGCGCCACATGAGCCCCGACGAGAGCCTGGAGGAGTTCCGCCGGCGCGCCAAGCTCCATGTCGAGGCGATCAACCATGCCACGCGCGACATTCCCGGCGATGACATGCGCCTGCACCTGTGCTGGGGCAACTACGAGGGCCCACACCACCATGACATGCCGCTGCGCGACATCATCGACATCGTGTTGGAGGCCAGGCCGGCGGCGATCTCCTTCGAGGCCGCCAATCCCCGTCACGAGCACGAGTTTGTCGTCTTCGACGACGTCAAGCTGCCGGAGGGCAAGGTGTTGATCCCCGGCGTGCTCGACTCGACGACCAACTACATCGAGCATCCCCAACTGGTCGCCCAGCGAATCGTCCGCTACGCGCAACGGGTCGGGCGGGAGAACGTGATCGCGGGCAGCGACTGCGGCTTTGCGACGTTCGCCAGCTTGTTGGCCGTGGATCCGGCGATCACCTGGGCCAAGCTTCGTGCCATGTCCGACGGAGCGCAGCTGGCCACCCAGGAGCTGTGGTAACCGCCTAGCCCCGGTTGGCGGCGGCGGCGCGGGCCAGCTTCAGGCGCGTCGTCTTGCCCAGCCCGACCTTGCGCAGCCGGACGGCCTGTGGCGTGACCTCGACGCATTCGTCGCTGCGCAGGAATTCGAGCGCCTGATCGAGCGACAGCTCGCGCTTGGGGACCAGGCGGATCAGCTCGTCAGAGGTCGACATGCGCATGTTCGTCAGATGCTTCTCCTTGACGGCGTTGACGTCGAGATCCTCGCCGCGGGAGTTCTCGCCCACGATCATGCCCTCGTAGACCTTGTCGCCCGGCTCGACGAACAGCGTGCCGCGCTCCTGCAGGTTGAACAGCGCGAACGCCGCCACCGTGCCGAGGCGATCGGCGACCAGCGAGCCCGATGGCCGGGTGCGCAGCTCACCATGCCACGGTTCCCAGCGATCGAAGACGTGGTGCACGAGACCCGTGCCACGGGTCTCGGTCAGGAACTCAGTGCGAAACCCGATCAGTCCCCGAGCGGGTACCAGGTACTCCATTCGCACCCAGCCCGTCCCGTGATTGACCATCTGCTCCATCCGGCCCTTGCGCAGCGCGAGCAACTGCGTGATCACGCCCACGTACTCCTCGGGGACGTCGACGCTCATGCGCTCCACGGGTTCGTGGACCTTGCCGCCGATCTCGCGGGTCACCACCTGCGGCTTGCCGACCGTCAGCTCGAACCCCTCGCGGCGCATCAGCTCGACGAGCACGGCCAGGGCCAGCTCTCCGCGTCCCTGCACCTCCCACACCTCCGGTCGCTCGGTCTCCAACACGCGCAGCGAGACGTTGCCGACCAGTTCGCGATCCAGGCGCGCCTTGATCTGGCTCGCGGTGAGCAGGCTGCCGTCCTGCCCGGCCAACGGCGAGCTGTTGATGCCGATCGTGACCGACAGCGATGGCTCATCGACGGTGATCACCGGCAGCGGGCGCGGATCCTGCGCGTCGGCCAGCGTCTCTCCGATCGTGATCCCGGGGATCCCCGCGACCGAGATGATGTCCCCGGCGGCGGCTTGCTCGGCGTCGACGCGGTCCAGCGCTTCGGTCACGTACAGCTCGGTCACCTTGACGCGCTCGATGTCCCCGTCGGCTCGGCACCAGGCGATCGTCTCGCCCCGGCGGATGACACCGTGGCGCACACGGCAGATCGCGATCCGTCCCACGTACGGCGACGCGTCGAGATTCGTGACATGGGCCTGAAACGGGTGGGCGGGGTCGTATTCCGGAGCCGGCACGTGCTCCAGCAGCAGATCGACCAGTGGCTGCAGGTTCTCGCCGGCCACGGCGGGATCGAGCGAGGCGCGGCCCGCCTTGGCGTTGGTGTAGACGATCGGAAATTCGATCTGTGCGTCGTCGGCGTCGAGATCGAGGAACAGCTCATAGACCTCGTCGACGACTTCGTCGATCCGGGCGTCTGGCCGGTCGACCTTGTTGACCACGAGGATCACCGGTAGCCGCGCCTCGAGTGCCTTGCGGAGCACAAACCGCGTCTGGGGCAGCGGGCCCTCGCTGGCGTCGACGAGCAGCAGGACCCCATCGACCATCGTGAGACCGCGCTCGACCTCACCTCCGAAGTCGGCATGGCCGGGGGTGTCGACGATGTTGAACTTGACCTCTCCGTAGCGGACCGCTGTGTTCTTGGCCAGGATCGTGATCCCCTTCTCGCGCTCGAGGTCGGTCGAGTCGAGCACCCGTTCGGCGACCGCCTGTCCGGAGCGAAAGGCGCCCGATTGCCACAACAGCGCGTCGACCAGCGTGGTCTTGCCGTGGTCGACGTGAGCGATGATCGCGACGTTGCGGATGTCAGAACGGGTGGCCATACATAATCACGATAGACCGCCAGTCGGGGTTGGGTGGTCGCCCGGCCGGTCTCAGCTCTGGCCGCCCCAATCCCATCCGCCACGGGCCTCGGACGAACTTGGCGGTCTGGGTCCAACGGGTGGACCGAACGAAGACGCCGAAGTTCGGCAGTGAGCGTTAGCGATCGGTTCGGGGCTCGAGTGAGGGATCCGGCACGCCCACGGTGTCGGACCTGTCCAACGCGCTGGTGGCTCCCGACGGGTCGGTGGCTCCCAACGGGTCGGTGGCGCCCAACAGGTCCGACGTCCCGAACAGATCCGCCACACCGAGCGGTTCTGTCGTGAGGGAATCGTCTGGGATTGAGGAACTGTCTCCGTTTGCGGCGCTCAGCTCCCGCGGTTGACCGGGTTCGATCTGGGGCGGGTCCGCCGGTGGGGATTCGCTGCGCTGCGTCCCGGATCCCGAGCCCCGCACCGCGTCGATCATTCCGCCGACGAGGTCAATCGGCATCGGGAACACGACGGTCGAGTTCTGCGTGCCACCGATCTCGCGCAGGGTTTGCAGATAGCGCAGCTGGATCGTGACCGGGTGCTTGCCGATCACCTCGGCCGCCTGGCCTAGCTTGGCCGCGGCTTGAAACTCGCCCTCGGCGTTGATGATCTTGGCGCGGCGCTCGCGCTCTGCCTCGGCCTGCCGGGCAATCGCGTGCTGCATGCGCTCGGGGATCTCGACGTCCTTGATCTCGACCATCGTGACCTTGATCCCCCATGGTTCGGTCTGCGTATCGATGATTCGCTGGAGCGACTCGTTGAGGTGCTCGCGTTCGGCCAGCAGTTGGTCGAGGTCCACGCCCCCGAGCACCGAGCGCAGCGTCGTCTGCGCGATCTGCATCGTCGCCTTGTCAAAGCTCTCGACTTCGGTCACCGCGCGCCGGGGATCGATGACGCGGTAGTAGGCCACCGCCGTCACGCGGGCGGGCACATTGTCACGGGTGATGATCTCCTGCGGCGGGACGGTCAGCGTCACGGTGCGCAGGCTGATCCGAACCAGACGGTCGATCGAGGGCACCAGCAGGATCAGTCCCGGCCCCCGTTGGTCCATCAGACGCCCAAGCCGGAACACCACGCCGCGCTCATACTCTCTGAGCACCCGCACCGACGTCCCCAGGGCGGCGAGTCCGAGCACCACCAGGACGCACAGCACGACGACGATCGCGACGATCACAGCACGAGCTCCCAATCCTCGGCCCGGCGCACGGCGAGCGTCAGGCCGTTGAGGCGCTCGACCACCACTGGGTCGCCCTCGCGGAACTCCTCCTGCTCCTGCTCCTCGTCCCATGAGGTGCGGCGAGCCCGCCAGAGCGCGCCATCGAGGAGCACGCTGCCGCCCGACTCGGCCCAGCTGCGAACGACCCCGATCTGACCGATGATCCCCTCCGAGCCGGTGCGGACCCGGCGGCGGTGGACGGCCGCGCCCTTGGTCACGGTGAGGGTGAGCAGGCAGCCGCCGGCCACGGCCAGGACAACCGCGGCGAGAATACCGAGCACGAGTCCGCCGCCCAGCCCGCTGACCGCCAGCACCGCACCCGCGGACATCGCCACCACCCCGGGACCCCCGACCAGCCCGAGCGAGGGCACGTGCGATTCGGCGACCACGACGATGGCGCCGATCAGGAGCAGCGCCACTCCGAGTTCGGTCATGAGTTAATCGTACGCCTACCGGACACTCGTGTGACGAAGTTCGGTCGGGTGGGGTTGCCTCGGGGTCCCTCAGTGGTCGCCGCCGCAAATACGGCCACATTCGAGCGGCCCCCAACGGCGCCTGGCTTTGTCCTCGGAGGCTCATGCAGCGCTGCTGCACCTCGCCTCCTGCGTCCTCGCCAGGCATCCACTGGTGACCACTCTCGGTGTGGCCGTACTTACGACGGAGACCACTCAGGCCGCGTGCTGGATCTCGCGCGCATCCCGGCGTGCGAGCGGATGATCGCGTCTGGCGCCGGGACCGACGCTGGCGCGCACGTCCCGGGCCGAAAGCCGCGCCCCGCAGGCCGCGCAGATTCGGTGCTCGTCGACATCCCCGCCGCAGCCGCGATGGCGCAGCAGAACGGGCGGTCCGGCCGGCGGTGCAGCGTACTTGTCGCCCCACTGCAGCAGCGCCACGATCGTCGGCCACAGGTCTAGCCCCTTGTCGGTGAGGAGATATTCGTAGCGCTTGGGGCGGTCCTGATACAGACGCTTTTCCAGTACGCCCTCGTCGATCAGGCGAGTCAGGCGCGCCTGCAGGACGTTGCGGGCGATGCCGAGGTCGGCTTGCATCTCGTCGAAGCGGCGGACGCCGAGCAGGATCTCCCGCACGATCAGCAGCGACCACCGCTCGCCCACCACCTCGAGCGCGGCGGCGATGCTGCAGACCTGGTTCTTGTAGTCGTGGCCAAGCATCACGATGCAATATAGCGACAAGCAGTTGCGTGATGCAACTCTTATGGTAGGGTTCGTTGCATGATGCAACGTAAATGGAAAATCACCCTGATCGTGTGTGCCGGCGTGTTCATGGCGAGCCTCGACCTGTTTATCGTCAACATCGCTTTCCCGAGCATCGCCAAGCACTTCAACCACGCGTCGCTGGGATCGCTGTCGTGGATCGTCAGCGGGTACGCGATCGTGTTTGCCGCACTGCTCGTACCCGCGGGGCGGTGGGCGGACGCGTTCGGCCGCAAGCGCGCGTTCCTGCTCGGCCTCGGGATCTTCGTCTTGGCCAGCGTCGGCTGCGCGTTTGCCCCGTCGGTGGGCTTCTTGATCGCCGCGCGGCTCGTGCAAGCCGGCGGCGGGGCGCTCATGCTCCCGACCTCGCTGGGCCTGATCCTGCCTGAGTTCGCTGCGAGTGAGCGCCATGTGGCGATCGGGGTGTGGGCGGCCACCGGTGGCATCGCGGCCGCGACCGGGCCGCCGCTGGGTGGGCTGCTGGTGCAGGCGGACTGGCGGCTCGTGTTCCTGGTCAACGTGCCGGTCGGCCTGGCCGCGTTGGTGATGGGAGCCCGCGTGCTGAACGAGCGTCGGGAAGCCCACGCCCTGCGCCCAGACCTGGTGAGCGCACTCGGGTTTACGATCGCGATCGGTGCGCTGGTGCTGGCGATCGTCAACGGCCAGAGCTGGGGCTGGACATCGCTGCCGGTGCTGCTCCTGCTGGCCACGCCGGCCGTGCTCCTGCCCGCCATCTGGCGGCGCTCCGAACATCACGATTCGCCGCTGATCGACCCGGCGATGCTGCGGGTGCGGAGTTTCAGTCTCGCCGTCTCGGCGTCGGTGCTGTTCTTCGCCGGCTTCGCCGCGATGCTGCTCTCCGGTGTGTTGTTTCTCACCGGCGTCTGGCACGAAAGCGTCCTCATCGCCGGGCTGATGCTGTTCCCGGGCCCGTTCATGGCGACCCTGTTCAGCATTCCCTCGGCCCGGCTGGGCGCCCGCGTCGGCTACCGGATCCCCGGCGTCATCGGCGCCTTGATGTTCGCCTCCGCGGCGGTGTTCTGGATCACCCAGACCGGCGACACTCCCGCCTACCTCACCCAGTATCTCCCCGGCACGCTGATCAGCGGCGCGGGCGTCGGCCTGGTCATCCCCACGCTCACCGGCGCCGGCGCGTCCTCGCTCCCTCCCGAGCGCTTCGCGACCGGGGCCGCGGTCCTGACCATGGGACGCCAGGTCGGCTCGGCGCTCGGCATCGCGATTCTCGTGGCGGTGCTCGGCACGGCCGCGACCACGGCGGCCGACTTCCACTCGGCGTGGAAGATCTGCCTCGTCGGCGGGCTCTCGGCCGGCGTCGCCCTCGCGTCGCTCGGACCCGCGGTGCGGCGCCGCGCGCCGGCGGAGCCCGCGCCGGAAGTGGCAGTGGCGTCGGGAGTGGCGGCGGGGCCGGGATTGACGCCGGGGTCGGGATTGGCGCCGGCGTCAGGAGTGGCACCCGGGCCGGGATTGGGACCCGCGTCGGGATTGGCACCCGCGTCGGGATTGGCACCCGCGTCGGGAGTGACACCTGCGTCGGGAGTGGCACCTGCGTCGGGAGTGGCACCCGGGCCGGGACCGGCGATGATCGAGGCGTCGGCGTGAGCGTCACCGGCCAGCAGCGGACTCGGAGCTTCAGCTGGGATGACCCGGCGGCGAGCGCCGTGGCCGGGCTGGCGACGCCGGGGCTCGAGTATCTGCGCGGGATCGTCGCCGGCGCCTTTCCGCCGCCGCCGATTGCGCGGCTGCTGGAGTTCTCGATCATCGAGGTCGAGCCCGGCCGCGTCGTGTTCGCGCTCGAGCCGGCCGAGTGGATGTACAACCCGATCGGCTCGGTTCACGGCGGCGTCGCCGCGACGATGCTCGACTCGTGTATGGGCTGCGCCGTGCATTCGACGCTCGAGTCGGGGGTTCGCTATACGACCGGTGACCTTCAGGTGCGCTACATCCGGGCGATGACCGCTACCACTGGGCGCGTGCTGGCCGAGGGGCGCGCCGTACACGTGGGACGACGCACGGCAACCGCCGAGGGCCGACTGTTCGTGGAGCGAGACGAAACCCTGATCGCCCACGCGAGCACCGGCTGCTTGATTCTCCGCTAACCGGTCTCAGGGCGCGGTGGTCGGGAGTGGCGGCACCGTCAACCGCTCGAGGCGACGCACCCGGCCGGGTCAGGGGGGCGTGCTGAACTTTTGCCCATGGTGGCGAGTTTTTCAGCACGCCCTGCCGCGGGGCCGGCGGTCGGACGACTTCGGGCCGTTTGTCCGATCATTTGGGGGTGTTTTAGCTCCCTCCTTACACTGAGGCCATGCGGATTGTTATCGCTGGCGGGCATGGACAGATTGCGCTGACGTTGACGGGACGGCTGGCTGCGCGCGGTGAGACAGTCGTCAGCCTGATCCGCAACCCCGATCACGCCGAGGACGTGCGCGCGCAGGGCGGGCAGCCGGTTCTGCGCGATCTCGAACGCGCGAGCGTGGATGAGATTGCGGGGGCGATCGCGGGCGCCGACGCGGTTGTGTTTGCCGCCGGCGCAGGACCAGGCAGCGGCGCGGCGCGGAAGCTGACGCTCGACCGCGACGGCGCGATCAAGCTGATCGACGCCGCTGTGGTCGTCGATGCCCCGCGTTACGTGATGATCAG
>Ga0302325_10010080_pt1 | contig 20525 bp, 13 predicted proteins | sample Palsa_T0_2_FD_201948 | JGI IMG/M metagenome (GOLD analysis project Ga0302325, IMG submission 201948) | Peat permafrost microbial communities from Stordalen Mire near Abisko, Sweden - Palsa_T0_2 | ecosystem: Environmental > Terrestrial > Soil > Palsa > Peat permafrost | place: Sweden: Abisko...
TCCCAACGCGGAATCTAGGCTCTATCCAGGAGCACTCCCCGGGCTGGTCGTCCCCGGCGATCCCGGAATTCCCAAGACACTCGCGCCCACCGGCTACAAGAATTTCGCTCCCAGACTCGGATTTGCCTATGCGCCGAAGTTTGATCATGGGTTCTGGAAGGCGCTCTTCGGAGGAGGCGGCGAGAGCAGCATTCGAGCAAGCTACGGCGTCTTCTACACGGAATTCCCCGGCCTGGCGGCCGGCGTCATGTACGGCGTACCGCCCTACGGCTACAACTATCTCAGCCCGGCGCCGCCTTTGATGGCCACGCCATTCATTTCGGCTGCAACCGGGGTCAACAACGGGCAGCGGTTCCCGTTCCCCTTTCCGCCTCATCATGTTTCAGCGTCCAATCCAGACAGATCGGTTAACTGGGCCAACTTTGCGCCACTAGCTGCGGACCCGTTTTTCAACCACCGCAATAAAGCGCCTTACATCAACAACTACATGTTCTCGATCCAGCGGCAACTAACCCCAAGCGCTCTCTTGACCATGAGCTATGTGGGCAACCAGGGGCATCGGATCCTCGCCGTCGTTGCTGCCAACCTGGGGAATCCTGCTCTCTGCCTCAGCCTGCCCGGCTGCGCTCAATTCGGAGAAGACAATAACTACACCAGCGCATCCGGTGCAACCGTCTACGGGACCCGCAACCTCCCCGGTGACCAAAACACCTATGGAGCGCCCATCACTACAAGCGAAAACTACGGCGAAAATGCATCGCAAAGCACCGTCGCCAACTCCAACTACAACGCATTGGAAACCACTCTCCGTTACCAGCGCAGCGGTTCCCAGTTCCTGCTCAGCTACGCGTATGCGAAATCGATTGATCAAGGTTCCAACCTTGGAGAGCAGATCGATCCCAGGAATCCCAGGCAGCAACGCACGATCTCCGCGTGGGACCAGAGACAGACCTTTGTCGCCAGTTACACTTTGATGCCACCGCTCGCGAGTCTCTTCCACAGGTCCAATCGCCTGACCGACGGTTGGAGCATCTCAGGAACAACCCGCTTCGCCACGGGCTTTCCCGTGACGCTGACGGACAATTCCGACAATTCGCTGCTCGGCACGCTGGGTAACGGCATCAACAATTATTTGCTCGACACCCCCCAGCAACTGCCGGGGCCGCTCGAAATCAATACCAACGGCCGCAACGGCAAGCCGGCCTTCAATACCGCCCTGTTTCCCATAGAAGCCAAGGGCACACTGGGCAACGCCAAGCGCCGAGTCTTCTATGGGCCGGGCATCGAAAACTTCGATCTGACGCTCGAAAAGAGTGTGCGTCTGGCTGAAAGCAAGTCTCTTGAGTTCAGGGTTGAGGCGTTCAACGCCTTCAACCATACCCAGTTCTACGGGCCCGCGCCGGTGGACGGACAGGTGGACGATACCGTGCATTTTGGCGATATCGTGAGCGCGGCTTCGCCGCGACTGATGCAACTCGTCGGGAAATTCACCTTCTAAATGTGGGTACCTCGCGCCCTCCCGGACTGCTCCCGAAGTTTGAGAATCCTGCTACTGGGCAGAACTTTTCCGGCCGGTGGTTTTAAGTTCGGCGACGAGTTGCTGAAACTTTGGATTGGGGCGGAGACTCTTGAGATCGTCGTCGGCAACCATGCCGTTGACGTCCTTATACCCACGGTCAACGGCTTCGCGCAAGTATTTGAGCGCGTCATCGGTGCGGTTGGCCGCCACTGCCACGGAAGCAAAGGCATACCACGCCTGCCATTGGTTTCCCCGCCCCCCGGAATCGCTCTCCCTTGCCGTCGCGTCGCGAAAAAGATTGGTTGCTTCCGGGTAGCGATGGCTGTGCGCCAAAGCCAGGCCCAGCTGGGTGAGTGCTTCCAGCCAATCGGGATATTGCGTGCCTTGCGCGCTTCGGTACCCGTCGACGGTTTTTCGAGCCAGAGGCTCGGCTTCGGCATAGCGGCCCTCGCGGTTCAGGACCATGGCCAATTCTCCCTGCGATAACAGGGCAAGGGGGCTTTCCGGTCCGCTCACGCGGACTGCGGAGCTGATCGTTTCGCGCAGCATCCGTTCTGCCACGGAAAGGTGGCCTTCGTAACAAAAAGCCTTCGCCAGGTTGATCTTGATCCTAAGGGTTTCAGCATACTCGGCGCCCTCAGTGCGGGAAAAAATCTCCAAGGCCGTTCGATAGAGTTTTTCCGACTCGGCGAGATGATTCTCCGCCAGCAGCAGGGTGGCGAGGTTTTCCATGTCGAGCACCGAGTCGTGGTGCTCGCGCCCCAGAACGCGCTGGTCAGCCGCCAGGAGCTGGCGGTAGAGCGGTTCGGCTTCGGTCAAACGTCCTTCTATCTGATAGGTGGAGGCGAGATTCCCCATCGCCCGCATCGTTTGCGGATGATCGGATCCCAAAGCCCTCAAATCGCCATCCAGCGCCTGGCGGAATTCATCTTCGGCTTCGTGATAACGGTTTGCGTCAAACATCAGAATTCCCAGATGATTGACCGATTTCAGGGTTCGCATGTCGTCGGGTCCCTGGTTACGCCTTCTCCAGGCAACGACCTGCCGCTCCAGTTTTTCTGCCTCGTCGAAGCGGTTCTCGTCCTCTAGAACTGCCCCCAGGTTGTCCATGGTGTCGATCGTGAGTGGCGCCTCCGGTCCGAGTACACGCTGCGCCGTGGCCGAAGCCTGGGTGGCTAGCTTTTCCGCCTCGGGATAATTTGACTCCTCATCGAGAATAGAGCTGAGCTGCAGCATCGATTCCAGTGTCATGGGGTCATCCGGTCCGAGGAGGCGCACTTGAGCATCCAAAGCACTCTTTGCCAGACCATGGGCACGAGCATATAGCCCTAAGTTTGAGTAGGTGCGAGACATGACCTCCATCATTTGCGATTGCACCTCAGGATCCTTCGCCAGGCCCGTCTCCATATTTATTGAAGCTTTGTCGAGAATCTCACGTGCCGTGACGCTGTTGCCGCGCGCCTTGTTGGGATCGGATACCTTGAACATGTCGGTCATGAAATCGGTGATGCGGGTGGCGCGGTCGCGCTCGCGGGTGATCCGACGCAACTGCACCGCCTCTACAACGGAGAAAGCGGCCAGCAGGAGAATCAACCCAGAGGCCACACCCACGGCCACCCGGTGGCGCCGGATATATTTCCGCATGCGATAACCAGCGCTGACGGGACGCGCCAGAATGGCGTCGTGATGCAGATAGCGGCGAATGTCGGCAGCAAGTTCAAGTGGCGTGCCATACCGGCGCGCGCGATCTCTCTCCAGTGCCTTCATCGCGATCCAGTCGAGGTCACCCTTGAGCAGGCTCACCAGTTGCCTTGGCTCGGTGCCGCGTGCTTCGGCGGTTACTGAAGACGTATCTCGATCGCCATTGACTTTGCTGCTCGGAGCGGGCGGGTCTTCCTGGTGTAACTTACGCAGCCACTCCTCGAGTGGCGGCTTCTGCCGCTGCTTTGTTTCAAATGGCTGCAACCCGGCCAGCAGCACATAGAGCACGACTCCCAGCGAGTAGACGTCGGTGCGCGTGTCGATGTCCTGCATCTTGGGATCGGCCTGCTCCGGACTCATGTACCCGGGTGTCCCCATGAAATGTGCGAGCTGGGTAAAGGTTTCTCCCCCCATGTGAGGTGTGGTCGCTTTGGCCAGGCCGAAGTCGATGATGCGCGGCACAGGTTTGCCGTCCACTTCTACAACCAGAACGTTTGCCGGTTTCAGATCGCGATGGATGATGGCTTTTTGATGGGCGTGCTGCACACCTTCGCAGACCTGTATGAAGAGTTCGAGCCGATCGATAATCTTCAGCTTCTTCTCGTCGCAGTATTGCGTAATCGGCAGGCCGGGCACATACTCCATCACGAAGTAAGGCTGGCCCTGTGGTGTAGCCCCGGCGTCAAACACTTTGGCGATGGCGGGATGATCCATGATCGCCAGCGATTGCCGCTCCGAGTGGAAGCGTTGCGCGACGGCGTCGTCGAACATGCCAGCCTTGATCAGCTTGAGCGCAACTTGCCGCCGCACGGGAGAAGTTTGTTCAGCCAGCCAGACTTGTCCCATGCCGCCTTCGCCGAGTTTACGCACGATTTGAAAGCGCTGTGCGAAGACTTGGCCCGCTTCCACCGCGGCCAGCGCCCCCGCTCGATTGTCGTTTGAGTCTGGCTTCTCTCCCAGTAACCCGACCAACTCCGGCACCGGCGATGATTGCATGAAAGTGGAGCGCACGCCTTCGTTGGCCAAAAGAAGGGACTCCACTTCAGCGTGGAGCTTCGCATCGGAAGAGCACGCCTCATCGAGGAACCGGCTGCGTTCTTCCGGGTCAAGTTGCATCGCCTGATGCAGCACCTCCTTGATCCGTTCCCAATCCTGGGTGGCCATGGCTATGCCATCCTTTGCAGCTGGCGATGCAACCAGACGCGGGCTGTTGCCCAATTTTCATCGCCCGCCTTCCAGTCCCGCAACAGCTCGGTGAACGGACCAGGGTAATTTTCGGGCATAGGTCCCTCGGTTGGCTCCCAGCGGAGATCCGTTCCGGGAAGGCCTCAGCAGGCATCAGGAATTCAGAGGAAAGCAGTAAATTCCCCCCTGCACGAGGACTTACCACGCTTTACCACGTACTTTTTAGCCACTGCAGTATGCCATGAAATACGTCTTTTAAGCCTATGGTGTGCGCCCCCTCAGTATTGATCGGTTCAACCTCTAAGATGGTGGGCCTGTGGGAGCCATCGCATATACTCCTCGTACCCCCCGACGCCGTTTCCTGGAGACCCATGCGCCCCTCAGCTCTTGCTGCTTTTCTCATTTTTGCCGCTACTGGTGTCCCTGCCCTCGGCCAGGCGCAGGCTGCCTCCGCCTACCAGCCCTCTGATCAGTCCTGGGTTCCAAAATCCAACGCCTACACCCAGACGCTCGTCGACATCGAGAACCGCTACTCGCCCGAATCTGCCTCCGCCGAAGGCCTTGTCCAATACGACACCCAGATCGGCGATCCCTCCTTCACCGCCCAGCTCGCGAAGCGCAAAGAAATCGAAGCCGCCGTCGCCCAGCTGATCAAGGCTCGCTCCACTGCGCAGAATCGCAATGTCGCCGAAGACCTCAGCATTCTCATCGCCCAACAGCAACTCAACTTCCGCGTCGAAGACTACAGCCTGGCGCACGGCGGCCCCTACATTAACGCCACTGCTTACGTCTTCGGTGGCCTGCAGCCACTGCTCGACGACCAGGTCCCCCAGTCCCGGCGTATCGCCGCGGTGGAGCGCCTGAAGCGCTACGCCGGTATCGCTCCGGGGCAGACTACCGCAAACGTTGACCCGGCCAATGCGATGACGTCCAAGCTGCTGCTGCGCGCCAACATTCAACTCAGCAAGCCCGGACTCTACTACCCCACGAAAGACGAGATCGAAACTTCGCTGAATCGAAACGCGGCCATGGTCGACGGACTGCAGGCCCTCTTCGTCAAATATCACCTCACCGGCTGGGAGCCGACCTTCAACGTGCTCAAACAGCAGCTCACCGCCTACGATAGCTGGGCACGCACGACCATCCTCCCGCATGGCCGTACGGACTTCCGGCTCGCTCCTGAGGACTACGCGCTCTCGCTCGAACAATACGGAGTCGATATTCCTCCGGCGCAGCTCGCCGCCATGGCGCACCAGGCGTTTATCGACTACCAGGGCCAGATGCAGGTGCTCGCCTCCCAGATCGCGCACGAACACAATTGGTCATCTACGGACTACCGCGACGTAATCCGCGAGTTGAAGAAGCAGCAGCTCGTCGGCGAGGCCATCCTGCCCTTCTACGAAAAGCGTCTGCACGAGATCGAAAAGATCATCGTGGACGACCATCTGGTGACGCTTCCCGACCGCCCTGCTATCATCCGCCTCGGCACCCTCGCTGAGAGCGCCCAGCTTCCTGCGCCCCACATGGTGCCGCCGCCATTCCTGCACAATACCGGGCAGCGCGGCGTCTTTGTGCTGCCGCTTAGCATGCCCGCCGGAGCGGGCCAGGCGGCTGCCGCCAAGGTGGACGATTACACCTTCGACGCGGCGAGCTGGACCCTCATCGCCCACGAAGCCCGTCCCGGCCACGAGCTACAGTTCGATTCCATGGTCGAGCATGGCGTCTCCCTTGCCCGCGTACTCTACGCCTTCAACTCCACCAACGTCGAGGGCTGGGGCCTGTACGCCGAATACATCACCCTCCCCTATATGCCGAAGGAGGGGCAACTTATCTCGCTGCAATTCCGCCTGCTTCGTGCCGCCCGCGCCTTCATCGACCCCGAACTCCAGGCCGGTAAGCTGCAGCCCGCCGACGCCATGAGGATTCTTACCCAGGACGTCGTCTTCTCCGTCCCATTCGCCAACCAGGAGGTCGAACGCTACACCTTCCGCTCTCCGGGACAGGCGACCAGCTATTTCTACGGCTATACGCGGCTGCTCGAACTCCGCAAGGAAACCGAAGAAGCTCTCGGCGCGAAGTTCAACGGCCAGCGCTTCCACGACTTCATCCTCGCCCAGGGGCTACTGCCACCCGGCCTGATGAAGAACGCTGTCGATGACCACTTCATTCCAGAAGAAAAGGCTCGATGATCGTCCCAGTGCAGCAGCAGTGATATCTGCCTGAAGTGGTCACGGCCAGCGCGTTGGGGAACGAGCCGGCCGTGGATTGATTAGTTGTGATGCACAAGGTTAATTCCCGCGGCCGATCTCGAATGTGAAGTCGTAGCGCTGCACGGAATTGTCGACGTCGTAGGCGTAGAACGTGGCCTTGTGCGTGCCGTTCGAGAAGGTTCCCGCCCAGTCAAAGTAGGCGTGGGTGTCCCAGGTGTGGTCCTGCTCCTCAACCTTGCTTCCATCCACCCACAACACGATCTTGCGCAATTGGCCGAATGAGTCGACCGCCGCGCTGAAGGCCGCGATGTTTTCGTATGAGATTCCCGCTGCGCAGACGTTGAAACCTTTGCCACTCTTTGGATAAGGGCAGATACCAAAGAGGCCGTTGGTTGTGTTCAGCAGCGCGGGCAAGGTCGTAGGTGTTGTGTCGTTACCGCCTGAGTTGCTCTGGTTCAGCGTCAGGTCGGGCTTGAGATAGCCACCGCTCAAGAGTCCGGCGACGGGAGAGGTTGTCCAAGGGGATGTTGTGGGCAAGGCAACCTGCTGGGCAGTGAACTCGCCGGGATTGGCTCCGGCCAGGAAGAATATGACGCCCTCGTCGTTGGTGGTCGGATTGAAACTCGCCGCGGCCAGATCCATGCGGCCGTCGCCGTTATAGTCCGCCATGGTGAGCTGGGATGTGAAGGGTTGAGCGGCGGGGAATGAGGTTACCCAATAGCCGGCGGGCGTGTCACTCCAGTAGCTCGAGAAGGTGTTCGATTTAGTCCCGTAAAAGACGGCAAGTTGCTGCGGCGTGGGATTATAGTTCGTTATCGCGTACAGGTCGGTGATGCCGTCACTGTTCACGTCGCCGCTGCCGACCCACAGGATACCACTGTAGGTATAGGGCGTGGTTGCGTTGAAGGTGAAGTTGTTGTTTCCGTAAAGCACGTTGATCATGGTGCTGTTGTCATTGCCCACCGTAGTGGTGGCGATGTCGGCCTTTCCGTCGCCGTTGTAGTCTCCTGCAAATACCGCGCCTCCTGTTATTGTCGGAAAACCGCTAAGCACGGGGTAGGGTGACGCCTTGAAGCTGCCGGTCCCGGCACCTGGAACGACGAAGAGTTCACTTCCGACCCATGCCACCAGGTCGGCATCGCCGTTGCCGTTAAAGTCCGCCGCTGCGCAGCCGGCGCTGCCGGTGAACGTGTCGCCGGACGGGAAATTGATGGTAGAGAGAATGGGCGATTTGAAGGTACCGTCGCCTTTTCCGAGATAAACGGCGATCTGGTTGGTGTTACCTAGAGGCACGGCGAGGTCGACTTTTCCATCGTTGTTGTAGTCGGCCGCGGCGACGCACATGGGCTCGTCATTGTTCACCGGCAGCAAGTATTCCACGGCCGCCGCGAAGGTCCCATTGCCTTTATTGATGCTCACGTAGAACGCGGCGGGCGAGTAGCCGCCGTCCGCAATGATGTCGGTGAGGCCGTCGTTGTTCACGTCGACGGCGTAGATATTCCCGGGGTTTTCGCTTGAAGCGTTGCTGGTGACGATGTTAAAGCTGGCTGAGTTTTGGGCAACGGAGACGGCGGACGTCAGCAAAGCACATACGGCTGGCGCAAGTAAACGCGAATAAATTGACTGCATGGGAAATCCTCAGATTTGGCCGATTACGGCAGATGGCCTGACACTGGCTTTGAGTTGCAACGGCATCGAAAAGAAGAAGTTGCGCAGTTGTGCTCATTGCAAGCGACGCGATGAACGCGAATTGCGAGCGTATGAAAAGAGAGTTGGCGCGATTGGAGATAGCTGCCTTGATTCAGCAGCTCCAATCAGCCGGATTGTCACAAGATGGATGCCTTATCGGTCTGGGAATATGAATCTGAGTCTCATGCGTGCGCTGACGTACAGGCGCATGCATAGGGGGATCTATTGCAGAGTGGCGATGATCACGATGGGATGGGAAAGATGCTGCCCGACGATCCAGAAGTTCCGATCCGCTTGGCGACGTTCGATCAGTACCGAAGCCTGCTTTTCTCTATTGCATACCGCATGTTGGGAAGCGTAGCCGATGCCGAGGACATGTTACAGGAGACCTTTATCCGCTGGCAGCAGGCCCCCGATGTAGAGATTCGATCGCCGAGAGCGTTCCTGGTCACCATCATTAGCCGGCTGTGCATCAACCATCTGCAGTCCGCGCGGGTGCAACGCGAGGAGTACGTGGGCCAGTGGCTCCCGGAACCGATCATTACCGGTCCAGGAAGCGATCCGCTGGAGACCATGCGGGTCGATGAATCGCTTTCCATGGCCTTTCTCGTCATGCTGGAGCGCCTGTCGCCGCTCGAACGCGCCGTCTTTCTTCTCCGCGAGGTCTTTACCTACGAGTACTCCGAGATAGCCCCCATCCTGGGCCAGAGCGAAGTCAACTGCCGCCAGATTCTCAGCCGCGCCAAGCAACATGTCGGCGCCATGCGTCCCCGCTTCCAGACCTCGCAACGCCAGAAGACAGACCTGCTCGAACGCTTCTTAAAGGCCACAAGCAGCGGTGACATGGAGGGCCTGGTCGCCCTGCTCGCCAGCGACGTCGTGCTTCACTCCGACGGTGGCGGCAAGGGGGTCGCGGCGCTCAACCTCATTCGGGGGGTCGACAAGGTCGCCCGCGGCGCACTGGGCGCCTTCCAAAGGCTGCATCCTAAAAATCTGCATATTCGCTTGACGCAGATCAATGGCGATCCCGGCATCGTCAGTTATCTCAATGGCAAGCCATACTCCGTCCTCACCTGCGACGCAAGCGAAGACTGCATCCACGCGGTCTACGTCGTCACCAACCCGGAAAAACTCACCCGCGTGCCCCCGCTCCCCGCCACTTCAGAATAGCCCGCCCGTCACAAATCCCCGCCCTGCGCGGTCTTCTTCACAGACTGGAACAGGCCCCTCCACCGTCGCCACTACCGGAGGCCGCTCAAAGGAAAACAAACATGCCGCTACCCATGAACCAATCCGCGATACCCGTGCCCGGCGCCCGGAACATCCCCCCGCAGAATACCCAGGGCCCATTTCTTCCTCCCATCGACAAGCCCAGAGGCCTGACGTTAAAGCTCGCCTACTACCTCACCCGCCGCAAGTTCGGCAAAGTGCCTGGCCCCATCAAGATACATTCCGCCCGCCTGCCGCCTGCATTCGCCATGTTCTATGGGAAGATCGGCCAGCTGGACAAGAAGCTCCTTTTGCCGCGGGAGACCGTGTTTCTGATTCGCGAACAGGTGGCGCGTCTCAATATTTGCCTCTTCTGCATGGATATCGGCCGCGCGTTCGCGATCGAATCATCGATCAACGAAGCCAAGCTCGACGCGCTCGATGGGTACCGCGATAGTCCACTCTTCTCCGATGCCGAACGCGCTGCGCTCGACTATGTCACCGAGCTCACAACAGACAAGAAGATCCAACCCAGCACCTTCGCACGCATGTCCCGCTTCTACTCGGAACGCGCCATCTGCGAGATCGTCTGGCTCGTGGCCAGCGAACACCTCTACAACCTGACCAACCTCGGCCTGAACATCCACTCCGATAGGCTCTGCGACATCCACCGAAAGAAGAAGTAGCAGGAGAACCCATGAAAACCAGGAAGACCGTCTACGCGATAGCAACGGCATGGGTCGCAGGCATCATGACCGTCACCGGCGTACTTTCGGTCGCTCACACGAAATCCATGATGGAGGGGTTTGCGCATCTCGGCTATCCCGCCTATTTTGCAAATCTACTCGGCGTCGCCAAGCTCCTGGGCGTGTGCGCTCTTCTGGCGCCCCGCCTGCCAAGAATTAAAGAGTGGGCTTACGTTGGATTTGCGATCGTCATCGTCAGCGCCTGCTACTCGCACCTCGAATCCGGCGACGGGCTCAAGGCGTTGGAACCGTTGGCCACCCTCGCCGCGCTGGCCGTATCGTATTGGGCCCGCCCCGCCGATCGATCAGATCTCCAGGCCTCTACGCCGCATTCCCCGGCCGTTGGATATCTTCCTTGGGGACAAACGGCTCGGGCTGCTTTGGCCGAACGGGAAAGAGAAATTTGAGCGGTGAGGAAATCATCTGTTCGAGCACGTAGCGCAGGATCGATGCGCGCTCTTTGCGGCTCACATCGTAAGCACGCAGCGCCACAAACGAGGCGATGGCAAAGCTCACTCCCAGGTTCAGTACAAACATCATGGCGATGCCTACCATCGCGGCGTATAGCCATTCCTGCCCGAATGCGGCGGGGCCAAAGCGAGCGGCCGCGAAGGCGAACATACCGGTATTCAGCGTCACGTGGCGGACGTCGAGTGGCAAGCCAAAGAATTCCGCGAACACCGGCGTAAAGGCCAGCAGATAACCAAGCGAGATGCTGGTGCTCCAGGGGCCGATGTTGCGGTTCACCCAATCTGCAATTTTCTGCATGCCTGTGGCGCCAATGGTGTGGCGGAGCGGGTGCTGAGCAATCGCCGCTGGGATTTGATGATAGACGGCGAAGTTCTCGAACCACCCTCCGATCAGCCCGGCAAGCCACAGCAAAACACCGGTGAGCGCAGCATCGATGGCGGTTGCCGAGGCCAGCGGACGCAGCGATAAATAAACCTTCTGCGCTAGCTCCGCCGGCACATAGGGCGCGTGAAAAATCTTGAGCCAAACCAGGTTGAAGATCACCGCTCCGGTCGAGACAGCCAAGATATTGCCTAGCGCCGCGGCCAACTGCGTCCGGCTGATCGATGCGCCAAACTCGGTAATCTCGCTGCGCCGCGAGTCGCCCCGGTTCTGATTAATGATATTGGCCAGCGTGGCCCCGGTCATCGCAGGCTGCTTGGTGGCCAGCGCCAAGCCGAAAGTCTGCAGCAGCAGAAAGCTGATGGCATAGTTCGTTCCTATGAGAACGAATTCCATAAAGGGCGCCCGGTGCTTGCCGACAACATGCAGCTTGATGGCTGCGGTAAATACAGTAAGAAATCCGCCGCCGATCGCCGCTCCCCACATCTGCCAGTATTCCTTGCGGCTGTGCGCGATATAGTGTTCGCCGCCGTGGCCGGTACGTTCCACCGTCTTGCGCGCCAGCAGGTTGAAGTTCTGCCGGATCACCGAAGAAACAGCCGTATCCTCGAGCAGACCGCGTACCAGCGTGTTCAGCAACCGCCGCGCCGAAGCCACGTCCCCGTTGGCGTGCTCCACCATGGTCGCCGCCAGCAATTCCATGCGGTCCAGCGCCGCATCCATGGCTCCCAGGTCGAAGACCAGCGGAGCATTCGCCCCGGTGTCTTCCATGCGGATGCGGACCAGCGACAGCTCTCCCCTGCAGGCGAAAACGGCGTTGAGCCAGCTCTCAATACAATCCTTACAAGGTGCGGAGTGTTCGCAATCAATCAATCGTTCGGTAGCAAAAACCAATGCATACGAAGGAGATTGCTCCACCATCAGGGTTGCGCTGCGTTGCCGGACCTCTCGGCTGGTGCCACGCGCAGACACCCGCGCCGCCAGTAATCTCAACGCCTCGTGCAGGTCCTGGTGTACATGGGGATACGCATCGAGGCCATCTGCCATCCAGCAAATCGCAGCCAGGCGGGCAAACACCGTCTCGTCCATCTCGACAAAGCGCTTCACCGCGCGCGACGAACTTGAGACCGGGGTGAACAGCCGGGCTGTATCCTCGACTGCCCGCGGCGGAGGCAGAAAGTGCTGAAAAAGCCGGCTGGTAATTTCCCTGATCAGTGCATGCTCCGCTGGAATCCCCGCTTCCGCGAAGAGCGAAACCGAATTCAGGGAACCGAGCATAGACCCGCATCCCTGCTGAAAGCGTAAGCGCAGATCAGCGTCCTGCTCCAGCATGCCAATCCAGCACATCAACCGGAACTGGAATGCCGCCGCGGAGCCCTGCGTCCAGATGCCCGCAATTAGCTCGATCAGGCATTCGGTCTGGGCGTCCAATGTGCTTGCCGCACAAAAGGCATCTGTCTGCCGGCGGTGCGCCGCTTCGATCCGCGAAGATGCCTGCGTCCCGCTGGACAACCCCTCCCACAAACTTCGCAGATCGGAAATAAAAGCCATGAAAGGGCCAAATCCCCTGACGATCGAGAAGTGAGACCAGGTACAGTTTAAGATCGCTTGCTGTGGCCTGTACAGACCTCCGGCAACCGCTCTCCATGGAAAAAACCGTTGGGGTCCCTCTGCATGCCCCCAGGTCTCCAAGCGAGACCTGGGCCACCCACGTCGTCGATGCTAGAGACGAGACAGTGGACACCCATAACTGAACGGTTTAGTGTAGAAATCATCAGCACACAGGAGGTCCCTCCTCGAATGATTTCCGTCACCCATCTGGTCAAGGTCTTCGGCGACTTTACCGCCGTCAATGACATCACCTTCGACGTCGCGCAGGGTGAGATCTTCGCTTTTCTCGGACCCAACGGCGCCGGCAAAACCACCACCATCAAGATGCTGACCACGCTATTGCGCCCCACCAGCGGACGCATCGAGCTCGACGGACTGGATCCTACGGTGAAGCAGAAGCTGGCCCGCCAACGCTTCGGCATCGTCTTCCAGGATCCGAGTCTCGACAACGAACAAACCGCCTGGGAGAACATGGATCTCCATGGTGTCCTGTATCACGTGCCCCGCAAGCTGCGGGCCCAGCGCACCGAAGAACTGTTGAAGCTCTTCGAGCTATGGGATCGCAAAGACGCCTATGTGAAAACCTTCTCCGGCGGCATGAAACGGCGGCTTGAGATCGCTCGCGGCTTTTTGCACACTCCCAAAATTCTCTTTCTCGACGAGCCCACGCTGGGCCTCGACCCGCAGAGCCGCAACCAACTTTGGACCCACGTCAAGCACCTCAACGAGACCGAGAAGACCACCGTCTTTCTCACCACGCATTACATGGACGAGGCCGACCGCGTCGCTCATCGCATCGCCATCATGGACCATGGAAAGATCGTGGCCCAGGGCACTTCGGCGGAATTGAAGCAGCAGACGGGAACCGAATCGCTCGAAGCCGCGTTCCTGGCCCTCACCGGCTCTTCGCTGCGTGACGAAGCGGCCAACTCCAAAGATGCGCTGCGCCAGGTGGCGCAGATGTTTGGACGCCGCTAACCGGATCTTGGAAAGGAGCAAACCAAAATGGGCGCGATCTATATCTTGTGGTTGAGGGAGCTGAAGCGCTACGTGCGCTCGCGGGTACAAATCGTGGTGTCGCTCGGCCAGCCGTGCCTCTACCTGCTGGCCCTGGGCTTCGGACTCGGTCCAGTCTTCCAACAGGCCGGCCATGGCAGCTACCTGCAATTCATGGCTCCCGGCGTCGTCGGCATGACCGTTCTCTTTAGCTCCGTCTTCTCCGGGATTGCCATGCTTTGGGATCGGCAATTCGGCTTCCTCAAAGAAACGCTGGTTGCGCCCGTATCGCGCATGCAAATCATGATTGGGCGCACGCTGGGCGGCGCAACCGTTGCCGTCATCCAGGGCACGTTGATCCTGATGATCTGCCTCATCGCCGGCTTTCGCCCCCACAGCTGGTTTGCCATCCCGGCCGCCTTTCTCTTCGTCGTCATGATCGCCATCGTCTTCGCTGCGTTCGGAACCGCGCTCGGCTCGGTCATTAAAGACATGCAGGGCTTTCAACTGGTCATGAACTTCCTGGTGTTGCCCATCTTCTTTCTATCGGGTGCGCTCTTTCCCCTGGCCAATCTTCCGTTCGCCATGCGCATCATCACCAGGCTCGATCCGCTGTCCTACGGGGTGGACGGCCTGCGCGGCGTGCTCATCAACACGTGGCATTTCAGCCTGGCGTTCGACGTCGCTTTGCTCGCGGGTATCGCCGCAGTCTTCCTGAGCGCAGGCGCCTTTCTGTTCACCAGGATTGAAGCGTAAGACGAGATGGCGAGACCCAGAAGCGCGCAGGCCCACAAGAAAGTGTTGGATGCGGCCGTGCAGTTATTCTCAGAACGCGGCATCGACTCCACCAGCATGGATGCCATCGCCGAGGCGTCGGGGGTAAGCAAGGCCACCATCTATAAGCACTGGCAGGATAAGGACGCCCTGTGCCTGGAAGCGATGGGCTATCTGCATGGACTCGACGAGGAGCCGCCGGTCTTCGACTCCGGCGACCTCCGCGCCGACCTCATAGCCCAGCTTCAGTATCAGCCGGCACTTGACCGCCAGGCGCTGCGAGAAAAAATGACGCCGCACATGATCGCCTATGCCTCGCGCAACCGCGCCATGGGTGCAGTTTGGCGCGCCAGGGTCGTCGAGCCGGCCCGCGTGGCATTGACCAACATCATCAAGCGCGGAGAAAAGCGAGGTATCCTGCGCCGGGGCATCGATCCCGAAGTCGGCATCGCGCTCCTGCTCGGTCCCATGATCTATTGCCACATATTTGTAACCAAGACAGGCCGCAAGCCTCCCAAGGACCTCGAAATCCACGTGGTCGACGCCTTCTTAGCGGCCTTCGGGACGGAAAAACGCAAGCCGTCTCATCGCTGATTCTGTTGTGCAAAGAGAGCGAGCGGGATGGCATTGCCCAGGGCTCGATAGCCGGCCGGATTGGGGTGCAGATGATCGCCGCAGTCATAAGCCGGCAGCAGGCGGCCGGGCTGCTGGGGATCTCGCACCACTTTGTCAAAGTCGATCACTTCATCGAAATGACCCGGAGCCCGAACCCAGGCGTTGATCGCCTGCCTGTCGCTCTCGCCCGCCGGCCCGGGATGATCGTAATCGGAGCCGGCAAAGGGGGTGATGGTAGCTCCAATCACCCGGATCCCATGGGTGTGCGCGCGCACGATGATCTGCTCATAAGCGGAGAGGATGCGGCCTACCAGCGCATTGTGTTCCGCGGCAGAGACCTCGCCATTGCGGGTAAGGTCGCCCAGGTCATTGACTCCCTCGAACAGGATCAGCCAGCGAACGCCCGCCTGGGCGAGCACGTCGCGATCCACGCGGGCCAGGGCATTGGGGCCCAGTCCGTCGGTGAGCAGATGGTTGCCGCCGATCCCCTGATTCAGCACAGCGACGGAGCGCGTCGACGGAGACATTCCCAGCCGCTCCGCGAGCACGTCAGTCCAGCGGTCATTGCCGTTGGTGGTGCTCGCATGTCCGTCCGTGATGGAGTCGCCCAGCGCGACGATGGCAGCCGCGCCCGGCGCGGCCAACACATCGACTCCCGATACCTGGTACCAGTGGTCCACATGCTTTGCGCCCGGCAGGCCCGCGGATGAGACAAGGTCGCCGTGCACGTAGTAAGAAGTAGCCCGAGATCCGGGATGACCGGTCTCGCGAGCCGGGGGCTGGTCCAGATGAAAGGTGATGGCCATGCTGGACAGCGGCGCAACGGAGTAATCGGTGGAGTCAGAAATATACTCGGCGCCTGCCGGGACAATGACCTCGGTTGCACCCGAGAAGGTCAGAGACCTGTCCGATTGGGGGTCGATGGCCGAAGCAGCGGGCGAAAGCGGACGTGCGATATGCACCGAGGTGAATCGCAGCGGCTCAGTTCCGAAAGCATTGGAGATATGAACACGCAATCTACTGCCGCCGATTGATAGCCGCACAATCTGGCGGACAGTGGCGTTGTGCAGGTCGCCCGAGACGAGAGAATTCCCTGGCTCAGGGATCTGTTGGGATGCAGCCCAACTGCCCACCCAACCCTGGGCATCTGCGCAGATGCCAGGCCGAGATAGAGCTAAAAGCAGCAGGGTGACGAATGCGACGGTTTTTGCCGGCTTCATTTCCAATAGTATGGATATCGAACGAAATCACTTTAATAACGAATGCAAGGGTAGCATCATGCGAATGCTCTCACGTCTGGCTCCTAGGCTCCTGCCACTTTCCCTCTCCGCCTTGCTCGCTTTCACCGCAACGCCGGGCCCGGCGCAGAATTCGGCCTCAACCATAACTCGGCCCGTCACCTTCACCGCCGATCAGGATCGTCAAAACATGATGGACCAGCTCGGAATCCAGGCGGTGCGCCCCGGTCCCAGCGGAGACGAAAAAGTGCCGAATCACGCGAACTACGACGAGTCGAAGGCCAATCCGTACCCCAATGTGCCCGATCCGCTCACTCTCAACAACGGCCAGAAGGTAACTACTCCGCAAATGTGGTGGGACGTAAGGCGGCCGCAGATCGTGCACGATTACGAGCAGTACGTCTATGGACGGCTGCCGAACAATATTCCGAAGGTGACCTGGTCGGTCCTGGCCAGCGAGAAAGAGCAGGTCGGCTTCCATCCCGTGGTCGCAACCGACCTCATTGGCCAGGCAGACAATTCATCCTATCCGCTGATCAGCGTGAATCTTCGCATGACGCTGGTGTTGCCGGCCGATGTCAAGGGACCGGTGCCCGTTCTCATCATGTTTGGGCCCGCCGGCTTCCCCAGCCCGGTGCAACCTTCGCCCGAAGATCTGGCCCATCTCAATACGGCGATGAAGGCTCTGCTGGTGCAGGAGGACCCATCCTTGAAGGATGTGATTGCGCAGCATCCCGGATGGAATCCGGTCCGCCCGGTCCCGTTTGAGTTTCCCAAGCCCAATGCCGATGGCGACCCGCCCAGCACCATCGAATTGATCGCGGCCGGCTGGGGCTTTGCCACCCTGGACCCGCAAAGCGCGCAGGCCGACAACGGAGCGGGCATCACGCGAGGCATCATCGGTCTGGTTAACCAGGGCCAGCCGCGCCAACCGGACCAATGGGGAGCGCTGCGCGCCTGGGCGTGGGCCGCCGGCCGTGGTCTCGATTACCTCGAAACTAATCCCGCGGTGGATGCGAAGCAAGTCGGCATCGAAGGAGTGTCGCGTTATGGCAAAGCGGCGTTGGTGACCATGGCCTTCGATCAGCGCTTCGCGATGGTGTTGGTCGGTTCCTCCGGCAAGGGCGGCGCCACTCTCTTACGCCGCAACTTCGGCGAAGCCGTGGAAAGCCTGACCGGCGGCGAATACTACTGGATGGCGGGGAATTTCATCAAGTACGGCGCGTCCAAAGCTGCCTTCGGCAATATGAATCCCGGGGACCTCCCAGTGGACTCCAACGAGCTGATCGCACTGTGCGCTCCCCGTCTCACCTTCATCAGCTACGGCATCCCTGAGCAGGGGGACGCCAAATGGCTCGACCACCGAGGAAGCTTTATGGCGGCTGTGGCGGCCAGCCCGGTATGGACGCTGCTGGGAGCGAAGGGACTTGCTGTAGAAGAGGACTACCGCACGGCCAAAATGCCCGCGGTCAATGACGGCCTGCTCAATGGGCAGCTGGCGTGGAGGCAGGACGACGGAGGCCATACCGATGCGCCCAATATGAAGTATTTCATTCGTTGGGCGAACCAGTTTATCGGCTACCCGCATGTGGAGGCCGGCGCCCGGTAGGGCCGCCTCGCAGAACCGGCAGCTGGTGTACCGTGAAGGTGACATGTTTTCCCAGCCCCGCAACTGGCTTGTGGGCCTCACCAGCCTCTTCTTCATCCTGCTGCAGAGCGCCTGCACTGCGGTCATGGCGATCAGCGGAGTCCGCGTCGTCATTGGCCTTGGCGCTCTCGCTGCAGCTGCCGGCCTCCACCGGCCGGCAACCGGATTCCACGCGGACGCTATCCGCATTCCCATGATGGCGATTGCCCTTATCGGCTCATTCATCAATCTCTATGTGATCTGGCGGATTCGCAGCCTGCGCTCCCGGCCGTCCTCGCAGTGGCGGGTCAGCCCCGCAACTGCAAAACAGAAACGCTCAGAGGCGATCCAGATCGCGCTTGCTCTCATCACTCTCGCGCTCGTGGCCGCAGAGTGGATCACGCATCGCATCGTGCACAACGTGCCCTAGTGGCTACGAAGCGCCCGCATTGGGTCGATGGATGCCGCGCGGTACGCCGGAATTAACGATGCCGCGAGCGCCAGGGCAAAGATGAACATCGCCGCCAGCACAATGACGATAGGGTCGAGGGGATCTACCTGAAATAGGAGCGAACCCAACAGGCGCATGGCGAACACGGCTGCCAGCGCGCCGATGGCGCTGCCCATCAGTCCCAGTCTGGCCCCGGAGAGAAGAACCAGTCGCATCACGGTTGTGCGCTGCGAGCCGAGCGCGAGACGAATCGCCATTTCCTGTGTGCGCAGGACAGTCGAGAAGGCGATGACGCTATAGATGCCGAGCATCGCCAGCAAGACTGCGGCGGCGGCGAAGCTGGAGATGAGTGCGGTGTTGAAGCGGCGCGGCGCCTGGCCTTCTGAAACTACACGGTCCATGGATTCAACGTGAGTGAGCGGAAGCTGGGGATCAATGGATCGGATCACGGAGCGCAGCGCGTCCGCCATCTGCTCCGGCGGCAGTTGACTGCGGACCACGATTGAGCCGCCCTTAGCTACCAGCATGCCGGGAGACGCAAACGGGCCCACGTTGCTCTTGCCCTGGCTGACCGGCAGGTACATCTGGTTCATCGTGGGAACGTCCGCTGCCAGCTCTTTGACGTCTCCGATCTCCCCCACCACGGTTATCCAGGGCAGTGCCGTTGCTTCCGCCGAGCCGCGATGCAGGCGCTTTCCGATAGGGTCCTGTCCCGGCCAGTAGCGCTCGGCCAGGGTACGGTTGACGACCACCACCAGTGGAGAAGTTGCGGTGTCGGCCGGGGTAAGGGCGCGTCCGCGAAGGATTGGGATACCCGCGGCCCGGAAGTAATCACCCATCACCTCGGGTAGCCAGACCAGGTTCAAACCGGCGTCCTTGGCAGGGATATAGCCCTCGGGAGTAAAGGTGCTGCGCAGGTCCTGGCCGGCCGCAGGCAGCAAGGTGGTGACCCCCACCGCTTCCACCCCGGGTAGCTGCTCCAGTCTGTTTTGCAGGATCGAGTTGAATGCGTCGATATCGGGCTGGGTGGAGTATCGCTGGCGGGGCAGGTTATAACCGGCAGTCAGCATGTGATCGGCGCGAAAGCCCAATTGGACGGAGCGCATCTTTTGAAAGCTGCGCAACAAAAGGCCAGAGGCGGTGAGTAGTACCAAGGCAACCGCAAGCTCCGCGATCACCAGGGCGGAGCGTAGCCGTGTTTGTCCGCCGCCGGCGGTGCCGGTGCGCCCGCCTTGCTTCAAAGCTTCATTTGCGCCGGTGCGCGCGGCAGCGAGGCCCGGAACCAGTCCACAGAGAAGCCCGGTCAGCACCGCCAAGCCGAGCGCGAAGGCGGCCACTTGCCAGTCCAGCCCCACAGAGGTGACGCGTGGCAGCGTTTCCGGCAGAAAGCTGACGCCTGCCCGAAGTGCAACCCACGCCAGGGCCAGCCCCAGGATGCCGCCGCTCATGCTGAGCAGCAACGCCTCGACCAGCCATTGGCGAAGCACGGCCGCTGCGCTTGCGCCGAGCGCCACGTGCACAGCGATCTCGTGCCGCCGCCCAATCATGCGCACAAGCAACAAGCCGGCGAGATTGACGCAGGCGATAAACAACACCAATATGACAGCGAGAAACAGGGTGCGAACCAGGGGCCGGGCCTGCGCTACCGTGGCCTCGTCGAGCCGCTCCACCAGAGGATGAATATGGCGCCTGGCAAGAGCTGGCGGAAAGTTCCGCATGATCTCCTGTGCCGCCCCGGCAGCATCCTGCTGAGCCTGGGCCGGGGTCACGCCGTGCTTCAAGCGGCCCACCATGTAGAAGCTCCAGCCTCCGGCGCCCTGGGTTAACTCATCGTGGGTAAGGCTCAAGGGCACCCAAAGTTCGCTGCGGTTCAACTGGCCGGGAACCAGGGGAAATTCAAAGCCGCGCGGCATTACGCCGATGACCTCGTAGGGCTTGCGATCGAGCAGAAGCTTCTGGCCCAAAATACGAGTGTCGCCATGGAAGCGGCTGCGCCACATTTCATAACTGATCACAGTTAACCGCGCCGCGGAGTCGTCTTCCTGTTGGGTAAAGGCGCGGCCCAGCAACGGGGCGACGCCGAGGATCGGGAAGATAGTCGC
>Ga0302325_10010081_pt1 | contig 20522 bp, 20 predicted proteins | sample Palsa_T0_2_FD_201948 | JGI IMG/M metagenome (GOLD analysis project Ga0302325, IMG submission 201948) | Peat permafrost microbial communities from Stordalen Mire near Abisko, Sweden - Palsa_T0_2 | ecosystem: Environmental > Terrestrial > Soil > Palsa > Peat permafrost | place: Sweden: Abisko...
GGTGGCGCTGGGCGCAACCTACAGCGGCAGTGGGAACGAACCGAGCAGCGCCAGCAGCGTCACGCTGGCGGCACAGAGCGGGATGATCCTGACCGGCGGCCCGCCGCCCCCGACCACAACCACACCCCCGACCACAACCACGCCCCCGACCACAACCACGCCCCCGACCACAACCACGCCCCCGACCACAACCACAACCACAACCACGCCCACAACCACAACCACACCCCCGACCTCCACCGCGCCCTCCGGCTCTGGTAGCGGCAACGGCTCGGGCACGGGCAGTGGCCAGGCGACGACGGTCGGACTCCCGAAGAGCTCGTCCTCGAACGTGAGCTGCAAGACCAGGGTCCAGCGCCACAAGCTGACCTTGACCTGCACGACCAAGGCCGGCAGCAAGGTCTCGACCTCGCTGCGGCTCCGTGCATACCACTCGGGTCGCATGATCGCCAACCAGGCCATGAAGGTCCGCAACCACCACGCGACGTTCGCTGTCAAGCTGAACAAACATCGGACCGGCACCTACCGGCTCGTGCTGTCAATCGACGCCGGTGGCAAGCTCGGCAAGCTGACCCGTTCGCTTCGCATCCACTAAGCAGCAGACCGACAAGCAGTCGCTATCGCGGGGCCCAAGCTGTCGTTACGTGGTTTTGACCCGACGCACCAAGCCCGACTGCGGACGACGACCGCCCCGTGACCTCGGCCCCGGGGCGGTCGCGGACACGCAGCTAGTTGCTCGGGATCCCGGTGGCGGGAGGACTCGGCTGACCGCTGGTATCGGTGGTGATCGGGGTCCCCTTCGTCGGCGGAGTCGTCAGCACCGGACCGAAGGGGTCGACCTGGCCGCCCACGACCTTCGCCATCTGCACGCCGGAGTAGCCGCCGTGCTCGGTCTTCGTGTAGCGGAAGGGCGTGAGTCCCGGCCCCTTCCACGAGCCGCCGTCGTTGTCGACCGCGTTGACCAGCGCTTGGCGGGTCAGGTCCTTCCCGGCGGCCTTGAGCGCCTGCACGAGCGTGTAGGCATTGGCCATGCCGTACACGACATTGCCGTCGAACGGCGCCGACTTGTCGTATTGGTTGCGGATCTTGAGGAACAGCTTGATCCACGGGTTGGACGTGTCGCTGTAGGACGGGAGATAGCCGTCGGTGATCGCGCCGTTGATGAGCGCGGCGCCCGTAGCCTTGCCCTTCGAGATGCTCTTGAGCAGCCCCTCGACGGTGATCGGGTCGATCCCGACGTTGGAGACGACGAGCTGGGGCGAGTAGCCGAGGGTGAAGGCCGTCAGTCGGGAGATGGCGGTGTAGATCGGCACGGTGAACTCGACGAGCACCTTTGCGCCCGAGGCCTTCAGTGCCGTGACCTGGGTCGCCAGGCTCGTCGTCCCCGACTCGTAGGGCTCCTTGGAGACGATGTCGGCGGCCGGAACCTCGTCCTCGATCCCGGCAAGGCCGCCTTGACCGAAGTCGTCGTCCTGGTAGAGCACCCCCACCTTCTCCCCCGCGAAGTGCTTGGCGATGTACTGGCCGAGGATCTTGCCCTCGATCGTGTAGTTCGGCTGCCAGCCGAACGTCTCGGGCTGCTGGGCGCCCAAATCCCAGCACGGGCAACCTGAGGCAACGAACAGGTCAGGGATCTTCTCCGCGTTGAGGAATCCCACGACCTTTGTGTGCGTCGGCGTGCCGAGACCCTCGAAGATGCCGAACACCTTGTCCTGCAGCACGAGCTGGTGGACGACGTTGACGGTCAGGGTCGGGTTGTACTGGTCGTTCTTGATGATCAGGTTGATCTTGCGCCCGTACACGCCACCGTGCGCGTTGACGTAGTCGAAGTACGCCTGTGATGCCGGCGCGATCAGGCTGTAGCCGGGAGCCGCCGGACCGGTCACGGGCTGATGGGTGCCGAAGGTGATGCTGGTTCCAGTGACGCCCGGAGCGGTCGCCCCGCCGTTGCCGTTGCTGCTCGACGAGTTCGACGACTTCGACGACGAGCCACACGCGGCGAGCCCGCCCGCCGCTAGGCAGACGGCGAGCGCGGTGGCCATACATCTCCGCAGAGCTCTCCTCATCCTCTCCTCCTCTGGTGTGGGTTTGACGGGCCGTGGTCGGTCCATCGCTGGTGAAGCCATCGGCCCAGCGCGCGGACGCCCCCTTGAATTCCGCTCGGCCAGACGAGCATCGCGACGATCAGCACCACGCCGTAGATGGCCAGCGGCAGATTGCTCTGGACGTTGCTCGACAGGGACAGGGAATGGGCAATGTCGGTCGACCAGTTCGGCAGCAGCACGAGCAGGGCAGCACCCCAGACCGCGCCGGCAAGCGAGCCGAGCCCGCCGATCACAACGCCGGTCAGCAGTGACAGCGACAGCGTGAGGGGGAACGCACTCGGCGTCGCGAGGTTCAGAACGACGGCGTAGAGGCCGCCGCCGACGCCGGCGCAGGCGGCGCTGAGGACGAACGCGAGCGTCTGCCGGCGACCGACGCGCAGCCCGCACAGCGACGCGGCGATCTCGTCGTCGCGCACCGCGCGCAGGGAGCGGCCGATCCCGCTGTGCGTGAGGTTGTAGAGCACAAACAGCACGACGAGCGCGCCCGCGCACGCGATCCAGGCCTCCCACTTCTCGAGCGAGAAGCTGGCTCCCAGCCACGAGGGAACGATCGGTGGGTTGATGATCAGCCCGTTCTCTCCCCCGAACGTCGCCGGGTACTTATCGGCAATGGCAGGCAGCCCGACGGCGAACGCGAGCGTGGCGCCGGCCAGGTACGGCCCGCGCAGTCGCGACGCGGCTGCCCCGACGGGCACCCCGACGACCGCGGCCACGGCGGTCGCGGCGAGCAGGGCGGGAAACAGCGCCCAGCCTTCGTCGCCGACGAGCAGCAGTACGGTGTAGGCGCCGAGCGCCATGAACGCGCCGTGCCCGAGCGAGATCTGACCGGACTGCCCGATCAGAATGGTGAGACCCGCGAGGGCGGCGAACAGGTACGCGCCGTTCGCCAGTTGCAGGTCGTTGTACTGGCTGAGCGCGCCGCTGAGGAGGAACAGCACGACCCCGGCGAGGAGCACGAGCGCGATCGAGCGAACGAGCGTGAGGCGCGCGATCGGTGTGCGTGCCAGACGGTTGGCGCCGGAGGCGAGCGCGCTCACACGCGCCGATCCCGGCTCGCCGAGAACAACCCGGTCGGCCGCAGCATGAGCACGATAACGAGGATCACGAGCGCACCGAAGGGAACGAGCGCGTCGCCCTCGTAGCCCGCGAGATAGGACAGCGCAAGGCCGAGGATGAGGCTGCCGAGGACCGCCCCGGGCGGGCTGTCGAGCCCGCCGAGCACGGCGGCGACGAAGCCGCTGATGAGGATCGGGTCGAAGTTGTTCGGCGCGAGGAAGACCGATGGGGCGACAAGCACCCCGGCGACCGCGCCCGTCAGCGCGGCCAGTGCCCAGCCGAAGGTGAACATCCGCCCGACCCGCACCCCGAGCAGCCGCGCCACCTCGGGCCTGAAGGCAGCGGCGCGCATCTGCAGGCCCAGCGAGGTGAAGCGAAACAGCGCCCAGAGCCCGACCGCGACGGCGACGACGACCAGCACGGTGAAGGTGTCCTGCGGGGCGAACAGCACGCGCGTGCCCCCGATCTTGTAGCCGCGGGTCGAGAACGCGTTCGGGAAGGAGCGCGGCGTGTTGCCCCAGATCATCCCGGCGAGGGCGATCAGGAACGAGTACAGGCCGAGGGCGACGATCACCGCGTTGAGCGGTGGGCCGTTCTCGACCGGGCGCATGAGTACCCGCTCGACCACCGCGCCGAGCGCCAGGCCGGCGGCGAGCGCGACGACGAAGCCGACCACGTAGGAGCCCGTCGCGTGGATCACCGCCGAGGCGATGTAGGTCGTCAACATCAGCATCGCGCCCTGAGCGAAGTTGACGATCCGCGTGGCTCGCCAGATGAGCACGAGGGCGAGGGCGACAGCGGCGTAGATCGCCCCGGTCGAGACGCCGTTGAGTGTGTAGTCGACGAAGGTGGTCACGAGCGCTCGTTCAGAATCCGAGGTACGCGTGACGAAGACGCTCGTCGGCGTTCAGCTGTTCCGCTGCCTGGTCGGCCACGACGATCCCCAGGTCGAGGACGACGCCGCGGTTGGCGACCGACAGGGCCGAGCGCGCGTTCTGCTCGACGAGCAGGATCGCGAGGCCGATCGTGTCGGCCAACGAGCGCACGAGACCCATGATCTGCGCGACGAGTCGCGGCGCCAGGCCGAGCGAGGGCTCGTCGAGCAACAGCACCTTGGGGCGGGCGACGAGCGCCCGGCCGATGGAGAGCATCTGGCGCTCGCCCCCGGACAGGCGTGACGCAGGCTGACGGCGACGCTCGATGAGGCGCGGGAACAGCTCGTAGATCTCCGCCGGCGGCGCCGCCTGCTTGCCGCGAAACAGTCCTCCGAGGGTGAGGTTCTCCTCGACGGTCAGCTCGCCGATCACGCCCCGGCCCTCGGGGACGTGGGCGAGGCCGAGCCGGACGATCTCCTCGACGGGCAGGCCGGTGATGTCGCGGCCCTCGAGGCTGACGCGGCCGGTGCTCGGGTGCACCAGTCCGGACACCGTCCGCAGCAGCGTCGTCTTGCCGGCACCGTTGGCGCCGAGCACAGCGGTGACAGTCCCCGCCTCGACGCTGAGTGAGACGCCGCCCAGGGCACGGACGGCGCCGTAGGAGGTATGGAGGTCCTCAACTCGCAGCATCGACTGCACCGATTGCATCGGACGGTTCGCGCTCCGCCTCGCGGCCGAGGTAGGCGTCGAGCACCTGCGGATCGCGCTTTATCACGGATGGAACCCCGGAAGCGATGACGCGACCGAAGTCGAGCACGACGAGCCGGTCGCACACCGACGTGACGAGGTCCATGTGGTGGTCGACGAGCATGACCGCGATCTCGTCGCTGAGGCTGTCGATCAGCCGGGCGAGCGCGGAGAGCTCGCGCGCGTCGAGCCCGCCGGCCGGCTCGTCGAGCATCAGCACGTCGGGCTCGGCGACAAGCGCCCGCGCCAACGCGATCTGCTTCTGGACGGCGTAAGGGAGCGAGTCTGGCTGGGAGTGCGCGAACTCGGCGCAGTCGACCCGCTCCAGCGCGTGCATCGCCCGGGCACGGATCGCCCGCTCGTCTCGGTCGGAGCCCGGAAGGGCAAGCAGCGCGGTGACGATGCGCGTCCTGCGGAATCGCTCGGCTCCCACCATCACGTTCTCGAGGGCGGTGAGGTGGGAGAACAGGCCCACGCCCTGCAGGGTGCGGGCGATGCCGAGCCGTGACAGCCGGTCCGGACGCACCCGCGCGACCGTCTTCCCGCGCCAGGCGATCGTGCCGGCCTCCGGCTCGACGAAGCCGCAGACGACGTTGAACAGGGTCGTCTTGCCGGCGCCGTTCGGTCCGATGACGCCGAGGACCTCACCGGTCCTGACGTCGAGCGAGACGTCCTGGAGCGCCGTGACCCCGCCGAACCGAACGGTCACGCCGGCGACGCTCAGGATGGGCGTCCGCTCCTCAAGGTCCGCGGTCACGCCGGCCAAGCCGTCAGCGATCGGTGCCGCCCGCGTCGGCGGCAGCTCTCTCTCCTCCATCGCGACCAAGCCTAAGCCGCCGGGTGGCGGCCGTGCAACATGCGACGCGCACGAACTTTTTCAAGCGATGCTGTGCAAGGTCCACAACCGCCGTGCGGACACGGACGGTTTAGGATGGCCGGTTGCTTGTTGACAGTTCACAAGCGCGGCGCGAGGATCGAGAGCGTGACGCCCAGCTCTGGAGCGCAGGTCCCCCTCGAGCCGACGGTGACGCGCCAGGAGGCGGTCGCGCGCGAGCGCGCGCGCATCCTCGCCGTTCTCGACAGCCAGGTCGAGCTGCTGGCCGACCGCGGCGCCGACGGCATCCGCGCCGAGGTCCCGCAGTACCGAACGGCGTCCGATGCGCTCCTCACGGACATGCGCGACCAGGTGCTCCTCAACTACCGAGCCAAGCTGCGCCTACTCGCCGAGCAGCGCGAACCGACGCTCGACGATCTCTCGTTCATCCGTCAGGCGGCGATGCGCCGGGCGCGCGCTGGAGTCCCGCTCGAGAACTATGTCAACGCGTGGCGCGTCGGCCAGCAGCTGTTCTGGGACGCCCTCGTCGAAGCCGCCGGAGAGTCGGCCAGCGGTCGCGAGGCGGCGCTGTCGCTGGCCCGCCCGGTGATGCGCTACGTCGACTTTGCGAGCACGCATGCCGCCCACGCCTACGCCGAGTTCCAGCGCTTCGCGCTGCTCGATGCCCAACAGGAGCGCGATGCACTGCTCGACCGACTGCTGGCTGGCGAGCTTCCCTCCGCCGGACCGCTGCACATCGCCGCGCACGCCTACGGGTTCACGCCCGCGGTGAAGCTGCTGGCCGTCAGCGCGGTTCCAGTCGATGTGGCGGCGAGCCAGGACCGGCTACACGCTGCCGTCGTCGCGTTGTCGAAGGTGGTGCTCGTTGAGACACAGACCCTCGCCGTCGTTCGTCGCGCCGAGATCATCGCCGTGCCGGTGCTCGACCGGGCGGCGAGCGCGGAGGAGCTCTGCCACCGGCTCGACGCCGCCGAGCGCAGCCTCCGCGCCGAGGGCGTCGAGCTGACCATCGCCGTCAGCACCGTCGCCAACGGGCTCAGCGAGCTGGGCCCTGCACTGCTCGAGGCGCGCACCGTTCTGCAGAGCTGCGAACGTGCCGCGGGCGTTGTCGCGCTGCCGCGCACGTCCGCCTTCGACTATCTCGTCCTGCGGGCGGAGGCCACGGCCAGCCGACTCGTCGGCCCCCGGACCCAAGCGTTTCTCGACGAGGACCGCGCACGAGGAGGCGTTCTGACGAGCACCGTGCGGGCGCTCGCCGACGCCGATCTCAACGTCAGCCTCCTCGCCCAGCGCCTCCACATCCATCCCAACACCGCGCACTACCGCCTCGGCCGCATCCGGCAGCTGACGGGACGCAATCCGCGCAGAATCGCCGACCTGCTCGAGCTGATCGTCGCGATCGAACTCGACGAACGCTTCTCAAACGGGACCACCTGAACAGTTTGGACGGGCCGCTCAAGCGCCGTCAAACGACTTCAGGCCCAGCAGAAGAAAGGCCCCCGCTCGACAGCTACGCGATCTGCTTGATGCTAGCATTGACTGCATTGACTGCATTGCATCTTTGCCCCAGAAGGAGCCGTGATCGATGTCGACGCTGACTGTTCGTAACCTCGACGACGACTTGAAGACGCGGCTGCGAGTACGGGCCGCGCAGAACGGACGGTCGATGGAGGCCGAGGCAAGAGAGATCCTCCGAGCGTCGCTGGCGACTCAGTCACGCACGGGTCTTGGGACTCGAATCCACAACCGATTCGCCGGCCTGGGCCTTGACGAACTTGAGCTTCCGCCCCGAGAGGAGCTAGCGCGGGCGCCGGATCTCGCAGAGTGATCGTCCTCGACACGAACGTCGTCTCGGAGCTTGCCAAGCCGACACCGAACCCGGCGGTGGTTGCGTGGGTGGATGTCCAGGTCGACCTGGCGATCGCGGCGCCGAGCTTGGGAGAGCTGCGCTTCGGCGTTGCTCGACTCCCTGAGGGCCAGCGGAAAACAGCTCTGAGCGACGCGATCGACCATTTCCTCTCCGACGATCTCGATGGTCTCGTGCTCGCCTTCGACGTCACAAGCGCCGAGGCATACGGCCCGATCGTCGCGGGCCGCGAACGTTTCGGTCGCCCGATCGGGATCGCTGACGCGCAGATCGCCGCGATCTGTCGTGTTCACGACGCGGCCCTCGCCACCCGGAACGTCCGAGACTTCCTCAACACCGGAATCGAGATAGTCGACCCGTGGAATCCACCGCACACTGGTCGCTAACTCGCAACGGCCAACCCTGAATGCCGGTCGAGGCGAACGTCCGTTCAAGGAACTCATGTCAGCCAGCGCCTTAAGCAGGCGCCTGATGCTCGTGATGCCGATCGCATGGAAGGGCACCATGAATCAGTACGCCGGCCGGTTACACCGTCACCACGCCGCCAAGCAAGAGATCCGCATCATCGACTAGGTGGACCACGCTGTGCCTGGCCTCAGACGGATGTTCGCCAAGCGGCAGAGGGCGTATGCGGCTCGCGGCTACGCGTCAGGTTAGACGTGATCCTCCGGTCAGCGCGACGGATCAGATCGACGTGTCGGTTGGGCTCGGCGTCCCGGTCGTCCCGTTGAGTTTTCGCTTCGCTCGACGCTCTACCGGTAATAGCGGTGGTGGTTTCGAACCTGCGACCTTCGGGTTATGAGTCGCCTCAGGGGTGTTTGGTACCTGCTGATTTGCAGGGATTTCGTGAACTTGCGTTCGGTTCCAGGAGGTCAAATCTGCTTGTTTTGGTACCCGTTTGGTACCCGTTTTCGGGCCCGCTCGCCGGCTTCCTACCGCGAGCGCCGGGCCTTGCCGGCGAGCATCCGCGCGATCGCTGCGAAGTCGTCCCAGAAGTCAGGTCCCAGGGCGGTGAACATTCCGAGCGGCACCCCCGCGTGGGCGATATCGGTTGAGAGCTCGTCAACCAGCGTCCGGGCCTGGCTGGCGAGGAGATACGGCGTGAGATCGTCGAGCCCGGGTCGCTGCAACCAGCGCACGATCGCGGTCAGTGCGCGGTACGTCGGGATCCAGTCGAAGTGAAACGGTAGGTACGGGGTGTCGAGGCCGAGCAGGGCCGCCCATTCGGCATGGTGGATCGCGTAGTGCCGATCGTCGGCGAGCTCGACCGCATCGATGACCCCGGCCTCGCGCAGTTGAGTCAACCCCTCTCTAACGTTGCGCTGCGCGAACGCCGCCGACGCCGTGATCACCTTGCCCGACAGACGCGGGGCCCGGATCGTCAGGAGGGCACGCACGACCTCGGCACGCACGCCGACACCAAGCAGCCGCCTCAAGCGAAGCGCAAAGCAGATCGGGTCTAGCAGGCGCGGGGGTTGCGACTTTCCGGATCTACGGACGGGCGTCCGCGCAAAACCCGCGCCGGCAAAGGCCCCGTCGAGCTCGCCGGCGGGTGTGGCGATCATCGGAAAGAGCGGCTCGAGGCGCGTCGGAGCGGCCGCGCCGCCGGGAGCCCCGCCCCGCCGCTGCCCCGCCCGGATACTGGACCACAACGCCGCATTGACGAGCGCATTGTCGGTGGGATCCACGCAGAGGTTGCGCAGGCGCTGGACGCTCAGCAGCTGCTCGTTGAGAGCCAGCCAGTCGAGGACCTCATCGAACAGCCGCGGATCGTTGCGGCCAACTTCCAAGGTAAAGAGGAGCAGCGCCTCGGGATCGGCCGCGCGTTCCTCTCTCTGCGGTGGCGCCGCGCCCGACAGACCGAGCTGTGACCATTGATCCCACGCCAGGCTCAGCGAGTCGGCCACGATCTCGTCTCTAAGTTCTGCGGCCTTCATCCTCGACCCCCAGGTCCGCCAGCGCGCGAGCCATCGCGTCGTCGAATGGTCCCGGCATGTTGTGGGTGCGTGCCCAACGAGCCGCGGCATGCAACTCCTCAGGTGTGGGCGCAAGCCGCCGAAGGTCGTCGAAGTCCCTCGGCTCCCTCCGATCCGCCGCTGCGTAGAGCTTCAGGAAGACCTGATCGACTCGCGACGCGAACGAGACGCGAAGCGCGTCTCCGAAGTCGCGGGAGGTCAGTCGATCAGCAAAACCGTCAGGAAGGCCATGGACCAAGAGACCGGTCGGGCCAGCGTTCAGCCAGTCGGGCTTCAACCCGAGATCGCGTGCCACCGTCGCGGCCGCGGCGCTGACCGCCTCCGGCAGCGGATCGGCCGAAACGAGCACACCGTCTACCTCCAGGGCCACCACATCCACGTCTTGCGTAACTCGGGAGACCGCGTTGATCGCGATCAGTCCGCTGCCTCCGACGACGATGAGGTGCATGCGCGCGCCACCCAGCCCCAACTGATCATTCAGGGCCGCGAGCGCCGCTTCGAGCCGTTCTGAGCCGATGTCTACCATCTCACGCGTGGATGATATACGTCCGTGATTAGGATGTACAACATCCGCATCCTGGCCGCCTCTGCAAGGATCGTGGCCGATCCTTTACGAAGTTCCCGGGACCCTGAAAGGATCGGCGCGGTCAGCTTCTCGGTCTCGCCCGTGGGTGCGAGAGGAGCGTCAGGGCCGCGCAACGCGCATTCTCCCCAGCCTCGGCGTCCGTCGTCATGAACTCCAATCGGACTCCGCGAGGTCGCGCAAGGCTCCCCGCCGCCAGCGATCCTCGTTCTCCGTCATCCACTTCACGAGCGCGTCGCCCTCCGCCGGCATCCGGCCGGTGCCGGTCAGGCAATCCGCGGCGGCCTGCGACGGCGCGACGTAAGTAACGTCGTCGTCCGTAACGGTGCGCACCCAGACGACGGGGTCGAACGGTCGCAGCAGGACAACGTTCGCGCCCTCATCGGTTGGAAGCAGGTTCAGCTCCTCCGCCATTTTCGAGACGTCCTCAACGTAGACCAGCAACAACGCGGGCGCCGCGACGGGCGCCCAGCGGACAGCCGCGAATGAACCGGTGACGGCTGACCGGCTGTTCGATCCGATATTCCGCAGGCGTTCGATGGCCTTTCTTGCGCCGTCGGCGGCGATGAAGCGCCGTGTTTCATTGCTCTTGAGAACGTCATACGTTTCGACCCAGCGTCGCAACAGAGCCGGGTAATCCACGGCGATGGCCTCACCCTTTCGTGTGCGGTCGACCAGCGCGTCCCGGTCCAGGGCGTCGAGCAGACGTGAGACATAGCCGGGCGCGAGCTTGGTCGCCTCAGCGAGTTCGCGGACACCGTAGGGTGGGCCTACGTCGATCAGCGTCCGCACGAGCCGTCCAGCCTTCGGTCCGCGAACACGTGCCACCTCCCGTTCCCGCGGCTCTGGGTTGCGCGTCGCGCCGATGTTTCGCACGAAGACCGCTGGGTAATCCAGCCGGATCCAGGCGTTGCCGGTGAGGTCGATGTAGTTGATTCCTTCCTCCCGAAGGAGTACCTGTGTTCGAGTGCTCAGCCACGTCGCCACGAGCAGCAACGGGACGTTTCCGGCGAGGCTACGCAGCGTGCGGCTCAGCCCTGGCAGCAACCGTTCAACGTCGCGCGGCTCGAACGACTGCTTCGCCTCGACCGCGAACGTCGCATTGGCGTTCGAACCCCGGAGATCGACGACGGCGTCGGCTCTGCTGGGCGTCTGGCCATAAGGCCCGCCGATCTGCCGTTTGGCTCGCTCCGCCGTCCAGCCGGACGGAAGCCAGCCGCTGAGCAGCTCAACGGCGCGGTCGATCAGTTCTGTTTCCTCAGTGGTCGCGTTTGCCAGCATAGCAACAGTATCGAAGATCATTTGCTAGATCACTCTGTTTGCGACACTGGCAAACGCGATGTTTAAGAGAACAGGGCCCACCTCACCATCGCATCTCGGAGCGGATCGCATCAGCGGCCTCAAGGGCGCGTTCGCCCGCCGATCGACAATCGAGGTAGAGCTGCACTGGATCGGCGACCTGGATCCCGTGGCGGTTGCTGGCGAGCGAGAGGACGAACGGATCTCGCGTCAGCTGAATGGTGAGCCGACCCGGCGCTGGCCTGGCGGTGATAGGCGCGAGCTCCTCGGCCCAGAGGTCAGCATCGTCTCGCCGGATCCAGACGACCACGTCGACGGGCTCGACGGCGGGGCGAACGAACGAGGCTCCGGCCACCCCGCCGACGGCGTACGGGACGTTGAGTTTGTGCGCCGCTGCCTGGAGCGCCTTCATCGCCTCCGACGCGTCCCGCGCGCCGACTTCCCACGTGACCCGCCGCCGCCGGCGGCCCGCGGCGGCCCGCTCGAAGGCGTCGAGGAGCCGTGCAGGCTCCGGCAGCCGAGCGAGTCGCAGCCGAGCGTCCCGTGGGTCGGACCCGATCGCCGCAAGGCCATCGTCCGCCAGGGCGCGCATCGTCCGCGAGACCATCGCTTCGCTCAGCTCAAGCCGAGTCGCGAGTTCACGAAACGACGGTTGGTCGTTAGCGTGGAGAAGCATCCATCGCGGCACGCGGCTCGCGCGGTTCGCGAACGGTGCCGCTGGCGCCGCGCCGACCGGCACGACCTTCCGTCGCGACGGCCGCTCGACGAACACGGGCGGTGCGTATACGAACAGCTCTCCGTCTCCCGCGGCGTAGGACGCCCTGCGGTCGCGCAGGTACGCCCGCGCCTCGGGCGAAGAACGCTCGAACGCGATCATGATCGGGCGACGGGAATGGCGAGCCTCTTCGACGAGAGCTTCCGCCTCGTTGCGAGTCAGGACATCGACGCGTCGGACCACGAACGACGCTATGCGTCTGCCGTCGATCGACAGCGACGCACGGGCCTTCCCGACATGGACTTCGATCGGTTCAGAGCTGGTAGCTCCTTGCAAAATGCTGATGCTTAAGTTTATGTGCAAATATCATGTAGGCGCAAGCGCTTGGCCATGCTTGCCAGCGACACTCCGTAGTAGCGGGCTACTACGGAGATACCGCACGCGCTGGATCGATTTTTGGGCCAACTGCAAAAGGTGCCGTCTTCTCCGCATTAGGTCGGTCCAACTCCGCACTAAGTCAACGCCGTCTGGCACTTGGAAGGTGACGTTTTGCAGGGCTTTCATGACCTAGTGCGGAGTTGGGCCTGAATCGTCCAACTCCGCACTAGGTCGTCTTTAGGTTCGGACGCGTCGCCGGTCGGAAACGGGCGTTTTGCAGGGATTCGCTCGGGACCTAGCGCGGAGTAGACCCCGATTTCGCCGGTGACTTAGGTGGTGCTACGGACGTCGCTCGAGTCACGCACACCGCTCGGAGCGTCGACGGCGCCGCGGATGCCGAGCGGATCGCCGGTTGGCGGTCGTATCCTGAGACCGTGGAGATCGAGATCCGAGCCGGCTTCTGTGACCCGGACGGCGAGGTTCTCGCCGTACTCGAGAGCTCGAACTGGCAGCGCCTAACGGCTGCGGAGGGGCGAGATCGCTGATGAGATCGCGCGCGTCTGCGAGCCGGCCCAGCGCGAGATCGCCGAGGCGTGGCAGAGGCGCCCCCGGTGCGCCGCGGTTCGTGATCGCCTACCTCCACCATTCCGTTCCGCTGAGCGTGCGATGACGGCCCCCGGGTCCCCGCCGACGAGGCCCCGGCGGACCTCCTGATCGGGCTGCTGGAGCGGGTCCCGATGACCGAGGTGCAGATCGCGCGCGCGACCCAGGCCGAGCCGGCAACACGCCGGTTATGGCTCCAGCGCCGGAAGGCTCCCGCTGGGCTCGAGGCTCAGCGCCTGACCGAGCTCGTCGCGTTCGTCCAGGAGATGGCGCTCAACCTGCACGGCGAGACCCTCGCTGGATGGTGGCTCGACGGACAGGTGGACGTTCTCGACGGCGCCAACCCGCTCGACAAGATCGCCGGCGGCCGCTACGAGAGGATGATCCAGTCCGCGCGCGGCATCTCACACGGCGTCTTCACGTAGGCGGAGCGGGACGCTCCATCGCCGGGGCAATACCTGACTCACAGTCCCCTCCGCGTCCCTTCGCGCTTGCAATGACCACTGAAACCTCAATCGACGTAATGGCGGAGCTCGGGATCCTCGAGCCTCACGAGGTCGCCCAGCTGCTCAAGCTTCGCCACTCGACGGTCCTCGACCTGAGCCGGCGAGGCGTGCTGCCCGCGTTCAAGATCGGGAAGCATTGGCGCTACCGCCGAGCGGACCTCGAGGAGTGGATCGTTCGCCGGCGCGACGCCGCGTGAACTTGTGTCGGAGACGGGACCGAGGAGTTATTCGGCGAGGATGACCGCACGGACCGCCAGCCGCTCTGCAGCGCAGCCGGCCCTACGAGGCCGAGGCCGAGGCGTGGTCGGTGCACCGATCCGAGCCGTCCGAGCGAGCCCTGCGCCGTTTCCTTCGCGCGAGGCGGGTGGACGTGCGATCGCGTTCGTGGCCGAGCACCCGCGCGACGTGGTCAGGATTGAGGAGTCCCATGTCGCCAAGCCTGAGGCATGGCAAGCGCCGGCCGTCGGATAGGCTGCGCGCGGTGCCAGTCGCGGTGTACTACCCCTACTCACGCTGGCTGGACGACGTAGGACTTAAGCGTGCCGTCCTCACCTACGACCATTTGCTGTTCGTCGATCCAGTCGACGATGCAGCCAGGGCGGATCTCTATCTTCGCGAGGGTCGAGCAGCGCATGCGGATCCGCAGCTGGCCCAGAAATGGCAGGCCGCGGCGGCAGACTACGCGCTGCTCCGCGACCTCGACATCGTCCGTACCGTTGACAACGTCGAGCTAGACCCTGCTCTCTTTGATGGCCTCGTGGCCGCAGGGCTACACACCGACTTGACGATAAATCGACTGAAGCCGCTGTTTTCCGGTCGTAGACGATGGCAAATGCTCGAGGATCGTCTCACTCCGTCGACGTACGAGTACGTCAGCCCCAGGTCGCGGCGCGACTGGTTCGGTCTGCCCGTTGTTGAAGTCCCGCATGTAGTCGCCGCGTCCATCACCCTGACGACGGCGCTGATCGTCGCGCATGAGCTCGGAGTCTCGCCGATCACGGACGAACGCTCGCACGACGAATTATTGCGGTTGCGACTTCGGCAGGGTGCGGTCGATGTCAAGGCCCTGCCAGAGGCTCTTCGGGACAGCCGCGGCTACATTCGCCACCGAGTCGAGCTTCGCTTGGTCGGGATGCTCGTCCCCGCTGCCGCCCTCAAGCGGTGGTCGATGCAAGAGGTCGTGGACTTTCGAGACGCGCACGAGGACACGCGACGCGAGCTGGGTCGGCTGATCGACCAACTCGCTGACCAGGCTCGTAGCCGCCCCTGGGATGCCGGGCTCGAGCAAGACCTCGACGACATTGCGGACGACATCCGGCGCAGGGTCTCATCGATGCCTGGCCTCGGCGCCGCTACGGCCACGTTTGCAGATGGTCTTCGCAAGCCGTCCCTCAAGGCTCTAGTCGGTACGACCGCCGGATTGACTGCGTACCTGTCGCCACAGCATCCCTTGCTGGACGGCGTCGTGGCTGGGGTTGGCACCCTAGGCATCGCTAGCCGCGATGCCGCCAAGAACGCGTACGACGAACTTCGTCGCAAGCGAACGCCTGAGGAGAACGCGTTGGCCTATTTGATGCTTGCTGGGCGAGGGAAAAGCCGATAGCGCACTTCTGGACTGCCAGCGCCGGCGACAAAGTCGCCGATGCGTATCGCCGGAATCCGTCCCCGAAACTCAAAACGCAATAGCGCGGCCGCCGGCGTCGACGCCATCGCTGGCGTGGCGGAGCAATCGTCTGCCGCTGATCTGGGTCGGGGCGTTCGCCAGAGAATCGCGGGCAACCGCTGCTTGCGCCTGCTCACGAGGATGCTCCGAGCGAAGCGCGAGTGGATGGGTCGAGATCACGCCAACCATCACGCTCGGACCACGTCGCTCCGACCCCAGCGAGCGCGAGCAACTGGCAAAGATCCGCGTTTGGTTGACTCGGTAGAAGCACGCGGAGCTGCGGCTTTGGAGTAATGAAGCGTCCGTAGTCGAGAAGCTGTCCGATGGCCATCCGAATCTTGAAGCGATCCGGTGTCGCTTTGGCCTCATATAGAACGCGCCCAGTCTGATCAAAGAGATCCGCCCGGATGACCTCTCGATCGACTTGGATCACGACGCCGCTCGTCTCGTGGCCGAGCTGTTCAAGGTAGACCGCGAATCGTTGCACGAGCCCGGACTCAGTTCGCAGCGCCTCCCGCTCCTTCGCCTCCTGAGACACGGCTGCCCGCTTAATGATGTGCTGCTCGACCGGCGTGTAGGTGACGACTGGGTCTTGCCCGGTCTCGACAGACGTCTCGGCGCTCGCCGTGGCGCGATGGATCGTCGGTTGGGCTTGCTCGGCGTCCGCTCGGCGATCGGGACGCCCCAATTCGAGGTCGCGGAGCAACACAGACAATGCAGCTGGGTCGTCCGGCAACCCTTCTATACGCGCTGCAGCGGCAGGGGTCGCAATCACATACTTCCCGTCCGGTGAGTCTCCGTAGCCGCGATTGAAGGTCCAGCCATGCTTCTCGAGGATGCGAATACGAAGCTCGTCCCGAACCCGTGATCGCTCAGTGGGTGGCAATTGCTGGTACCTCTGCCGACGCTGGAGAGAGGCGCAGAGACGTGGCATCCTATACCGACCCCGTTCTGCCTCGCCCCCCGGCTCGTGACGCGACGCGCCTCGCTGAGGAAACCAGAGCGGCGTAATAGTCCGCGACGAGCTGGCAGCTGCTGTGATCGACGACCATCACTCCCCGGCCGGTCAGCGTGGTGCAACGCGACGACTCGGAACCGAGCTGCGAACGGCGCCGGCACGATCGACGGCGACCGGAGGGTCGCCAGTCTCGATCGTGAGCGCGGCGCCTAGGCCTGAGCAAAGCGGTCGCCGGTTGTCGTCCGACGCCGGTCGCGCGATTCACTTGAGCGCGAAGGTCCCCGCTGAGGGCTCCGGGCGTCGGGGAGCCGGCTTCTACACTCCGCAGACATGAGCGGGCGCCGCCCAACCGATAGACGCGATGACTCGACAGAGACGCTCGCCGCTTCCATCACTACGACCTACGCCGCATCCGGCATGGTCGCGAGCGCGGGAGCGAGTGGTGTGCCGGGCATCGGGCTGACGACAGTCGAGGGGATTCCATCGATCCCGGTCGCGAGCGTGCTCACGAACCTAGTTGAGGGGTACCTGTTCGGAGATCTCGAGTCGATGGCAACCGAGGTGCAGTTGAAGGAGGTGGGTGCCTGCGGCTATCCAATGGTGATGGCCGTTCTGTCGGGCTGTGAGCTGCTCGGAGCGATGACCAGCGACGCCGCCCAAGACGATCGAATCGAGACGTACTGGAAGACCTACATGGCCGAGGTCGACCCGCTTTACGGTTACCTCGGGAAGATCGCCTCGCAGCTGGCACGTAACGGCATCGCCCACACTTACCTCGCGCATCTCGGCGTGCTCGTGGTCCGTGGAAATGCCCGCCGCCACCTGACGCTCTCTGAGAACGAAGAGGTAGTGCTTGATTGCCTTGAGTTGTACAGCCAATTCCGCCAGTCCTACGAGGATCACGCGCGACAGTTCATTCTCGAAAACATCGCCGATGTCCAGCGGCGCGTGGATGAACTCGTCCGCTACGACCGCGTCAAGGCGAAGAGCCTGATCGGCGCACTGCCGTTCGGTCGGTTCCGCCAGACGCTGCCTAGCGGTAATGAACTCGCAACGCCCCTTCACGTTCGTGCGCCGAGAGGTGCGACAGGAGCCTGAGGCACCGGGGGTTCGTTTGCGCCGCCGGGGCGCCGGATGCGACCTCGGCAGGTGCGCTAACGGTCGAGTTCGGAGGCAGATGCCCGCGGCCCGGGTACTTCGTGGGCGTTGCCATCCCGGTGATGTCGCCGGAAGGTCGCCTTACGGACCAGCGGGCCACAGGGCGAAGCCGGATGGCTCCGCTGAGAGGCGGTCGAACCGCTCTCGCAGATTTCCGCGGCCGAGCTCCAAACCTTCTTCGACAGGGATGCCGCCCGCGGCGGCGTCGACCCATCGGCGTACCAGCCCTCCGCTGAGCTGATCGAGGAGACCGTCGACCGATTCGATGACCGCCGCGACCGTCCTCTGACCGTGAACGATCGCGTTGCGCTGTCGGACCGCGCGATTCAGTAGCGCGTCAAACGCTCGCCGGCGCTCAGTGACCCATGCGGCGGCCTGCTCGCCGGTCCTCCCGATCCGGTCAAGCTCACGCCAGCAGCGCCGCTCGATCGTGCCCGACACGTATTGCCCCGCCACCTCTCTGGCGAGTTCCAGGACCACTCCGGGCTTCCAGGTGTAGGTGCCGTACAGGCCTTCTTGGTGCTGCATGATCGCCGCATACGCCTCCACGAGCTTGTCGACGCCGGCCTGTCCGCGGACCAGGTACCTCGGGTGGCCGGGATGCTCGATGCTGGCCACCGCGCCGAACAGCGCATCGTGGATCTCGTGCCAGCACCACTGATCGCGCAGGAAGTAGCGAACAAACTCCTCCCAGCTCTCGAACTGGTCGCCGCTTGCAGTGACCCGCTGAGTCTCGAACGCGCGGACACGCTGTGTGACCCGCATCGCCTTGCTCGGAATCCGCGACGTCTGCTGATGCCACTCCAGCTCGGTCATCGCTCTGAGCGCCGTCACGTCCTGGCGCCGGATCGCGTCCACGAACGCGGCCGGCAGCTCGGTCAAGCCGTAGCCGGTCAGTTCATGAGTCGGATGCGCCGCCGTGGCACGCCGGGCGACGGTCGCCGGATCTTGAAAGTTCAGGGTGCCGACGTACTCGCCGTGGCCGAACGCCGCCCCGCCATCCATCAGCGCCCATTGCGACCCGCCCTGCAGGAAGCCCGCCGCCTCAACAACGGTGCCAGCGACTTGACGGGCTCTCCGAATCGGATGATCAAGAGCGGCCGCCGGGGCCCGTGAACCGGTCAGCTCCACTCGCGCCAGAACGTACGCGTCGGCGTCCACCCTGAAGAACATCTGCTCCACGAGATCGTCGGTGAGCTCCGGCGCGCGCTCAAAATCGTCGAAGACATCGAGCTCGGCTGAGCCGTCGCGCAGATCGGTCACGGAGATTCGCTTGTCGAAGAACTGGATCGGTCCCAGCCGCTGGAAGCCCCGGCGCAAATGAGCGTTGCCGAACGCCACCCAGACGACCTCGGCGCCGACAAACGGTGCCTGGCGCAGTCGCTGCTGCGCCTCCGCAAGTTGTCCCTGGAACGCGAAGTCCGACAACGCGTGAGTCACCGAGGTACTCCATTCGCCTCCACGCAGCTCGAAGCTCTCGACGAGCTGTGCGACGCGCAGCGCCACCCACTGGTTGGACATCGAATTGTCGGCGACCGCTGCGACCAGGTCCCCCCACGCCGCACTAACAACGTCAACCTCGCCGAGCTGCAGCACGATCGCCCGGGTCTCGTCAGCCAGCTCGGCCGTCGCCGACGCATCCGCGACGATGTCCGCCAGCCTCGACAACTTGCCAACTCGAAGCTCCCGCAGCGACGGAGTGACGCCGCCTCCACGTTCGCTCCAACGTCCTCCAGCGCCCACTGGAGATCCGCGACCATCGACTTGCGGTCCGTCGGTCGGACAGCAGAGCCGTGGGCGTCAAGCGCCTGGCGTCGCCCAGCGCCCAGATCGTCCAGGAAGAGCGTGAGCTCAGTCAAAAGTGGCGCCAGCGTCAGCCGTTCCGGGGCGCGGTAGGACTCGTGCTTCACCAACATGGTCGACAGCGTCTCTCGCTGCCCATCGGACAGGGCCTGATCGACCTGCGAACCGTCGCTGCTCTCCCCAGTGCTCACAACCTGAGCAGTCTGACCTACCAAGGAGTCGTCTGAACTGTCGCCGATAGACAACTACTGAGCCGGCCGGCCTCGAGCCGACCCTGCGCGAGATGATCGGTCGTGTCCGGTTGGTCCTACCGCGGCAGCGTCGCGCGATCGCTTTCGCTGAGGGCTCGAGCCCGACTATTGCCTTGGCGACGTTCGCTCGCTTGCTTTGAGCGCGCCCGACCCCCCGGTTCTTCGGGACGCCGCGACTTCGTGCGCTTCTACACTTGCACCGTGGCGTCGAGTGCTGAGCAAGAGTCATTGATCGAGCAGCCGGAGGCCGCCGAATATCCGGCGAACGCGGCCGCGATACCCGGTGGCGAACCCGCCCCGGAGTTCGTCCCGGGGAGCGTGCTGGTCGAGCCCGCGGCTCCGTCTTCCAACCAGCTCAACGAGCTGAACAAGGAGACGTTGCTGCCGGTCACTGGCATGGTGCGACTCAGTCGCCGCGAGCTGCGGGTCATCGACCATCCCGCCTTCCAGCGCCTCTTTGAGATCTACCAGCTCGGCCTGGCCTACCTGGTCTACCGTGGAGCGACGCATATGCGGGGCGAGCACGCGATCGGCACGCTAGAGGAGGCGACGAAACTCGCCGAGGCATCCCGCCGTAACGCCGGTTCGGCCGACGTCACTCCCGGCAACGACTGGCAGCCAGCCGAGCCGCTGAGCAACGTCGAGCTTTCGTTCGTGCGGCTGGCCGCGCTGCTGCATGACGTCGGCCACATCTCAGCCGGCCACACGCTCGAGGATGAGCTGGGCCTGCTCTCCCACCATGACGCCGACGCGCGGATCGAAATGGTTCTGGACAAGACCACGTGGCACGAACGACCGTATCGCCCGCTGCGAGAGCTAATCGACGAGCTTTACGGTGCTGACGCGGCCGCTGCTGGACAGCGTGACCCGAGCGGTGAGCTGCGGAGCGCAAGCCAGCTGCTGCTGCTCTTGATCTCACGAGACCACAAGGACGCCGAAGCTAGTCCCGACACCGCGCTCCGGATCGGCGTGTGCCGCGACATCGTGGGCAACACGATCTGCGCCGATCTGCTCGATTATCTGCACCGCGATTTGCTCCACCTCGGCAAGCCACGCATCTTCGACCCGCGCCTGCTGGAGTACATCGAGATTCGCACGCGCCTCGTCGTGGGCCGACGCCACGATCGTGTCGTGATCAACCTGC